>Ga0307479_10005570_pt1 | contig 11517 bp, 5 predicted proteins | sample atmos_gasesECM4C_FD_203743 | JGI IMG/M metagenome (GOLD analysis project Ga0307479, IMG submission 203743) | Hardwood forest soil microbial communities from Morgan-Monroe State Forest, Indiana, United States - atmos_gasesECM4C_515 | ecosystem: Environmental > Terrestrial > Soil > Temperate... | reverse complement strand
TAGGGCTGAGCGGGAGTAACTCAGTGGTAGAGTGCGACCTTGCCAAGGTCGAAGTCGCGGGTTCAAATCCCGTCTCCCGCTCCAGATTTCTTTGTTTCCAACTGGCTCGTGCTCCAAAGACGCACCAGCTCGGTTTCGGAACGTTGTTCGCAAGAGCAGGGGCGCGGTACCCAAGTGGTAAGGGAGAGGTCTGCAAAACCTTTATGCGTCGGTTCGATTCCGACCCGCGCCTCCAAATCTTAAGCCTCTTAAACCCGCATAAACAGCGGGTTTTTCTATTGGTTACCCAAGATGTCTCGGTTTTGTGCTAATTCTGTGCTTAGATGAGTTTGGAAAGGCACAGGAGACGGCATGATTCCTTCAATCGAAATCTTCGTCCGGCACGCGGCGGGGTGCCGCTACCGCGACGACGAGGGCTGGAAAAGATGCGACTGCCGGAAGCATCTCCGTTGGACATTCGACGGTAAGCAATACCGCCGATCCGCGAAAACGCGATCGTGGGCGATCTTCAACTTGGCCAATCATCCAAACTTTGGGCCGCCGGTAAACACCGGAAATCCCAACGGTGCGGGCGGTAGTGGCGATGCAATTTTTGCGGGAGGAGTTCGTTTGGCCAGCGCCGGCCGAATCTTCCAGACGGTCAACACGTCTCGGCAGATTCAACTCGGCATGAAGATTCTGTTCTAAATCGCCGATCCCAGAACTTGCACTCAGATTAGCGCTGAGTGCCCGCTTAAGCAGCGCCGCAACTTCGCCGCGAGAGAAAAGCCTTGCGGCGCGCCAGTTTTGCGGTTTTGAACTCTTAAACGAGTGCTGGGTGAACAAGGCCGTGATGTCGCGTTATGGCTTTCTTGAAGCTGTCATGAAATTGTAATGGTTGCACGATCAGAACGAATCATTCCCAAGCAGAACGAGTCAAATCGACGGTCTTGTAACCCGTTGAAAAGAAGAATAGAGTAGAATTTTCATAACGGTTCAGAACCCACTTGTGTATTGCTAAACCGTTGTACGGGGTAACACTCGCCCTGGGGGTTCGAGATAGAGTCCGTCACTCTCCACGTCCACCACGCCTCAAGATTGCTCTTTATTCCGCGCGCGTCACTGAACCCAGAAGTCGGTGTTAGAAAATTAAACCTTCCTAACACTGAGAATTGAGATGAGAAAAGGCAGCATTCCTGCGGTCTTTCAGTCTCGCTTTTGGAAAGGTTTTCTAACAGCTGACTTCCGGACGGGATAAAACCCCGATGACCCTCATGCTTGTCCAATGCTTATTCTCAAATCCCGCACCACAGAGTGCCGATTGGGAGGTTTTAAGAACGTTTCCAAAGCGAGCCCCCGGCGAGTGTCAAGAACTTCCGAGGGCAGATGCAGAAAGAAGCTTTTGGATCAACAATTGGATGGAGGTCTCATCGCTTCCGCCGACAAGCGTTATCAACAGATTCAGCTGGCTCCACTCGCGAATCACGCGCCGCATCCATTCCAGTGAGGTCGGGATCGAAACGCCGGCGGCTGCGATCAGTGCGTATTTCTGGTTTTGCCCTTTGATCGTGTCCGTCACCAAGGCTACGAAACCAAGTAGCACCATTGCACAGATGAACACAAAGAGTACAGTGTAGACTTTGGTGTTGAACTTCTTCTGATCGCTCAAGTCCGCGAGCAGCCCCTGTTTTACGGGCTCGTCGGACAGCGCTGCGGCGGGTTTCGCATGCTTCTGTAGGATATTCCGTATCGACATGATTCTCCTTAGCTATACCTTTCAGCCTCTTCGAGAGATAGACGTTTATCTATATAGCTGCCACCCTCGCCAGCGAGCAACTCCAATGCAGCCCTGACCTTCAGCAACTGTGGCGTCGGATGAAGCAGACTGGGCCAGTACAGATGGCGCAGTTGATCGCCACGTCGGAGATCGAGAAAGGTCGCCAGCACTTCCGAGTGGCACAAAGCCAAATCGAGTTCCCCGTGGAATGTGCCAGATACCGCTCGATCCACCTCGTCTAAAGTGCACAATCCGCTGTACAACTCCAACCTGTTGCCAGGAGCAAGCAGACCATGCAAGTATTCGTCCAGCAGGTCACGACAGAGTGTCTGGCCGATCGAACGGCTGCGCTTCGCAGCAGCTGCGACGGCGCTGGGCAGTTGATCAAGCAGGCGCATGTCTTCGATTGCACCGTTCAGGATGTCGATGAGAGTGGGCCTGTCGCTGGCGTGAGAACCTTGGAAGCAGGGGTGTTGGCGCAGTTTGTGCGACAGCACCTCTGCATCGGCGAGAATATCGCTGTCGACGACTTTAGCTCCGCGCCAGTGTGCAAACAGAATTACGGTATGACAATTGCGTGTGGCGTCCGCGAGGTCAGCGAGGGTGGCGGACTCATACACCCGAGCGCCGAATCGCTGCGCTGTGGTGATGAGGTCCTGGGCGGCCGCCGCAACGTTCTCGTAATCCGCGTACCAGGCTGCATTTTTGTCCTGTCCGCGCACCATCTTGCGCACATAATCCGAAATCTGAGCTTGCTCATCAAATTGGGACTGAGTCGTCGGTATGGCGAACAGGACGGCACATGTCTTTAGAGGTTGATCCGTGTCAGCCGCCGCAGCCCTCATGAGAGCACCTTGTACCGACAAAGAGTTCCGCCGCGCGAATCTTCCCGCGATTATTTTTGTAATAGAATTCCAGGTCTATTGGCTTCAATTGTTTTCGAATCGCTGCGCGCAACGAGATCAAACTTTCGTCGAGGCGGCGTGGTGTTATCGGCTGTGAGCCGCGCCATCTCTCGACGACACCTCGCAATCTCGCAACGATACCTGCACGCTCCGCACCGGTCGCCTGCACTCGGATGCCGAGCCATCGTGCCTGCGTCGTTTGTGCTGACTGGAATCGAACGATCAAGGCCTCCGAAGAAGAAGATGTGAGACGGCCCTCGTCACCAAACAATTCGCTCCAGCGTGCAGGACTCACGTCCGTAACGGTCGACGTTCGCCATGACAATCGCTCCGCCGATGAAATTTCGCTGCCTGCATCATGAGAAAGGATCAGCCGTTCTTGTTGGCCGGACACCTCTCGCTCGACCGTATAACTCACCTCACCCGGGCGACGTTCTGCGGGCTTGAAAAAGTCGGTCAAGGTTTCCAGAGCTCCTTTGGGGCCTGCGGCCTCGCCGTCGCGAACCAACGCCATTGTGCGCGCAATATTGTCAACGGTGGATTCCTGAAAACCTTCAAAACGCACAGTTTTGCTTGGTGGCGGCTCGGCGATCACGTCAACAATTCCGCTCTTCCCGAATACGATCTGTTTGGCGGGTGGCGGTGCGTTTCGGATGGAGTAGATGTTGCCATCCTCGCCGTTTACCACGAGCACGTCGCATTCGCACGATTTCGCTTTCAACTCGATCTCCGTCCACGCGCTACTCGCGCTTTGCTCAGCTTTGATAGCGGAGTGCCGCAGTTCATCTAGCAGGTTTCCGCTCTTGCGAACTTCGAGCGCCTCTTTCGCAGGGCGCGCCGGGCCTAGATCAGCTGGCATCAATTGGATCTTGGTCGGCGGTTTCGTCCCAAATACTGGTTTCGCGTCTCCGTCGATGGCAGGTTCGGTTCTAAACCTCGGGGCAACCACCCGTCGCTGCGGCACTAGATCGATGTTGTGTCCACCTACAAAGCCCGTTTCGGTCGTATTCTTCGACAGCACGATAGACGGCGTTCGTATAGAGCTGGATGTCACTTGTCCCGCCGTAGCCTGCAAAATCACGTGCAAGACTTCGTCTCGATCTACACTGCTGCTGCCTCGCGAAAGACGCTTCGAAAACTCAGCGGTTTGCGCGTACGTCTCTTCGAGGTTATCCAACGCTGCGCTCTGTTTCTCTAGGGTCGCAACGCTTAGGTTATAGTCGGCTTGCATTTTCTCGACCGCTTTGGAATAGGCAAAGTAGGATGCAAACACCAACTCGGTGTTGTCGCCCATCACTTGCGGCCAACTGCATTTCCCACGCTCGCCTATCAACGTGTAGTTTCCTCCAACGCTGTTGCAAGTGTTCACAAAGATTTCATGCGCGCGTCCTTCCTCTTCTGGGAGGTGGTCCTTTGCGTATTTGTAGTTGACGTACGAGGTACGATATCTCTGTACCGTTCGCTGGTAGTCACTTTCGATCGCTTGCGGAAAGGCAATGAATCGTGCTAGCTGCTCAGGAGTCATTCTTGAGCTAGTGGTGAACTCTTGTAACGCGGCACGCAGGGTAGGGTCCACATCTGGGCCGCCGTCTGCAATCTGCTTTAACCAAGCCGTAGCTCGTTCGGTAAGTACTCCCGCCACTACATCCGACCGAGATCGTTTCGGCGTAACTTTGGGATCAGCCGCATTCAAGAAGGACTGTACAGACTGAAAAAGCATCACGTGTTGCACAACGCGAACCAGAATCGGGTCGCCCATCGTAGCGAAGTAGTTCCTCGCGTTTTGTGCACGCTCATCCGCGTCGCGGCGCATGGCTGGCACGTCTATGCGACGACCAGTCTTCTGCTCGCTCACGCTGTTCGAAGGCCGGTACAGTATCGTTAGCGCTCCCGTGCGGTCGCCAGTAAGCAGATCCGCGCCGTTCACCGTCGTAATCGTCGCGACGCCGCTCGTGTTCCAGTTAAATACTAGGGAGGTTGTCAGGTATTTGTTTTCGAAATACTCTGACGCTGCCTCCTCCCCAAACGGGTAGTTCGGCGGCTTGGGGTAAGGAAAAGCGTAATATTCAACCGACCCGTGCTCGGACCAGGATTTCAGGATTTGATCGGCGAGATTAAGGAGCGTACCGGCTTCTGTGTCATCCAGTTGTGGTGATAATAGGATTGGTGCCCAATCCCATCCGGCGAATTCGCCGTTACGGACCCTTCCTGCGAAAATCCGTTGCCTCTCGTAGCTCTGTGCCAAGTGTTCGGCAGGTGCTTTCGCAAATGCCGCCAAGCTTTCGAATCGCAACGGCGGCAGGGTGGCGAAGTCAAGCTGCCGTTGGCGCGCAAAGAGCAGCATCCCGCCATGCTTAAGGCCAGAGGCGCCCACCACCAAGTCGGATGCAACGGCGAACCGGCGAAAACATGGCGCCAGTTCGACAAGATGAGCGCTATTCGGTATCACGAGAACAATGAGGCCATTGCCCGAGTAATACACTCCGGGTGCTGCTTCGGCATAGAGTTGGCGCGTCTTCCTTACTTGGTCACCCGAAATAGACTGCCACGACTCGTCAGGATTGACCCAAGCGGCTAAATCCGAAACGCCGATGCTAAGATCCGAGATGGGCAAGCCAGACGGAGCATCGCCGGGCCGGTCAACCCAGAAACCATCAGCGGTGTGGAAGAACATTTGATGGAGAAGTCGAAGCCTCGCAACAATCCATGAAGGGGCCTGCCACGCCTCGAATCCTTTGCCGGAAAAAACTTGCTCCCTTTCGTCTCCTGACGAGCGAACACGAATCACCACATCTTCTAGCCATCCGTCCACTCCTGTCGGCCAGTGAAAACGGCTCAGTTGCAGCAGGTTATCCCCGAATAATCCTCGCAAAGCTTGGTCGAGCTGCTCGCGGGACAGGCTTGGTGGAGGTTCCGAAATGATAACGACGGATTCATCTTTACTATCACCAACAGCAAACGCTTGATATGGACTCGGATGAACGGCGCGAAACGCCCGCCAAGCATCGCATTCCTTCGGAAGAGGACACGGGTTGGTTGCAGATGAGTTATATGTCCACGTAACCTGCGCCGTAACCTGCGCCTGCGACAGCAACCCCGCGACGAGCGCGAAGAAAATCTCCAGCACGCCAAGACGAACAATCACACATACCTCCGCAAAAGACAGAAGCTGACCGTTCAGTCCGTACCAACAAATCTGTTTTTGGCCTTTACCGGGGGGAAGCAGAACTATCTCTTCGGTTATTCGGCCGTAAGCGTTTGGGGAAGCGTAGGACTTACGGCGCGAAGTAAGACGCAAAGGAGCGTAGTTTGTGTCTTTTATTGTGTCAAGGTGAAAATCTTCCTTGTTACGAATTCCGGACAAGGCGGTTCTATCTATCGCGCAGGGATGGGGAACGGCACTGATTTCCCATTGTCGTCTTGGCATTCTTCCTTAGAAGAATGGTCGGCCTGTGGTCACGAAGACAAAATCGAATTGAAATAGCAGACTGCCGTGATAACCCTCTACTTTTGAAGACTGGACATCAAGGGGGGAAGAATCGGTCGACGTGTGAAGGGGTTCGTTCGTGAGCGTCGGAAGTGAACTTGATAACGCAAAGGCCCTCAAGAATTCCTCATAAAACTCGAGACTGGCTGAGAGCGGATTATTCAAGTACTACTTGATCTAAATGCGAGGCTTTGAGCACCGGCTTCTCGATTCGAAAAACGGCAAGAATGGGCGGTTTCAGGCGTATTTGTTATTAAGGAATGTTAGGTCGTTTGAACCTTTCAAGGCCTGAATAGTGAGTTCCAGATTGGGTCACCGTTTTACCGGCGAGTGTGCAGGCGACTATCAACCTCCACGGCGAATGCTGCCGCATTCATGAGCGAGCAAGCGTCACGGACATTTTTGAGCGAAATACGCCCTAGAAATCGGGCCTCAGGTTGCCTCTACAGGAATGGCTCCATCTCCGACACCCCCTGCCGAACCCGCCGACTTTCCTAACCACTACGCAACGAGACTTGCTAATTAGGTGCGTGTGCGCGATCTCTCTCGTCAAAAATACGGCGTAACGACTTAGCCGCGCTTGATTGAGGTTGCGATGTTGTTCCAATTTCCGGACACAGTGTGCCATCCGCGATTCATCGAATTGCCCGGGTTTTCTGTGGGACACCCCAAGGCCCCGTTTCCGTACCCTTGTCAGGGACGACGGAAGACTAAGTAGTACAAGGGGATGCGTCAGATGCCTTCAGTTCTTGAAACAATTCCTCAGGCAGAGGGGGGTGGGTGTTTTACAAATTCAGAACAAAGCTGCCGTTGATGTCGAGACCCAGCCGAAGAGGCAAGATAATTGCCACCCTATTGGGGCCTTTCCCAGGTCGGCAGAGAAAAATTACAGTTAGGTATCAGCGCACATCTTGTTGTTCGCGGAGCTGGCGTAGAAGGAAAGTTCGTTTTCGATAGAGCGACTGTCTGCCGAATGCAGGTGCAGTCGTCGAGTTGCAGGTAAGCATTGCCCCATTTTGCACCTGATCTGAGTTGATGGGCTTCCCCCCTTAATATGTATACCCGGTTTTGGGCCAGGCATGGTTTCCTGACGTTCCGGGGGTTGCTGTGGTTGCTGCGGGGATGGTCGGATGCAGCATAGTGCACCAGCGTCTGCTGGAGCAGTTGGCAAAGTTTGCATCTACGGATGCGGAGATCCTCATCAGTGGACCGACCGGGGTGGGCAAAGAACTCTACGCCCGGTTCGTCCATCAGAATAGCAGGCGTTCCAAGGCACCTTTCGTTCCCATCAATTGTGGAGCGATTCCAGACTCACTGTTAGAAAATGAGTTATTCGGTCACGTGGGTGGCGCTTTTACCGGAGCGCAGCCCCGGAGCGAAGGTCTGGTGGGCACTGCCGAAGGCGGCACACTCTTTCTGGATGAGGTAGATGCGCTTTCTTTGCCCTGTCAGGTCAAACTGCTCCGCTTCGTTCAAGAAAAAGAATACCGTCGTCTGGGCGAATCGCGAACCCGTTCTGCCAACGTCCGATTCGTGGCCGCGACCAATACCAACTTACTGGAAGCTGTGAAGGCCGGGTACTTTCGCGAGGATCTCTTTTTTCGCTTGCGAGTGATTCCGGTTGAAGTTCCTCCTTTGTGGAGAAGAAAAGAGGACATTCGTCCTCTGATTCAGGAGTACGTTACCCGCTACGCGGACTCGTACAGCCTCCCTCCCGTATCGTTGAGTGAAGCCGCATTCGATCGTATGGAAAACTACTCGTGGCCGGGGAACGTTCGCGAACTGGAAAACTGTGTGCAATATCTGACTTGCCTTCAATTGGACCACGAGATCCAGGTAGAGGACCTGCCTCTTCTAAGCTTCGCGGAAGAGGAGAGCGGGGCAGGAGCGGAAACCGACCCCGCGGGACCGTCGTTTCAACAGACGAAGCGCGAACTCGTGAGCCTGTTTGAGCGCGAATATCTCGAAGACGCTCTGCGGAAGAGCGGCGGCAACATCGCTGAAGCTGCGCGTGCGAGCGGCAAAGCGCGCAGGGCATTCTTTGAGCTCATGCGAAAACACGGACTCAAAGCCGTGAATTTGGGAAGCGCCGCACATTAAGAAAGCATTCCTTTAAGGTCGCGCAAAGAACCGAGTGCGAATATGTGAATCTGACTCCCGAATCACGGCAGACGCAAATACTTTGCCCAGGTGGTAGTAGCCAGCCGTTTGATCTTCCCCTGCCATTTGTCGTCGGACAACTTGACTCTGGCGACTAACGCAATTCCTGACTCCAACAGACTGTCGAAGACTTTTCTAAACAGACTCGGAAGCCGTTTCGCTTTGGCTTCGTAAATCTCTTTATTGCGGGATTCCTTGTCATCCGCTTTGCCCTCATCTCCAACGACTTCTTCATGAACCGCGCGAGCAATCGTTGAACGCGTAGGACGGGAGGTGACGTTACCAGCTTCGGTTTTCACGACGAATTCAGATTCGAGATCAAGCTCGCCCGGTTTTGCGGTTTCGTGAGCTTCCACGTGTGCCTTTTCAGTGAGCCATATGGCAGAGAGCCCCTCTCCCTGCGTATCGTTCTTGTATTCAGTGCCCGTTTCCTGCATTGCTTCCTGACCGGTAGCTCGTCCTGCAATCTCAAGAATTTCACCGATCCATCGTTTCAAAACCTTGAATGGCACGTGGTGCGATTCCCCTTTGCCAGCCGGATTCGTCACTGGGTGCTCACCCACAATGTAGTCGCCTCCCTCCTTCTTTCTCTTCGTTTTTTTTGTGGCGTCGGGCGGGTTGATTACGCCCTCCACGTGGACCGTTTCTTCCTGCTCGTCTTCGCTATCTACAACCAGGTCGAGCGAGGTCATCCGGTATTTCTTCTTGATCGCCAGAAGCCCATGCTTAACTTCTTCGTCTGTTTTCGCTTGATCTTCTTGAAGCGCCTGCGCTTCGTGAATCGCTTTGGCCAAGTCCGCTTTCTTCTGTTCGTCCGTCCGATCGTCCGGCTTCTCCTTCTTCCCGAACAGCTTCTTCGCCATGGTGACGATCCAATCGATGACCTTGTCGAGAGCCTTGTCGATCGGATCGCGAATCTTGGTATTAATAATGTCCATCACCTTCGCCGCAATGTCCCCCAGACCAAGGAAGCCCGCGAGGAAGCTGATAGCCAACGTGAGCAGGCCGGCGAGGGTGTTCTCGACTTTCTTGGCTGCACCCGCAATGGCGCCGGAGGTAATCTCGATCAGGGAATCGAGAAATGCTTTGGCCACCTGGATGATCTTCGCCATTTTCTCGATGAACACCTTAATGGTGTCGTAAATGGAGATGATGGCTTGAATGAACGCGCCTCCGGGAACCAGCAGGCCCACCAGCTTGGCCACGGCCTTCTTCACCACCGTCTCGATGAGGAAATCCATGATCCCCTGCATCACCATGTCTTGCAGGTTGCTGAGTTGTTCTTTGATCTTTTCCCACGCGGCGGCCGGACCTTCGGTCACCAGCGCGACCACGATCTCGAAACCGGTCTCCATGGCCTTAAGCGCCGTCTCGCCAAGCACTTTCACCAGCTTTTTCCGGATGTTCTGCCACGTCAGGCCCAGCACCGAGAGCACGAACTTCGCGATCTCACGAAATTCGAGCGCCTTCGGAATGTAAACACTGGGAAGAGACCCGGTCAGCCACTCGATAAAGCTCGCCTTGAGGTGCTCTCCAATGTTGTCGACGAACATCTGGAGGCCGAGCTTTGCCGCTCTCACCAGGTTCCCCACGAAACCGATCGGATTCGTCAGAATCGATCGGAACGCGTCTCCCACTTTCTTCAGGTAGGGCATCGCTGCCGGAGCTAGCACTTCAAAGATGATCTGCAGCAGGGTCCAAACTGTCTCCCCGGCCCAACTCAGGAACTTGATAATGAAGTTGCCGAATACCTTTCCCACCTTGATGAAGGCCTTGGGCAGGATCAAGATGTCTTCGAGCGTCAGTGATTTCAGTGCGTCAATAAACAAGTGGGGAATTTGTACGACAAAGCCAACGAGGCCCTTGATGGCGCCCTGGAACCATGCCCACGCGCGCGGAATCGCGTTCGCCGCCTTGATGTTCTTCCAGACTTCTTCATGCCCGATCAGCTTCATGAATCCGCCGATCAGATTTTCGGCCGAGCGCTCTACCGGTTCGCCGGTGATCGGATTCTTACCCAGCACGGCGATCAGCAGGTCCCAGCCACGTGTTCCCTCCGCCAGCTTGGCCAGCGGCATCAAGATGGCTTGCTTGATTAAGTCGAGAATGTCGACGATGACGCCTTCGACGAATTGTGCGATGCGAACGATCGCTCGCTTGAAGACGCCCAAGCCATCCTCGATGACCTTGATGGGGTGACGGATGTCGGTCCAGCTCAGATCGTCAATAAAGTCGTCCCAATCTTTCACGATGGCCCGGCCGACCGCCTTCAACTTGTCGAACTGTTTCTCCAGCCAATTCCCGACCTTTTCGAATACGCCGTATTTGTTGAGCGCCTCTTCAATCTGGTGTCCCACAAACGGAATGAGCTCCACCAACCCCCGTAGAACATTGGCTGCGCTGCGCTCTTCGACCTCCCCGTTGATGGGATTGTGGCCGATGAGGATGGACACCAGGCGGAAGCCGGGGATGTTGTAGGCTTTTTCGGCTATCCAATTGCGCACGCGGCTCACGACGGATCGTTGCACCCGCGGTTGGCTGATCCGCTCCGTGACCGTGAACTTCTCGCCGCGCTCCACCGCGGAGGCAGCGCGGTCCGCTTCCGCTTCGTAGGCGTCGCTCTGTCCCGGCGCCGAGCGCATGACCGTGGGCACGCCCTTCTGTTGCACAACGTGAGCTGCTTCGTGCGCAATCAGGCGAATGTCGGTGAGTTTCTCGTTTCTTCCTAGGAAAATGTGATTGCCATAGGCAAAGGCCCGGGCGGAGAGGGCGGTGGCGGCCGATTGCGCCGAGGGATCCGCATGGATCTCGACCCCATCCATGTCAATCGAAAAGCTGTTCTCGATCGCCTGTTGAACGTGCGGAGGCAGAGCGTGCCCGGGCGGCGAAGCACTTTGCTTCGTCTCGACGATGCTCGGGGCGCTCGCAGCTCTCGCCGGTACAGCCCCCACACTGGCTTGAGGCATCACCTCCACTGCCGGTGCTTTTGTGACTGGCGTTGGACTCGCGGCCGCCATCGGAACTGCGGGGCCGGCCATTGCCATCGAGGGATGAGGCACTAATTTCGCAACGGAGACAATCTCGCCAGTGGCTGCGGCGCGGGCAACGGCAGCATTGCCGTAAACGGAGTGCATCGCGTGCACCTCGGCAACACTGCGTGGCTGAGGAGGCGCAAGGGACGGGAAAAGCGTCGCGGGTGCGGCACTCGC
>Ga0307479_10005569_pt1 | contig 11518 bp, 3 predicted proteins | sample atmos_gasesECM4C_FD_203743 | JGI IMG/M metagenome (GOLD analysis project Ga0307479, IMG submission 203743) | Hardwood forest soil microbial communities from Morgan-Monroe State Forest, Indiana, United States - atmos_gasesECM4C_515 | ecosystem: Environmental > Terrestrial > Soil > Temperate... | reverse complement strand
ATTGATCCGGCTGATACGCCGATAGCGACTGCAGATCGGTCTGGTTGGTGAACGGAACCGAGAGATTCTCCCCGCTCCCATACCCGGGCACGCGTGAGGTCCCGTTCATTGGTGGATTCATCTCGGCGCGTGCCGAAGTGAGCATGGTTTCCTGCGACCGTGGACCAGCCCCAGATCCTGAGCGCTGGTCCGCTGAAAGGCCTGTGCCATCCGGACGCGTCATTTGGCTGGGCGAAGTGTCGTCGGCCCGCTGCAGCGGCACGGACGAACGCGGCTCACGTGCTGGTGCCGTCGGACCCACCGGCAAACCTTCACGATCCTCCGGGGGAGAGGACGGCAGTGCACACTCCTGGACGCTCCGCGGATCACATGCAGCGTTGCGTCCGGCGGTCGTTGTTTCACCCAGAGTGTCGCGGCGCTCGGCGGCGCGTGCGAGTATCTGCGCCCGCTCCTGCCGGACGAGCCTTTGCTCCGCTTCGAGGTCAGAATCCGGATTCAGTCGAGGCACGAGATAGCCGTACCGCTGCAGAAGGCGCGTTGCGAGCACGCGGGCACGCAGTTCCGACCGCAGACGTTCGGCTACCGCGACATCGGTCAGATCCGACTCTTCAAGAATCTGCCCGCTCACCCCCGCGTCTTGGGCAAAAAGGCGTTTCAGCTCGACCATCAGACCGGACTCTTTGTTCACAACTTCGAGGATCTGATCGGCCGAGGCTGCTACCCGGTCTAGGTTGTCCGAGATGATATCCGCAGGGTGGACGGTCAGATGCGCGGGAGTATCCAAACCGGACCGTTGCGGTGCAGCAACCTGCTGCGCAAAGGCCGGCGCGCAAAACAAGATCGCAAAGGCGAGACCTGAGAGGATGTGCTTCCATTTTGTGAGGTTCAACATAATTTCACCCTTGTGCCGGGCATGAAATTCTTCAATTTGTTCTGTTCGTGATCCTCGAGCTTCGCAAAGCGTTCAACATGCCTTCTTCAGACGCTTCGATATCGCTCGAATGGATATCGAGAGAGGCCCAGTAGTAAACGACAAAGTTGTTCTGTGGCGCCACGGCGATGACGCGCACCTCCGGATGTTCGCGGAGCAGGTCGTCGCAGATGCGTGGTCTTTTCCCTGGTCGGTCGAGCGCAATGACGACAAAATTTGGCAGAGTCTTCTTCACAGTCTCGATAATTTCCGAATCGTCGGCAACCTCACCGACAATTTCAATGTCGGGTTGGTCCGCGAAGGTTGTAATAATACTGTCCCGCATGAGACGCGGACGGTTCGCCACGAGGACCCGGATGGCCTTTTCCATGACACTCTCCCTGCCGTGCAAGTATCTGAATTTCATCCGCTTAGCGTAAGATTCAAAAGAAAGCCATCTGTAGGTACTACTTCGGAATGGGGTTAGGTACCAACCGAACTTCGGTAGATACCAATCTCGATCTAAGGAAATTCGCTCTGGGGTACATCAACTGTCGGACGAAGGCGACAGTTGCTTTGGGTAGATCCGTTTCTTTATTGCGGTCAAGCAAAGACAATAACGGGGTATCAAGTTCATTGTGCTTCTTAGTTTGACGACAGGTTAAGTGTTCTCTGTTTGATTTAGTTGTCTTCATGAGGTATTGGAAGCAGCAGGAACTAATGCATTCCGTGATCGAACCCGTCAGCGGCTTGTCTATCCGGACGTTTCTCCTCATTGAGAACCGTCTGCTGCGGGAAGCGCTCAGTCGACTGTTTCGCAAACGTCCTGATCTTCTTGTTGTCGGCCAGAGCGGGCGGAGCGAGGCGACGCCTCGTCAGGTACTTGATACGCAATGTGACGTTCTTGTAGCCGACTCTTTCCAAACAGCGTGGCTCCCGGCAAGTATTGCTCTCCAGAATGGAGGGCATGCTGCATTTAAGGTCGTCCTGATCGGGATGGAATCCGGCGAAGAACAATTCCTGGCTGCCGTGCGTTCCGGTGTAGCAGGCTACTTGTTGCAAGATGCTTATGCTTCAGACGTCGTCGCCGCTGTGCGCGCTGTTTTCCGTGGGGAGGCCGTATGCCCTCCCAAGCTTTGCTGCACGCTATTCCGTTCCGTCGCTCAAATGGCAAGGGAGGTGCCTGTCCATAGCGCAACCCCAAGGCCCGATCTTACTTTGCGTCAGCAGCAATTGGTTGGTCTTGTCGCCAAAGGTTTGACTAATAAAGAAATCGCTTCTCACCTGAGTCTTTCTGAGTTTACGGTGAGGAATCACATCCATCGAATTTTGAAAGAGGTGGACGCCGCGACCCGGAGCGAGGCCGTGGAAACAATTCGCGCTCACGGCTTCGTGATCAGTGCATGACCATCCCGTCAGACTTTCAACGGGAAAGCTTTTTCAAGCAACAGATCCTTTATCGCTTCCTGAACCGTGCGAGGAAACCGCTCTGCGTACTATCGTAGCTTTGCGGGAGTGAGAAACTGGAGCTGTAGTTCATCGACCGGGGTAGGGAGTCCTTCCTGACGGTTCAAATAGATCCAATCGAGCAACGCCTTTTCAGGTTCCGCGATGAGATATTTGTTGTAGCGGGTGGCCTTCTCTTCGTAGCCCCAATAAAGGTTGGAGGAGATCTTGCGGTATACGATAACGACTGACTTTCTTCGGAATGATTGCGGGTACCCGGGCGTGACACAAGTGAGCACGGAAGGGCTCTGGCTCGTGACGCCTTTGTCGACCATTGCTGACTCAAGGGAAATGTAAGACTCTGGACGCAGCACATTGACCAGGTCGCGTGGTGAGAATTGCTGGTTGAGGTGATTGATATAGATTTTCGTGGAAACGCGTTCGCTCGGAGCCGATGGTCTTCCGCAATGTTGTCAAGAGAACAAGACGAGAAGCACACACCTGACCTGCGACGAGCTTGCCTGGCTGTCACAAGGGATCACGCTCCCATTTCAACGCGGAAGTGAGCACATGCAGGTAGCCCTTACCGTTGAAGATCAGCTCGCCGTAGCGCGGCGCGGCTCTTGGCGATCCTACTGCGGAAGAAACCGTTGGCGGTATCTATCGCAAGGGAGCTGGAGTCTCCGGCGGCACGGACCTACGGAGCCATAGAGAGCACCCAAGTGTCGCCCAGAGTGAACCCACAGCTGAATCCCGCGAAGAGCACCTCACCCTGAGCAGCCGGATCGTAGGCCATGCCCGCTGCATACCGGACAGGAGGCACAGTGGCTGGGATAATCTGACTCCAAGAGGTGCCATTCCAGGCCCACGTGTCGTTGAAGGGGCAGGGCTGGTTGTTGCCGCCTCCACCATACAGCACCACCTGGTGAAGGCTGGGGTCCCAGGCCATGGATGCCAACCCCCGTGGGGCTGGTGAACCCGTCGCCGGGAACTGCTGGCGCCAGTTCGTTCCGTTCCAAACCCAAGTATCGCCAAGCGAGCTCGGGCCGCCGTCGCCGCCAAAGAGAACCACCGTCCCCGTGGCGCCGTCGTAGGCGATCGGAGCGCGCCGGGCCGACGGGCTAACCGCCGGGAGTTGTTGAGTCCATGTTTGGGTCGTTCCATTCCAAGTCCAAGTGTCGCCAAGAACCGTTTGCGTGGCGGTGATGCCGCCAAACAAAACGATGGTTCCAGTAGCTGCGTCGTAGGCCATTCCTTGGGTGTCGAACCTCCGTGCAGGCGGAGACACCGGCGGAAAGAGTTGGGTCCAGGTTGTTCCGTTCCAGATCCAAGTGTCGTTCAAATCTGTTCCGCCGTTTGCGTAAGTGCTCCCCCCGAACAGCACAACCGTCTTCGTTACCCCATCGTAGGCCATTCCAGGACCCTCCCGTGCGGACGGGGAGGTACCGGAGGTTAGCTGAGACCACCCACCCTGCCCCAAGATCCAGGTATCGCCAAGAAAGGGAGTGGAGATGTCAAATCCGCCAAAGAGCACGGTGGAGTTGGTAGCCTCATCAAATGCCATCCCCATACAACACCGGGGGCTGGGGGCCGGGCCGCCAATCGGGACAAAGTTGAGCACGATCACAGTCAACGACGCCGAGCCGCTGATGGTACCGAGACTCGCCGCTATTGTTGCCGTCCCGGCGGCTACGCCCAAGGCGACGCCATGATTAGTCGCGTCACTGGTGATCTGTGCCACACCGGTGTTGGACGAACTCCACGTCACCGAAGCAAGGCGCTTTGTTGTCCCATCTTGGAACGTTCCAGTGGCGGTGAACTGCTGCGTGGTCCCCAGCGCCGCCGAAACAGTGGCAGGCGTCACCGCAATCGAGAGAAGGCCGTCTGGAGTCAGGGAACCGGGTTGGTATAATTCTGCGCTGCTTAGTAATGCGCCGTTGTACCCACCCGCGACGAGTACAATTCCATTGTTCAACAGTGTCGCCGTATGCGCGTAACGTACCGCGTTAAGGTTGCCGACTGCGGTAAAAGTGCTGCTGGATGGGTCATACAGCTCCACAGCCCCCGAGGCGCTGCTATTAATCTCCTGGCCTCCCGCGATCAGCACCGTGCCGTTGTTCAGCAGCGTCGCCGTGTGCACGGCGCGGGCCGTGTTCAGGCCGCCAACGGGGGTGAAGGCGCTGGCGGATGGATCATACAGTTCCACAGCGGCTAAGGCCTGGCCATTGATGTCGAAGCCCCCCGCAATCAACACCATGCCATTGTTCAGCAGCGCTGCGGTGTGCCACGACCGGGCGGTGTTCAGGTTGCCAACCGCGGTGAAGGTGCCCGCGGATGGATCGTACAGTTCCGCAGCGGCTAAGGCTTTGCTATTAATGTCCCGGCCTCCCGCGATCAGCACCGTGCCGTTGTTCAGCAGCGTCGCCGTATGCACGGAGCGGGCAGCGTTCAGGTTGCTAACCGGGGTGAAGGTGCCCGCGGATGGATCGTACAGTTCCGCAGCGGCTAAGGCGTTGCCATTGATGTCCAAGCCTCCCGCAAGGAGCACTGTGCCATTGTTCAGCAGCGTCGCTGTGTGCAACCAGCGTGCACTGTTCAGGTTGCCGACCGCGGTGAAGGTGCCAGTGGATGGGTCATACAGTTCCGCGGTGGCCAAGGCGTTGCCATTGAGGTCCTGCCCTCCCGCAACGAATACGCGACCGTTGTTCAGCAGCGTCGCCGTATGATAGGACCGGCCCGTGATCATGCTGCCGGTATAGCTGAAAGTGCCCGTCGCGGTATCGTAGAGTTCTGCCGTGGCAGTGAAGCCGCCTGCCAACAGCACTGTGCCGTTGTTGAGCAGCGTTGCCGTGTGCGAGGACCGAGGAGTATTCAGGCTGCCGGTCAAGGCGAAGTTGGTAACGATTAATGTGGTCGAACCGGTGAAGCCTCCATACGTTGCTGTAATCGTCGTTTGCCCGAGGGCCACAGGAGTTGCCACGCCATTGGCGTCGATGGTCGCGACTGCAGGGTCTGAAGAAGTCCACGTGGCAGCCTTAGTCAAATCCTGCGAGCTTCCATCTGTGTAAGTGCCTGTGGCGGTGAACTGCCGTGTGATTCCCAAACGAATCGAAGGACTTGCCGGGGTCACGCCGATCGAGACCAGCGCTGCGGGCGTCACCGTGAGTGTCGTTGAGCTGCTGATGCCGGCGAATGCTGCCTGAATGGTTGTCTGCCCCTGCCCAATAGGACGTGCCAGACCGGTTGCCCCGATCGTTGCCACAGTTGGTAGAGAAGAACTCCATCCCACGAAAGGCGTCAGATTCTCGCTGGTTCCGTCGGCAAAAGTTCCCGTAGCGGTGAACTGCTGGGTGAGTCCCATCGCAATCGACGGATTGGCAGGTGTAACCACAATGGAGGCTGGGGCCACCACGGTAAGAGTCGTTGAGCCAGTGGTTAATCCCACCGTCACTGTAATGGTCGTGCTGCCAGGTGCGCCGCCGCTCGCCAGTCCACCCGCACCGATCGCCGCCACGCTCGCAGACGACGAAGTCCACGTCGCCGTGCTGGTCAAATCCTGAGTACTGCCGTCTCGGTAGGTTCCGATGGCGGTAAACTGCTGTGTAGTCCCAAGCAGTATTGAGGGATTCGTCGGCGTGACCGTAAGAGAGACTACCTCGGCATTTGTCTGTAGCAACAGCCTGAGTTCGTCAAGGCCCTGGCAGCACGCCCCGCCGTCTGTTACCAGGTCGAGCAGGCCGTCGCCATTGAAGTCGGCAGCCACGATGCCCACCGGGCCTCCAACAGCGTTGGTCAGCGGCACTTCGGACTGTGGCTGGAATGTGCCGTCTCCGTTGCCGAGCAGGATCGAAATCGTTCTTCCATCAAGGTTGGTAACCGCCAAATCCAGCATTCCATCGCCATTCAAATCGCCGGACGTGACCGCGTACGGGAAATTACCGACGTTGTAAGTTACCGGCGGCTGGAATGTTCCGTCACCGTTTCCGAGAAGAATCGCAACACTCCCTGGGTACCCGCATCGTGTGGTGGCGTGGCCGCAACTGCAATCCACGGCCAAATCGAGCTTGCCATCCCCATTGAAGTCGGCCGCGACCAAGGCCAGTGGCGCTCCGTCCGCCAGATACTCCTTATGGGGCTGGAAGGTTCCGTCGCCGTTGCCGAGCAGAATAGAAACCGTGTTGCCGCCGAAGCCGCCAAAGTTAGCAGTAGCGATATCGAGCTTGCCGTCGCCATTGAAGTCTCCTACCACCACCGCGTTGGGCTGGGCCGCGGTCGCGTAATTAACGAACGGGTGAAATGTGCCATCCCCGTTGCCCAGCAGGACCGAGACAGCGCTGCCACCCTGGTAGCCAACCACCAGGTCGAGCTTCCCGTCGTTGTTGAAATCGCCTGCGGCCAACCAAGTGGCGGGAACGGAGCTGTCGTCCGGCGAGTTTATGTTGGTCTGGAAAGTCCCGTCACCGTTGCCCAGGAGAACAGTCACGGCTCCTCCGGTGATCGCGGCAACGTCGGGTTTTCCGTCGCCGTTGAAGTCACCTATGATCAGGTACCCGGTCCCGCCCGGCACGGGATAGAGGATTGGCGGTTGGAACGTTCCATCTCCGTTTCCGAGCAAAATCTGGACCCCTCCGGGATCCGTGACCGCCAAATCGAGCTTGCCGTCTTGATTGAAGTCGCCGACTGCCTGCCTGCCGGCGCCGCCGCTTTGGAAGATTGCGGACTGGCTAAAGGCTACAGTCCCAGCCGCGACTGCGACTGGAAGGAAGGCCACATTTGAGGAGCCCCCGCCCGGGGCGGGGTTGACTACGCTCACCGAAGCCGTGCCCGGCGTGGCAATGTCCGACGCCGGGATGTTGACGGTCAACCGCGAACCGCTCACAAATGTTGTGGGCCGCGCGCTGCCGTTCCACAGCGCGACCGCCCCCGAAACAAATCCGGTGCCAGTAATGGTGAGTGTGAAGCCCGGGCCACCCGGTGCAACCGCCCCTGGCACGAGCGGCTGGTTGATTAGAGGGACGGGAGCCTTCACGGTGACGGTGACCTGGGCGCTCGCCGTCGCACCCGCGGCATTGGTGACGGTCAGCGTGTACGTGGTCGTGGCCGCCGGCGTGATGGTGATGGCAGTACCGCTGGTCACGGCGACCGCGCCAGGGTTAATCGAGCCAGTTCCATTCGAGAACGCCGCCGTCAACGTCGTCGAAGTGCCGGCTGTGATGGTTGCCGCACCAGCCGTGAAGCTGCTGATGGAAGGTTTCGGTACCACGATCACCGTGACCTGAGCCGTAGTAGATGTCCCCACAGAGTTGGTGACAGTCAGCGTGTAAGTAGTAGTTGCCGCCGGCGTGATGGTGATGGCGGTTCCGCTGGTCACGGCGACCGCGCCAGGGTTGATCGAGCCGGTTCCATTCGAGAACACCGGCGTCAATGTCGTCGAAGTGCCGGCGGTGATCGTTGTCGCATCAGCCGTGAAGCTGCTGATGGAAGGTTTCGGTACCACGGTCACCGTGACCTGAGCCGTGGTAGATGTCCCTGCGGAGTTGGTGACGGTCAGCGTGTACGTGGTGGTAGCCACCGGTGTGATCGAGACCGCAGTTCCGCTGGTCACGGCAACTGCGCCAGGGTTGATCGAGCCGGTTCCATTCGAGAACACCGGCGTCAACGTCGTCGAGGTGCCAGCGGTGATCGCTGCCACACCCGCCGTGAAGCTGCTTATGGAAGGTGGCGGTACCACGGTGACGGTAACTTGGGCGGTGCTCGCCCCCGCTGCGCTCGTGACCGTCAGCGTATAAGTAGTAGTTGCCGCCGGCGTGATGGTGATAGCAGTTCCGCTGGTCACGGCGACCGCGCCGGGGTTGATCGAGCCGGATCCGTTCGAGAACACCGCCGTCAACGTCGTCGAGGTGCCGGCGGTGATCGTTGCATCACCAGCAGTGAAGCTGCTTATGGAAGGTGGCGGCACCGCCTTCGGTTTGCCCGCACCGCCCGCGGCGAAGATGGCCTGAATTTCTGCGGGCGCAAGTGCGCGGTTGTAGACGGACACTTCGTCGATGAGGCCATTGAAAGTACTGGTGTCCGGACACGGATATCGCTTCCCAATGTAGTCAGCGACATTCGCCGCCAGCGATCCCGTCGTAAGATCAGCAATGCTTGCTGACAGTACACCGTCGACATAGAGGCTCAATGTCTTTAATACACCGTCTCGGACACCGGCAATGTGATGGAAGGCGTTGGTAGAAATAGCGGAGGGCGATATGGCATCACCCCCAACACTGTTGACATCTCTGATGAAGAAGTCCACCTGTCCGTTAGAGTTGATACCCAAGGTCTGAGCCGTCCGCGAGCACTGGTAATTGAGGGCGATAATATTCTGGCTGCTCATTGTCGTTGGCCCAAAGGTGTTGACCCAGGCCTCTATCGTGAAGCTGCTCGAGGACGTGAAGAAGAATGCCGGAATCTGACCCAAGTTCACACCGCTCCCGCCATTGACACCATTGAACTTGAACGCCAGATCGACCTCTCCGACCGCGAAAGTTGCGCCCTCCAATGTGCCGTTGTTTCCGCCGATAACGTCATTCGCGTTCCCGTCGCCGGGCCACCACGCAACCAAGCCACTTGGCGGAAGCTGCTGAGAAGCCATGACTGTAAGCGTGGTGGACCCGCTGACAGCGCCGATCGTCGCCTGGATTGTTGTCTGCCCTACTCCCACACTGGTTACGGATCCGGTCATGGTCACGGTGGCTATGTCGAGGGACGAAGAACTCCACGTCGCAACCAGCGAGATATCGCGCGTGCTGCCGTCGCTGTAGGTTCCGGTCGCCGTGAATTGTTGTGTGTTCCCCAACGTAACTGACGGGCTTACCGGTGTCAGACCGATAGATACCAGGGCTGCGGGCGAGACTGTAACCGTCGTTGACCCGGTCACGGTACCGGCCCTGGCGGTAATCGTTGCTGTGCCGGCTGCAACGCCGAAAGCCACTGGGTCGGAGGTAACCTCCGCCACGCTTGTGTCGGACGAGTCCCAAATAGCGGATGCAAGCTGCTGCGCCGTACCGTCAGTAAAGCCACCCATAGCGGTAAATCGCAACACAGTTCCGACCGACAGCGTAGGCATCGCGGGCGCAAGGGTAATCGAGGCGAGACCTGGTGGCGTCAGATTGCTCGGCCGGAACAGCTCCGCACTGGACAAGAAGTTGTTATTGAGATCATGACCTCCCGCAATGAGGACGGCTCCGTCCTTCAGCAACGTGGACGTTTGCTGCGACCTGGACGCTGCCATGTTGTTAGTCGTGAAGGCGAAGGTACCGGCCGCGGGATCGTATGCCTCCGCCGTCGCCGCACCACCTCCTGCCACGAGAACCGTGCCGTTGGTCAGCAGCGTTGCGGTGTGCTGAACGCGAGCGACATGCATGCTACCGGTACTGGTGAATTTACCGGTCGCCGGATCGTACAACTCGCCGCTGGCCTGAGTTCCCGAAGCAATTCCCCCTTGAGATCCTGACCCTCCAGCAATGAGAACTTTTCCATTGTTAAGTAGCGTAGCGGTGTGTCCAACGCGTTGGTAGATTGCAACTCCCGTGGGGGTGAAGGTTCCAGTCACAGGGTCGTATAGTTCACCGACTTGGCCGGTGAGTCCGGCAACAGCGCTGTCGTGGCCTCCCACGATAAGAACCATGCCATTGTTGAGCAGCGTTGCCGTGTGACTATCCCGCCCAACATTGAGGCTCCCCGTGGGAGTGAACTTGCCCGTCGCGGGATCGTAAAGTTCAGCGGTAGACCAACGACCGCCGGGGCCGCCTCCATTACCTCCAGTCACAAGAACCAATCCATTATTCAGAAGGGTCGCTGTATGGTTGTAACGCGGGTTGTTCATGCTGCCAGTTAGAGTGAACTTTCCGGTGCCGGGATCGTATAGTTCCGCACTATTTCCGGCCCCGATACCCTGAATAAATCCTCCAGTAATGAGAACCATTCCGTTCGGAAGGAGGGTCGCTGTGTGACCGTTGCGGACGACATTCATGTTACTTGTCGGCGTGAAAGTCCCCACGCCAGGATCGTACAACTCAGCACCGGCTGTAGAGTAAAGATTAAGGGGATTACTTGGATCGAAACTGCTGGCGCCTCCAGCAATGAGAACCTTTCCGTTGTTCAGCAGTGTTGCTGTGTGCTCAAACCGAGCAAGGTTCAAGCTACCCGTCAAACTGAAGCCGTTCGGGGCCGGTGTGACCGTCAATGTCGTGGAGCCGCTAATCGTGCCGACCGTCGCCTGAATAATTGTCTGTCCAACCCCCACGCCGGTCACGAATCCGGTTGTGCTGATCGTAGCGACGCTGAGCGATGAAGAACTCCAACTGGCCGTGGTGGTCAGATTCTGCGTGCTGCTGTCGGTGTAGGTTCCAGTTGCCGTGAACTGCTGCGAATTCGTCAACGGAATGGAAGTATTCGCTGGTATCAGTGCGATCGACACCAGCGCTGCTGGAGTTACCGTGAACTGCGTCGATCCGGAGACCGGCCCGACCGCCGCTTGAATCATCGTTTGGCCAATCTTCAAACCACGTGCCAAACCGCTGGCACTGACTGTCGCGATTGTTGCGGCAGAAGAACTCCAGGTTGCTGTGCCAGTCAAGTCTTTCGTGCTGCCGTCCTCGTAAGTCCCCGTCGCCGTAAACTGCTGCGCCGTTCCTGCCGGAATTGACGGATTTACAGGAGCTACAGCGATGGAGACAAGCCTCGGCGGCAGCTTCAGTGCAACTTGGGATGTCTGATCGTGGGTTACTGTGACGGTTGTGCTGGTTTGCACTCCGCTCGCAACGTCGGTCGCGATGATATTAAAGGTGCCTTCCGGCACATCAGAGAGCACGAAGGCGCCACCGGCAACCGTCGTGGTGGTTCGCGAGAACCCGCTTGCATTGAGATCGATCCGGACGTTTGGAGTCGCCGTACCGCTGGCTGTGGTGACCGTGCCCGCGACAGTGCCAGTCGGCTGAATCGTTATGTCAGCGGTCATGACGTCACCGGCACTTAGGGTGATCGACGTGACCCCCGTCAACGCGGTGCCCTGGGGGTGCGGAGTCGTAGCGGTCAATGCGTATGTGGCCGGCGGCAAGCCGGTGATGCGATAGCTGCCGTCGGCGTTGATTCCGCTGATAACGTTCAGTGGCGGCG
>Ga0307479_10005568_pt1 | contig 11519 bp, 10 predicted proteins | sample atmos_gasesECM4C_FD_203743 | JGI IMG/M metagenome (GOLD analysis project Ga0307479, IMG submission 203743) | Hardwood forest soil microbial communities from Morgan-Monroe State Forest, Indiana, United States - atmos_gasesECM4C_515 | ecosystem: Environmental > Terrestrial > Soil > Temperate... | reverse complement strand
CGCCTACGCCGACCCGCGCTTCAACCAGGCCGTCGACAAGCAGACCGGCTACCGCACCAAGACCATCCTCTGCGTGCCCATGCGCAGCATCGAGGGCGAGGTGGTGGGCGTCCTGCAGGCGCTCAACAAGCTCGCCGACCAGCCCTTCAGCGCGGAGGACGAAGAGCTGCTCTCCGCGCTGGGTGGCCAGGCCGCGGCGGCGGTGAACAACGCGCTCTTGCACCAGGAGATCCAGCAGATGATGGAGGGCTTCGTGCGCGCCTCCGTCGTCGCCATCGAGTCGCGCGACCCCACCACCGCCGGCCACAGCGGGCGGGTGGCGCGGCTCTCGGTGGGGCTGGGCGACATGCTGCCGCGCGCCGGCGACATCGCGGGCCGCTGGAAGAACGCCTCGCTCAGCTCGCAGGAGCGGCAGGAGCTGCGCTACGCGGCGCTCTTGCACGACTTCGGCAAGGTGGGCGTGCGCGAGAACGTGCTGGTCAAGGCCAACAAGCTCGAGCCGTGGGAGCTGGACAACATGCGCGGCCGGTTCGAGACCATCTACGTGCAGGAAGAGCTGCAGGCCGAGCGCCAGAAGGTGGACGCGCTGTTGCGTGCGCCGGGAGAAGAAGGACGGCAGCGGGCCGCCGAGATCGACGCGCGGCTCCAGGCGCGGCGCAAGGAGCTGTCGGAGATGTTCGAGTTCGTGGTCGGCTGCAACCGGCCCACCATCCTGCCCGAGGGCAGCTTCGGCCGGCTGGGCGAGATCGCCAAAGGCACCTGGGTGGGGCCCTTCAGCGGCGAGCCGCGGCAGTTCCTCTCCGAGAACGAGGTCATCAAGCTCTCGGTGCGCAAGGGCTCGCTCACCGAAGAGGAGCGGCGCGAGATCGAGTCGCACGTGACGCACACCTATCGCTTCCTCACGCAGATTCCCTGGACGCGGACGCTGCGGCGCGTGCCCGACATCGCCTACGGGCACCACGAGAAGCTCACCGGCCGCGGCTATCCGCGCTCGCTGAAGGAGCCGGAGATCGCCCTGCCCACGCGGATGATGACCATCAGCGACATCTTCGACGCGCTCACCGCCTCGGACCGGCCGTACAAGCGCGCGGTGCCGAGGGACAAGGCGTACGACATCCTCAACGACGAGGCCAAGCGCGGCGAAGTCGACTCCGACCTGCTGCGCGTCTTCATCGAAGCCGACGTCCCGTCCAAAGCGCCGCAAGAGCCCTGATCGCATCCGTAGTTGATCCGAGCATCCACCCGCCGGTCCGGGGTAGCATCGGCGGATGAAGCGGCGGGCGTTTCTCATTGGCGGGGCCGGGATAGCGGCCATTGGCGCCACCGGCGGCGTGGCCCTGCTCGCGCCCTTCCCGTCGGCGCGCGGGCGGCGCTGGCTCACCGAGGCGGAGGCCTCGGCAGCTCTGCGCTGGCGCAGACCCTCTTCTCCGAGCCGGGCGGACCGACGCCCGAGCAGGCCGACGTGCTCGGCCGCCTCGATGTCGCCGTCGGCGACCTGCACCCGCAGACCCGCAAGCTGCTCAAGACCGGCCTGCGCGCTCTGGAATACGCGCCGCTGCCGCGCTATCTCAGCCGCTTCTCGCGCCTGTCGCCCGAGTCTCGCGCCGCCTGCGTCCGCGGCTGGGAGAAGAAGCCGTACCTCTGGGCCGCGGCCATGCTCTCCATCCGCTTCCAGGTCGGCATGGCCTACTTCGAGTCCGACGCCGCGCGCGCCGCCTGCGGCTGGTCGCTCGGCTGCACTCCGTCGAGCGCAGAAAACTGATCATGCCGGGGCGCCTTCACGCCGCTGCCGATCTGCGGCCCGGCCAGAAGCTCACCGTCGACGTGGCGGTGGTCGGCTCCGGCGCGGGCGGAGCGGCGGTGGCCGCGGAGCTGTCGCGCGCGGGGATGAAGGTGGCGGTCTTCGAGGAGGGCCGCTCCTTCGCGCCGGCGGACCTGGTGGCCAAGCCGAGCTGGGCCTTCCGCCATCTCTACGCCGGCCGCAGCGTGATGGTGGCCAAGGGCCGCGTGCTGGTGCCGCTCGCGGCGGGGCGCGCGGTGGGCGGGAGCACCTTCGTCAACAGCGCCATCTGCTTCCGCGCGCCCGACCGCGTGCTGCAGGAGTGGGAGCGCGACTTCGGCTGGGCCTTTCCGCCCGCGCGAATGGCGCCGCTCTTCGAAGAAGTGGAAAAGGCGCTCTCGGTGGAGAAGGTGGCGCCCAACATCGCGCGGAACAATTCGTTGGTGTTCAAACGAGGCGCCGACCGGCTGGGCCTGCCCGGCGACTTCATCTCCCGCAACGCGCCCGGTTGCGTGGGGTGCGGCGTGTGCCAGCTCGGCTGCCCCATCGGCGGCAAGGGCTCGGTGGACAAGAACCTGCTCCCCACCGCCATCGAGCGCGGCGCCGACGTCTACAGCGAGACGCGCGTCCGCGAGCTGCGGGTCGAGCGCGGCGCGGTGCGCGGCCTCACCGCCGACATCCTCGACCCCGACGACGGCCCCACCGGCAGCATCGAGGTCGAGGCGGCGCGCGTCTTCCTCTGCGCCGGCGCGTTCGGCACCCCGCAGCTGTTGCAGCGCAACCGCCTGTGCAACGGCAGCGGGCAAGTGGGCGAGAACCTCCACGTCCACCCCGGCCAGGCCGCCGCCGCCATCTTCGACGAGGAGATCCGCTACTGGGACGGCGTCACCCAGGGCTACTACGTGCACATGGACGACGCCATCCTCGAGACCTTCACCGGCACGCCCGAGCTGTTCTGGGCCGCGCTGCCGCTCGGGCAGATGAACCTGCGCCGGCTCAAGTACGTGGCCAGCGCCGGCTGCATGGTCCGCGACAGCGGCCGGGGCAGCATCCGCTTCATGGGCGAGGGCCGGCTGCCCGACATCACCTACGAGGCGTCGGACGCCGATCGCCTCTTGCACCTGCGCGGCGCGCGCGAGATGGCGCGCATCTGGTTCGCCGCCGGCGCGCACACCTCCTATCCGCTGCTCAATCCCGGAATGGAGCCGGCCGGCACGCTCGACCAGGCGCTCGCGCAGCTTCCCGACGACTTGCCCTTCCAGCGGTTCAATCCCTACGGCAGCCACCCGCAGTCGACCTGCCGGATGAGCGCGGACCCGCGCCGCGGCGTGTGCAAGCCCGACGGCGAGACGCACGAAGTACACAGCCTATACATTGCCGACGGCTCGACGTTCCCCAATGCGCTAGGGGTCAATCCGCAGATCACCATCCTCGCCCTCGCCACCGGCATCGCCCGCGACCTCGCCAGGAAAGGCATCTAGATGCTGCTCGCCACCGTGGTCATCGATCCGCCCAGCGTGATCGCGCTGGGGGTCATCTTCGTGCTCTTCATGTCGCGCTCCATCGCGGCCGGCGCGCCGCTGCGGCGCAGCGTGCTGGTCGGCGCTGCCGTCGGCGGATGGATGGGCGCCTGCTTCTCGGTGATGGCCGTCAAGCAGCCGGCCTGGATGCTGGTCTACCTCGCCGACCCGCGGAGCCTGCCGGTGGTCGTGTGGTATCCGATCTTCCTGGCGGTGATGATCGGCAGCGGCGCCTTGGGGGGATGGTTTGCCCACCAGCGCATCGCCAAGGGACGCAAGCGCGCGGCGGTCGCGCTCGCGGCCGCCATGCTCGGGCTTTGGCTCCTGCTCTTCGCCGTCACGCTGCAGCGCTACCTGCACATCGGCACCTACGACGAGTACTTCGCCGGCCGCGCGCGCGTGCTCGCCGAACAGCCGGCGGTGATGCACGACTTCAACATCGTCTCGCTGATCACGGCCGTGCCACTGCTCGTGCTGCTCGGCGCCATCATCTGGTTCGATCGGGCGCGAACCCACCCTCGCGCAGGCTGACCAGCGCGAGGACCAGCAGCGGCAGCGAGAGCGCGGCGGTCAGCAGGCACCAGAAGCAGGTGGCGCCGAACTTCTGCATCTCGACCAGCCCGACCACGTTGAGCCCCAGCCAGATGGCCGCGAGATACGCCGCGGCCAGCGCCGCCTGCTTCCGCGCGATCTGCGCCACCGCCGCGATCAGGCCGCAGAACGCCGCGCCCAAGAGCCCATCGGCGACTCCCAGCGGCCAGGCGAATCGCGCCAGCGCCACCGACTCGCAGCCGCTCCCGAAGCCGGGGCAGGCCAGGCGATGGAGCCAGCCGATCTGGAAGAAGCCGACGTAGAGCATGGCCAGCGCCGACGCCGCGGCGCACGCCTGCAGCGCGATGCGCGAGCGGCTCCAGATCATCGGGCGGCCGTCTTTCGCGCCTTCTCGAATTCGTCGCCCGGCGTCCACGAGGGCAGCCGCGGCGCGTTGGCCAGGCGCAGGCCGACCACCAGCTGCAGCTGCGCGTCCTGCACGTCTCCCGAGAGGTCCCAGTCGCCGTGGTACTCGTCGGAGGGCTGGTGGTAGTGGTGCATCTCGTAGTCGAGCATCTGCTGGTCGCCCCAGCCCTTGGGCCGCCCGGCGAAATCCGGGCCGCCCTTCACCGCCACCGGCGGCACGCCCACGTGCGCGAGCGAGAACATGTCCGAGCGGTAGAAGGCGCCGCGATCGGGATGCGGGTCGCCGTGCACGTTGCGTCCTTGCTCGGCGGCCACCTTGCGCACCACCGCGTCGGTGGTGCTCTTGCCCAGGCCGAGCACGCCCAGGTCCGTGGTCTTGCCCCACTTGTTCACGCTGTCGAGGTTGATGTCGGCGGCGATGCGGCCGGCTGGGACCGGCGGGTGCAGCGAGAGAAACCTCGAGCCCAAGAGCCCCTGCTCCTCGGCGGTCACGAACGCGACCAGGATCGAGCGGCGGTGCGGAGCCGAGGCGGCCGCGCGCGCGATGGCCAGCACCGTGGCGCAGCCCGAGGCGTTGTCGAGCGCGCCGTTGTAGATGCCGTCGGTCGCGGGCGGGACCGGCGTGACCTTGCCGAGGTGATCGTGGTGCGCGGTGTAGAGCACCGCCTCGCCGCGCAGCTGGGGATCGGAGCCCGGCAGCAGGCCGAGCACGTTCGCGCTCTCGAACGCGCGCAGGTGGACCGGCAGCTCGAGCGAGACGGTGGACTGCAGCGGCACCGGCCGGAACTCTTTCGTCTGCGCGGCGGCGCGCAGCGTGTCCAGCTCCAGCCCGCCGAGCTGCGCCAGCTGGATCGCGGCCGGCTCGGCGATCCAGCCGTCGAGCTCCATCGTCGGCTCGCCGGCCTCGGGCGGCAGCTGCTGGCGTGGCGTGCTCGAGCTGGTGACCGGCACCTGCCAGGGGTACCCGGCGCTCTCGGTGGTGTGGATGACGAGCGCGCCGGCTGCGCCGTGCCGCGCGGCGTTCAAGTACTTGTAGTCCCAGCGACCGTACCAGAGGCGCACCCGCTCGCCGGCGAACGGCGGGTTGAAGTTCATCAGCACCACCACCTTGCCGCGCACGTCCTGGTCCTTGTAGTCGTCCCAGCCGTACTCGGGCGCGGTGATGCCGTAGCCGGCGAACACCAGCGGCGCGTCCTTGACGCTCAGAAGGCTCTTCTGCGCCGAAGGCTCCAGGACCAGATCGGACTGCACGCCGATGGCGGCGTGGAGCAAGAGGCGCTTGTCGCCGGCCCCTCGGAAGACGACGTCGTGGGGCACCTCGGCCGCCATCTCGATCAGCGGCACCTTCTGCAGATACGTGCCGCCGTCGCCGGCCGGCTGGTAGCCCATCGCCTCCAGCTGCGAGGCCAGGTACTTGATGGCCAGCTCGTCGCCGGTCGAGCCGGGCTTGCGGCCCTCCAAGAGGTCGTCGGAGAGGAAGCGGATGTGGGCGGAGATCTCGGCGGCGGTGATCCGGCGCTGTGCGGCCAGCTCCGCCGGCGAGAACGCGAGCAAGAGAGCGAGCAGGGCGGGCGTGGGCATGGGCCGCTTGGCTAACCCGGCTCGGGCCCCAGCGCAATGGGCCGCGCGGGGTCTTCGATCCAGCCGCTCCAGGAGCCGACGTAGAGGCGCGCCGGCGGAAGGCCGGCCAGCTCGATGGCGAAGGCATCGCTGCAGGCGGTGACGCCGCTGCCGCAGGAGACGATCACGCCAGATGTGTACTTGCTATACAAATCGCGCAACTCGCGCGGCGGGCGGAAGCGGCCCTGCGCGTCCACGTTGCGGGCGTGCGGCGCGTTGACGGCGCCGGGGATGTGGCCGGCCTTCTTGTCCACCGGTTCCACCTCGCCGCGATAACGCTCGGGGGCACGCGCGTCCAGCAGCATTGCCTTCCCCCGCTCCTGCACCTGCTCCGCATCGACGATGCGCGAGCGGTCGAGCAGAAGCTTGCGCAGCGGAGCCGCTTCCGCTCGCGGCTCCTCGCGCGAGAGCGGCAGGCCCGCCGCGACCCAGGCATCGAGTCCGCCGTCGAGCAGTGACACGCGCTCATGGCCGAAGGCGCGCAGCATGAACCAGAGCCGCGCCGCCACCGATCCGTCGCGCTGGTCGTAGACCACGACGTGCGTGTCCGGCCCGACTCCGATGCGCGAGAGCACGGCGGCGAAGGCCTCCGCGCTGGGGAGCGGGTGCCGCCCCGGCCCGCCGGGCTGCGACAGATCGCGGTCGAGATCGACGAACACCGCCCCCGGCACGTGGCCCTCGTCGTACCGCTGCCGCGCGGGCGGCCCCTGGAGCGACCACCGCAGATCGACCGCGCGGACTTCCTTGTGCGCGCAGAGCCATCGCGCGTCGACCAGGAGGGGGATGTCGGACACGGGAATCCTCCGCGCCAGAAGGGCGCATCTTGCATCTTTGAGGCGCGCGCCGGAAGTTTTGATAAGCTGCGGCCTCCAACGGAGCGGGAGCGGGAGCGCAATGTCCGAGGTCGAAAGGCTTCTGGTCGTCGACGACGAAGCACCCATCTTGCACGCGTTGCGGCGCACCTTCGAGGCGGCCGGCTACGAGGTCACGGCCTGCGCCGACCCGGCCGAGGCCCTCGACCGGCTGAAGGAGAAGCCGTACCAGGTGCTCTCCGCCGACTACATGATGCCGGGCATGACCGGCGCGGAGTTCCTCGCGCAAGCCAAGACGCTGCAGCCCGAGACCATCCGCATCCTCTTGACCGCCGCGCACGACTTCTCCGCCGCGGTGGACGCCATCAACAACGGCGAGATCTTCCGTATCCTGGCCAAGCCCTGGAACCGCGTCGAGCTGCTCGGCACCGTCCGGCAGGCCTTCGACACCTATGCGCTACGCGAGCGCAACCGGCAGCTGACCGCCATCGTGCAGTCGCAGAACGCGGAGCTGGCGGCGCTCAACAAAGGCCTGGAGGCGCTGGTCGACGAGCGCACCACCAACCTGCTCGACGGCATGGTGGCGGTGCTCGACTATCGCGACACCGAGACGCAGTGGCACTCGCGGCGCGTGTCGCGCTTCACCAAGCGCATCGCCGAGCACCTGGGGGTCAAGGACGCGCACGAGCTGCGCACCATCGAGATGGGGTCGCTCTTGCACGACATTGGCAAGATCGGCGTGCGCGACGCGGTGCTGCTCAAGCCCGGGCCGCTCGACGCCGACGAGTGGAACGAGATGCGCGAGCACCCGCGGCTGGGCTGGGCGCTGCTCCAGCGCATCGAGTTCCTGCGCGACGCGAGCGTGATCGTGCTGCAGCACCAGGAGCGCTTCGACGGGCGCGGGTATCCCTCAGGGCTCAAGGCCGAGGAGATCGTGCTCGGCGCGCGGCTCTTCGCGGTGGCCGACACCTACGACGCCATCACCTCCGACCGGCCCTACCGCAAGGCCCAGGGGCACGAGGCTGCCGTGGCGGAGATGCAGCGCGTGGCCGGAACCCAGCTCGACCCCGCGGGAGTGGCGGCGTTCTGCGCGCTTCCCGAGTCGGAGTGGATGTCCATCCGCGGCGAGGTGGAGAAGATTTCGCTGCTGGAACAGGAGTGGGGCTGGACGCCGCCCAAGCGCGTCTTCGATCAGATTCGCGAGGCGGCCGCCAAGCAGAAGCAGCCCATCTCGCAGCCGCCGGTCAAGGCGCCAGCAGAAACCAAGCCTTGAGGTAGTCGGTCTCGGGGACGCCGATGAGCGGCGGGTGGTCGCGGGAAGCGCCGCGGCGCTCCAGGAGCTGCAAGGGCCGCTTGGCTTCTTGCGCGGCCCAGACCACCACCTCGCCGAAGATCTCCGGAGTCACCCGCCCCGAGCAGGAGCAAGTGACGAGCAGGCCGCCGGGCTTGAGCAGCCGCACCGCGCGATAGTTGATCTCGCGATATGCGCGCAACGCTCCCTCCAGGCCTTCCTTCCGTTTGGCGAAAGCCGGCGGATCCAGGACCAGCGTGTCGAACTTGCGCCCCTCCTTGTCGAACACCCGCAGCGCCTCGAGCGCATTGCCCAGCCGCGCGTCGATGTTCTTGATGCCGTTGCGCTCGGCGTTCTCGCGCGTGCGCTGGACGGCGGCGGCGTCCTGATCGATGGCCACCACGCTCTGCGCCTTGCGCGCGAGCTGCAGCGCGAAGCCGCCGTGGTAGCAGAAGGCATCGAGCGCCTCGCCGCGGGCCAGCTCGCCGGCGCGGAGATGATTTTCGACCTGGTACAGATATCCGCCGGTCTTGTGATCGCCGGCCAGGTCCACGGACAGCTCGACTGCGCCCTCGTGCACGACGGCGGTGAAGGGCCCCGCGCCGAGCAGCGGCTCGACGCGCCGCGGGAGCTGCTCGAAGTCGCGGGCGCTGCCGTCGTCGCGCGCCACCACCGCCCGCGCTCCCGAGACCTCGGCCACCATCTGCGCCAGCGGCGCGCGGCGCGCCTCGGCCCACTCGGCCAGGTGCTGCACCACCGCCACGCCCGCGTAGAAGTCGACGAAATATCCCGGCAAGAGATCGGCCTCGCCGTGCGCCAGGCGAAAAGCATCGGCCTGCGGAAACAGCGCCCGCCGCCGCTCGAGCGCGCGGGCGAGCCGCGTCTTGAGCAGCTCGTCGTCGAGGGCGGAGTCGTGGCGCGAGAGCACCCGCAGCGCGATGGGGCTGCGCACGGCCCAGAAGCCGCGGGCGATGAAGTTCTTGCGCGCGTCCTGGATGCGCACCTCCGCGCCCGACTCCAGCGCCGGCGGCTGAAGCACGTCGCCGCGAAAAATCCAAGGGTGCCCGGCTCGCGCCCGCGCCGCGCCCTTTTGCGAAACCGTGACGGTGGGCGCTTGCATGCAAGGCCGTGCAGTCTGTCACGGGCGCGGCCGCCGCGCATGCGTTAAAGTCGAGGGCAATGACGCCAGAAGACGGCGCATCGACCGCCAGGGTCACACCGCTCGGCGCCCCGCTCGGCCCGCAAGAGGCGGGGCGGATCGCCTCCGCGCTAGAGGCGAACATCTCCCGCGCCCTCAAGGGCAAGCAGGAGGTGGTCGAGCTCGCGCTTGCCGCGCTGGCCGCCTCGGGACACCTCTTGCTCGAAGACGTTCCCGGCGTGGGCAAGACCACGCTGGCGCAGGCGCTGGCGCGGTCGCTCGACCTCTCGTTCGCCCGCGTGCAGTTCACCAGCGACCTCTTGCCGGGCGACATCACCGGCGTCTCCATCTACGACCAGGCGCGGAATGCGTTCGTCTTCAAGCCCGGCCCGCTCTTCGCCAACCTGGTCCTGGCCGACGAGATCAACCGCACCACGCCGCGGACGCAGAGCTGTCTGCTCGAGGCCATGGCCGAGGGGCAGGTTTCGGTCGACGGCGTGGCGCGGCCGCTGCCGGGGCCGTTCATGGTGCTGGCGACGCAGAATCCGCACGAGCACGCCGGCACGTATCCGTTGCCGGAGTCGCAGCTCGACAGGTTCCTGCTCCGGCTCTCGGTGGGGTATCCGGCGGCCGAGGTGGAGCGCGAGCTGCTGCTCGGCGGCGGCACGCACACGGAGCTGACCCATCTGCGGCCGGTGGCCTCGGGCCAGGACGTGCGGCGGCTGCAGGCGGCGGTGCCGGGCGTGACCGTGGCGCGCGAGATCGCCGATTACGTGCTCGCCATCGTGGCCGCGACGCGGAGCACGCCGCTGGTGTCGCTGGGCGCATCTCCCCGCGGCGCCATCGCGCTCTTGGGAGTGGCCAAGGCGCGGGCCCTCTTGCGCGGCCGCGACTACGTCGAGCCCGACGACGTCAAGGACCTCTGCGTTCCGGTGCTCGCCCACCGCATCACGCTCGCGGGGCGAGGGCCGGGCGGGGGTGTTGGCGGCCTCGCGGAGCGGATGGCGGCGGAGCGCGTGGTGCGCGACCTGGTCGAGCAGGTGCCGGTCCCCGAATGACCACGCCGGCCTGGAAGCGGCGGCTCAGCTTCACGCGGCTGGGGCGCTGGTACACCGGCCTCACCATCGGCATCGGGCTCGCCGCCATCAACACCGGCAACAACTTGCTCTTCCTCATCCTGGGGCTCTTGCTCGCCTCGATCGTGGTCTCGGGAATTCTCTCCGAGCAGAGCCTCAAGGGCCTGCGCCTCGAGCGGCGGCTGCCTTCGAGCGCGACGGCCGGCCAGCCCGCGCTGGTGGGCCTTCTGGCGCGGAACCTCAAGCCGCGGGCGCCCTCGTTTTCGCTCGAGCTGCGCGAGCGGGGAGGGCCGGTGGCCGGGCGCGGCTTTCTGGTGCTGCTCCCCGCGCAGCAGGCGGCCGAAGTGGCCTACCACTTCGTTCCTGTTCGGCGCGGGTTGCACCGATTCGAGCAGCTGGAAGTGGCCACGCGCGCCCCCTTCGGGCTGTTCGAGAAGTCGCGGCCGCTCGACGCGCCCGCCGAGCTGGTGGTCTTTCCGCGCGAGGTGGCGCCGCCGCCGCTGCAAGCGCGCGCGCTGGCCCGCGAGGGCGAGCGGCCCGAGGACCGCATCGGACTCGGCATGGAGGTGCACTCCCTGCGCGACCACCGCGCCGGCGAGGACGCGCGCACCATCCACTGGAAGTCGAGCGCGCGGGCGGGCCGGCTCATCGGGGTGGACCGCGAGCAGGAGCGGCGGCGGCGGGTCTGCGTGGTGCTCGACCAGCGTGCGCTCACCGGCGAGGCGCTCGACCGCGCGGTGGAGAAGGCGGCCGCGCTGGTTTCGCGCGAGCTGGACGCAGGCGCGGAGGTGTCGGTCGCGGTCGCGGGCCGCAAGCTCAAGGCGGGCTCCGGTGACGCGCAGCTCCACGAGGCCCTGACGATGCTGGCGCTGCTCCAGCACGAGCCATCGGCGCCGGCGCCGCAGCCCGATCCCGACGCGTCCTTGTTGGAGGTGTCCGCGTGACGGTGGCGCCGCGACTCTTCGCCGGCCGCGGGCTCACGCTCTTGCAAGCGCAGCATTGGGCCGGCACGCTCGCCGCCTGCTGCGCTTTTGCTTCCTGCGCGGTCTCGGGCGAGCTGGGCCTTGCGCTGCTCGCGCTCTTCCCCCTGGCGGTTCTCGGCGCGGTGCTCGTTGGCGATCGGCTCTACGGCCGCGGCGACCGGCTGTGGACGGTGTTCATCATCGGCGCCTTCCTCGTCTTCGCCGCGCAGGTGGCTACCGGCCAGCTCGACATCGTGCTGGCGGCGGCGCGATTCGTCGTGCTGCTGCTGGTGCACCGCCTCTGGCACCGGCGCACCCAGCGCGACGAGCTGTTGCTTCTGCTCCTCTCGCTCTTGCTCCTCT
>Ga0307479_10005566_pt1 | contig 11522 bp, 9 predicted proteins | sample atmos_gasesECM4C_FD_203743 | JGI IMG/M metagenome (GOLD analysis project Ga0307479, IMG submission 203743) | Hardwood forest soil microbial communities from Morgan-Monroe State Forest, Indiana, United States - atmos_gasesECM4C_515 | ecosystem: Environmental > Terrestrial > Soil > Temperate... | reverse complement strand
TGGGACAGTTCCAACTCTTTCTGTCTCAGAACCTCGTAAACATTCTTCATGCGTCAGCACCTGGAAGTCGTATAGAAATTGGGACGATTAAATCGAACTTTATCAGTTGTCTCGGTTTTGTCAAGAAGGAACACTGATCCAGGTCCCAAATACCAACTTTGGAACTAAATTCGCGCCTGAAAATATGGGAATCCGCAGGCGCGCTGGGGGTCGTAACAACTGCCGCAACCGGAGTGCCCAGGTGCTCGATTGTTTAATCCACCCCATGTTGATTTTACATTTCTTCGCCTTAACCTTTCATAACTGGCCACGTCTAAGCCAGCAGAAAGACGAGCCTTCGCGACCCCGGTGGCGTGACCTGGACAGTAACCTGTGACCCCCAAGAGCCCGGTCACTTTTTATGGAACCGACGCGCCAGTGGATTGCGTATAGAGAATCACGGATGAGTGCGGGATTGGGATGGGACGCGGCAACACGTTCACGCGGGGCAGTCGGCTCCAGAGGATGGGTCATGGATATCGGGCGAAGTGGTAGCAACGGTACTGGAAACAGGAACCTTCCCGGCGGTTCGGATCCGCACGTACAGGAAGTGGTGAAGGCTGCTCACGAGGAACTGCGCCAACTCATGCGCCAGCGCGCCGAGGTAATGAAGCGCATCGGCACAGTGAAACAGACCATCGTCGGACTGGCCAACTTGTTCGGCGACGAAGTCCTGAGCGAAGAACTGCTGGAGTTGGTGGACCGCAAGAGCGGTGGCCGCCAACCGGGCTTCACCAAAGCCTGTCGCATGGTGCTGATGGAAGCATCCTGTGCGCTGGGAGCGCGCGAGGTGTGCGAGAAGATTCAGCAGCGGATGCCGCCCGTCCTGCTGCGCCATAAAGATCCCCTGGCGTCGGTGACCACGGTATTGAACCGGCTGGTGGAATACGGCGAAGCCCGAACCGTGGTCCGGGAAAACGGGCGCCGGGCCTGGCAGTGGGTGGCAGATCCCAGCGACAGCGGCTTCGCCCCTGCCCGCGGCAGCGTCCCGCTCTCAGGGTAAGTGTGGTGCGTTCTGGTGTAAGTGTGGGGCGGGCGCCCTCGCCCGCCAATCCCGTGGGCAATCCAAACAGCCGCCGGAAATCCTTCAACGTTCCACGACACGACTGAAGTCATGCCCTCCCAAAAACATTCCTGAACTGGGTTACGCGGGATTGATTCTTTGATCAAGACTCCCGAGCTGCGCTCGCCCGGGGCGGGTCAGAGACCCGCCCTCACACAGTCCATTGCCTGCCAACACCCAATCTCTTATCCGGGCAGCAGCATGCCTTTTTCCAGATGCCTCGTCACGTGCGCGTAGGATGCGGCGTGGGGATCGTGCGTCACCATGACGATGGTTTTGTGAAAATCTTCATTCAGGCGCTTCAGGATTTCGAGCACTTCGGTCGCGGAGTGGCTGTCCAGATCGCCGGTAGGCTCGTCCGCCAGCAGCAAGGTTGGGTCGCTGACGATGGCGCGGGCGATGGCCACGCGTTGTTCCTGTCCGCCGGAGAGCTGCTTGGGCAGATGGCCGACTCGTTCTTCTAGTCCTACCAGCTTCAAGGCCGTCATTACGTGATCGCGCCGCTGCTGCGCCGATAGCTTGGTCAGCAGAAGAGGCAGTTCGACGTTCTCGAACGCGGTGAGCACCGGGATCAGATTAAACGTCTGGAAGACGTAGCCAATATGCTCGTTGCGCCAATGGGCGGACTGGGAATCGCTGAAGCGGAAAATGTTTTCGCCGAGCACCAGCAGTTCGCCGGCGGTCGGCCGGTCGATGGCGGCGATCATGTTCAGCAGCGTAGTCTTGCCTGAACCCGAGGGGCCCATGAGAGCGAGGAACTCGCCGCCCCCGATCTCGATGGAAACGTCGTCCAGCGCCTTGACCTCAAAGGCATCGCGCTTGAACACCTTGCTGACGTTGCGGGCCTGCACCACTCTGGTCTGAGTGGCAGTATGCGGAAAGGTAGTAGCTGCGCTCATGACTGTCCTTTGATCTTAATTTTTTCGCCATCTTTCAAATCTTGCGGCCCCGAGGTGATGACGTCCTCGCCCCCGTTGAGACCTTGCACCAGCACTCCGCCGCTGCGTTGCGACAGAATTTTCACTTCCCGCGCCGTGGCCTTGCCTTCAAACGACAGGAAGACGAATTTCTTGCCATCGCGATCACGAACCGCGGTGGTGGGTACAAAAACTCCTTGCGGCTGCGAACTCGTATGTTTGGCCTCGTCCGCCAAAAACTTGACGGTGGCATTCATATCCGGCCGCAGGTACGCGTCCGGTGTCAGGATTTGCACTTTCACTTGCACCGTGGCCTTGGCCCGGTTGGCCTGGGGAGAGATTTCTGCGATCACGCCGTCGTACTTCCGATCAGGGTAAGCGTCGGTGGTGACTATGCCTTTTTGCTTGGGGCCAAGCCGGGCAAAATCGTCTTGCGCGATATCGAGTTCCACCTGAAGATCGTTGAGATCCGCCAGCGAGACCACCAAGCCTTGGGGACCGCCCTCCGCCGTGCTGGCAAATCCCGAAGTCACGAGTTCCCCTTTTTCGGCTGCCCGCTCCAGAATGGTGCCTGTCACCGGCGCTCGAATCAGGGTAGCGTCAAGCAAGGACTTGGAGTATGCCGCCTGACCTTCAGCTTGCTGGAGGGCGCCGCGGGCGCGCGCAATCTCCTCCTGCCGTGGACCAATCTTGGCCAACTGAAAACCTTTGTCCAGCGAATTGACCCGTTGCTGGTCGGATTCGAATTTCGCGGTGGCGTCATCGAGAGCCTGTTTCGAAAGCACGCCCTCGGTCACCAGGCCACGAGTGCGATCCAGCGTGATCTTGTCATTGACCAGCGTGGCGCGGGCTTCATCGAGATTATGCTGCGCCTGCTGAACTTCCTCGGGACGAGATCCGTTTTGCAGCTCCTGAAAGTAAGCCCGGGCGTTATTTGCAGCGCCTTGGGCTTGCTCGTACTGGGCGCGGAATTCATCGTCTTCGAGGCGCACCAGGATCTGGCCTTCCTTGACCTTGTCTCCCTTTTCCACCCCGATCCACTTCACCCTGCCGGTGACCTTGGAATTCAGGTTGATCTTGTGATGGGCCACAATGTAACCACTGGCGGAAAGAACCACGCCACCGACCTCACTGCTTTGCGCCGAAGCGCGCACCACTTCTACTTCGGGCGCGTCGTGCGAGAACAGGCGATAGGCCATCGTCACCAGGCCCAGCACTACCAGCAGCCCGATTCCAATCAGGATGTAGCGGCGCGCCCAAACTGGAGGCTCGCCTTCGCCACGCGCGTTGCGATCGATGCGCAGGCTTTGCAGGTCTTCGTGTTTTGCGTCAATAGGCATTTGCTTTTATGTAGCGGCGGGCGTCCCGCCCGCCAAACGCGATACTAGTCTCGCAGGGCTGAGAGTATATCCCGGCGCGAGGCGTGCCACGCCGGAGCAAACCCTCCCACCACGCCCATGATGAGAGCGAAGATTACGGCGCTGATGACTACCGGAGCCGTCATCTGCAGGCTGAAAACCACTTCACTGAAGGTCACCTGATTTTGCGTTCCCGTAGTCATGCCGTTGAACGGCAACATCAGGAGAATGCCCAGAGTCGCCCCCAGCAACGACAGCAGCAGCGACTCCAGCATGAACGAAGTCAGAATGCTGGGACGTGAAAATCCAATCACCCGCAGGGTGGCAATCTCGCGCCCGCGATACGCGACCGCGGCGTACATGGTATTGGCGGCAGCGAAGCAGGAGCCGACCGCCATGATGAAGGCCACAATCCAGCCCACAACCTTAATCGGCCCCCCCGACTTGGTTTGCGACGCATAGTAATCGGGCTCGAGCAGGCCATTCAGTTCCAGTCGCTGATCGTCGTTGGCCCGGTTTTTCAGCGCCTGAGCCGAAACCGGATCGGTCGCCCGCACCAGCACCGAGGAGTAGACGGTACGTTCAAAATCGGTGACCAGTTGATTCACGTCGCCCCAGATTTCGGAGTCGTGCGCCGTGCCGCTACCGTCAAAGATGCCTACGATCGGCCAGTCGCCCTTGCCGATGTGCACAGAATCACCGATGTTCGCGTGTTCGAACCGCTTGTTGATCGAACTGCTGACCACAACTTCCCGCTGTCCGGGCGTGAACCATCTACCCTGGGTGATGTGGATCTGCGGCCGCATCTCGAGTCCCATCGGCGACAGGAAGCGGGTGGTGACATTGGTTTCTCCCGTGCCGCCCTTGCGTGGCAACACCACCACCAGAATGTCTTCACCTGAGACCAGGGGCTCGCCTTTACTGTTCCTGGCGATACCCGGCAGTTCTTTCAGAACTTGGAAGGCATCGCGCGATACTCCGCCGGCCGCCAGTTCCGAGTCCGAACCTTTGCGCAACATCAGCACGTTCAGGGGATCGCCGGTAGTGGCAAAAGCTCGCCCCAGGCCCGCCAGCAGCGCCATGATGAACACGGCCGTAGCCACGGTCAGCGCGATTCCCAGCGCAGTCATGATGGTCAGGCTCTTCCGCAGCCGGAGGTTGCGCACGTTATAACTGAGAGGAATTGCCATTTGTATTCTCGCCCTTCAACTCACCCGATGTGCCGCAAACCATCCACGATGTTGACCCTCGCCGCGTGATACGAAGGTATAAAGGAACTCGCGAACCCCACCACGGCGGCGATCAGCAGCGCCGCGAGGATAGTGATCGGAGTTACCTTCATTCCAGTGAACATTCCGCCCTGGCTTGCCATCCCTGTCACGATGAAGTAGCAGAGCATGGATCCCACCAGCCCTCCGACAAGGGACAGCGAAACCGCCTCGCCCACAAACAATCCCAGAATGCTGTTCCGGGTGAAGCCCAGAGTCTTCAACACCGCAACTTCCCGCGTGCGCTCGCGAATCGACATCGCCATAGTGTTTGCCGACACCAGGAGGATGGTGAAAACCACGGCCAGGCAAATGCTCATGATGAAGGCCTTGATGTTGCCCAGCATCCCGATGAAGCCAAGCTGGAAAGCGTGTTCGGTCTCAGTCTTGGTGGGACGGTCGGCGTTGCGGAACGTCTCGTCAATGGCTTGCGCAACCCGGGTAACGGACTCGGGCGAATCGGCCAGGACGGCATAGAAGCCTTCGCTGCCCTTGAGTTTCGGAAAACCTTCGTCAATGTAATCCTTGTTGAAGTACATGGATTGAGTGGGGTCCGGCGGCGTGAAGATTCCGCGGATCGTCAACTCCAGGTTCACCGGGAAAATCTTGCCGGTAATATTCAGGCGGTCGCCAATCTTCCAGCCAAACTTGTTGGCCAAGCCGACATCCACGATGGCGCCGGCGCGATCGTGCTGCCAGGCTTCGAGTTGGTCCGCGGGTATCTTGAATTCCGGGTACACCTTCATGATCTCTTGCGGATCGGTGCCGAACTGGGCGAAAAAGTTATTGGGCTTGTCGTCCTTGTATTGCCCGCCGAACCACTGCTGGTTAACCACTTCCTTCACGCCGGGGATCGCCTGGATCTTCTGCTTGTAGTAGCTGGGCAGATTGAACACCAGCGACACCTTGTGGCGAACGATCAGACGCTGCGCCGATTGTTCGCTCGGCTTGCTGTCATAAAAGCTGCGCCAGATGGTAATCAGAAAGGTCAGCAACAACAGCGAGCCGCCAATGCTCAACACGGTCAAGATGCTGCGGCGCTTGTTGCGAAAGGCGTTTTTGGTGACAAAACGAGTAAGGGTCATTTCGAACTCCGGGAGCCAACAGGACGGGAACGGCTAGGGCTGCTGCTCCATCAGGATAGACGATAAAGTCGAGGCTCGGCAACCATATCATCATCCAAAAAGTGGCACAGACCGATCTGAGATCTCGCAGAAGACAATCCTGGAAGAACCCGATCTTACCGGGTCCGCCCCAAGCTGAAACTGCGCCGTCATCCACATTCACCGTCCAATATCGCAAATTCAATCCTCTTACCTGAATACAACGTCCAGACGCCTAAGAAGTTACGGCTCAGGCGCCAAAATGTTCCATAACATCCCGATGCTGTCTTCGGAGCCTGCCCTGAGGGCAGCCGAAGGGACCCGGACTGCCGCGCTTGCACGGCAGGCTTTGTTCGGCACGTGGCTTCGCCCAAAGCCTACTTCTTCCGTATCTCTATATCGCGAAAGCGTTGCACAGCATCGCTTGGACCGAAGTCCTCCAACTCGAACAACTGGTGCACTTCAATTTCGGCCGGCGCTCCCTCGCCCACGGGATTAGGGAAGCGCTTGGTCCACTCGACCGCCTCTTCCTTCGTCTTCACCTGGATGAGGGTGTAGCCGGCGATCAACTCCTTCGCCTCCGTGAACGGCCCATCGATCACGGTGCGCTTTCCTCGTGAGTACTTGACGCGCCAGCCCTTAGAGGTTGGTTGCAGCCCAGACGCATCGAGCAGCACACCCGCTTTCACCAGTTCCTCGTGGTATGTGGCCATTGCGGCAATCATCTTCTCCTCAGGCATTTTGCCCGCCTCGGTGTCTTTGGTTGCCTTGACCACAATCATGAATCGCATGCCTATGTCTCCTTCTACCTGTACGTCGAACGACGGAGTGCAAAATCGACAGGCTCAGTATTTTTTTATTTAGTCGTCTTTAATGTCGCGCCGTCGGCTCAAAAGCGGAGCTGAAGCCTGTGGCAGTGTCATGGAAGCTACTCCCCGGATCAAGCTGTGAGCTTCCCGGTTGCCTGTCCCCACTTGAATGCACTAGCATGGCGCACGGTCCCCGATGGAGCGACTGGCGGCTTCGCGCGTCCACCGCTGGGGTCATCGTGGACGGGCGAGGACGCCCGTCGCTACATCGTCATCGGAGGAATATGGGCGAAACCGCGATGCACCTTACCCACAAGGCCCTGACCGGTATAGACATTGCCATCATCGCGGTTTACTTCACCATCATTTTTGGCATCGGCTATTACTTCGCGCGGAAAGAGCGTACCTCGGCCGAATACTTTCTCGCCGGCCGCAATGTGGGCTGGTTCGCCATCGGGGCGTCGCTCTTTGTTTCCAACATTTCCACCGAGCATTTCATCGGGCTGGCCGGCTCCGGCGCGAGTTCCGGCCTGGCCGTCGGATCCTTCGAATGGCTGGCCTGTCTGATCCTCCTGGTCCTGGGATGGGTTTTCGTTCCTTTCTATCTTCGCTCCAACGTGTTCACCATGCCCGAGTTCCTGGAGCGGCGTTTCAGTCGCGGCTCCGCAATTTACCTGGCCAGCATTTCCATCATTGCTTATATCTTGACCAAGATTTCGGTGCATCTTTGGGCGGCGGCGATTGTATTAAAGGGAGTTGTAGGCTGGAGCCCACTGCAGGCAGCCGTGATTCTGGTGGTCGTGACCGGAATTTACACGGTCGCGGGTGGACTGTCGGCCGTGATCTACACCGAGGTCGTCCAGACACTGGTTCTTTTGACCGGCGCGATCGCACTCACTCTGATCGGCATGCACCAGGTTGGCGGCTTCGCCGGGCTGCGTGCGGCGGTGCCTGCCAGCTACTTTCATATGGTCAAGCCGATGAGCGACCCGGACTTCCCCTGGACTGGAATTTTCTTCGGCGCGCCGATTCTCGGCATATGGTACTGGTGCACCGACCAGGTGATTGTGCAGCGCGTGCTCTCGGCCCGGGATGAAGGTCACGCCAAAGCCGGAACCATCTTCGCGGGATTTCTCAAAGTCCTGCCGGTATTTCTTCTGGTGCTTCCCGGCCTGATCGCATTCGCCCTGTTCCGGGACATGTTCACGATCGGGGCGAACGGCGTGCCCACCAACGGTGACATCGCTCTGCCGACTCTTATCCTCAATCTGCTGCCGACCGGACTGGTCGGACTCATGATCGCGGCGCTGCTGGCGGCCTTGATGGGCGGAATGGCGTCCGTTTTCAACTCGACGTCGACGCTGGTGACGCTGGATTTCTACAAGAAACTGAAACCGGAGGCCAGCGAGAAGCAACTGGTGTTCATCGGCAGAATGGCGACCGGAGTAATGGTCTTGCTGGGAATCGCATGGGTACCTTTCATCACCCGCATCAGCGGCCAACTCTACATCTATCTCCAGAGCGTGCAGGGCTACATCAGTCCTCCGATCGCGGCCTGCTTCATCCTGGGAATTCTGTGGACGCGGCTCAACGCCCAGGGGGCCCTCAGTTCATTGCTGACCGGGTTTGTGCTGGGCACGGTGCGGTTCATCCTTGAGTTGGAATATCCCGGCGGCGCGGGCGCTCCTGATTCCCTCCGCTGGCTGATTGCCATGAACTTCCTGCACTATGCCATCGTCATGTTCGCCGTGTGCTGCCTGGTATTGATCGCCGTGAGCCTGGTGACCCCGGCGCCAGACCGCAAAAGGCTGGCCGGCCTGACCTTTGCCACGGTGGACGAGAAGATGGACGTCACCCTGGTTCGCGGCATGGACTACAAGCCCGCGGCGGAAACCCCGCAGGAACATCGGCTCAATGTCATTTTCAGCCTGTTGCTGCTGGCCACCGTGATCGGACTCTGGTTCCATTTCCGCTAGAGGATTGCTTTCCGGCAGTTGATTGGGGATCCAGAAATGGCCCGCATCCGCAGCCTGAGGCCCAACGTCACCCGTGAAGAAGCGACTGAGCAGTTCTCTTCGGGGTTGACGGATATTCTGCACACAACCGTCTCCGGCCCGCTGAAATCGGTGGCCGACTTCTACGTCCCGTTCCAGCTTTTTCAGGTTGAAATTCTCAACAGCGGCAAGCGCGACCTCCGCTTATTCGGACAAGACGTAGTCAACGGTTCTCTCGACCTCTACCAATTTGAGCAACTGCCGGACGGACGTGATGTGATCTGCCTTGAAACACGTAACTGCTCGCAACCACTGCTCGACGAAGCCGAAGCGAGAAAAATTGTGATCACGAAAGTGCAACGCCTGCTTTTCAGCACCGGGTTTTTTCGCATGCGCGATTTAAAAATTTCAGCCGAGCCAGTCGCGGGAGAAATCTACGTTCCCTATTGGGTAGGATTTCGCGGCCGCGGCAGCCAGGTCCACTTTGTCGTGATGGATGCAGTACGCCGCAAGATCGAAGGCGCGAAGGTACGGCAGTTGCTGCGGGCCTGGCTGACTTCCATCCGATAAAGTCTGTGGCTTTGCGTGTGCGTGAATTTGATTGTGTGGGTGCGGGTCGGAGCCTGCCCTGAGCGAAGTCGAAGGGACTCGGACAGTGAGCAAGGCCCTGAAACATTCAAGCATAACGATCGCGGGCGGTACCATGCGAAGTGGAACAAGGCACAGCAGAACATTTTGGATGGGGACCTCAAGACTGCATGGTAACGGGGAGAAGCCCCTTGTCATTGCGGACAAGTAAACAAACCCTTCTTCTGATTTCAGAACAGACGAAACTTAATAGCTTGACATCGACGGAAAGGTGGTACTTTCCGCTGCAATAGGTCTCGATCCTGTTGTTGGGGGCACGGACCCGGTTATCTCACGAGGACAAAAAGATGAAACTCATCACGGCCGTTCTTTGGTTCACAGCACTGCTGTCTGCCCAGACTCCCATTCGTGATGTCTCCGTCGCGGGCAGTCCTTTGTTTTTCGCCTCAGCCATGACAGCGGATAAGTACTGGGCAAATAATGTCACGGCACAAAACGTATCGACCAAGGAGATTCTCGCCTACGTCATCGATTACAACGGCAACTTTGGCGACCACCATGATCTGTATTTCGGTCAAGGCGGATTCACGCCGGGGGCCACTCAGGTCATTACCGAATGGCCGAGCGACACTCCTAAGCTACCCGACACTTTACAGGCCAACGTTCTCTATGTGCAGTTTGTGGACGGCACCGAATGGGGCGATCACTCTGCGGGCGAGAAACTGCTCCAGTCGCGGCAGGGGTCACTCCAATTCATGAGCAATTTGATCGCTGCCTACAACAAGGGCGGCGAGGCAGCTTTCATGACGCTGCTCAACCAAACGCACGAAAACAGCACCGACATGGTCTGGGGCATGTCTGTTCACTTCCTCAAGATGAAAACAGAAATGGGCATGGCGGGCGTGCTCCAGCACATCCAGATGAAACTGGCGTCTGCTGCTAAACACGACAAGACACTAAATCCGTGAAATCTGGATTGGACGGAGAACCAGCGACGAGGATACTGCCGGACTCTACATCACCTATAACTGTAGTCAGTGAGACTTAAAGTTGTCGTGACCGTTGTGATTGCCTCCACGGCTAACTGATTTCGTGACCTTGAAGAAATCCGTGCGCGTGTCCTTGGCCCTCAGCATAGCCTCTCCAGGTGAATACTTAGCACGCGCCGACGCCGGGCTGCGGGATTTTTTTCTGGATTACACCAACTCGCGCATGAACAACGGATCACTTCCGACTGTGCTGAGGACAGAGGGACCCGCGGCGCCGGCGCGAACTGGCCTGTCCCACACAAGCCCAACAAAAATCAAGCCTTCCCTCGAGTACCTTCGTAACTCCCATCCCTGATTCAAGCGGGATATCCTAGTCGTACTTTTCCCCCAAAAGCGACGCCTGGCGTCTTTCAATCAGGACTGTCTGGTTCCTTCATTTAGAGGGGTTTAGGGAGCATGGCCAACAAGATCGGACGTTTCGAAATCCTTAGCGAGATCACGCATTCCGATCTCGGCGCTGTCTATAAAGCGACGGACCCGGAGAGCGGGCAGACCATCGCTCTGAAGACCATCCAACTGCAGACGCTGGGAGATCAGGCTTCGGTGCTGGTCGAACACATTCTGCAGGAAGCCGAGGGCACCAAGCCGCTCAGCAGTCACAACGTCGCGCAGCTTTTCGGCCTGGAAGAAATCGATGGCCAGTTCTGCGCCTCCATGGAATACGTGCAGGGCAACAGCATCGCAACCATGCTGGCCCGCAAAGAAGGATTTTCGATCTGGGACTTGCAGGACATCGTGCGCCAGACCTGTCAGGGCCTGGACCACGCCCACTCTCATCACGTCGTGCATTACAGTCTGGAGCCGGCCAAGATCATGGTGACCTGGGACGGTACGGTCAAGGTCCTGAGCTTCGGAATCTCGACCATGGGTGCATTTACCTGCCAGGATCCGGGCAAGCCGGCCGACTTTCTCCACTATGTTTCACCGGAACAATTACGCGGGGATCCGCTGGATGGCCGTTCCAACATCTTCAGCCTGGGCGCAATTTTGTACGAGATGGCCACCGAGAACAAAGCCTTCCCGGGCGACGATGCGGACCAGGTGCGGCACGCCATCGTTGAGCACTTGCCCGTGGCTCCAATCCAGATCAACAAAAAGATCCATCCCGTGTTGAGTGAAGTGATCATGAAGGCGCTGTGCAAAGCGCCGGAGGATCGCTATCAGAGCGGACAGGATCTGGTCAACGATCTGGAGCGATGCAAGGAAAACACGACCAAAGCTGAAACCAAGAAATCGGCACAGCCGGCGAAGGGATTAAACGCTCCCACAGCACCTAAACCCGCTGTGCCTCCCGCGCCCGCCCCAGCGGCCAGGGTAGAAAATGTTGAGCCGCC
>Ga0307479_10005565_pt1 | contig 11523 bp, 9 predicted proteins | sample atmos_gasesECM4C_FD_203743 | JGI IMG/M metagenome (GOLD analysis project Ga0307479, IMG submission 203743) | Hardwood forest soil microbial communities from Morgan-Monroe State Forest, Indiana, United States - atmos_gasesECM4C_515 | ecosystem: Environmental > Terrestrial > Soil > Temperate... | reverse complement strand
GGGCGGGGTGAGGGGCTCTCTCCTCGAGTTCGGTGCGGGGAGAGAGCCCCTTACCCGAATTTCGCTGCCGCGAATTTCGACCTCTCCCCGCAAGCGGCGGGGCGAGGTGACTTCAAACGCTTCGCGCTTTTGCCGGGCGACGACGTCTGAGCAAGCTGTTTGAAAATCGAATAGGACGCGGGCAGGCGGATGCCAGGGGTAATCGATTTCGCTCGCCTTACCTTAGATTCCAAGTCCTATATCCCAAGGGCTGCGAGCGCGTCCGCGATATCGTCGGACGACCTCACGTGAACGGCCTTGAGGCCGCGCCCCCGTGCGGCTTCCACATTCTCCGCGAGATCGTCGAAAAACACGATGCGCGAGGCCGGTACGCCGATCGAGCTTACGACATGATCAAAGGCCGCCGCGTCCGGTTTCCGAAGCCCGATCGTGGAGGACAGGTACAGTTCGCGGAAATGGCCGAGCAGCTCGGCATAGGTCTTCGTGAAATATTCGACATGCGGGCGGTTGGTGTTGGAGAACACGTAAAGCGGCAGCTTTTCGGCCGCGCGCGGCAGCAGATGGGCGATACCGGGCATTTCGCCGGCGAAGATCGCGTTCCAGCCTTCCAGAAGCTGCTCATCGGTCAGTTGAATGCCGAGCGAGGCGCGCAGGCTTTCAAAGTAGTCGGCATCGCTGATCCTGCCGACCTCGTGATGCCGGTAGGCCTCGCCGCGGACGAAGCGCGCGGCGATGTCGGACGGCGCGCGGCCGGCATGGGCGGCCCAGCACGCGATTGCCTTGCTGAAATCGATGTCGAGCACGACGCGGCCGAGGTCGAACAGGAGCGCGTCAGCGTCACCGGGGGAGAGGGAGTGGCAAGGGGAGAGCGAGGTCATGTCAGATCAAAGTCCCTGGCGGCGTTTGCGCTCGGCTTGCAGCGAAGTGCCAACAAATCCGATATCGTTGATTCCGCGATGAAGCTCCTGGGAGTAAAGCAGAAGCGTCAACGCCAGAGCGGATGCCGACGCAATTGTGATCGTCAGTACCGGACTAGAGCAGGCCGTAGCAACGAGCCCGTCGATCGAGATTGGCCCGATCGAGCGATGCGAAGTGCAGGCCAGCGACAAAGACGATGCCGACATGGCCGATCCAAGCGCGACGACAGCGGCATTCGAGATTGCGAGCGCGATAACAATGACGGCGAGTCCCTTTTTCAGGGACAGCACGATATCGACCATCTTGGTGACGAGAAGGCATATGGCGATGAAGGTTCCCGCTGGCACCCATGCTTCCGAGCCAGCGGTCATCGTGGTAGGCGCGTTGCTCCACAACAGCAGTGCGCATGCGCACGCAATGGCAAAAATGTTGGTCTTCACGAACTCGGGAAACTTGCTGCGAAGCACCCGCGCATTGATCTTCTCAATGAGGTCGAGGATCGCGCAGGCAATGAGACCGGCCGCGAATCCGCCGAGGTGGACGCCCCAGTCGATCCGCGAATTGCTGAGCGCGAACGCGATGTTCAATCCAATGTTGATCGCGAAGAAATTTGCCTGAAGATCGATCTTGTCGAGTATCCACAGGCACAGCAGCGCGCCCAGAATGCCCGACGTCGCGCCGGATGCGCCGACTGTCAGGTAGGGGCTCGAGTGGATCGCGTTGCCGATAATGGCGCCGAAGGCCAGTGCGCCGCCATAGACGATGAGAAAGTAGAGCGAGCCGATACGCCTTTCGAGACGACCGCCCCAAAGCGCCAGGCAGAGCATGTTGGTCGCAAGATGAATGAGATTGACGTGCAGGAAGCCGTAGGCGATCAGCCGCCAGTATTCGTGCCGCGGCAGCGCAGCCGAATACATGGCGCCGTATTGATAGAGCAGTGCACCCGGCACGGTCGCTGCGCCGGACTGGCTGAAGCAGATGCCGGATATGACGATATTCGCGGTGAGCAATAGATACACCGCGGTATGCGGAACCTCAAAGAAGTTGCGCCCGGCGCGAGAGGTTGTCATGCGGCCTTCAATACCGATAGGGCTCGATATCCAGCAGCGGGAACGCGCTGAACACGCTCGGCATGTTGGTCGGCGTCGCCGGATGCAGCATGGACTTGCCCAGTTCCGCGAACGAGGTGACGCCGAGCAGCCCCAGGGTACGGATCACCTCGTCTTCCAGAAGCTCGAGCAGCCGCCCCACACCGGTCTCGCCGGCCGCCGCCAGCGCCCAGCATTGCATGCGGCCGATCCCGACGATATCGGCGCCGGAGGCGATCGCCTTCACCACGTCCGAACCGCGGCAGAAGCCGCCATCGACCATGATCTTGGCGCGGCCCTTCACCGCATCGACGATCTCGGGCAGCACATGCATGGCGCCGCGGCCGTGGTCGAGCTGGCGTCCGCCATGGTTGGAGACATAGATCCACTCCACGCCATGATCGAGCGCGATCAAGGCATCCTCGGCGGTCGCAATCCCCTTCAGCACCAGCGGAATCTTGAACTTGTCCTTGATCAGCTTCACCGTGCGCCACTCCAGTCCCTTCTGGTAGTCGCCGCCGGTCGAGCGAAGCCGGCTCTCGCGGACATAGCGCTTGGCGATGTCGCGTTCGCGACGGCTGTAATGCGCGGTGTCCACGGTCAGGCAGAACGCGGCGTAGCGGTTGGCAACGGCACGGCTGACGCAGTCCTCGACGTAGGCGTCGTCGCCGCGGACATAGAGCTGAAAGATCCGCAACGCGTCGGGCGCGGCTTCGGCGACCTTCTCGAGCCCCGGCTCGGACACCGAGCTCAACATGTGCGCGGCGCCGAACTTGCCGGTGGCGCGCACCACCGCGGCCGCAGCATGGGGATCGAAGATTTCGAGCGCGCCGACCGGCGCCAGCATCACCGGCAATCGCAGCTTGCGGCCGAACCGCTCGACCGAGCCGTCGACCGTGGCGACATTGCGCAGCACGCGCGGCCGGAACGCGATCTCGTCGAGCGCCATGCGGTTGCGGCGCATCGTGGTCTCGGTCTCGGCGGCGCCAACGATATAGTCCCAGGCGTTCTGGTTGAGGTTGGCGCGGGCCTTGCGGATGAGTTCATGAAGGTTCTGAAACGGCTCGTTGCTCGCACCGAGCTCCACGTTCCGTGCCGGGCGGATCGGGGTTGCCTCGTTCATGTTATTCCTCCGCAAGTTTGCAAGAATGTTTGCTTGGGCTTGTTATCCTTTCGCGTATCGTGTCCCGGCGCCTCACGCCATCCCAAAATTGCATGGCTTGGAGGCCGAGCTGCGCTAATCCCACCGGGATTTCCGGCTTTGCCGCAGTGGCGGCGCCCGTATATCGTCCGTGGCCAACGAGACCGCTGGCGCTTGAGGAAATCAGCCGGGGAATCGACCAAGGAAATCTGCCAAGGAAATCTGCAATGCCGGGGAAGCTCCTGTTCACGCCGATCTCGGTCCGCGACGTCGAGTTGCGCAACCGGATCGTGGTGCCGCCAATGCACCAATATTCGGCGGTGAAGGGGTTTCCGACCGACTGGCACCTGATGAACGCCGGCAAGTTCGCGGCCGGCGGCGCGGGCCTCGTCGTGGTCGAATCGACCAAGGTCGAGCGGCGCGGCTGCGGCACCGTCGGCGATCTCGGCATCTGGGCTGACGCCTTCGTCGAGCCCTTGAAGCGGCTGGTGAAATTCATCAAGGGGCAGAACGCCGTCGCCGGCATTCAGCTCGGCCATTCCGGCCGCAAGGCACGCGCCAACCGCCCCTGGGAAGGCGATGGTCCGCTGCAGCGTACGCCGGAGATCGACGATTGGGAGGCGTGGTCGCCGGTCGCCCCGAGCGCGATCGCTCACAGCGAGAAATGGCCGGTGCCGAAGGCGCTGGAACGCCATGAAGTCAAGGACTTGGTGCAGGCCTGGGGCAATGCGGCCCGCCGCGCCCATGAGGCGGGCTTCGACATGCTGGAGTTGCATGGCGCCCACGGCTATCTCGTGCACCAATTCCTGTCCGAACGTTCCAACCAGCGCACCGACGAATATGGCGGCTCCGAATCCAACCGGATGCGCTTCATTACCGATATTACCGAGGCCGTGCGCGCCCATTGGCCGGATAACAAGCCGTTATTCGTCCGCTTGTCGGTGGAGGACAATGCCGGCTGGGGGCCGGAACAAAGCGCGCGGCTGGCGAAAATCCTCAAAACCCGAGGGGTCGACGTGATCGACTGTTCCTCCGGGGGTATCGCCGATTTCGCACCGATCCTGGGCAAGGAGATCAAATTCAACTACCAGGTCCCGCTGGCGGAATATCTCCGCCGCCACGCCGATATCATGACCATGGCGGTCGGGCTGATCATCCATGGCGACCAGGCTGAACAGATCTTGAGGGACGGGCACGCCGATTTGATCGCAGTCGGACGAGAAATCCTCAATAATCCGAACTGGCCGATGGATGCAGCCTTGAAATTGGGGGTAGAAGGTCCCTTTCGTAACGTCCCGCCGCAGTTCGGTTATTGGCTCGGGACACGCGCCAAACGCGGTTTCGGCACAAAACCGTCAACTTGGCAGGCCGGCCTGGAAGTCGGCCTTGAAGAAACCAGAAAGGTATTGTGAGATTTTAGATCAATCATACCTAGGTCACGGACAAGATCGGGAAGGCGGCGGATTTATGCGGAAGAATTTCCTATTTTTACTGGGTTCCGCGACGGGCGTCTGCCTGACGCTGCTCGTAACCGGGCCACAGGGCGGACAATTGATCGCCAAGGCCAAGGCGGGGGCGGACACCTATTCGCAGCTCAACTTGTTCGGCGAGGTGTTCGAGCGGGTCCGTTCCGATTACGTCGAGAAGCCCAACGATCCCCAGCTGATCGAGGGCGCGATCACCGGCATGGTGACTTCGCTCGATCCGCATTCTCGCTACATGAACGACAAAGCCTGGCATGAGATGCAGGAGACGACCTCCGGCGAGTTCGGCGGGCTCGGCATCGAGGTCACGATGGAAGAGGGCCTTGTCAAGGTCGTGGCGCCGATCGACGACACGCCGGCGGCGAAAGCCGGTATTCTGTCCGGCGACTTGATCGCCCAGATCGACGGCGAGGCGGTTCAGGGCCTCACCCTCGAGCAAGCCGTCAACAAGATGAAGGGCGCGGTCGATACCAAGACCAAGCTCACGATCATCCGCAAGGGCAAGGACGCTCCGTTCGACGTCTCGCTGACGCGCGAGATCATCCGGGTCCGCCCGGTTCGCTTCCATGTCGAGGGCGGCGACATCGGCTATATCCGGGTCACCTCGTTCAACGAGCAGACCACCGAGGGGCTGCACAAGGCGATCGTCGAGATCAGCAAGGAAATTTCGCAGGACAAGCTCGCGGGCTATGTCGTCGACCTCCGCAACAATCCGGGTGGATTGCTCGATCAGGCGGTCTCGGTGTCGAGCACGTTCCTTCCGCGGGGCGAGGTCGTCTCGACGCGCGGCCGCAATCCCGAGGAAACCCAGCGCTTCACCGCGCGGGGTGGCGACTTCACCAAGGGCAAGCCGCTGGTCGTGCTGATCAACGGCGGATCGGCGTCCGCTTCCGAGATCGTCGCCGGCGCGCTGCACGACCACAAGCGCGCGACCCTGATCGGGACGCGCTCGTTCGGCAAGGGTTCGGTGCAGACCATCATTCCGCTCGGCGCCGGCAATGGCGCACTGGCGCTCACCACGGCGCGTTACTTCACGCCGTCCGGGCGATCGATCCAGGCGCAGGGCATCACGCCCGACATCGAGGTGTTGCAGAGCGTGCCGGATGAGCTGAAGGGCCGCACCGACATCAAGGGCGAGGCCTCGATGCGCGGCCATCTCTCCGCGGAAGGCACCGAGCAGACGGGCTCGCAGTCATACGTGCCGCCGGACGAGAAAGACGACAAGGCGTTGGGCGCCGCCTACAACCTGTTGCGCGGCATCACCGTGAATGCGGATGTCCGCCCAGTTCCGAAGACGACGACCGTACCGAACTAAGCCGGCGGATCATCAAGCGTAAATCGGGGCGGCCACGGTGCCGCCCCGATGCGTTTGTGGGCCAAGGCAGCTTCGGACGAAAACCGCCGCCGTGCATTCTCCGATGGAGGCACACCGCTTACGCGGTTTTCGTCACCGGGGCGCGTCTGCGCGGCGGGGCGGCCGGACGCCTGCGGTGGGAGCAAAGCAGTTCCTTGATCTGCGTGGCGGGCTTGGCCGCGCTGAACAGGTAGCCTTGCATTTCCGAGCAACCGAGCGCGCGGAGCAGTTGCCGCTGCGCTTCGGTCTCGACGCCTTCCGCCGTCGTCGTCATGCGGCGCGCGGCCGCGATATTCACCACGGCCTGCACGATGCTGGACGATCCGTCCTGTTCGGCGATGTCGTTGACGAAACAGCGGTCGATCTTGATCTTGTCGAACGGAAAGCGCTGCAGGTAGCTCAGCGACGAATAGCCGGTGCCGAAATCGTCGAGCGCGATCCGCACGCCGATGGCGCGAAGCTGATGCAGGATGGCAAGCGCCGCCTCGTCGTCGCGGATCAAGACCGCTTCGGTGATTTCCAGCTCCAACCTGCCGGCCGAAAGACCGGATGCCGCCAGCGCCGCTGCGATTTTCAGCCCCAGCGTGTCGCTCTTGAACTGGACCGGCGAGACGTTGACCGCAAGCTTGATATCATCAGGCCAGGTTGCGGCATCCGCGCAAGCCTTGTTCAGCACCCACTCGCCAAGCTGGTTGATCAGGCCGGTATCTTCCGCGATCGGAATGAATTCGGCAGGCGAAATCGCGCCGCGCTCGGGATGCCGCCAGCGAACCAGCGCCTCGCAGCCCGTGATCGCATCGTCCCGCAGGCTCACCACCGGCTGGTAGTAGACCTCCAAGCTGCCGGCGGCGATGGCCTGACGCAGATCCACTTCCAGATTGCGGCGCGCGTGTACCTCGGCCTCCATCGCCGGCTCGAAGAACCGGAAGGTCCGCCGGCCGGCGGATTTCGCCGCATACATCGCAAGATCCGCATTCTTGAGAATCCGGTCGAGGTCGGTGCCATGGTCCGGCGCGAGCGCGATGCCGATGCTGGCATCGGTGGTCAATTGATGGCCGAGACATTCGACGGGCAGCCTTATGGCGCCGAAGACGGCCATGACGAGATCGGTTACGTCATCGTCGGACTTGATCGCGGTCTGGACGATCGCGAACTCGTCGCCGCCTAATCTTGCGACAAAACCGTCGGCGCCGACGCAGAGGCTCAAGCTCGCGGCGACCGATTTGAGCAGTTCGTCGCCCACCATGTGACCAAGCGAATCGTTGACGCTCTTGAATTCGTCGATGTCGATGTAATGCACGGCAAGGTGCTCGCCCGGCGCGATCTGTGCTAGTTCCTGCCTCAGCCGCTCGCGAAACAGGACGCGGTTCGGCAGATCGGTCAAGGCGTCGTAGTGGGCAAGGTGGGTGATCCGCTGCTCGGCGCGGCGGCGTTCGGTGATGTCTTCGTGCGTCGCAACCCAGCCGCCGTCGGCCAAGGGTTCGTTGACGATCTGGACCGCGCGCCCATCCGGGGTTTCGATAATGCTGACTTTCCTTCGCTCGATGTCGCGCAGCACGGAAGCGACGTACTCGCTTTCATCGCCGACGAAAGAGCCGGTCGCCTTGCGGTGGGCGATGATCTCGCGGAAGCTTGAGCCGGGCTTCACGATATCCTCGGAGAGCCCGTACATTTCGATGTAGCGATGGTTGCAGACCACCAGCCGCTGCGACGCATCGAACAGCAACAATCCCTGCGTCATGTTGTTGACGGCGCGATCGAGGCGCAGTTTCTCAAGCGTCAGCCGCAGCTCGGACAGGCGATGCTCCCGCGACAGTCGGCGCACGACCAGAAGCAGCATGGCGCCGATCACAAGCACCGAGGCGGCGCCGGCACCGATCAGGAAATTCATCTGCTCGCGCCAATCGGCGAGCGCAGCCGAGACGGTCGTCGTCGCCATGATCACGATCGGAAAATTGACCAGCCTATGCGAGGCGATCAGCCGGTCCTGGCCGTCGATCACGCTGATCAGGCGGGTGGTGAACTGGTTCAGCTCGAACACCTTCTGCTGGTCCGCGGTGCCCGTCCTGAGCTTTCGCCCGATCATGTCCTCGACATGCGGGAAGCGGGCGAGCAGCGTGGCGTCACGTTGGTGCATCGAGATCGAAGCGCCCGGCGCCAGCGCTACGGAAGCGAAAAACTTCTCAAAACTCGCCGGCGGGATCGCCCGCGTGACAACGCCGAGGAACTCGCCATGCGGTCCCGTCACCTTCCGCCCAAATACTGTCGCCCAGCTCTGCGAGAAACGACCCTGCACGAGCTGCATCGCGAACGGTTCCGTTGCCGGGGCGGATTTCAATTGCTTGAAGAATTCTCGATCCGCGATGCCGACGTTGGGCACTGGCCAACGTTCCGAGGAGTTGATCAGTGCGCCGTTGGCGTCGAAGATATTGACGCCGGCGACATCAGTTTTTGCCTGCAGCTTCAAGTTCAGGATCTCGTGCCACGCAGGCGTCGACATCTGCGCCCGGAAAACCTCCGGCGAGGCGATACGGGAAGCCTCGAGTTGTGCGACTATGTCTTGCTCGATCCCGGTGAAATCCTCGAGTTGCTGATCGAAGTGGCGGGCCAGCAACAGGACGGTGTTTTCCAGCTCGCGCTCACTGCCCTGGAGGGCGCGCTCACGGAAATTGCCCGCCATCATCATCGTGCCGATGGTGATCGCGGCGATCAACAACAGGCCGCCGACGACGAGCCAGCGGATCGGTCCGCCTCGAACAGACGCTTTGACGTCGATGGGGGCAGGGCCTTTTGTCATCGTGACCTTGACGGGGGCTTCGCAGGCTATCGGCCGCGCGCGTTGGCTTGGCCGGTGCATAGGTACGATGCCGATATGGAAGTGACGTTAGGAATTTGGGTTAATGCGAGCTTAAGCCGAACGATCGGAGGCCAATGATGTTGCCTAATAACGATGCGCTGGTCCGCTCGCCGCGGCCGCCACCTTCGATGGGGCGACGACGATGATGGCGGCGATGATATTGGCGGCGGCGCTGGCCAGGATCGGCAGCCTGTAACTGTGGTTGAGGTCGAAGGCGAAGCCTGCAGCGCTCGGACCGATCAGCGTGCCGAAGGCGACACTGGTGTAGAGAATGCCGATCAGTCCGCTCACATTGCGGCCGCCGAAATAGTCCATGATCACAGCCGGAAGTACCGCGACCCATCCGCCGTAGAACACGCCGTAGACGAAAGCGAACGCGGCCAGCGACCAGATGGTCGTCGAGATCGCCCAAATCGCCAGGGCCAGCGCCATACCGATGAACATCAACTGCAAAGAAAGCTCGCGCCCCAGGCGGTCGGCAAGGCCACCGAGGAAGAAACGTCCCGCGGTGCTGCCGACGCCGATCACGCCCAGCAGCAACACCGCCGTCGACGCCTCAACACCGTGATCCCTGGCGTAGGGTACGAGATGCACGAACGGTACGAAGACTCCGAACGAACAGATCAGGCAAGCTGCATACAGGCTGACGAAACGGGCCGAGCGGACGGCGTCGCTGACGGCGGCGCCTTCGGGTTTCGTCGGTTGCGCGTCGGATTGCGGGGGATCGCCGTCGGGAGAGAGGCCGCGGTCGCGAGGATCGTTCTCGATCAACAGCGCCATTCCCCCGCCAAGAATAGCAGCGAGCGCGCCGAGCGCGAGATAGGCGCCGCGCCAGCCCAGCATTTCGATCAGGAGTGAGGCCAGCGGCGGCATCGCCAGCGTGCCGACGCCGATGCCGCTCACGGCCAGTCCGGACGCAAAGCCGCGGCGCCGGACGAACCAGCGCTGCACCGCTCCGATCGCGGGCACGTAGGCGCATCCGACGCCCAGCCCGACACCCAGCCCGTAGGCCGCATAGACCTCCAGCAGGCTGTGCGCCGCACTTGCAGCGGCAAGGCCAAGACCGGTCAGGATCATGCCGCCGACCGCGAGACGGCGCGAACCCACGCGATCGGCCAGGGGGCCGCTGACGATGCCAAGGCCGAAATAGAGAAAACCGGCCAGCGAGAATACCAGCGACACCGAACCGCGCGATGCGCCGAAATCGCGCTGCAGCGATTCGACGAAAGCGCTGAAGGTATAGGCGGAGCCGAAGCCGACGAAGGTTACGGCGAATGCGGCCGCAACCACGAGCCAGCCGCGAAAGATGCGAGGTGGGGACGTTGCCGGGTTGCTGCTCATGACGATAGCCCTTGAAGGGTCAACACTTGTAGACGATATAAACTGGTGTCGATTGCAGTCAACCAGTAAAAGTGCTTTATTGGTGTTCAAATGTCCAAAGCGTCGCGAAAGTTCCAGGTTCCGGATGAGCTGGCGAATCTCTACGATTTCGCCAATTCGCTGGATGTCAGGCATTTCACGCATCATGGCGTGCAGCATCCGCAGAGCGACGAGCTTGCCGGCCCGCGGGAACTCGGCGCGTGGATGGCGCAGCGGGGAATGCTGGCCGAACGCGCCGTGATCGCACCGGCGATGTTCGATGAAGCAGTGGAACTGCGCGCCGCGGTTCGCGCCTACCTGCAATGCAATCCGGATGAGCGGCGCAAAAGCGAGAATGTCCTTGCGCCGCTGGACGCGGCCCTGAAGCGGTTTCCGCTTGTCGCGAAAACGGCGCGCGGGCGCGGCCCTGCTCTCTCTGCCGTCCGCGGCGACGCGCTGTCGGGGCTCTCGGCGGTGGTAGCGGAGCTCTACGATGGCTCCAGAAACGGAACTCTGGATCGGCTGAAGATGTGCGCGTCCGAAGAGTGCCGCCGCGTGTTCTTTGATCGGTCGAAGCCGGCGACGCGACGCTGGTGCATGTCGACGTTGTGCGGCAATCGCATCAAGACAAGAGCCTATCGCGAGCGCCAACGCAGCCACGGCTGATTCGCCGGCCACGCTTCCAAGGGCACGGCAGAAACTGCCGCCTTGGCGCCGAAGGACGGAGCTTATTGCCGTTTCCTGCGAGTTAAATCAAAGGTTTACCATCTAAGGTGCTGAAGCCGCTCAGCCGTGGTCTGGCACGCGATTTGCGATTTCGAATTGCGAATGACGTGGCGATAAGCGCCGCGCAACGGAGAGGCCACCACGATGAAAATGCTGAAGAAATTTCTCGCCGACGACTCCGGCGCGACCGTGATCGAATACGGGCTGATCGCAGCCGGAATTTCGCTCGTGATCATCTCCAGTGTGAACGGGATGGGCGGCAAGCTCAACTCGAAATTCGCGTCGCTCAACAATTCGCTGAAGTAGTTGATATCAATACGTCGCGGCCGTGTGCCTGCGCGCCCGCCTTCGCGGCGCAACGACGACCGTCTGATCGCCCTGCCAGGCGGCGGCGTTCTGGCCGCGCTGGTAGTTGGGATCAGTGTAGGGGTTGCCCGGCCCCTTATTCTGGCAATTGGCATTGGGGTAAAAGAAGGCGCAGTAACCGGGTTCGGAAATGACCGCCTGCGCCAGCGCCGGTGCCGCCGTTACGGCCGAAAGAGCAGCCGCCGCGGCAAGAGTCCCGAAGATTGCCATTTTGAGCTTCGCCATTTGTG
>Ga0307479_10005564_pt1 | contig 11526 bp, 9 predicted proteins | sample atmos_gasesECM4C_FD_203743 | JGI IMG/M metagenome (GOLD analysis project Ga0307479, IMG submission 203743) | Hardwood forest soil microbial communities from Morgan-Monroe State Forest, Indiana, United States - atmos_gasesECM4C_515 | ecosystem: Environmental > Terrestrial > Soil > Temperate... | reverse complement strand
TGAAAATCCCCGGATGTCGCTACGCTCATCCGGGCCACGCTCGCTCTTAATTTGGGCCAGGGTTTTGTTGCCGTGCAGCAATCACTGCAATCACCGTATTTGTACGGTCGGTCCGTTCCTCAATGTGTTCACAGTGCTCCGCATGATGAGCGGAATGAGTCGGCCTTACGATTGTGAGCGGGAAGCGCAAGCGGCCATGAGCATGGCGCTCGCCGCGACCGGCGATGAGCGGCAGAGATGGGTGCGAGTTGCCATCGCCTGGCAGCAGCTGGCGCGCAACGTTGAGGACGATGGTCGAGCGCCAAGCTCGGGACAACAAGGACTTCCGCAACCTGAAAGCGTTGCCGACTAATCTTCCGGACCGGCACGATGCTCGATGGCTGCCTTGGCGGTCGCGCTGCTTGGCATCCGAACTAGGCTCAGGGTGGGCATGACTGGTGGGTTCGGGCACTTCGCGTTGTGACCCTCCGCCGACATCAGCGATGGCCGCAGCAAATTTCATTCGCGGTCATCTCGGCCTGTCCGCCTTGCTCTTGGCCCTTGAGCCCGCAACGTCTTTCATTTTCTTTACGGAGTCTATCCGATGCTGCGCAGCGGTGAGCGCACGGAGATCAATCGCGCCGAAGCCGCTACGCACATTCTTGTTGCTTCAATGCAATGTCGGCTCTTCATCGTCTTCCGGAGTCGGCTCTTCATCGTCTTCCGGAATTGCGTGCGCTGGGAAATGCTCCTTGAGCTCATCTCGCTCCCGATCCATCTCTTCCAGTATCTGTTGGTAGATCAGTTTGGCCTTGCGTCGGCTCTCGCCGAGTCGAGACCTGGTATGTTTCCGAAACAATCCCATCAATCCATACTCTCTGTTACACCCCCAACTTGCGGCCCCTACATGGCACAACTCGCGTCGCTGTTCACGACCGTAGTATTACCGATACAGCAGCAGCGGAACTCTCGGGTTTGTCTTTGAAGAGTGGATTCCGAAAAGCTGCTGTGGGGGTCCAGCATGCCTGCACTGAAAACCGAGTGCGGCTCCGCTCACGCGGACTGCGGTTTCACGCGAGCCTTTGTGCAAACATCAAAACTTCTGCATCAGAATTTCGGACCAACAATTGCAGCTGTGTAGCCTTGGCAGAAATCAGGTTCATATCTCCGCACATGTCTCTTCATGGCACTCTTCGGATCTAGCGCAATGTCCGACGTGAGTCCGTACTGCGCAGCGAAACAAACATCGTAGGGAGTTTACAAGGCGGCATAGCTTGGCGCGTGGTGCGCGTTCTGCCCCCGGCTACTCAGCACATCTCGTTTGGTCGCATGCGCGGCGCGGAGATCAGAAGCTCATAGCGAGGTCTGCGAGACGATCACGCGTCTTCCCAGATGAGCTTCCCGCATTTGCACTCGAACACGCGCACGGATTTTCCGTGCCGCGTATCCAGCAGTGTCTGGATGAGGTGTGGTCGAGCACCACAAGCGGTGCACCTGCGATCTTCCTGCGTTCTTTTCGCAGTCGATCTTTCGTCGCCATAGTAGTCCATGGCTCGCCCTCCGCGAACGCAGTGCAATATGCTGGTTACCGGCAAGGCCGTCAACATCCTAGTTATCGAGTGAACAATTGTTCCAACCAACCAGTTGGAACAAGCCGGGAGCCGCGCCACCAATGCGATGCGCCACCCCTTGTGTTGCACAAGGGCCTCAGTTGAACTGGTAAATGCATCCTTGGCGGTGCGCGCCGCCGGTCGGTCTCCTTTTCGCCCCAACGCGGACAAACACTTTGGCAAAAGCGGCAGCCGGATGTCAGAAAGGGAGCGGCAACAATATGTCGCGCGAACGAAGTGCCGTCTACGAGCCGGAAGAACTCTCGCTTTTGGGACGTATCTTTGATCAATCCGTGGCGGCGTTACCGGAAGCCATGCGAACTCCCGCCAATCGAACCGAGATCGCAAAGATCATTCTCGGGCGCGCAGCCGCAGGTGAGCTTGAACTGGCGCCCGTGGTGAAGTTTGAAGTCGCGGCCTCCTGATCAGGCAACTCGTAGGCGGATCATGATCCGCCGTTATGAAACGATGTGATGGCCTTCCGCCGTCGCTCCTTGAGCTACGCCTGCTCAAATCGTGGCGTTCAATTTCAACCTACCACCTGGTCTTGGCCGCGACGTTGGTGCTGGTCACCGCGTTCGCCACGTTGGACGTTGTATTTGCGGTATTGTTGATGAGCGTCAGCAGCTTGTAGAAATCGACGACCTTGGCGTTGGCGACGTACATGACGTCCTTCGACCGCATCTGGAAACCGGCGGCGAGCAACATGCCCGAGGGGTCGCGCAGGTTGAAGCGATAGATCGTCGGGATCCTGTCAAAGGTAAATCTCGTGGTGTCGAGACCGAGCTTCTTCAGGAAGTGACGGTCTTCATGCCGATAGACGTAAATCTGGCTGGGGTCGGACTGGATGTCGGAAAGCCCGCCCGCTTTTCCGATCGCCTGCATCAGCGTCAACGTTTCGACGTCGAACGGGATTTCCGAATTGAAGCCGAAGACGTTTTGATTGAGCGCGCCGAGTGCGGTGAACGTCGGAGTTTCGCGGGTGACGAAAATCACATCGTTCGGCCGAATGAAGATATTTTCGCTGGGGTCGTGTACCACACGGCTCAACGGGACCTTGACGCGCTTGCCATCGCGCTGCAGCGTCACGTAACTTTCGATCGCTTCGAACTTCGGGCCACCGGCGCGCGCGATCAGCGCCAGCAACCGCTCGCCGACGCTGTTGAGAGCCAACACGCCCGGCGTATTCACATCGCCCAAAACGCTGACGACGCTCGAGTGTTGCTGATTCAGGCTGACGACCACCTGCGGCTCGATGGCGCGGTTATGCAACTGCTTGACGACGGCCTGTTGAATTTCCGGGATGGTTTGCGCGGCGGCGGGAATCTCGCCGGCGTAGGGAACATAAATGCTGCCCTTTTGATCGACGGCCTGCGGCGGCAAATCGACGAAGTTGCCGGGACGAGCGCCGGCGGCCGTCCCGGGCGTGAACAAACCGCCGGGTGCTGCTTCAAAGATCGATATGTTGAGCACGTCGCCAACACCGACGACCTGGGTCGGCTTGGGGCGCTTGTCGGGGAATTCGCCCTTGAAGGTGATCAGATTGGGTTGCGACAGAAACCCGATCGTATCGGCGGTCACGTCGACCAGCGCATAAGGTAGCGGCGTCGTCGACCGCACACCGGCCGTGGCATTTCCATTCACGGCGTCGCTGGTCGGCCCGGTGGCTGGAAGCAGCGAGCATGCCGGCAACAGGGTTGCAAGCACAGCAGCGAAGAATGGCGAACCGAGGCGTTTCGACATACCGACACGCCTCGCCGATCGTCGGAATCCCCGACCATGCATGCGAGTCCCCAAATTGCGCGCCAGCGTGGGGAGCATGGACGGACAATTTGAATCTCGTTTTAAGAATTACGATGAATCAGAGATGAATCGGCGTCTGCGCCAATGGCTTTTTCCCGGTAGACGTTGTCACCGAGCCCCCGGACATGCTTCGACCCCGAGAAGTTCGGGGCCTTCATCGGGCGGTCCTCTCGCTGCAGTCCGCAGCCGAACGAGATTCGCTCTCTTGGTTCGTTTAACCGAACGTTGTCCAGCGGCGCGGTATCCCGCTGCTTCCGTGTCGATGGTCGCGTTGATTGGCGGTTCGATCCATCAAGCGATGCCGGTCGCAATGATCGCTGGCAGTGTCGTCGCGTTAGGCGCCGTGGCGACCGCACGGAAACACGCTGCCGAGCCCGCGTAGGCCCGGCGGCTAGCCGTGTCATTGAACGCTGGAACGAACCGGCGTTCTGCTTCCCTGTAGTGAGAGCTTCTAAAAATGACCTGGCCGCCATCAAGGGCGGCCAGGATGTTTGTTTTCTCGCCATCACTTCTTGACGGCGAACACCCAGACCACGCCGCCCTGGGGCACGTTATCCTCGATGCCGACATGATTCTGGGTCGCCAATGCGTCCTGGATGCGCTGCGCGTCGACACCCCAGCCCGACTGGACGGCGATATATTCCGTCCCATCGACTTCGTAGGCTATCGGCATGCCCATGATGCCGGAGTTGGTCTTCTGCTCCCACAGCACGTCGCCGGTCTTGGCGTTGTAGGCGCGGAACATACGGTCGTTGGTGCCCCCGCCCAGGAGGAGATCACCAGCGGTCGCCGTCACCGAACCGAACAGTTGCGACTTCGGGAAGTTATGCGACCAGACCTTCTTTCCCGTCGCCGGATCCCACGCCTGCAGTTCACCATAATGATCGGCGCCGGGAACGACCTTCAGGCCGATATCCTCGGGCTTGGTTCCGAGCCAGAGCTTGCCCTCGACCAGCGGGACCTTCTCGCCGGTAAAGCCGCCGCAGAAATTCTCATTGGCGGGAACATAGACCAGGCCGGTCTTCTGACTATACGCCGCCGACGGCCAGTCCTTGCCGCCCCACAGCGACGGACAGAAATCGACCCGCTTGCCGAGGCCCGGCTTGTGCGCCGGGTCGACGATGGGCTTGCCGCTCTCCGGCTCGATGCCTTTCCAGACGTCGGTATGAACATAAGTCCAGCCGGCTACATAGTTGATCCGTTCCGGCTTGCGCTCCAGGATCCAGAAGATCGCGTCGCGCCCCGGATGGACCAGGCTCTTGAGCGTGCGGCCGTCCCGTTGGAAGTCGATCAGCATCGGTGCGTCCACCTCGTCCCAATCCCAGGAGTCGTTCTGATGGTACTGGTAGAAGTTCTTGATCTTTCCACTATCCGGATCGAGCCCAAGCACCGAAGCGGTGTAGAGATTGTCGCCGGGGTGCGTTGAACCCGGCCAAGGCGCGGCGTTGCCGACGCCCCAATAGATGGTCTTGGTCTCCGGATCGTAGTTGCCTGTCATCCAGGCCGATCCGCCACCCGTTTTCCAGTCGTCGCCGGTCCAGGTATCGTGGCCCGGCTCGCCCTCTCCGGGGATGGTGAAAGTCCGCCACAGTTCCTTGCCGCTGTCGGCGTCGAAGGCCACGACATAACCACGGACGCCGAGTTCGCCACCGGAACCGCCGACGATCACCTTGCCGTCGACGACCAGCGGCATCAGGGTCAGGTACTGGCCCTTCTTGTACTCCTGAACCTTGGTGTCCCAAAGGACCTTGCCGGTCTTGGCGTCGAGCGCGACGACATGATCGTCGGTCGTGGCGAGATAAAGCTTGTCCTGCCACAGTCCGACCCCGCGGCTGGTCGGATGCAACTGGAACAGGTCGTCGGGAAGCTGGCGTTTGTAGCGCCAGTACTCATCGCCGGTCTTGGCGTTGAGCGCAATCACCTGGCCCATCGGGGTTGCGACGAACATCACGCCGTTGTTGACGATCGGCGGCGCCTCGTGCCCCTCGATCACGCCGGTCGAGAAGGTCCACACCGGGGTCAGGTCTTTCACGTTCGAGGTGTTGATCTGGTCGAGCGGGCTGTAACCCTGGCCGTCATAGGTGCGGCGATAGAGCATCCAGTTGCCCGGTTCGGGATTCTTGAGCCGATCGGCGGTCACCGGGCTGTAATTCTCGATCGGGCCGGCGCCGGCGGCGATCGGAACAAGGCAAGTGGACGCGACCAAACTCGACAATAGCCATAGCTTGATGGTCATAGACACTTCCTCCATTTTGCTTTTTTCGCCTGTTTTATATTTGTGCAATTAACGCAGGCTCCCTCTATCCTGCTTGCTGTGCACCTACCTTTCCGACAAATGTTGCAACGACCGTCAGCGAGCCGTCGGCTGCCGACAACGGAAGAGCCGCCAGACGCCGAGGCGCCGGTCCGAATACGACTTGCGCGGCTTGCCTCGGATCAAATTCGGAATTGTGGCAGAAGCATTTGAAGACGTCGTGGTCGCCCGCTTCCCCTTTCAACCAGCCGGTGATGGGACACCCCGCATGCGAGCAGATCGCCGAATAGGCCACGATGCCGTCGGCCGCGCGCGAGCGCGTCTCGTCGTCGAGCTCGGCCGGATCGAGCCTCACTACCAGTATTTCATTCAACCGCGAGCCACTGCGAACCACCGAGGTCTTTGAATCCTTCGGCCAGGCATGCACCGGCGGTCCGCCGAGCGTCAGATCCTGCGGCTTGATGACTTCGCCCGCATGTTCCCCTTCCGAGAAGACGAGAACGTCGCCCTGTTGGGGTTTCTCATCGCTGCCCGGTCGATCCTCCTCGGCAGCAGCGGATTTGCCTGATGCCAGGCAGGTTCCGGCAGCGAGCGCTGTCAAGATGAGCGCGCGGCGTGTTGGATCCGAACAGGAACCCACGCCGAGTTCCACGCCTGTATCTTCGACGGACGGTGTAATGCTGCGATCGGATTCGGACATGGCCCAAACTCAATGGCAGACTCGGCCAAAACAAGGCGACAAACGGCTTCGTTGCTCGATCGATGCGCCGCTCCACTGGTGTGGCGATCGCAATCCAAGTGAGCTTGCCAAACGAAAGCTTGCCAACTCAAAGCGTTGCTACGTGAACGCCTGCGGTCTGCGTGTTTTGATCTGACCACAAATAAAAAAACTTCGCCACATGCATTTCGAAGAACAGCTCAACCAGATTCAAATTTGTGCGACGCGTTATCGCGATTGCAAGGCAACTTGTGAATGAGCCCAAAAAATTCGCACAGGTCTCCGAGCGGTGCGGCCATTGCGTAAGGACTGCTGACCAAGCGCGCCGCCTTGCAAGGCCCGGCTTTGGCCAAACATTCGGACGCAAACTACAAAAGCGAAAAGACAACGCCTTTTGATGGCGATCTGCTCGCGTTCTTCTGATAGCATCTTTGATGATCTCGATCCCCCAAGCGGGATGCAACGAACAAAGCAAAAGCAAAACAGGAGATGACGCCGACACAGGGAGATCGGTTTTCCGTAACGACCATGCAGGAAGCGACGGCGTTGAGCGGTTAAGAAATATGTTCTGGTTCACGCCGAAGCAAACATTGGCAGCTTATGAAGAGCGAGGACCCAATCATGATCAAGTTGATGATTAACGGCCAGGAACGAAGCTGGGACGGCGACCCGGATCTCTCGTTGCTCTGGTATCTCCGTGACGAAGTTGGACTAACCGGCACGAAATTCGGCTGCGGCATAGCCGAGTGCGGCGCGTGCACGGTGATCGTCGACAAGCAAGCCGTCCGCGCTTGCATCACCTCGGTCTCCGATGTGGTCGGCCGACAGGTCACCACGATCGAAGGCCTGCATCCGACCGGCGATCACGCGGTTCAGAAGGCCTGGCGCGAGCTCAATGTTCCGCAATGCGGCTATTGCCAGGCCGGCCAGATCATGCAGGCCGCGGCACTGATAGCGGAAAATCCAAAGCCTACGCACGATCAGATACGCGAAGCGATGGCGGGCAATATCTGCCGCTGCGGCTGTTACCAACGCATCGAAAACGCGGTCCATCTCGCATCGACGGGAGTCTGATCATGAACATCATCGCAAATCCCGAAAGGCTTCGCGGCTTTGAGCGCCGCATTCGCATCGAAAAGATTTCTAGGCGCAGCGTCCTGAAGGGCCTCGGCATCGCCGGAGGGCTGGTGCTGGCGGCGCCTTTGACGTCACGCCAGGCCTTTGCGGCGTACCAGACCGGCGCCGCCAAGATGCCGCACGGCACGGTGGTCGACCCGCGCGTCTTCGTCGCCATCGGATCCGACGGAATCGTGACCATCGTGGCGCACCGTTCCGAGATGGGAACCGGCGTTCGGACCAGCCTGCCGCTGATCGTGGCCGAGGAAATGGAGGCCGACTGGTCACGCGTGAAGGTGGTGCAGGCGCACGGCGACGAGGTCAAATACGGCAACCAGGATACCGACGGATCGCGCAGCACGCGGCACTATCTGATCCCGATGCGCCAGATCGGCGCGTCGGCGCGGACCATGCTCGAAGCCGCCGGAGCCAAGCGCTTGGGCGTGCCGGTAGGCGAGGTCAAGGCGGTGAACCACGAGGTGGTTCATGCCTCAAGCGGCCGCCATATCGGGTTCGGTGACCTGGCGGCGGATGCGGCAAAGGAAGCCGTGCCGAATGTTGACGGGTTGAAGCTGAAAGACCCGAAGGACTTCCGCTATCTCGGCAAGGGCCAGGTCGGCATCGTCGACCTTCGCGACATCACCGTCGGGGCCGCGCAATATGGCGCCGACGTCCGGCTTCCCGGCATGAAATACGCCGTAATCGCGCGGCCGCCGGTCACCGGCGGCAAGTTGAAGTCATTCGATGCAGCCGATGCGACGAAGGTCCCGGGCGTCGAGAAGGTCATGGAGGTGCAGGGCTGGCCGTGGCCATCGAAATTCCAGCCACTGGGCGGCGTCGCAGTGATCGCGCGCAACACCGGCGCGGCCATCAAGGGCCGTGACGCGCTGAAGATCGTCTGGGAAGACGGCGCCAACGCCAGTTACGACTCGGCCGCCTACCGGACCGAGCTCGAGGAGGCCGCGCGCAAGCCGGGCCTCATCGTGCGCAAGGAGGGCGACGCCGACGCCGCCCTGAAGGCCGCCGACAAGGTGATCGTCGGCGAATATTACTTGCCGCATCTTGCCCATGTCAGCATGGAGCCGCCGGTTGCGGTTGCGAACGTCAAGGACGGCAAGGCCGAGATCTGGGCGCCGGTGCAAAGTCCCGGCGGAACGCGCGAGGACGTCGCCAAGACGCTCGGAATCCCCGAGGATAGCGTGACCGTCAACGTGACGCTGCTCGGCGGCGGTTTCGGGCGCAAATCCAAGTGTGATTATGCGCTTGAGGCGGCGTTGCTCTCAAAAGCGCTGGGCGCGCCGGTGAAGGTGCAATGGACGCGGGAGGATGACGTTCGCCACGGCTTCCTGCACACCGTTTCGGTGGAGCGCATCGAAGCCGGCCTCGACAAGAGCGGCAAGGTGGTCGCCTGGCGACACCGCAGCGTGGCTCCCACCATCGCCTCGACATTTGCCGCCGGTGCGGCGCACGCGGCATCCTTCGAACTCGGCATGGGGCTCGTCGACATGCCGTTCGAGATCGCCAATATCCAATGCGAGAATCCGGAAGCGGCCGCGCATACCCGCATCGGCTGGTTCCGCTCGGTGTCGAATATCCCGCGCGCCTTTGCGGTGCAATCGATGGTGGGCGAACTCGCCCACGCCACCAACCGCGACCAGAAGGACATGCTGCTGGAGCTGATCGGCTCGCCGCGGATCGTCAGGCTCGATTCGGTCAAGGACCTGTGGAACTATGGTGAGCCCTACGAAAGCTATCCGATCGACACCGCGCGTCTCCGCCGCGTGGTCGAGTATGTCGCGGACAAGGGCGGCTGGGGACGGACCGTGCCCAAAGGGCATGGCCTCGGCATTGCCGCACACCGCAGCTTTGTCAGCTATATCGCGACCATTGTCGAGGTATCGGTCGGCGACAAGGGCAAGCTCACGGTGCATCAGGTCGACACCGCGATCGATTGCGGCACATACGTCAATCCGGAGCGAATCCAGTCACAGATCGAGGGTGCCGCGATCATGGGACTGAGCCTTGCCAAATATGGCGAGGTCACCTTCAAGGACGGCAAGGTTCAGCAGGGTAATTTCGACAACTTCCGTCTGGTGCGGTTGGACGAGGCGCCGCTTCTGACCAACGTGCACATCGTGCCCGCCGATGTCGATACGCCGCCAAGCGGCGTCGGGGAGCCGGGTTTGCCGCCTTTTGCTCCGGCCTTGGTGAACGCGATCTTCGCAGCCACCGGCAAACGCATCCGGACATTGCCGATCGGCAAGCAACTGGAGACGTGAGAGGGAGGGCGCGTTGGGATTAGGTTGAGTTGTCGCGGCCAAGGAAGTCCACTCCCTCGCCCCGCTCTTTCGCGGGGAGAGGGTTGGGGTGAGGGGCTTTCTCCACGAATTCAGTTCGTGGAAACGGCGCCGCTCACGACCGGGTCAAACCAATCTGGCTGCGGCTGCCGATCGTAATGGCGTCGCCGGCCTTGTGATTCAATTTTCAAACAGCGAAGTCATAAAGTCTCTGAGACCGCCATGCGAGCCGACGGGTCGCGCGGCCGCGCGCCCCACTTCTCAACTCGTCGTCGCCCGGCTTTCTCAACTCGTCATCGCCCGGCTTGACCGGGCGAACCAGTACGCCGAGGCCTCTCGATTTCACTTCGCCTTCTCTGGGATGCTGGATCGCCCGCCTTCGCGGACGATGACGACGGAATATGTGGCACCCGCATTTGTCAAAACATGCATGCGCCTTCCCGCCGCGCAGATGCGCCCGAGCTGTTGTGCGAACCACCCTCAAAAATCAAAGAGGGCGCAGGGAAGACCGGGTGCCAGCTCGCACCCGCGGTCCGCGTGCATAAAAAGTAGCACGCGGCAGAACCACAGGTGTGGCCAGATCATCCGGCCTTCCCTGCGCAATGGTTTTAACGGCTTATGTCGTGCTCTCCCCGGGGACCGGGCTCTTTTGCCCCCGTCATCCCTGAGAAGCTTGCTTCTCAAGAACTTAGCGCCAGCGTCGGGGCGCCAGGACCACACGCCTTGGCCGTCCGCATCAAGCGCCGTCGTCTACAGCGCCATCAGCGTCCACCGCACCCCGCGCTCTACGTCCGTGACGATCGCGAAACGCCCCTCCGACGAGGCGGGATGATTTGCTTCTATTCCTGCTTCTACCTCGCCGTCAAGTATAAATTCTGAAATTCAGAAATTGAAAGTGAGGCGGCCTTGGGCGCAAGTGAACGCGAAATATTTTTGGCGAGCGGAGTGGGGGGTAGAATCGCGTTGATCCGGTTCAAGAAAATAGCCTGAGCGCGCATGCGTTTGGAGACGCCACCCATCCCAATTAGTCGGGCGGGTTTGTTGATGTCCGTGGAGTGGGGCAGGCCGGAAGTGTCTGCCATACGGTCGAAACGGCGCGATCAGCCCTCGACGGACGTTGGTCGGTTACTAGCATCTTCAGCTACAATGCGGGCCGCCGCCCCAGTTCCAACGCCTTAGCCAACGGCTCATGCTCTCCGGTCCCTGTAACCGAGGAGTGTGACATGCAAGATCAAGAGAAACTCTACCCCGACGATCCGCACGCGAGCGCCTTGGAATAAAGGCAAGCTGACCGGAGCAAAGCCTCCGCTGCGGCCCAAACATGTCTGGTCAATCCGGACGAAACTCTGCGCGCAAATGCAAGTAGGGCATGGCCGCGCACGCGAATACGCTGAGCTTACAACCGAAGTTCTAATAGATTTGCTGGATGAAGAGCGAGACCAAAAAGAACGAAACGCGCGAAAAACAATGGCGACCTCCTTGTTGGCAGCAGCAGGTGCTGGCAAGACGTTCTTTATGAGAAACCTCTATCTCAAGTTAACCAAATCATTGCGTTCAAAGGTGCCGATCTTTCTGGACGCTCGTGAACTCAATGAACTTCCATTGACAGACTTTGCAGGTGTCGTCACAGCGGCCTTTAAAGTGGCGGGGCAGCAATTCTCGGAAGAGTTAGCTCTTGATGGCCCTTAGAGCTGGAATCTTTGTAATCCTAATCGACGGCTTTGATGAGCTGCGCTTATCTCACGAACA
>Ga0307479_10005563_pt1 | contig 11528 bp, 7 predicted proteins | sample atmos_gasesECM4C_FD_203743 | JGI IMG/M metagenome (GOLD analysis project Ga0307479, IMG submission 203743) | Hardwood forest soil microbial communities from Morgan-Monroe State Forest, Indiana, United States - atmos_gasesECM4C_515 | ecosystem: Environmental > Terrestrial > Soil > Temperate... | reverse complement strand
ATCCGTCCGGAATCTCGCCGCACATTTTTGGGGGAACCGAGCGTACTTGTCCGGTTATCCGACTTACCAGGACTTACCCTGTCTCCGCCAGGAACGATTGCGTGTTACACGATCAATTGTCCACGACCAATCTCCCGACTGAGAGATACCCCACCGAATTCTGCTTCGCGACCAGGATTATTTCTGGCTCAGAAGATAGAGGTCGGCGTGCCCACCGGGACGCGCAAAGACGATGGTGGAAAGGTCGCGAGAAAAATCGTAGCCGTTGCCGCCGTAAAGCAAGGGAAAAGCAAAGGGGACCTTCAACGCGACGTGAGGCGCCCCGATGATTTTTCCGTCTCTCCAGAGCTGACGGTAAATTGTGACCTCACCGCGCGAAGCAACCGCATACAAGAACGACTTGCCATCGAGAGCAAAAGTGACACCATACGTTACTACGCCGGGGAGCAATGAGATGCATTTCCTGTCGGACGTGGACACCTCATAGATTCCAGTCTTTTCTCCCGACATTATTAAGCCAAGCAGATAGTGACCGCTGGGGTCAACATCCCAAACATTTAAGCAGTTGTCCACGAACTTCTCCGGATTCGAATCGTCCACGCTCCATTTCCAAATGGTTGGCACTGAAACCAACTTTTCCATGGCACTCACGTAAACGAATTTCTGGTCAGGGCTCCATACCGAATTCCAGAGGAAATCTCCCGTCCGTGGGAGCTGGCGAAGAGCGCTGCCATCAGCCCCGACGATGTAGACTTTGCCCCCTGCGCTGGCTCCCTTCTCTTCAAAAGACAGGTGAAAATTGTCCGGCGCCCAATTCCCCGTCGCCAGCCACTCTCCGGTGGCGATTTTCACTTTGTTGCCCCCGTCGATGTCCGACACCCAGAGTTCGTGCCTCTGCGGTGCGGTGGTGTACATCACGCGCTTTCCATCACTTGAGATGATGGGCCCAGTTACGTCCTCGGCCACGATATCCGTCGATTCCTTTGAATGAACGTGGTACGCAGTCAGGAACCCGGAGGATTTGCCATTCACATAGTAAATCCCTTTTCCTCCCGGGTCGGGCATGGGCGAGAAGTCCGGTCCAGTTCCGAAAGTAATCTGCGTCAGACTCCGGTCCTTCAAGTTGTAATTCCAGATGTTCGTGAGCCCGTTTACGGTACGACTGAATAGCACTGTTTTTCCTGGTTCGGCCCACACGACGTCAAACGCATTCCCGGACACCTCACCTAAATCAACCGCCTCATGGCTGGTCACGTTTATTCTGTAAAAATGGAAATTCGGCACTACAAAATATGATGACGAAGCAGCGGCCAGCAGGTCATTGCTGCCGGGAAATAGCAGGAGTGGCAAGAACAACAGGCCAGGTCCTTTGAAGTTGTACACTAATTCTTCGTTCAGTCCGGATTTTTCCGCACGGAAAATTCCGGAGCTATCAGACTTCGTGTAATAAATGAATGCGCCGTCCGACGAGGGAACCGCATAGTCGCCAGACACCACACGGTGGGGAGCCCCACCGAGCGTAGGCACCGCCCAGACCTCCTCGCGGCCGAGAGACCTCTCGTAATAGATTTCTTTCCCGTCGGGCGAAAAAGTGTCCACATCCTTGTCGCCTTCGTCATTCGTGAGTTGAAGAGGCTCGCCACCAGAGGTGAGCATGAGGAACACTTGCGCAATGCCGCCCACCGGTGAGACAAACGCTACGGCGTGGCCGTCGGGAGAAAGCCTCGCCCAGTTCATCGGTTTGTTCCACTGGCTGATTTGAGTGATCTTCGCGGAGCCGCTCGGAGGGTTCGAGTGGGACCAAAAGTGATACGCCGCAAAGGCGGCTGCCAGGAGAAGTACGACGCAAGCGGCCACGAGGACATATTTCTTGCGCGCAGCTTTCACGGAAGACTGAACAGCGACAGTGGAGGCCGAGCTACTCGCGGTTTCTGGAGCAAGACTCTGAACCGCCCCGCTCCCTGATGACGAAATTCGGCCAGAATCCGTGTCGCGCTTCAGCCGCTTCAATTCAGCTCGAATGTCCGACGCGTGCTGATAGCGGAGCTCCCGGTCTTTCTCGAGCGCTCGCTTGACGATTCGCTCTAACTCCGCTGGTACATCGGGATTCAGCCGTACAGGAGCGACTGGGGCCTGATTTAGAATCGCTTCGGTAATCACTCCCGATGTGTCACCGCGAAAGGGGAGGGTGCCCGTCGCCATCTCATACAGAACCACGCCAAATGAAAACAGGTCGGTGCGCGCATCCAATTCCTTTCCCCGCACCTGCTCCGGCGACATATAGGCCACTGTGCCTACCGCCGTACCGGGGCTGGTGAGCAGTTCCTCCCGTGTAGCCGTTGGCATTGCAGAAGCACCGACACCCGTCGCCACAGGATTGAGCTTGGCAAGTCCGAAATCGAGAATCTTGGCGCGGCCGCGCTTGGTCACAAAAATGTTCGCTGGCTTGATGTCGCGGTGAACGACGCCTTCGGCGTGCGCGGCGTCGAGGCCGTCCGCGATCTGGATGGCCAAATCCAAAAGAGGTTCCGTTTCTACTGGACGGCTCGCGATGCGGTGTTTCAGGGTTGCGCCGTCCAGATATTCCATGGCGATGAAGGCTTGGTCGCTCTCGCTGCCAATCTCATATATCGTGCAGATGTTGGAGTGATTTAACGCCGAGGCGGCTTGCGCTTCGCGGCGGAAACGTTCGAGCGCTTGCGGGTCGCTGGCCACATCGTCGGGCAGGAACTTGAGCGCGACGAAGCGGTGCAGGCTGGTGTCCTCGGCCTTGTAGACCACACCCATGCCGCCACCACCGAGTTTTTCTACGATTCGGTAGTGCGCAATGGTCTGGCCGATGCGAGACGGGGAGTCCGACATTTGCGCACATAGTAGGTGGGAGCAGAAAGCAAGTCAACGAATACAGACCGGCTGCGGTGTAAGTCCTGGTAAACGCGGTTACCGGAGAAGTGGGGTGCTAGTGCTGCATCACTTCGCAGCGTAAAAGCGGTAGTCGGCGGAATATGGCACGCGGACTTCCTGGCCGACGTGCGAAGCATCGCAACCGGACGCGGGTGCTTTGCCGCCTTTGGTGTTAATGCGCTGGATCGTTGTGGCGCGAGAGAGCACGCCGCTGCCATCGTGGCTGAGGATGGTGACGAGAAGCCATGGAATGGAATTGGCGTCGGGCGAAGGCGAATTGGCAACGGCCTTGCCGGTGACACGGCTGCCGTCGTTCGCTTCCCAGGAAGGTCCGGCGAAATGTTTGCCGAAGGGTTTGTCATCCTTGTCGAAAAGCTGGGCGTCGGGAGCCTTCAGCGTCCAAGTGAATTGCGCGGCGTCACTCTTGCAGGTGTAGACCTGGTCGCCCTTCGCATGCACCTGAAGGAGGAGTTGTTCGTTGGCGGGCGGCTGGAGTTGCTGCGGGATTTCTTGCGCGGCAACCGAGAACGAAAGACCTGCACTGGCGGCTGCGAGCAGGGTGGCGGATGCGAATCCGCGAATGCGCTTGCGCATTGGAACGATTCCTCCCATGAGAGAACAGGTTAGGCTCGAGGCGCAATATAGCTCAACTCACCCATCTGATAAAGTAGAACAGCAAACGGGTAGCCGATTGCCCGGCACTTGAAGCGCAATTGCCGGGGGCGACGCGCAGACCTCAAGCAACTCGCTTGCGGTTCGCCGGAATCACAAGCGGCAAGGCAGGCTGGGCGGCGGACGATATAGGAGCGAGTTGAATTCCGATATAATTGCGGCCCTGCTTCACGGGCTGCCGGCCGGCGCGCGGAAAGCAGCGGAAAAGAGGATGGGATGGAGAAGCGATTGGCACTGGCTGTGACTGCTGCGCTCGTCTTATTGGCGGCCTGCGGAGGAAAGAAGACGGCGGTGGTGACGCCGCCTGCACAGATCGCGGGACAGTGGCAAATCGTGGCGAAGTCGTTTGTGAAGGTAAACACCTACATGATCATCGAAGCCAACCTGAGCCAAACGGAAGATGCGATCTCCGCTTCAGCGCAGAATGTGCTGTTTCTCGACGGCGTGCAGGACACAACAGTCAACGATCCGCTCTTCGCGGATGTGAACGGCCTCGGCGGCGAGTGTGACGAACAAACCCTAGGGGACGTTACGATTGACGGAACTCTTTCTGCCGGGCCGACGCTGGCGTTTACGCTGACCGACTCAGGACCGCTGGGGACAATTGTAACGACAGGATCGTTGCTATTGAATTCGGGGGGCACGGCGGTCGAGAGCGGCGAGTACGCGACGCCCGCCGGTTGCGGCTTCGCCCTGGATACCGGCGGGGTGACGGTGGGAAGCATGATCCAGCCGTTTGCGGGAACCTTCTCCGGAACGCTGAACAACGGCAACGATCAGGTTATCGCGACTTTTTCGCAAGACCAGAATTTCAATCTGACCATCACCGGCACGGACAACGGCGGCGCGTTCACGCTTACGGGGACGGTGACCGGCGGAGCGTTTCAGGTGAGCGGCACCCTTAACGATGCATCCGTGAACTTGATCGGCGTGTTCGATCCTGATCCCATGCAAAATGATTTTCTGGTGTACGACAGCGGCGCGCACTTCCTGGGCGAGTTAGTTCCCGGCAGCAATCCCGCCGCAATGGTCAAGAAGCCGTTCGGGATCCGCGTGGGTCACCAGAGACCAATCACAGATAAACACTGATGAACACAGATCATCCTGAGATTCCTCTGGCCGAGAGCTCTCCACAGGCCCGGCCCTCGGCACGTTAGCCAGAAGCAGATTCCTCGCTACGCTCGGAATGACACCCCAGAAGCCGTGCCGGCAATCAAGCGGCAAGAAGCCCGCTCAGGGAGAGCAGGGATCCGCGAGCGGAGATGAAGCTTCCGTCGAGGAATCACCTGCAGAGGATGACGCGAGAGGTGCGTGGGCGCTGGAAGCGCCGGCAGATCCTCCCGACGCGCCCGTAGACGCGGCTGTGGCTAACGGAGCGAGCTTGTATTTTTCGAGCTGCGCGTTCAGCGAAGGCACCGACTGCGTCTTGAGCTGCCGCCAGGCGGCAAGATTCGTTGTCAACAGGGAACAGGATTCGTGAATGGCGGCCTCCGCACTCTCGGACGGGGCGGCGTCGCCGGTCTCGATCATGAAATCCATGCGCGCGAGATCCCGATTGACCGGCCCGATGCCAGGCGAGGTGCGCGTGCCGGACTGGATCACGTCAATTTTCGCATCAAGTTCTTTCGCGGCGTCGGCAGCTTCCTTCATCTCGGGATTTTCTTTCAAGCTAGCGTCGAGAGTTTTCCTGCGAACCGCGAGTGTGGCGCGGAAAGCGGCGATGGTGTTATAGGCGTCGTAGCTCGACTTGAGTCCCGCGGAAATTCTATTCGCGGCTTCGAATTGCCGCACGAGGTCCGCCTGCGAGGCACGGATGCGCGGGTCGAGTGTTATGGTGAGCGGTTGCGCGAGCTTCTGATCGCCCACGGTGAGCGTGACTTCGTACTGTCCCGGCACGGCGAGCGGGCCGAGCGCCTGTTCGCGCGGGGTTTTTCCCTTGATGGCATTGACGGTGAGCGTGTATTCCAGGTAGTCGAGCGTATTGCCCCAGTAGCTGTATTGCAGAGCGGGCGGCGCATCGTAGTGCAAATCCCAGACGAAACGATTGAGGCCGGCATCCTTCGTCAAGTGAGGAAGCGGGCCGAACCAGTAGTCGGGAACGTTCTTCACCACGGTGTCGGGGGCCGGCGATTCGCTGGTGAAACGCTTGACGAGATTTCCCTGAGCATCACGGATCTCGAGCGCGATCGGCGCGGCCGGAGGCGACTTCAAATAATAGTAAAACATTGCGCCGTCCGGCGGGTTTTGGGCCGCGGGGAATTCGGGCGGAAGCGGCGTTTCCTGGTCATTATCCCAGCGCGTACGGACGGCAGTCGCCGGACGAAGCAGAGTGGCAGCCGAGCCGGAGATTTCCGTGGCGGCCTGGCGAAGAGGAGAAACATCATCGAGCACCCAGAGGGCGCGGCCGTATGTGGCGATCACCAGGTCGTTGCCTTGCAACACAAGATCGCGGACCGTGGCGGTGGGCAAATTGAGCTGCAACGACTGCCAGTGGCCGCCATCGTCAAACGAAACGTACATGGCATTTTCCGTGCCGGCGTAGAGCAGTCCCTTGCGCACGGGATCTTCGCGAACGACGCGGACGATCCAGCCGGGCACGAGGCCGTCCGTGATTTTCTGCCACGTTTTCCCGGCATCGTGCGTGCGATAAATCAAAGGCGTGGAATCGCGCTGGACGTTGACGGCGACGTAGGCCGAGTTCGAATCGAAATGCGACGCTTCAAGCGTGCTGATGAAGCTGAATCCCGTGAGATCGGGCGGCGAGACATTCTGCCAGCTGAGGCCGCCGTCCTGGGTGAGCTGGATCAAGCCGTCGCTCGCGCCTGCCCAGATCACTCCCGCGGCGATGGCCGAAGGCGCAAGCGCAGAAATCGCTGCACCGCCTCGCGCGCTTTGTTCCGCGTCGAAATCCTTGTCGTTGTCGTCCATTTCGTAGGCGAACGAGCCGGGAACGAGCCTGTTGCCCGCTGCAGCCTCGGCTTCGCGGGAACGCTCTCGTGTCTCGGTCTCTTCCGCATCGGCGTCCATGTGTCGCGGCGAAATTTCCTTAGGCGGTATGAGCTCCGCGCCTTGAGGATGGTCGCCGGCCGCCGGCGGCTGAGGTTTCACGGTGAGATCGGGGCTGATGGTTTGCCAGCTTTCACCGCCGTTCGATGTCTTCATCACGTATTGCGTGCCGAAGTAGAGCGTGCGCGGGTCCTGCGGCGAAAAAACCAGAGGCGCCATCTGCCCCGTGCGATATTTCGCGCTGCGAACGAAAACGTGCGCGATCTGGCCGGTGACCTTATCGAAGCGAACTACGCTTCCGTACCAGCCTCCGGAATAAACGATATTCGGATTCAAAGGATCGGGCGCGATCGTGCAGTATTCAAAACCGCCGATGGAAAACCAGTCGCGGTAGGTGATTTCGCCGAAGTCGCTGCGGCTGGGGACGGCGGCAGTACCGCTATCCTGCTGCGGCGCGTAGGCCACGTAAGGAAACTGGTTGTCGGTGACCACGTGATAGAACTGGCCGGTGGGCTGGTTGAACCAGACGCTCCACGTCTTGCCGGCGTCAACGCTGACGGTTGCGCCCTGATCCACACCAAGAATCATGCGCTGCGAATTCGAAGGATCGATCCACAGAACATGGTAATCGTCGCCGCCGGGCGCGCCTTTAAAGGCCGAGAACGTCTGGCCGCCGTCAGTGGAGCGATAGGTGGTGGTTTGCATGACGTAAACAATGTCGGCGTTGCGGGGATCGATGTAGACGTGGCAGATGTAGCCGTTGCCGGTGATGCGCGGATCGGGCGTGATCTTGCGCCAGGCGTCGCCCGCATCGTCCGTGCGGAAGAGACCTTGGGCGGAGATGGCGAAAACGCGGCGGCCGCGGTCTCCCGGCGCAACGGCCAAACCGACGCGGTTGAGCGGCGTGGCGGGAAGCCCCTTGCCTGTGACTTGCTTCCACGTGGAACCTTCGTCGACCGACTTATAAATCCATGCGTCCTGCTCGGTGGCGCCGGCGGCGCCTGCGAAGAAATCGCGCGGGTGCCAAAGCGCGGCATATAGAACGCGTGGGTTCCCGGGATCGGCGACCATATCCGAGACGCCGGCTTTTTCGTCCTTGAACAGCGTCCGCGTCCAGGTCTTGCCGCCGTCGGTGGATTTGTAAACTCCCCGCGCGGCTTTATCGACAGCAGCGCCAAGAATGGGATGCCCAAGCGCACCAACAACGACGATGTCCGGATTGCGCGGATCGACGATTACTGAACTGATGTAATGCGTGTCGTCCAGGCCGATGTGCGCCCATGTGGTTCCGGCGTCCGTAGATTTGTACACGCCGTTGCCTACGGTCTGCTCGCCTGTTCCTACGTAAACGATGTTCGAATTTGACGGCGCGATGGCGACCGCGCCGATGGAGGCCACGCGCTGGTCGTCGAAAATGGGAACCCACACGTCGCCTGCGTCCGTGGTTTTCCACACACCGCCGCCCGGAGTGCCCATGTAATAGGTTGTGGGATCGCCGGGAATTCCGGCGACGGCCGACACGCGGCCCGCGCGGTGGGGGCCAATCAGACGCCAGCGCATGGCGGAATAAAGGCTCGGGTCCACCTGCGGCGCATTCTGCTGGGCGACGACGGGCACGGCACCGGCCGCCAGTAGAACGAGTGCGAGTGTGGCCAAAAGGCGGGCAGGGCGCATGCGCGCGTTGCCAAGCGCGTTCCGCAAAGTGTGCCAGCTTTGAATGCGTGTCATAGCGGTCCTCCCGAAAAAACAGAGTTTAGCATTTTGGGCGTACTCATGTTCATTCTTAGACGCGGCGTGAAGCCGAGCAGCCACGCAGGCGCTGCAGACAGCCCTCAGTGCAGACCCGACCAGTCGTCGGCGAGCAGAATCGAATTGCTGGGATTCGAGGGGTCATACTTCACGCTGGCGGTTTGCCCGGCGGCGACGCGAGTTAAATGCAGGCGCTCCTCGAGGCCGGTAATGTCCTGCGCGGTTTCGTAGGTGACGCCGGAGATGGAGTACGTGTAGTAGAGCAGGCGCTGTAAGCCGTTCGAAGCAGCCGCGGCGTGCTTGGAGGGAACCGCCGCTCGCTTCTTTTCGCGCGAGTCGCGAGCGTGGTCCTGAACATTTTCCTGAACATTTTCATGAACTTCGAGGACTTGCCCTTCCACGATCCGCCCGACGCGGTTCAGGTAGGCGCGCCGCTGGCGTTCGATTTCCGCAGAATCCTGAGGCTTACGCCGCAACAAGAAAAAGATGCCAACGGCGGCGAGAACCGCGAGTCCCGCCAACGGTAGCATTTCACGCCAATTCGAAAGGAGTTCTTTCACGCAGACGTTATAAACCGTTCGAGGTGGATTGAGCGCGCCTCAGATTTTTCCGTGACACTGATCGGTTAACCGTGCGGAAAGCTTCAAGGACGGTGAGACGCATCGTTTGTACGCCGGCGGCTGGGCGCCATGGGATGGCGGCGCGCGTGGAGGATCATCTCTCCCACCCACGAGCCAACCGCGAAAACACCGTATACGATCGCGCCCTCAATCAACACCTGGAACGGATTCCGCAGCACCTGAAAGAGGTTCGCGAAATATATTCCTGCCAGATCGTACGCGACCACGAAAATCAACCATCCGATCATCGCCGAAGTAAACATGTGCCAGGGCCGGGTCAAGAAACGGCAGACGGGAATCATCATGAAGAGAGTGAATAGGCTATAAGAAATCCCATTTCGCTCAAGCGCGTATCGCTCGAGGCCGGGGATGCGGTTTGCGGCAACCAGCGCTCCGATCATGACAATCATCAGCAGAGCGCCCGTATAAAGACCGGTCCACAGCGCCTGCTCCGCCGAGTCTGCGGGCGCGCGATGGGGCTTCGACACTAGTGAATCTGTCATGGCGTGCTTTCGTCCGGAATACCGGCTGAGGCTGGCGTGCTGGCCGGGCTTTCGTTTCCAGCACGATCCACCGCGGTGACACTGTAAAAATAACGGCGGCCGGGCAAACCATTCATATCGCGAAACGCCGGCGTTTGCAACAACAGCTCGTTTAGCCGCGTTCCTTGAGTGCCGGCCTGCTCGCTGCGGTAGATGTTGTAGCCGGCTATGTCCGTTTCCGGGCTGATCGCCCAGGAGAGCTCGATATGCGCGGGTATCTCGCCCTGCGTGGGAACCAGCACCACGACGAGACCCTGCGGCGCGGCCGGAGGAAAAATATCCTTCGGTGCGACCACAACCCATCGCGAGTCGGCGGATTCCAGCAATATGTCTGGATATTGCGCGACGCTGCGAACCGAGTACACGTAGGTGTGGTCAAACTCAACTTGCGTGTCAAAGTGGGCTGGGGAGTCCGGGGTCCCGACGCGCGCCAGCGGAGATTTCAGCGCGGGCGTTTCGGCGCCCGGGGCCGGCTTGGCGGTATCTGCCTCCGCGCGATAAACACGATAGCCTGCAATTGGCGGCGCGGGGCCAATGAGCGTTTTCGCCGGCGGCGTCCATTTGAGCATTACACCCGAATGGGTGATTTCCGCGGTTACGTCTTCGATTGCGTCCGGAGCCGGATAGACCGGCAAATGCGCAGCGTTCGAGTCCGCCGACTCTCGTTTTGTTGATGCGCGTCCCCGGACGGTGTACACAGCTTCGCTGCCGGGATGCTGCGAGAAGTCCTCGGCCTTAAGCGAATCAGCATAGCGAACGCGGCCCTGCTCAACATAGTGGTCCACCATCCCGGAAGGAATCGTTACATGCAGAGCCGGACTCGCAGGACCGGCAGGTGCAGAGGCGGCGGAATTGCCTGTAGCGGGAACTGCGCGGAACTCCCGGTAGATCTCGATTGCGGGAAGCTGTTTCAGCTGGCGGTTATCCACCGTCTCTTTGGGCAAAGTAAACGTCAGGATCACGTCGTTGCCGGATTGCTGCGCGGCAAGATCGGTGACGGCGCGCGGAACAGGCGGCTTGCGTTCGATGGGTTCGCCGGGCGCAGCGCAACCGGCGAGAAGCGACGAGCATGAGAAAATGGAAAATAGAAAACGGAAACTCGCATTCCTCCGAAGGAAAAAATGCCGAGAAATCTTCACCGGGCTTTGACTCTCCATTTACGAGCTTCGGGTTCGTCAGAGGATGTAGCGGCTCAGGTCCTGGTCCTTCACGATATTCGCGAGCTGTTTCTGGACGTAGGCGGCATCGAGCTTCACGGTCTTTTTCTTCATCTCCGGCGCTTCAAAGGAGATTTCTTCCAGCACTTTTTCCAGGATGGTGTGCAGGCGGCGCGCGCCAATGTTTTCCGTGTGCTCGTTGACCATGGCGGCGTAACGCGCAATCGTGGCGACGGCATCCTCGCTGAACGCCAGCTTCAAGCCTTCCGTATCGAGAAGCGCGATGTATTGTTTGATGAGCGCGTTCTTGGGCTCGGTAAGGATGCGGATGAAATCGGCTTCCGTCAGCGAACTCAGCTCCACGCGAATCGGGAAGCGACCCTGCAGCTCCGGGATGAGGTCGGAAGGCTTGGTGGTGTGGAATGCGCCGGCGGCGATGAAAAGGATGTGGTCCGTGCGAACCATGCCGTAGCGCGTATTCACGGTGGTGCCTTCGACGATGGGCAGAATGTCACGCTGCACGCCTTCGCGGGAAACGTCGGGGCCATGCCCCGATTCGCGGCCTGCGATTTTGTCGATCTCGTCCACGAACAGGATGCCCATCTGCTCGACGCGGTCCACGGCGAGGCGCGTGACCTGGTCCATGTCAATCAGCCGGTTTTCCTCTTCCTGTATGAGGTAATCGAACGCCTCCGCAACCGTCATCTTGCGCTTCTTTTTCTGCTGGCCGAAGAAGCCGGAAAGCATGTCCTTTACGTTGATGTCCATCTCTTCGACGCCCTGATTGGTAACAATTTCGAACGCGGGCATCGAACGCTCGCGGACTTCGACTTCCACCATGCGCTGATCGAGCTTTCCTTCACGGAGCTGTGCGCGCA
>Ga0307479_10005562_pt1 | contig 11530 bp, 8 predicted proteins | sample atmos_gasesECM4C_FD_203743 | JGI IMG/M metagenome (GOLD analysis project Ga0307479, IMG submission 203743) | Hardwood forest soil microbial communities from Morgan-Monroe State Forest, Indiana, United States - atmos_gasesECM4C_515 | ecosystem: Environmental > Terrestrial > Soil > Temperate... | reverse complement strand
ATGACCATTTTATCTGAAGGCGAATGACTATCCTGCCGAAAACCGAATGAATGTTAGTGGGATAGCCGGGGGCGCCTAGCTGGGGAGGCGGTGGAGCTCGTGAAGCGCTGGGGCCGCGTGCCGCTTCACCCGCAACCCGTGACCATCGGCAGCGCTTGGAGGTCCGCCGTGCCCAGGCACGGCGCGCGACAGTTGTGGTTAGGGGCACGCCTCATTCAAATTTCAGGCGGGGAGTCAGCGAATAGGAAGGATCGGACGGATCGCGCCGGCTCGGCACTTGTTTGGCGGGGGCCATGTCGCTCTCCAGCCGGCGGATTTCCTGAAACTCGTGGACATAGCGGCGCCGCTTGATCACCCAGCGCTCTTCAAAACGGACCCATTCATCGAGATAGCGTCCATGGGTCTGGATGACCATCAATCCGCTTTGTGACTCGACCCTAAGCAAGGCCATAACATAGGCCTCGCTCGCCGCGGCGTCATCCGTACCGCTGACGATGACGTTGGTGATGTTATGTAGGTGTCGCGCCGCGCCCCGGTGTCGTTCCCACATCCAATCAATAAGGGCCGCGCCCGAGCCCGTGAAGGCAGCGTCGATCTCTACTGTTGATTCCGGATGGAATACAGAGAGCGCAAGCTGGCGGTCCATGCGGTCGACGCCACGGCAGTAGCGGTGCAGCATATCTTCTATGGCTGATTTCAACGTGGACATGATGTGTTTCCTGCTTACATGTTTCGCGGGTCGACCACCGTCCTGACTGGCGAAGAGGGGTTCGACATTGCATCCAGCGCCCCTGCCACACCCGCCAGGCCGATGCGGCCGCCGAGCCAAGGAGTGACGTCAATTGTGCCGTCCGCGATTGACCGCAGAGCAAGCTCCATATCCTGTTGCTCCTCGCCGCATGCGAAGTGGATGGTCAGCCGCTTGTTCTGGGCGCTGAAGACAAAGAGTTCCTCCGGCTCCAGGCAGTAGCCTCCCATCACAATCCGCGCGCCGAATCCCACCGAGCTGATGATTTGTTTCAGCAGACCCGGCACGCCAACGCATTCATAGACCAGAGTCGCGCGCCGCATGCCCAGTTGATGAACGGGGCCAAATGGTGACAACTCGCGCGGATCGATCGCGACATCGGCGCCCATCTGGACGGCGATCGCGCGTCTTTCCGCGTTGAAGTCTGCCGCGATGATCGGCGCGATCCCCTTCAGCCTGAGGCCGGCGATCACGCCGAGGCCAATGGCGCCACAGCCGACGACCAACGGCACGTCACCTGCGGTCGGCTCGCCTCTGCGGGCGTGCTCGAGCCCGACGGCAAGAGGCTCGGTCATTGCAGCCCGGTCATCGTCCAAGCCGGACGGAATCTCCATGATGAGGTCTTCGTCGAGAAGCATGTATTCGCCGAATCCGCCCGGACATTCGTTGTGGTAGCCAACGACGCGGTGTGCACCCGACTGACGCATCACGGGCACCGAGGTCACGCGCGCTCCCGGCCTGACCGGCCGCTTGCTACCCGGTCCGTAGTCGAGTACCTCGCCAACGTATTCGTGGCCAGGCACGAAGAGTTTGTCGAGATCGAGACCCGCATACGGGCCGCCATACTCCCGCGAGAGCTTTACCATCTTCTCGCCCGAGCGCAGAAAGTGGACGTCGGACGCGCAGAGCCCACACGAATGGGTGCGCACGAGCGCGTGGCCTTTGCCGGGCACAGGATCGGGCACATCACCGACTTCAATCCGACCCGCCAGATAGTAAGCTGCTTTCACAATGCCCCCTTAAGCGGTCTGTACCGAAACGGGCTCTATCGGGGCACTCGAAAGTCGATCGAGCGCGCGGGACAGATCACCTCACATGCGGTAGGCGACGGTCTTGGTCTCGAGATATTCCTCGATACCCTCGATTCCCCACTCGCGGCCAACACCGCTCACTTTGTAGCCACCGAACGGCAGGTCGCCCGAGACACAGGCGCCGCCGTTGACACTGATCGAGCCGGTGCGGATACGGTTGGCGACCCGCAGGGCACGGTCGAGATCAGCGGAGACGACGCCGCCTGAAAGGCCGTATTCGCTGTCGTTCGCAATGCGGATCGCATCCTCGTCATCCTCGAAGGGGATGACGACCAGTACGGGGCCGAATATCTCCTCCTGAGCGATCCGCATGTCGTTGGTGACATCGACGAAACATGTTGGCTCGATGAACCAGCCAGTACCCTTGTCGGGGCGCCGGTTGCCGCCCGCCAGCAGCGTCGCTCCCTCCTTCTTACCGAGCTCGACGTAACTCATCACTCGCTCGCGCTGCTTGGCTGAGATGACAGGTCCCATGAGGTTGGCGGGATCGTCGAAATTGCCCCATTTGTCGGCGTAGCCGGCGTAAGCCTGCCTGAGTGCCTCGACAGCCTCGGCATAGCGGCTCTTCGGTACGAGCAGCCGCGACTGCACGGCGCAACCCTGGCCCGCATGGAAGACCAGGATCGACTGCATCACCTCTCGAGCGAAGTTGGGTGCGTCGTCGAGGACGATCTTGGCCGACTTGCCGCCCAGCTCGAGGAACACACGCTTGAGCGTCTGTGCTCCCTTTTCCATGATGTGCTTACCGATGGCGGTGGAGCCCGTGAACGTGATGAGGTCGACGCGCTTGTCGGTGACCAACATCTCGCCGGCCATCGCGGGATCGGAACCCGTGATGATGTTGAGTACGCCCGGGGGGAAGCCAACTTCGGCGGCGAGCTCGCCGAAGATCGTACCGGCCGAAGGTGTATCAGGGGCAGGCTTGAGGATGACAGTGCAGCCTGCCAGCAGCGCCGACACGACTTTGGCGGCGTTTACGTAGAGGGGGAAGTTCCAAGGTGTGATCGCGCCGACCACGCCTACCGCTTCCCGGACGGTCTTGCGATGCGTAATGAACCCATTCGTCGTGCGTGTGCCGCGATCCTTCTCCCATGCGATCTGTGGGAACAGATCGATGAGGTCCTTCCAGGCATCGAGCGCCATGTCCACTTGTGCGCGATTGACCGCGACCAGCGCTGCGCCGACCTCATGCCGGGCGATATCAACGAGGCGGTCACGTTTGGCGACGAAAAGTTCGTAAAGCTTGGTGACCAGCTTGAGGCGCCGGGCGTGGTTGGTCGGCCAGTCGGTCGTATCGAATGGGCGGCGCGCGGCCGCGATGGCCGCTTCGATGTCCTCGGCCGAGGCATCCGCTGCCCTGCCGACCACATCGCCGGTCCACGGGCCAATATCGTCGTAAGTCTTACCGCCGGCGGCGCGGCGTACCGTGCCGTCGATGTATAGCTTAGCTTCCGGAAGCATCACCATTCAGGCCCCCTCCGTTATGCGCGACACCCGGTAGTGTCCGATAGCCGACGCGCTAATGATAACGTAGCTTAGTAATTTTTGCTTGGGTGGATTTCGAAGCTTGCCCCGCCCATCAATTTCCGGCTCTCCTCACATTGCAGTCACAGGCAAGAGAGGTTTGCCACCATGGGCAAGACGCCGCAAATCCTTGACAAGGTTGCTGCCGCTACGTACAAAAAACCAAGCTGAGGTGTGCGCAGAGGGGGCTCCATGCAGATCGTGTATACCTATTCTGGACGTGATGTCGCTGAGTCGCGTCGCACCCTGGCCAATATGGTGCGAAACGAATTTACCGATGGCGATGTCGACGTCGAGGCGCCCGTAGGTGAGGTACGGTCGTTCATCCGGAAGGGGTTGAACCAACCCATCACATTCATGCGATCCATCAACGGCACCGGAATCTCCTTCCGGCGTTGCTGGCATCACATCCACGCGAGAAAAGCGGCCGTCCGCCTGCTCTACTTCATTTATCAGGGCGAGCTGCAGGTAGTGAATTCAGCGGGCTCTTACACGGTCAAGCCCGGCCGCTGCGCTTTGATCAATGCCGACGAGCCGTTCTATACACGTGCGCCCGTGGGTGAGCGCGGTAGCTTTGAATGCGCGCTCGCCGTTGTGCCGGAGCATTTGGTGTTGTCGCACATGCCCTGGGCCAAAGTGCTCAACACGTCGTTCGAAGTGGGGCCGGGGCATCGGCAGGTCGTCACCGGCCTCCTCAATCTGCTGTGCTTCGAAGGCGATCATATGAGCCGCCGCACGGCCGAGCCGCTGGCCGAGGCTTTTCTGCAATCGATTTCTGACAGCGTTGGGGATGACATCGCGAGCAGCACCCCGTCCGGCAGCCTGGTTGACAAACGGTTTGCCGACATTCAAGCGTGCATACAGAAGTACCTGACGTGCGCCGATCTCACATGTGACCGGGTCGCTGCGTATTGCGGTATTTCGCCACGGTATCTTTGCTATGTGTTGAAAGCCAACAACACTTCCTTTTCCGACCTGCTCTGGAGCCAGCGTTTGCCGAAGGCGCGCCAATGGCTGATAGCGGACTCGTTCCAGCGGTACCCGATTCACAAGATCGCCTCCATGGCGGGGTTCAAGAGCGCGGCGCATTTCAGCCGCATGTTCAAGTCAACATACAGCGTATCGCCGAAGGAATATCGGGCGAATCGTGGGGGCGAGAAGACCGGGGTGTCGGTTCGCCAGGATGGACAGACAGATCCGGCCTGCTCCGCGAGCGTCGGCCGCGGCGCAAAGCGCTGCACCGGCTGACGGCGCGCGCCGGCAGTGGCATAGCCGGCTGATGTAACGTATAGGCGTGGATCTTTGCAGGGTGGGGCGGCATGCCAAAGTACAAGTTGGTCGTCATGACGAGGCCCGTTGACGGCCGCGAACAGGAATACAACGACTGGTACCGGGAAGTTCACCTGCCGGACCTCGTGGCGATCGACGGTATCAAGTCCGCCCAGCGTTTCCGTCTCAGCCGGGCGGTTGTTCCCAATGCCGAGCCACTTCCCTACCTGGCGATCTACGACGTCGAGACCGACGACATCGACAAAACGCTCGAAGACCTCCAGAGCTGCGCAACGAGCGGCCGCATGTTCATCTCGCCGGCGCTTTCGATCGAGGAGGCTTTTGGGGCGGTGTATGAGGAGTTGGGGCCTCCAGTGACGCGCTGAGTGAGTCGGCGCGGAGCCCGGCTTATGCCGCTCGCGACTGCGGCTGGGCGGCTGCCTCGAAGGCCTCGAGGAGCGTGCTCAGCTTTGACTGGTACGCGCTCACTGATGCGTTCTTGACCGGGCCAAAGCCGCCGATCTCGGCTGCGGCTCGCGCCAGCTCGATGGCGGCCGGCAGGTTCGCCTGATCGAGCCGGCCGGCGATCCGGCTGACCAGTGCACGATAGTCCTCGATGAGGCGCCGCTCCATCCGACGCTCGGCCGTGTAACCGAATGGATCGAAGGCGGTACCGCGCAGCCCCTTCAAGGGAGCGAGAATCCTGAACAGAGTCAGGATCCACCCACCGAAAGCGCGTTTTCGAGGCCGGCCCGACGGGTCACGTCCCGGAAGCAGCGGCGGGAACAGATGGAACGTCAGGCGGAAATCCCCCGAGAACTGATCCCGCATTCGTTGCATGAATTTGGGATCCGCATACAGGCGAGCTACTTCGTATTCGTCCTTGTAGGCCATGAGGCGGGCGAGGGTGAGCGCCACCTCCCGCACAAAGACGTCACCCTCCCTGAGCTGCCGCTGCTTGACCCGGGCGCGAACGTCATTCACGAAGTCCCGGTAGGCGCGAGCGTACTGTTCATCTTGGTAAGCCGTGAGAAGGCGGGTTCGGCTCGCGAGTACATCGTCAACCGTTGCAAGCGGAACATCATCCGTCTGTCCCTCAATCTCGCGCGCGAGCGCCTCGGGCGCATGCGCTGCCAAACGTCCCAGCGCAAACGTGCGCAGGTTCCCTTCCACGAATGTTCCGTTCAGCCGGATCGCCTCTCGGATTGAAGTCAGCGAGAGAGGCAGCAGCCCGCGTTGCGCCGCATAACCCAACATCAGAATGTTGGTGCCAATGCTATCGCCAGTCAGCGCGGTGGCGAGCTTGCTCGCGGACAGCTCGAAGAGCTGACCGCCGCCGAGCGCTTCGCGGATCGACGCCCGCATCTGGTCTTCGCCGAGCTGCATGTGCCTGTTGGTCTGGAATTCGCCGGTGGGCGAGACATCGGTATTGAGAATCGCCGCAGTACTGCCCGGGCGCACGGTTTTCAACGCCGGCAGGCCGGAACCGACGATCATGTCGCAAGCAAGCAGGACGTCAGTCATCCCATCACTCAGCCGTGAGGTATAGATGTCTTTGGGGTCCGGACCGATGCGAATGTGGCTGGTGACGGCGCCGCCCTTCTGGGCCATGCCGGTCATATCGAGGATAGTGCAGCCTTTTCCGTCCAGGTGCGCGGCCATTCCGACGAGCGCGCCTATTGTCAGGACACCGGTTCCGCCGATGCCGGCGACGAGGATGTTATATCCTTTGGCATCCAGCACTGCGACTGGCGGCTCGGGCAGGTTCGCGATCAATTCGTCCAGGTGCGATAGAACCGGCGCGGCCTGCGACGCGTCGGGCCGCCCGTTGGCGCCTGCGGTCCGGACTGCGATCTTCGCGCCTGTCACCGTGACGAATGAGGGGCAGAAGCCCTTCAGGCAGCTGTAGTCCTTGTTGCAGTTGGACTGATCGATTTTGCGCTTACGGCCGAATTCGGTCTCGAGCGGTTGTACGCTGATGCAGTTCGACTGCACGGAGCAATCTCCGCAGCCCTCGCATACATCCGGATTGATGAAGACGCGCTGGCCCGGATCGGCCAGCAGCCCGCGCTTGCGGCGGCGCCGCTTCTCGGTGGCGCAGGTCTGCTCGTAGACGATTGCCGAAACGCCTTGCGACTCGCGCAGCTCGCGCTGCAGGCGTTCGAGCTCGTCCCGGTGATGAACACTCGCGGCGGGTGGCAATGGGACGCCGGCGTACTTTTGCGGATAGTCCGAAACCAGGCGCACCGGCCGAACCCCTTCGGACAGCAGCTGATTGACGACCTCGACGGGCGTCATGTGCATTTCAACCGGCTGGCCGCCGGTCATGGCTACAGCATCGTTATACAGCACCTTGTAGGTGATGTTGGCCTTGGAGGCGACCGCTGCGCGGATTGCGAGAATGCCCGAGTGCGAATAGGTGCCGTCCCCCATGTTTGCGAACACATGCGGCGTATCGACGAGCGGGCCCACGGAGATCCAATTTGAACCTTCGTGGCCCATCGGCATGAACTGCATGGTGTTGCGGTCCATCACGACGGCGACCAGGCCATGGCAGCCAATGCCGCCCAGCGCGAGCGAGCCGTCGGGAATCCGGGTGCTCGTGTTGTGAGGGCAGCCCGAGCAGAGATAGGCCGGCCGGACTTTCGCGGCGCCGCTGTCGAGTGAGCGGGACTCGAGGGTGCGAAACGCGGCGAACTGCGCCTCGATCCGCTCATCGGTAACACCGATCTGATCAAGCACGGTTTTGATCGCGTAGCGCACCTGCGCAACAGTCAACTCACCGGCTGCCGGCAGAAGCGGCGCGCCCTGCAGATCCAGTTTGCCGGCAAGGCCGGGACGTGCGTTCGCACTGAGTGCGTACAGATGGCGTGCGATCTGATCTTCCATGACCGGCCGCTTCTCTTCGACAACCAACACTGCCGCGCTGCCCTGCGCGAACTCGACCAGCCGCTGTCCATCCATGGGCCAGATGAGCCCGGGCTTGTAGAGCCGAATGCCCAGCCGCCTGCTCATCTCAGTGTCGATTCCCAAATCGGCCAGCGCTTGGCGGACATCCAGAAACGCCTTTCCAGCACTGACAATGGACAACGTACGGCGCTGGCCGTCGATCACGATTCGATCGATACCGTTGGCACGGGCGAAGGCCGTCGCGGCCGGCAGCCGCCGGTTGACCAGCCAGTCCTCCTCGGCGAGGGGAGGTTGGTTGCGTCGCAGGTTCAGGCCGCCGGGGGGCAACTCGATATCCGCAGGTCTCGCATAGGGACGGTTGGGATCAGGGAGCTCGATGGAGCTGGAAAGATCGAGTGTGTCAGTGATGCACTTGAGGGCGACGTACGAGCCGCTGTAGCGTGACATCGCCCAACCGAAGAGTCCAAACTCGATGATCTCGCCGATGGTCGCAGGATAGAGGATGGGCAGTAAGGCCGCGATCAGCGTGTGTTCCGATTGGTGGGCGCTATCAGAGGACTTGCCGCCATGATCGTCGCCGGCTACGGCGAGAAAGCCGCCCCGCGCGGCCGCACCCTCGAGGTTGCCCAGCTTCAGGGATTCGCAGGCCCGATCGACGCCCACACCCTTGCCGTACCACAGTCCGAACACACCCTCGAAGGCTGATTTTCCGAACCACTGCAGCTCTTGAGTGCCGCGGATGGCGCTCACTGCAAGCTCTTCGTTAAGGCCTGGCACGAAGCGAATGTCATGGGCGTCGAGCAGTTTCTGTGCAGCCCACAGGGCGGAGTCGTAGACCCCCAGCGGCGAGCCGCGGTATCCGGAAATGTAGCCGGCCGTCTTCAGCCCGGCAGCGCGATCGCGCCGTGCCTGGTCGAGTGGCAGGCGAACGAGGGCCTGATTGGAGGAGATGAAGACTCGCCCGCCGTGTTGCGTGTATTTGTCATCGAGCGTGACTGCAGCCATCGGCGTGGCGGACGTCGTCGGTGCGGCGGAGGTCATCGGCGCGGCGGAAGTCGATCCAGGCGAAAGTTGCAATTCTGCGCGGTTTGCTGGAGCTCGATCACGTTACCCTCCGGGTCGCGCCCATAGATGCTCTTCACGTGGCCGACGTCGACAGGGGAGGGATGTCCGAAGGTCATGCCCAGCGCACGCAAGCGATCGTACTCATGCTCGATATCGGTCACGTCGACGCAAAAGTGCGTGTAGCCTTTGTCAAAGGGGCGCAGCGGACGAGTCGACACGGGTTCAGGCGCGCTGAACTGAAACATCTCCAGATAGCATGTGCCTGCCCGCAGCATTGCGCCGCGCGCGGCCGAGCCGGGCACGTCCAGTATCTGGTCGAGTATCGGGGTGTCATGCCAACTGAATTCTTCGCCGACGATCTCGAAACCGAAGGCTTCGGAATAGAATTTCAACATCCGGTCGAGGTCGCGGACGTGCACGGCCACGTGATGTATACCTCGGATCATGTGTTGTGTCCGTTGGTTGCGGGATGCCCGCCCGGATCATGAGGCTGCCGTGGAGCTGAGGCAACGCCCCGCTGGCCTCATAACCCGCTTGTTGGAGCCTTGCGGAACACGCTGCGCGCTTCATTGCCGTTCTGGATAAGGCCCTGTTCAATACAGGTCATCACGCGGCCTACTCCAGGTAGCCGATCGATCGTAACGTATGCGCTTACGAGTAATCGCGTGGGCGAGGGGTGCGCTCGATGAGCAAGATCATGATCGTCGGGGCCAGGATATGGGATGCGAGCGGGTCGACTCCGTTCGACGGCGATGTACTCATCGAGGGTAACCGAGTCCGCGCAGTGTCGAGGGTGCCTGGACAGATGGCGCAGGCCGGCTGCCAGGTCATCGATGCGAAAGGCATGACACTCATGCCGGGCCTGGTGGAAGGCCATGCGCACCTGTCGTTCGAGGCTGTTACCTCGACCGAGGATCTGATCTCGCCGCCGCCTGAAGAGCATACGTTGCTGACTGCGCGCGTCGCGAAGGTGCTGCTGGATCATGGCTTCACGAGCGCCTATGGCGCATCCGCCGCTAAGCTGCGGCTCGACGTTGCCGTGCGCAATGAGGTTGATGCGGGCCGCCTGCCCGGGCCGCGCATCCGCGCGGGATCGTTGGAGATCACTGTCACCGGCGGCTTGGGAGACGAAAGCAAGCTACACAATCCGCGCAACAGTCCGTCAATCGTAATCGACGGTCCGGAGGAAATGCGCAAGGCGGTGCGTCTGTGCTGCCGCGAGGGCTGCGACAACATCAAGCTCGACGTGTCAGGCGATCCTTTCTACCCGAACATACCTGCGCACTCCACGCCCATGTCGTTGGAGGAGATCCGCATGGCAGTAGAGACGGCGCACAGCTTCGGGCGCAGGGTGAATGCCCATGCGCGGTCGATCGTGTCGATTCAGAACTGTCTGCGCGCGGGGGTCGATGTCCTCTACCACTGCGAATATACGGACGAAGCGACTCTCGACATGTTGGAGGCAGCGAGGGATCGCATCTTCCTGGCCCCGACCGTGAGCCTCTTCCACACGATGCTCTATGAGGCCTCGCCGTGGGTGACGCCTGAAGTGGCACGTGGCATGGGTATAGACCTGCTGTTGGAGGCGTCAAAAAAGACGCACACGGAGCTGCGCAAACGGGGTATCCGCCATGTCATTGGAGGCGACTTCGGGTTCGCCTGGAGCAGGCAGGGTACGAACGCCCGTGATTTGAAGTTCTTCATTGACTATTACGGCTACACACCTGCCGAGGCGTTGCGCTGCGGTACACACAACGGCGGTGCACTCATGACGATGGGAAGCAATGAGAAACTCGGCGAGGTGAAAGAAGGCCATTTGGCCGATCTGCTCCTCGTCAACGGCGATCCGCTCTCGGACGTGTCGATTCTGCTGAACCCGGACCGCCTCGTCGTCATCATGAAGGACGGGCAGATCCACAAGAACACGAGTGGCGTCGCGCAACGTCGCGCGGCCGCCTGAGTATTGCGTCAAAGTGCCCGGAGAAGTTATGTCGACCGAATTGAAAGAGCCCCAGCTCGAGAAGGGTGAGGCCCGTTGCCCCGGCGCTCCGAGCACCCAGGAGATCATCGCCAAGGATAAGGTCTGTGCACCCGGCTGGGTCCGAACGGAGTCTTACGAGTTCCTCGGCGACAAGGACATTCCGACTGAACGCTACCTGGATCCCGCGTACGCGAAGGAGGAATTCGACCGGCTATGGACCCGCACATGGCAGTTCGCCTGCCGCGAAGAGCACATCCCGGAGGTTGGCGACTATCACGTCTATGACATCGGCCGCTATTCTTTCATCATCACTCGGGTCGGTAAGAACGAGGTACGCGCCTACTTCAACGCTTGCCTCCACCGTGGCACGAAGCTCCGCGCCTCAGGCAGCGATGGCCGCGCGAGCGAGTTCAGGTGCAGCTTCCACGGCTGGAGCTGGAACATCGACGGCACGAACAAGAGGGTTGTCTGCCAGTGGGACTTCCCGCACGTCGATCGCAAGAAGTTCTCTCTGCCGCAGGCCAAGGTCGAATTGCTCGGCGGTTTCGTGTTCATTAACATGGATCCGGGCGCGCCCTCGCTTGCCGACTATCTCGGCGCTGAAGCCAAGGCGCATATCGATGCATGGAAGCTCGAGGACCGCTACATTTGTCTGCACGTTTCCAAGCGGCTGCCCTGCAACTGGAAGTTGGCGGTCGAAGCCTTCCTTGAGGCCTATCACGTCATCGAAACGCACTCGCAGGTCGCGGTTTCCAACGGCGACGCCAATTCGCAATACGATACCTACGGCGAGCACGTAAATCGCTTCATCTCGACGCTCGGCGTCCTGAGCCCGCACCTCTATGGAAAATACACGGAACAGGACATTCTCGACCAGTTCACGTTGGGTGACAGTGGCGCGCTCGGTGACACGAAGCGCACGCTGGGTGAAGGCGGGACGGC
>Ga0307479_10005560_pt1 | contig 11531 bp, 10 predicted proteins | sample atmos_gasesECM4C_FD_203743 | JGI IMG/M metagenome (GOLD analysis project Ga0307479, IMG submission 203743) | Hardwood forest soil microbial communities from Morgan-Monroe State Forest, Indiana, United States - atmos_gasesECM4C_515 | ecosystem: Environmental > Terrestrial > Soil > Temperate... | reverse complement strand
ATTCAGGAATTCACATCGAATAAGCAAATTGAAGTCGAGTTGCTCGTGAATAACGCTGGTTTTGGTGCGTACGGCTTCATCCACGAAATTCCTGCGGAGCGAATGCTTGAGATGATTCAGGTGAACTGTTCCGCGGTGGTACATCTGACTCGGTTGTATATCGAGGGGATGGTCCAGCGTCAGCATGGCGACATTTTGATCCTCGCTTCGACAGCGGCATTTCAAGCAGTTCCGTTTAATTCGGTGTATGCCGCGACTAAGGCTTTCGATTTACTTTTCGCGGAGGGGATTGCCGAGGAGATGAGGCCGTTTGGTGTCCGAGTGTGCGCGCTCTGCCCTGGGTCGACAGAGACTGAATTCCAGCAAGTGGCCGAGCAGCCGGATCGGGTCTTCCGTTCAGCCGAAACCGCGGAGAAAGTGGCGCGTGTGGGCCTTGAAGCCTTAGCCGCCGGTAAGAGCTACGTCATCTCGGGCGCCAGGAACCGGCTGATGATGGAATCGGAGCGCTTAGCCCCCAGAAGCTTTGTCGTTAAGATGGCCGCGAAGATGATGCGGCCCTCGACCTCGTAACCTCAGTAACCTCAATGTAACTCGCCTAATAACAATGATTTAGGCTGCCTGTAATTTGCGGCCCTTGAGTTCCGCGTTTCTCCTCGGAAAGAGATTCCGAATCGAAACCTGATCGTGGCGGCCGTGTTCTACTTGTTGGAACTAATCGGCATGCTCGGCGGAATATGTAACGAGAAGCAGAACGGGCCGTCCAAAGCAACACAATGAATAAGGCCATACCGATCACAGACGACGGCCTGCTTCGGCGGATGCTGGCGGGAGACGAAGAAGCGTTCACGCTTCTTTACCGTCGGAGGCATCCGTCAATCTACCGATTTGCTTTGCACATGAGCGGAAATGCAGCGGTGGCTGAGGACGTGACGCAGGAAGTTTTTATGACCTTGATTCGCGACGCGAAAAGGTTTGATCCGGAACGCGGCACACTGACGGGCTTCCTTTTTGGTATCGCCCGGAATCATGTGCGAAAGCGGTGGGACCAGGATCGCAGGTGCGTCCCGCTGCCCGACGAAAGTGGCGAGACGGGGCAAGGCGGATTTAATGTCGTCGGCGGACACGGAATCGGTGGATTCTCCGGCTCTGCGAATGGCGGACGCAACGGAAACGGCGCATTTAGCACAGCGGCCAAGGCGCACCATGAGTTTGAATCGCTCGAGACGGTAGGGCGTGTTCGCCAGGCGATTGCGACGCTCCCGGAGAACTATCGCGAGGTGGTGGCGCTGTGCGAGCTGGAGGAGATGAGTTACGAAGAGGCTGCGGCGGCGCTCGATTGTCCGCTGGGCACGGTACGGTCGCGGCTGCACCGCGCGCGGGCGCTGCTGCTTGAGAAATTGCGCGAACCAGTGATGGTGCGAGGAACATCAGCGGGAAATTGAAGCGGGTAATCAAAGTTGAATTTGTTTGAGCGAGAGGTCAGACAGAAGCTGCCATGATGGAAAACAGGAACTTCATGAAGTGCGCTGAATTCGAAGAGATCCTTCACGAGCTCGATCGCCCGGGGACTAAGGGCAATGAGCTTCGCGAAGAAGCTTTGATCCACGCGGAATCGTGTGGCAATTGCGGCGTGCTGCTGACCGAAACCGAATCACTCGATTTTGCCCTGAAGAGGGTTGCCAATGCGACGGATCGGGAAAATGCGCCGTCGCGCGTGGAAACTGCCCTGCTCCAGGAGTTCCGGCGAGTCAAAGACAAATCAGCGCACAAGCGAATGCAATGGCGAATCGCTGTAATCGGAGTGGCGGCAGCGCTGTTCCTCGTTCTGGGGCTTTCGGTGCAGCGCCACTACGCTCCGTCCCGTGAGATTAGCGGCTCTTCACCTGCGAATATCGCAAAGAATCCAACCCAAGGATCAACGTTGGACGCTCCGCCACAAAAGATTGAACACAACACCGAGAACAAGCCAGCGACGCCGCAAGTTGCGGTGAAGCCCGCCAACGAGTTGGAGGAGACCGAGATAGCGCAAAACTTCACGCCACTGCCCTACGCAGATGACGACTCGATGATGGAGGGAGGGTCGGTGGTTCGTGTGATTCTGTCACGGTCGGCATTGGCATCGTTTGGTGTGTCTCTCTCGGGCGTTGAGAACAGGGAGCAGATTCCCGCGGATTTGGTTGTGAGCGCGGACGGAACGCCCGAGGCGATCCGCTTCGTGGCACAGAACGTGGACTAAGGTTCACAGAATCGTCCAGGAGGAGTATTCATGAAGAATAATTGGTTCCGAGGAATGGCAGCGATAAGCATGGGCCTGCTCATAGCAGGCAGCGCACTCGCGCAAAATGCGCCAATTGCCATGTCTCAATCCCCGGACGGGCCGGATGTGTTTTTTGAAGCCGTGGGACCGGGACCTGGCGGGCCTCCGGACGCAATAGGGTTCGTGACCTTTGAAGGAGGTGTAAGCGGAAAGACGGTGACCGGCGCGCCTTTTACGGCAAGTTTTTCGACACAGACAACGCAAGTGCTTGCCGACGGCAATCAAATCCAACGCAGCGCCACCGGCAGCATCGCGCGCGACAGCCAGGGACGAACGCGCCGCGACACAACTTTACCGGCCATTGGACCGTGGGCCGCCTCGGGTAAGCCTGCGCCACAATTCACATTTATCAACGATCCCGTGGCCGGGGCACAATATACGTTGGACGCGAATCGCAAAGTCGCCCGTAAGATGTCCGCGACTGGTCGCAATGGCCACGACTTTGCAAAGGGAATGCGAGGTGGAGCGGTTGCCGAGGAGAGGCAGAAAGAAACGACTACGGCCTCGCTCGGAACTCAGATGATCAATGGCGTGAGCGCCGAAGGTACGCGTGTCACTCGAACGATTCCCGCCGGTGAAATCGGCAACCAGAAACCAATCGTGATTACGATCGAGAAGTGGTACTCACCCGTTTTGCAAGAAACGGTGATGACCAAGCGCAGCGATCCGCGCATGGGCGAGACCGTGTTTCAACTGACGAACATTCAGCATGCAGAACCTGCTGCGACGCTTTTTCAAGTACCGGCGGATTACACAATAGAACAAGGCGGTCCGCACGTAAGGGGCATGCACCGGACTTTCGGACCGGTCGCCGGGGCCTCTCCGGATGCGCCTGTGACAAGTTCGAGTTCACCCACCCCGTGATACTCGCTGTACTTGCGGGCGGATTCCCCACCACGCTCCGCCCGCAAGCTTCCTTTTTCGTCCAGGGTGGCTGGCAGTTATCCCTGAACAGAAGCGCGATCGAGTAGTTCGACGACGTGCAGCACTTCTTGGCCGGTATTGTGAATCGCGGCGCCAGCGCGTAGTTGCAAAATGCATCCGGGATTTGCGGTAACGATCGCTTCTGCCTTTGTTTTTTGCGCGTTTTCCATCTTCACGGCGAGAAGTTCCATCGAAGCGTCCGTTTCCGTCACGTTGTACACGCCAGCCGATCCGCAGCATTGTTCTGAAAGCGGCATCTCAATCAACTCGACGCCGGGAACCGAGCGAATTAAGTTGCGCGGAGCTTCGCGAACCTGCTGCCCGTGACAGAGGTGGCAGGAATCCTGGTACGTAACACGCAAAGGCACCGAGCGAAGCGGTGCCACAAGGCCCAGTTCATCGAGGAATTGTGTGACGTCCTTCACCTTGGCAGAAAATTTCTCAGCCGGCTGATGCGATGGGTCGCCGTCGGCGAAAAATTCGGGGTACTCCTTGAGAGTAGATCCGCAACCCGCCGCATTGGTGATGATGGCATCGAAGTCTGCGGACAGAAAGACATCCTGATTCGTCCGCGCCAGGTTGCGAGCGACATCGCGGATACCGGCGTGCGCTGCGAGCGCGCCGCAACAGACTTGATCACGCGGGACGACTACTTCGCAGCCGTTGGCCTGGAGAACGCGAATGGTGGCTCGATTCAGTTCGCTGAACGTGACCTGCGCGATGCAGCCCGCAAAAAGCGCGACGCGCGCGCGACGAGGCCCCTTGGCCGGAAAAGTCTTGCCAAGTTCCGAGAAAAAGAAATTCGAATCGATTTGCGGCATCAGCCGTTCACGTTCTTGTAAGCCCAGGAGCCGCAGAATTCCAGTTCCACGCGCAAGCGCAGCCAAGCCGCTACGCTGATAGATTTTCAGCGCCCTGGCGGCTGCGGCGATACGACCCGGATAAGGCAGCAAGCGGCGATACACGAGATCGCGTGCGATTCGCGAAAAAAGTGGCCGCTTGTACTTTTGTTCAATTTGAGAACGAGCGCGTTCGAGTAATTGCCCGTACTCCACACCCGAGGGGCACGCGGACTCGCAATTGCGACAATTCAAGCAGCGATCGATGTGCAACACGAAGGAATCGCCGAGTTCGAGCCGACCCTGATCGACAAGCGCCATTTGGCGAATCCGTCCACGTGGGGAATCCGCCTCGCGCCCCCAGAGACGGTATGTGGGGCACTGATTCGAGCACAGGGCGCAGTGCACGCAACGCGAATAGTCCTCATATTCAGGCTTATCAATAGCTGTGAAGCCGCTCAGTGTCAGGGCGAATTCGCGCTGCGCTTCTTCATGACTTTGCTGTGGAGGCGCGGCCACGATTCTAGATGCCTCCAATGAATCGGCCGGGACTAAAGATGCCAAGCGGGTCGAAAACTTTTTTTACCTTTTGCATCTGCGCCAGATCGTGGCGTTCCGGTCCCCAGATTTTGAGCGCCGATTTCCATTCCGACGGACACCACGGAATCGTCATATTCGCGCCAAAGGATGCGCCGGCGGCCAGAATGTGATTCGTTGTAGCAACTGCTTGACGATGTGACGCTTGGTTAAATTCGGCCGGGAGCAGAGCGAAATAGATTACGCCTAGGCTTCGAGCCATAACTGCCCACCGCAATTGGTTCGTTTCGGCCGCCTTTATTGCCGATGTGAGAGCGTCTTTCAATCGCGCGGGCAACACGCTAATCTTGACGATCGTAGTTGCGGGCGTTGAATCGAGTACAATCGGAATAAACTCGCGTTTGAAGGCGAATGCTGCAGCACGAACGCGATCTGCGAGTACGGTCACGTTGTCCGCCGCGGATTCCGCCGCCATACGGCGTAGCTCGGCCTCGTAGCGCGAAAGAACGTTCTCTTTGCCGGAGTATCCAATGGTTAGAGCCCAATGACCCGGCGAAAGCACGCCAGCCGGCATTGGACTTGTGGCGAGTCGCTCGGCAGCTGGAGTGGAGAAAAGATCCGCGACGCGCGGACTCAATAGATCGAACGTCATCGGTGTAAGCGGCGATTGTGCGACGCGATTGCGCATTTCAATGGCATGGTCGAGACTTTCAAACGTGGCAACGAAGCCGCGGCTCGCTACCGGCATCGGAAAGGTCTTGAAGTTCACGCGGGTTATCACACCCAGAGTGCCTAACGAGCCGATCATCAATTTGTGCAAATCGTATCCAGTGACATTTTTAACCACGTTGCCGCCACTTTTTGAACGGACGCCCTCTCCCAAAGCAAATTCCATCCCTAGAACATAGTCTCGCGCTGTGCCGTAAAACTGGCGAAGAGGAGTATCGACGCCTGAGGCGATGCTGCCGCCCACGGTGGCGCGATCGAAGTATGGGACGGCTAACGGCAGAAATTGGCGATGCTGGGCCAATGCCTCGGCCACGTTTCGCAGCGGCGTCCCTGCTTCGACGCTCAGTGTGAGATCGCCTGGATCGTAGGCGATGATGCGATTTAAGCGCGTCATGTCGAGCGCCACGTCATATCGCTCAGGTGACGAGCCGATTCCAAGTTTCGTTCGCGCACCACTTGCGATCAGCGCAAGTTTCTCGGCTGCGGCGTACTTGACGATTTCGATGACTTCCTCGGTTGAACCGGGGCGGGCAGTAACGGTTGGCAGCTTTCCATCGACCGCACACGCGCTCAGTTCCGCCGGATCGGTTGAGACATGCGCCGCTCCCACGATATCGGGCAGGCGCGACGAAGCGGTTTTGCTCGCGGTAGTCACGCGACGGAAGCTCCTGCCACCGGCAGAGGGCGAATGTGAATTTCGCCACAGCCTTTTTTGTTCGGAAATATTTTCTCCGGATTCAGCAGCCCAATCGGATTGAATGCGTCGCGCACTCCTCGCATCAGATCAAGATCGGCTTCGCTGAATAGCAGCGGCATCAACCGGTCTTTTTCCATGCCCACTCCGTGCTCACCGGTGATCGAGCCTCCCATTTCGATGCAGAACTGAATGATTTCGTCGGCGGCAGCGATCACGCGCTTCAACTGATTCTCGTCGCGCGCATCAAACAGAATCAGCGGGTGCAGGTTGCCGTCGCCGGCGTGAAAAATATTGCCAATCGGAAAACCGTATCGCTCGCTTATTTCTGTAATCCGGCGGAGAGTGGCGGGCAGCTTCGTGCGGGGAATGACGCCATCCTGCACGTAGTAGGTCGTCGAGAGCCGGCCGACGGCGCCGAACGCATTCTTGCGCCCCTTCCAAAGTAAATCGCGCTCACGCAAATCTTTCGCCACCCTTACTTCACGAGCACGATGCGCGCGGCAGATTTCCGCCACTTCTTCGGCCTGCGATTCCACGCCATCACGCACACCGTCCACATCAATCAACAACACCGCAGCGCTGTCAATGGGGAAACCGGCGTGCACATAGGCTTCCACGGCTCGCAGCGTGTAGCCGTCAAGCATTTCGCACGCGGCGGGCGTAATACCGCGCGCCGTGATATCGACTACGGTCTCGGTCGTGTCGTCGAGGGTGTCAAAAATCGCGAGCAACGTCTTCACGGATTCTGGCAGCCGCGTGAGCTTCACTGTGATCTCAGTAAGGAGCCCGAGAGTTCCTTCGGAACCGACAAATAATCCGGGCAAGTCATATCCCGGCGAATCGAGCGCAGAGCTTCCAATTCGGATCAACTCGCCGGTCGGCAGCACCATTTCGAGCTCGAGCACATGATTTGTCGTAACACCGTAGGCGAGCGTATGCGGGCCGCCGGAATTTTCCGACACGTTGCCGCCAATCGTGCATGCCTTCTGGCTTGAGGGATCAGGCGCAAAATGGAGGCCGGTGTGCGCTACAGCCGCGCTCAGATCGGCGTTCACCACTCCGGGCTGAACGACGGCTCGATGATTCTCGACATCCACTTCCAGAATGCGATTCATCTTCGAAAAAATCGTGAGAATTCCCCCGCGTCGCGCCAGCGCGCCGCCGGATAAGCCCGTGCCTGCACCGCGGCCAACGATGGGAGTCCTGTAACGATTGGCAATCCCGACGAGGCCGACGATGTGTTCCTTAGTGCGCGGGAATACGACGCAATTCGGACGCGCTACCTCAACGGAGCCGTCGTATTCGTAAAGGACGAGATCCTCTGGCTCGTGCAACACCGCGTCTGAGCCAAGCAGCTTTTTCAGGTCTTGAACCAGCCGGAGTTCCATAGATTTATGAGAGTGGCCCTTAGGCGTGGCTGTTACCGATCTTTCTGATTGCCTGCATGCCGATAACCTCGCAACTATAGCTGCGTGTGGAGGGGCAGTCAACGCGCGTTCCCAGTCCTTCGAATCACCGAATTATTGAGGAGCGGGCGCGCCCGTGCCGGTACAATTTCGGGTGTATATTAGTTTGCGCGTAGCGGTTTCGCGCGAGGTGGCGAGTGAGTAAGCCGAAAATTTTGTCGACACGCGAATTGTTTCCTGCAGCCCGCGACATCTTAGACAAGCACTTTGAAGTCGATTACGGAAAACCTGGCGAGCAAATTTCTCGGAGCGAATTATTGAAACGCGTCGCCGATAAGGAAGGACTGGTCTGCTTGCTCACCGAAAAAGTGGATGAAGAGCTTCTCGCCGGCGCGCCGAAGTTGCGCATCGCCGCAACTGTTTCGGTCGGCTTCGACCACATCGATGTCGCCGCCTGTACAAAACACAAAGTGATTGCGACAAACACGCCTGGAGTTCTCGACGACACTACCGCGGATTTTGCCTGGGCGCTTTTGATGGCAATCGCCCGGCGTCTGCTCGAAGGCGATGAAACGATGCGGGCGGGAGCTTGGCCGGGATGGGACTTCGATCAGTTGCTAGGCGGCGATGTTTGGGGCAAGACGCTGGGCATTATTGGTTTTGGCCGAATCGGGCGCGGTGTGGCGCAGCGTGCGCAAGGCTTTCACATGAGAGTGCTTTACAGCGACGCGGTAAGGGCGCCTGCGGATGTGGAAAAGGAGTTGCACGCCGAATTTGTCGATCGCGATCGCCTCTTTCGCGAATCCGATTTTATCAGCCTTCACGTTCCGCTCCTGCCCGATACGAGGCATCTGATTTCGAAAGACAATCTCGATAAAATGAAACGGACTGCATATTTGATCAATACATCGCGCGGCCCTGTGGTGGACGAGGCGGCGCTCGCGGATGCGTTGCAGCAAAAGAAAATCGCCGGGGCAGCTCTCGACGTGTTCGAAGCCGAGCCAAAAGCCAACCCGGCTCTGCTCGGACGAAAAGACGTTATCCTGACGCCGCACATCGCCAGCGCTTCAGTTGAAACGCGGACGAAAATGGCAGTGATGGCTGCGAATAACCTCGTAGCGTGCTTCGAGGGTAAGCGGCCTCCCAATGCTCTTAATGCCGACGCGCTGGGGCTAAAATGACAAAACTCATGCCCCATTCTTCGCCGCTTGCCTGAAACACCGTGAAAGAAACGGCCCTCCGCGTTTTCCGTGAAACGCTCGCCGCAATCAATATCCACGCGGCGCTTGAGCGCAAGCTCGATTGCGACGGTAAATCCGTTCGCGTCGAAGGCCGCACGATCAAACTTGCGGAGTTTTCTGAGTTCGTCGCCATTGCGGTTGGCAAAGCTGCCTTTCCGATGGCGGAAGCTCTGGTAAATGTGCTTCCCTCGGATTGCTCTCCGGAAGGAATACTGGTTGCACCTGCCGCTCCGGCGCGCAGTCTGCCACGTTGGAAGACTTTCATCGGCGGCCATCCAATTCCGGCGGAAGCAAGTTTTATTGCCGGCCGCGCCATCCTTGAACGGCTGGCGCGCTGCGACGAGCGAACCCTCGTTTTTTTTCTCGTGTCGGGCGGCGGCTCGGCGCTGGTTGAGCAGGCTCTCGACCCCTCGGTAAGTCAGCAAGACTTCGAGAGCTTGAATCAAGTGCTTGTTACCTGCGGCGCCCCCATTGAAGAGATCAACGTGGTGCGAAAACATCTCTCGGCGACAAAAGGAGGACGTCTCGCCGCTGCCGCGCCGGCCTCAATGAAGATCACGTTGGGTGTCAGCGATGTACCGCAAGGTTACGAATCAGCGCTTGCCTCGGGACCAACGCTGCCCGATCCGACCACAGTTGCCGACGCTCACGGAGTGGTTGCTCGATATCACTTGCTGCCTGCATTGCCGGCGTCCATTCGAGAAATCTTCGAGAAGCAGCGCTTGCGAGAAACTCCCAAAGAATCCGATCCAGCATTTGCACGCGCGCATTTCTCGCTGCTTCTTGGAACGCACGATTTGCTCCACGCCGCACACCATGCCCTGGAAGGGGTAGGAATCTACTGTATCGCCGACAACACGACCGACAATTGGCCCGTCGAAAAAGCTGCCGATCATCTGCTGGCTTTGCTGGAATCGACGAAATCGAGCGACCCGAAGCAGCGCTGCGCGATTGTCGCCGGTGGCGAAGTGAGCAGCCCGGTGACAGGAGACGGAATGGGAGGCCGCAATTCTGCTTTTGTTCTGGCGTGCGTCCCGAAAATTGCGGGGAAAAACATTACCGTGCTTAGCGCAGGTACGGACGGCATTGATGGAAACAGCCCCGCCGCGGGTGCCGTGGCAGACGGCGAGACCCTAGCCCGCGCGCGCGCAAGAGGTCTTGATCCAGTGGACTTTCAGAAACGCAGTGATGCTTTCAATTTCTTCTCGGCGCTTGACGACGCGATTATTATTGGACCAACCGGCAATAATTTGCGCGACCTGCGAGTTCTAATCGCGCACTGAATAGGTTGCCCTTTTTAGGCCAGTGGTCAGAGAAGCCCCTTCACCCACCCGCCGTCAACCGCGATGGTAGTGCCATTGATTGAACTCGCCCGCTCGGACGCAAGAAAAGCGACAAGCGCCGCGAATTCCTCCGGTTGCGCCAGGCGCCCGATGGGTATTTCCGAACTCCACGTGTCGTAAATCTGATCGCGTGGTACTCCGGCAATTCGAGCCTGCTTTTCAGCCAACTCATCAAGGCGTTCCGTCAGCGTGTATCCCGGGCACACGTTGTTCACGGTGATTCCGCTCGCACCAAACTCATTTGCCAGCGTCTTGGCCAGACCCGTCACCGCGGCGCGCAACGAATTGGAGAGAAGTAGTCCGTCTATCGGCTGCTTCACGGATACGGAAGTGATCGTCAGGAAGCGTCCCCAACGCCTTTGCTGCATGCGCGGCAGCACTTCGCGCGCGAAGTAGACGGTGCTTAGCAGCGTAAGGTCGATCGCGGCGCGCCACTCTTCCAGCGTGATGTCGAGAAATTTCTTTGCAGGCGGCCCGCCCGCGTTCGTGACGCATATATCGATTCGTCCGAACTTGTGCTCCACAGCATCAACAAAGCTGCTTACCGACTCAAAATTCGTCACATTCAGCGCCTGTCGAAAAATCTGCGCGCCGCTAGCTCGTTCAATTTCCGCGGCGGTGCGCTCGAGTTCATCCGCCGTGCGGGCGCAAATCGCCACGTGGCAGCCTTCTTTGGCAAACTCTTCCGCCACAGCGCGGCCCAACCCCTTGCTGGCCGCGGCGACGATCGCCACGCGTCCCTTTAGTCCGAGATCCATCCGCTTATTCCTTTTTTGTTCCCTGGCGAAGATAGGCATCGTCGCCGCGAATCCACTCTTCGCGTCGCGGCGCAAAGAAATCGATGTCCACAGTGTCTTCCAGCGCCACCGCTTCGTGCGGCATATGTGCCGGGATAACCAAAATTTCGCCGGCGCGGACTGTGGTCGTTTCGCCGCCATCAAAATTGAACTTCAGCGCGCCAGACAGAATCATTGTGTACTGCTCGCTGCGATGGGAATGGCGAGGTACGAGCGCGCCGCGCGAAAGCAGAACCCTCGCGAGCGTCCCGTCTTCGCCGCTTACCATCTGCCGCGTAATGATTTCGCTCAACTTGTCGCTTTTAACCTTTTCCCATGGCGTTGCGACCGGCATCGTGCACCTCTTCTCTTGAAGATTGATTGCGTTGGAATCGTGTATCGAACGGGAGAAATCGTCAATGCCTTTCGCGCGTAGCAAGCGGCCAACTGATTCTAAATTCGCTTACGCTTAGCTATCAGTTCGATTAAGATGCGCGCGTCGGGGTCTTGCCATGCGGTATCAGGAGGAACGTATGAAGCGGCGCGCAGTTCTTCTCGGGGTCTTCCTAGTTCTCACCACGACTGCCTCGGCGCAGATTGGCAAAAGCGTCTCGGTCGCAGCCGGAACACCTGAAGATAAAGACCTCGCGGCGATTTATGCTGCCCCCGATGGTCCGGAAAAAATAGCGCTGCTCGACAAATTCATGGCCGACCACGGCACG
>Ga0307479_10005558_pt1 | contig 11531 bp, 9 predicted proteins | sample atmos_gasesECM4C_FD_203743 | JGI IMG/M metagenome (GOLD analysis project Ga0307479, IMG submission 203743) | Hardwood forest soil microbial communities from Morgan-Monroe State Forest, Indiana, United States - atmos_gasesECM4C_515 | ecosystem: Environmental > Terrestrial > Soil > Temperate... | reverse complement strand
ATACTGCTTCATGCGGTCGGACAAGGCCTCGTAGGCGGCGTACATGCTGGCAAACAGCGTGTCGCCGCCGAGCGGCGGACAGGTCTTGATGTAGAGGATGCTGCCCATCGGCGGCTCGGCGTCGCAAGAGACGTCGCTGTGCCAGCCCTCGCCGTTGGCGCGCGGCGAATCCTTGTCGGCGTGGATGATCATCAACTCGGGCAGGCCCGGCGCGGACGGCGCCGCCGGGTGGATGTGCAGATCGCCGAAGAGCCGGCCGAAGCCCAGGTGCTGATCCGGGCTCATGTGCTGGTCGCGGAAGAAGATCACCAGATTTTCCGCGAGCGCGCGGTGGATCTCCTCCATCGCGCGGTTGCCGAGCGGCTGCGACAGGTCGACCCCGCCAATCTCGGCACCGATCACCGGCGTCAATTTCTGGACCGTGATCGCGTCGTAAGGCGCGGTCTCCCCGCCGAGGTGCTTCAACCGGGGACCATTGTTGCCGCGGAAGAGAGACATGACGCCACTCCGTTCGATAAATCGCGCCCCCGCCGGCCGAGCCTAATCGCCGGGATCCCCGCGGTAAAGCGGGTCAGGCCTGCTCGATGTTTCCGCTGGCGTAGAGCCAGCGCGCCACCAGCGCCTCGGTGTCGCCGCCGAACTCGTCGCGCGAGCCCTCGGAGAGGACCGCGCCGGTGCGCATGACGTAGACATAGTCGGCGATCTCCAGCGCGCGCTTGATGTTCTGGTCGACCAGGAGCACCGCCTTCTCCTGCGCGGCCAGGTCCTTGATCATCTCGTAGATGAGACCGGCGACGCGCGGCTCGATCCCGGCGGTGGGCTCGTCGATCAGGAACAGCACAGGATCGTGCATCAGGCTGCGCGCCATCTCGAGCTGGCGCTGCTGGCCGCCGCTCAAGGTGCCGGCGGGTTGTCGCCGCCGTTCCCACAGCACGGGAAACCGGTCGCAGGCCTTGCGCACGAGCTCGTCGACGCGGCGGCGCTCGCCCTTATATCGCCAGGCGCCCAGGCGCAGGTTCACCTCGACGCTCAAATGCGGAAAGATGCTGGGGCGCTGCGGCAGGTAGACGACGCCGTGCCGCCCCATCTCGTGCGCGGGGATGCCGCGCGCCGGCCGGCCGTCGAACTCGATCTCGCCTGCCCGCGCCCGCAGGAACCCGAACAACACCTTGAGCAGCGTGGACTTGCCGGTGCCGTTGGGACCGAGCACGCACCGGACCTGCCCGCGCATGGCATCGACCGACACGCCCCGGAGGATGTCGATGCCGGGCAGATAGCCCGCGACGAGATCGCGGGCGGCAAGCCAGGGCGCGGTGCTCCTGTCGGCGGCCATCTCAGAGCCCCGCATAGGCCGCGAGCACGGTCTGGTCGGTTCGCACGAGGGCCGGTGGTCCATCGGCGATCTTGGCCCCACGAGCCATCACCACAAGGCGCTGCGAGATTCGCAGGATCGACTCCATGTCGTGGTCAACCACCACGAAGGTGCGGCCCTCTTTATGGAGCTCCTGGATGCGCAGGATGAGCTCGTCGCGCAGGCGCGGGTGAACGCCGGCGAAGGGCTCGTCGAGGAACAAGACGGCGGGCTCCAGCATCAGGCAGCGACCGAGCTCGAGCAGCTTCTGCTGGCCGCCCGAGAGATTCTTCGCGTCGAGGTGCTCGACATGCGAGAGGTTGAGGAACGCGAGATAGCTGCGGGCGCGCCGGGTGACTTCGCCGCGCGTGGAGTGCGGACGCGTGAGCCCGGGCACGAGCAGATTCTCGAGCACGGTCATGCGACCGAAGAGCTGCGCCAGCTGAAAGGTCCGCGCGACGCCCATCGCGGCGTAGATGTGCGGGGCCCGGCCGGTGAGGCGCCGGCCGCGCACGGCCACCTCGCCGCCGTCGGGCTCGAGATGGCCCGTCAGCATGTGGATGAGCGTGGTCTTGCCGGAGCCGTTCGGCCCGATGAGGCCGATGAGATCGCCCTCCGTGACGACGAAGTCCACGGCGTCGTTCGCGACGATGCCACCGTAGCGCTTGGTGAGGCCGCTGCCGCGGACGAGCTCGCCGGCCTCGCTCATGCCTCGGATCCCTTCTCTTCGCCGATGCCCGGCGGCGCGCTGCCCGGCGCCTCGCCGATACGCACGAACCGGAGCCAGATCGGCGTCAGGAGCCCGTTGCGCGCGAAGCGCATGGTCAGCAGCAGGATGATGCCGAAGAGCGGCAGCCGCCACTGGCCGTAATCGCGCAGCTCCTCGAGGAGGAACTCCACCACGATCGCGCCGCCGACCGCGGTCGGCAGCCGCTCCATGCCGCCGATCACGGTCATGACCACGAGCTTCGCCATCTCGTTGAGATCGCCCATGCTGGGCGTGATGATGGGGATGTAATGCGCATAGAATCCGCCGGCGAGCCCGGCGAACCCGCTCGCGATGGCGAAGGCAAGAATCCGAAAGCGCGCCACGGCCACGCCCGATGCCGCGGCGGCCTGCTCGTCCTCTCGAATGGCGCGCAGGAATAAGCCCCAGCGCGAGCGCACAAGCAAGCCCATGAGCAGGAGCGAAACCACGAGGAGCGCGAAAGCCGCATAGAAATAGGGAAGCCGGGTCGCGGCGCTCTGGAAGAGCGGCTCGGTGTGTAGCCCGGCCATGCCAGCGGTCACATCGTCCTCGGTCGCGATCGTGATCCGGACGATCTCGGAGAACCCAAGGGTGAAGATCGCGAGATAGGGGCCGCTCATGCGCAGGCACACCCAGCCGATTAGCCCGCCGATCGCGCAGCACATGACGACACCCGCGGCCATTCCCACGGGAATCGGAATGCCGTACCACTTGATCAGGAGCGCCGAGGTGTAGGCGCCGATCGCGGCGAAAGCCATGTGGCTCAGCGAGAACAAGCCGACAGAGCCCGCGAGCAACGACCAGCTCGCCGAGAGGATGCCGTAGTACATCGCGATGATGGCGACGTGCATCCAATAGGAATTGAGCTGGTCGGCGAAAACAAGCGCGAGGCCCGCGAGCGCGAGCAAGATGTAGATATGCGGCGCTCGCACGGAACCCTACTCCATTCGCAGATGGCGTCGGCCGAACAGACCCTGCGGCCGGAAAACCAGGAAGATCATCAGCATCACCACGCCGAAAGCATTTGAGTAGGCGAAGGCCCGCGTCGCGTCCGGAAAGTACGCCGTGAAGAGATTCTCGGCCTCGCCGAGCATCACGCCGGCGATGATGCTGCCGGTAACCGAACCCATCCCGCCGAGAATCACGATGACATAGGCGTGAATGTTGGGCAGGACACCCATGTCGGGCGCCAGCGAGAAGATCGGCGCGACCAGGGCCCCGGCGGCGGCGGCGAGCGCCGCGCCTATGCCGAAGGCGAAGGAGTTGAAGCGGCGAGCATTGATGCCCACGATCGCCGCGGAATCCCGCGACTGGCTCACCGCATCGAGCGCCTGTCCCCAGATGGTCCGCTGCATGAAATAGAGGAGGCCGGCGATCAGCACGATGCCGATGCCAGCCGCGACCAAGCGGTCATTGGTCAGGATCAGATTGTCGATCCGCAGCACCCCCGGGATGAAAGAAGGCGGCTTCAGCGGAAACGGGCCGAAGGCGATGACAGCGATGTTCCGCAGGAAGTAGGCGAGACCGAAGGTGACGATGAGTCCGTACTCGTCCTTGCGCTCTGTCGTGTCGCTGTAGAGAGGCGTCAGCAACAGACGCTCGAGGATGATGGCCAACACGAAAAGCGCGACCATCGCCACGACCATCGCCGCCAATGGCTGAAACTCCAAGAACTCGATCACGTAATAAGCGCAGTAACCCCCGAGCATGTAGAGGTCGCCGTGGGCGAAATTGACGATCTTCAGGATGGAAAATATGAGGGTCACGCCGACGGCGATCAGCGCGTAGATCACGCCGATGACGGCCCCGTTCGCGACTTGTACGAAAAAATAATCCCAGCTCATCGCCTAAAGAATGCTCTCTCGAAGGCGAAGCGGGGGAGACCCCGCGCCGGCGGCTCAAATGCGCCTGCGCGCGATCTCCCCGCGAACGTGCCTTAGGCCTCCGAGCGACGGCTCACTTGCCCGGCTTCTGATAGGTGTACTTCACGGTCGAAATGTCGCGCGGCCAAACAATCGGCGCGTCCTCCGCGTCTTGGTTGACCTTGTCGTATTGCACCAGTGCCACCGGCGCGCCCATGAACTGGTGATAGGCCCAGTCCGGCTCGTGGCCGGTCGAGAAGGTGTACCGGCCCCGGCCCAAGACGATATCCGTCTTCTCGAGCGCCGCGATGATCGCCTTGCCGTCCGTGGAGTTCGCCCGCTTGATCGCGTCGGCGAGCACCAGCATGGCGTCGTAGTTCTCGATCGCCTGCGGTGACGCCGGCTGATTGTACTTCTTCTTGAACGCCGCGATGAACGCTTTGGTCGTGTCGTTATAGGCGTTCTTCGGCAAATTCACGATCTCCGTGACGAGACCGACGCCGCCTTGGCCGACGTTCTTCCAGAAGGTCGGATCGACCGCCGGACCGCCGGAATTCGCAATTCCGGTCTGGGCCGTCGGCGCGAAGCCGAGCGTGTGCGACTGGCTCACCAAGGGATAGGCGCCCGATTCGCTGTACTCCGTCATGAAGAAGTCGAAGGGCGGCTGATGCGACTTGAAGCGCTCGATCTGCGCGGTGAACTCCGTCGCGTTCGGATCGGCACCGACCTGCTCATATTTGACGCCGTGCTTCTGCAGGCCCGGCAATAGGACGTCGAGTGCGCTCTGCCCGCCATCCGTCTTCTCCGCAAGGACGGCCACGTTCTTGAAGCCGGCCTCGGCAATCCAGTCCGCGTATTTGCCGGCGATCAGCGCCTGATTGGGCGCCACGCGGAACACTTCCGGATACCCCTTGCCGGTGATCTTGAGGGCCCAAACGTCGACCGCGATGATCGGGATCCCCGCCTTGTGCGCGACCTCCATCTCCGCCAGGAACACCGAGCTGTGGAACTCGCCGGTGATGGCGACGACCTTGTCCTGGGAAATCAGCCGCTCCGCCGCGGCGGTGCCTTCCTCGGGCTGGCCGCGCGTGTCCTGGTATACGATCTGGATTTTCCGTCCGAGCACGCCGCCCTTGGCGTTGATCTCCTCCGCTGCGAGCTCCGCCGCCTGCTTCATCAGCGCGCCCTCGGCGTAGCCGCCCGGCGGCGACAACGGGCCGACCCAACCCACCTTGATCGCGTCCTGGGCCTGGGCCGGTGTGGCCGTGAACTGTGTCGGTACCATGACAAGCGCGCCGATCAGCACGGCGAGCTTGCCTGCGACATGCCAGCGTCCTTCTCGCATCTCTGCCTCCGTTATTATGGCTTGTGTGCGCCGCGTGCCCGGCGCTCGGGATTAGACGCGGGGAGCATAGCACTCCGCCCATGGCGCACAACGCATAGAATCGCGACGCGCCGATACACGACCGGAGCAAGGGGCTCGCCTTGTCGCGAGCGCAACGGCTGTCCTATGCTGATCTCGGAGGGACCACCATGAACGCACCGCTGCCGAATTCGCCCGCCGCAAGGGACGTCGCCTACCACGTGCATCCGCAGACCAATCTGCGCAAGCTCAGAGACGAGGGCCCGCTCATCGTCACGCGCGGCGAGGGTTGCCGCATCTTCGACGAGACCGGCAAGGATTACATCGAGGCCGCCGCCGGCTTGTGGTGCGCCTCGCTGGGATTCACGGCGTCCGAGCGCCTCGCGCGCGCGGCTTACGACCAGATGAAGCAGCTCGGCTACTACCACACCTTCCGCCAGGCATCGCATCCGCTGGTGATCGATCTCGCGGAGAAGCTGTTGTCGATCGCGCCCAAGACCATGTCGAAGGCGATCTTCCAGTGCTCGGGATCGGAGGCGAACGACACCGCAATCAAGCTGATCTGGTACTACCACCACGCCAAGGGCAACCCCGCGAAGATGAAGATCATCGGGCGCAAGGGCGGCTATCACGGCAACACCATCGCCGCGGTCAGCGTCTCCGGCCGGCCCGACATGCACGCGGGCTTCGGCCTGCCGCTGCCGATGATGCGGCACACGGAATTCCCGCACTATTACCGGCTGCACGAGGACGGCGAGAGCGAAGAGCAGTTCGCGACCCGCATGGCGGATGCGCTCGAGCAGCTCATCCTGGCGGAAGGACCGGAGACGGTCGGCGGCTTCTTCGCGGAGCCGGTGATGGGCGGCGGCGGCGGCATCCTGCCGCCCAAGACCTATTTCGAGAAGATCCAGCGCGTGCTGCGCAAATACGACGTGCTGTTCGTCGCCGACGAGGTGATCTGCGGCTTCGGCCGCACCGGCAACTGGTGGGGCAGCGAGACCTTCGGGCTCGAGCCCGACATGATGTCCTGCGCCAAAGCGCTCTCGGCGGCCTTCCAGCCGGTCTCGGCTCTGCTGGTGAGCGATCGCATCTACCAGGCGATGCTGGCGGCCGGCGACAAGCAGGGCAGCTTCGCGCACGGCTACACCCACGCTGGCCATCCCGTGACCGCAGCGGTGGCGCTGGAGACGCTGCGTATCTACGAGGAGATGGACGTGGTGGGCCATGTCCGCCGCGTCGGCGCGCATCTCCTCGCCGAGCTCGCGAAATCGGCCGAGCATCCGCTGGTGGGCGACGTCCGCGGCGTCGGCCTGTTGTGTGGCGTGGAGCTCGTGCAGGACAAAGCCGCGCGCAGCCCCTATGCGCCCGCCGGACGCGTGGGCGGGATCATCGACCGGCACGCGCGGCGCCGCGGGCTCATCCTGCGCGTGGTCGGCGACCGCGTGGTGTTCACGCCGCCGCTCATCATCGACGAGCCCGAGGTCGACGAGATGCTGCGCCGCTGGCGCGGCGCCCTCGACGACACCTGGGCCGAGCTGCGCCGCGAAGCGGCCTGATGGAGGCGCGCTCCATGCGCGATGCCCGCTATGACGTGCTGTTCGAGCCGGTTCGCATTGGCCCGGTGACGGCGCGCAATCGGTTCTACCAGGTGCCGCACTGCAACGGCATGGGCCGCGCGTGGCCGACGCCGATGGCGGTGATGCGTGGCATCAAGGCCGAGGGCGGCTGGGCCGTGGTCTGCACCGAGCAGTGCGACGTGCACCCCAGCGGCAGCACGCTCAAGGAGATCCGGCTCTGGGACGCGCAGGACATCCCCTACCTCGCGCGCACGACCGAGCTCATCCACCGGCACGGCAGCCTCGCGGGCATCGAGCTCACGCATATGGGCTATCGCGGGCTCAATCTGGAATCGCGGGAGATCCCGATGGCGCCGAGCGCGCGGCCGGTGCCCTATTCGGTGCCGATCACCGCCCGCGCCATGGACAAGGAGGACATCCGCAACCTCCGCCACTGGCTGCGCCAGGGCGCGCTCAACGCGCGCAAGGCCGGGTTCGACATCGTCTATGTCTATGCCGGGCACGATCTGTCGCTCCCCATGCATTTCCTGTCGCGCCGGCATAACCGGCGGAGCGACGAGTACGGCGGCAGCCTGGAGAACCGCTGCCGCCTGCTGCGCGAGCTGATCGAGGACACGAAGGAGGCCGTCGGCGACACCTGCGCGGTGGCGGTGCGCCTGGCGGTCGACGAGCTCCTGGGTCCCGACGGACTCACCAGCGCGGGCGAAGGCCGCGAGGTCATCGAGATGCTGGCGGAGCTGCCGGATCTTTGGGACGTCAACGTCAGCGAGTGGGAGAACGACAGCGCCACCTCGCGCTTCACCGAGGAGGGGTATCAGGAGCCCTACATCGATTTCGTGAAGCGGCTCACGACCAAGCCGGTGGTGGGCGTCGGCCGTTACACCTCGCCCGACCACATGGCGGCGCTGGTCAAGAAGGGCGTTCTCGACTTCATCGGCGCGGCGCGACCCTCGATCGCCGATCCGTTCCTGCCCCAGAAGATCGAGGAAGGCCGGCTCGACGACATCCGCGAGTGCATCGGCTGCAACATCTGCGCTTCCGGCGACAAGCTGGGGGCACCCATGCGCTGCACCCAGAACCCCACCAGCGGCGAGGAATGGCGGCGCGGCTGGCATCCCGAGCGCCTGCCGCCCGCCGACACCGACGACACCGTGCTGATCGTGGGCGCGGGACCCGCGGGGCTCGAGGCGGCGCGCGCGCTGGGCGAGCGCGGCTATCGCGTGACACTCGCGGAGGCGAGCCGCGAGCTCGGCGGCCGCGTCGCCCGCGAGTGCAAGCTCCCCGGCCTCGCATCCTGGAGCCGGGTGCGGGACTGGCGCATCGGGCAACTCAACAAGCTGGCGAAGGTCGAGATCTTCCGCGAGAGCCGGCTCGACGCGGCGGCGGTGCTCGAGGTGGGCTCGTCGCTGGTGGCGCTCGCCACCGGATCCCGCTGGCGCGGCGACGGCGTCGGACGGACGCACGATCGGCCGCTGCCCGGCCTCGACCGGATCCGCGTGCTGACGCCCGATGACATCATGGCGGGCGCACGGCCCGAAGGACCCGTGGTGATCTTCGACGACGAGCACTACTACATGGGCGGCGTCATCGCGGAGGTTTTGCGCCGCGCGGGATCGGGGGTGACGCTGGTGACGCCCGAGAGCCTGGTCTCCGCCTTCACCGTCAATACGCTCGAGCAGGCCGCGATCCAGCGCCGGCTGCTGGAGCTCGGCGTCACGCTCATGACCGGCAAGACGCTGGTGGCGCTCGAGCGGGACAGCGCGGAGCTCGCCTGCGTCTTCACGAAGCGGCGGGAGCGGATCGCGGCGGCGAGCGTCGTGCTGGTGACCATGCAGTCGCCCGACGACGCGCTCTATCACGCGCTCGCGGCCCGACCAGATGAGCTGCGCCGCGCCGGCATCCGCAAAATCCTGCGGATCGGCGATTGCCTGGCGCCCGGCACCATCGCCGCCGCCGTCTACTCCGGCCACCGCTTCGCGCGCGAGCTTGACGTCATCGCGGACGCCGTGCCCTTCCGGCGCGAGAACGTCCAGCTCGCGGAGCTATAAGCCGGCAAATTTTTCCGGGCGCGGGCGGATCTTACCCAGATTTGTCTCCGGGCGCGCTGACACGGGCAAAATTCCTCGTTCATCAAGGCGCTCTCATGGCACGCGGCTTGCTTAGCCTCCCCCGTGTCCTCTCTCGGCGAGGCGGTCCATGGTCATGTTGCTCCGGCGCTCTCTCGAGCTCTTCGTGCGCGAGCCCCTCATAGGGCTGGCGGTGGGATTTGCGCTCGTGCTGGGCGCGGTGATGCTGAGCACGGGGAGCCTGCTCGCCTTCTTCAGCATCGAGGGGCTGGTGATCGTGGTGGGCGGCGTGGTCGCGGTCGCCTTCCTGAGCTTCGAGGCCGAGGACGTCCAGGTGGCGCTCGGCGTCATCGCCCAGATGGTGAAGCACCGGGGCGCCGCGCCCAAGGACACGCTCCACCGCGACATGACGGAGATCATCGCCTGGGCGAGCGTGGTCAAGGAGAAGGGCGTGCGCTCCCTCGAGAGCAGCCTCGCCAAGAGCGGGATCGCGGATCCCTTCGTCAAATACGGGCTCAACATGGTGGTGAGCGGCTACCCGGCCGAGGACGTGCGCGCGATGATGGAGACCGCCGCCGACGCCGCCCATGAGCGCGACAGCCTTCCGGTCGACGTGCTGCAATCCATGACCAGCCACGCGCCCGCCTTCGGCATGATCGGCACGCTCGTGGGCATGGTCGCCATGCTCTCGACCCTCGGCGACGACGTCGCGAGCGTGGGCTCGAGCCTCTCGGTCGCGTTCCTCTCGACGCTCTACGGCGTGATCAGTGCGCGCGTCCTCTACATGCCCGCGGCGGCGAAGCTCAGGCAGACCGCGAGCAAGCGCCGGTTCCGCAACCAGCTGATCACCGAGGGCATGGTGATGCTGGTCGCCAACAAATCGCCGATGTACGTGAAGGACCGGCTCAACAGCTTCCTCCGGCCGGAGCGGCATGACTACACCGACAGCTTCAAGCCCCGCGCGGCACCGGTGACGCCCGCGGCTGAGCCGCCGCGCCTGAAGGTCGTCGCCGCATGAGGCCGCGCTGGCAGGTGGAGCGGGCGGCACACGGTCACGCCGACGACTGGCTGATGACCTATGCCGACATGATCACGCTGCTGCTGTGCTTCTTCGCGGTGTTCCTCACCGTCGCGGTGCCGAAGAAAATCGTGCCGCACAAAGCGGAGCTCGCGCGCAGCATCGTGGTGCCGGCGGAGCCCGTGCATTTCCTCGAAGGCGACCTGCCCTTCCACGGGCTCCCGAGCGCGGACCGGCCGACCGAAGACTACGTGCCCGCGGCGGCGGTGGCGACGAAGCCCGAGCCGCTGGCGGCGCCGGTGAAGACGGCGGAGATCAAAGCCGAGACGCCGCCGCGCCCGCCCGCGCCGGTGCCGCAGGTGCCCGACATCACCGGCATCACGCCGCCCGCGATCCTCGCCTCGCTCAAATCGACGGGCAACGCCGAGATCGAGCAGAAGGGCGACCGGATCACCACGGTCGAGATGAGCAGCGCCGCCTTCTTCGCGAGCGGCTCCGCCACAATCAGCAAGGCGGGCGAAGCGGTGCTGCAGGACGTGGCCGCGCGCCTCAAATCGGACGAGCTCCGCGATTACCTGATCACGGTGGAGGGCCACACCGACGACGCGCCGATCAGCACGCCGCAATTCCCCTCGAACTGGGAACTCTCGACCGCGCGCGCCTCGGCGGTGGTGCATTATTTCCTCGATCAAGGCATCCCCGCGCGCAAGCTCCGCGCCGCCGGCTATGCCGACAGCTTTCCCAAGGCCCCGAACCGCGACGCCGCCGGCAACCCGATCCCCGAGCACCAGGCCCAGAACCGCCGCGTCGTGATTAAGCTCGAGAAGATCGACAAGGGCTGAAAGACGCAACGCTTTAGCGCGGAGGACGCCGAGGATGCGCGGAGGCCGCAGGGGAACAAGACCACTGCGTCCTCCGTGCATCCCCTGCGACCCCTGCGCTAGGACTTTGGCTGGTTGCGGCTGCGCCGCGAGTCGATAGACTTCGCCTTCCTTGAAGGGGAGGCGGGACGATGAAGCTGGGTGTGGCGCTGCCGTTGGTGGATATCGGGGGCGAGCCCGCGGTGGTGCGCGAGTTCGCGGAGAGCGCGGAGGATCTCGGATATGATTTCCTCGCGGGCACCGATCACGTGCTCGGCGTCAACAAGGCGAGCCGGCCCGACTGGGGCGACCGCAACACCTCGGCCGATCTCTTCCACGAGCCCTTCGTGCTGTTCGGGTACCTGAGCGCAGCCACGCGGAAGATCGGCTTCTCGACCGAGGTGCTGATCCTGGCGCAGCGGCAGACCGTGCTGGTGGCGAAGCAGACGGCGTGCCTCGACGTGCTCTGCGGCGGGCGCTTTCGCCTCGGCATCGGGATCGGCTGGAACTCTGTCGAGTTCACCGGCCTCAATGAGAATTTCAAGAACCGCGGCCGGCGCTCGGAGGAGCAGGTGCGGGTGATGAAGGCGCTCTGGGCGGAGCGCCACGTCAGCTTCAAGGGCGAGTGGCACACCATCGAGGACGCCGGCATCAACCCGCTGCCGCCGCGCAAGGCCGTGCCGATC
>Ga0307479_10005557_pt1 | contig 11533 bp, 12 predicted proteins | sample atmos_gasesECM4C_FD_203743 | JGI IMG/M metagenome (GOLD analysis project Ga0307479, IMG submission 203743) | Hardwood forest soil microbial communities from Morgan-Monroe State Forest, Indiana, United States - atmos_gasesECM4C_515 | ecosystem: Environmental > Terrestrial > Soil > Temperate... | reverse complement strand
CCTTGAACGGAATAAACATGCCCGACCACCGCGACCAGCACTACGTATCGTGCTTCTACCTCAACAGCTTTGCGGACTCCGGTGGGCAAATCTCTACGTATCGCGTAATCGTGTCCCGGCCCAGCGTCCCCGAATGGAAAAGGAGTTTTGCCAGGGCATTGGGATACTACGCCCACCTCTACACTAGGATCGCTGCTGGAGGCGCCGCAGACGAAGTCGAGAACTGGTTCAACCGCAACTTCGAAACCCCAGCCAAAGAACCGCTTGAAAGCCACCATGGACGCCCGCTTGACGAGTACCGACTGGCATCACATTGTGCGCTTCCTTGCGGCTCAGATTGTCCGCACGCCTGCCAGCTTGGTGGAAAGCTTGCGACGCTGGCGCGAGACTTTGCCCCGGATCGTCGATGCTTCTCTCCGTGAGACAGTCAATAAACTTGAGGCCGCGAAAAGGACTGGGGAGGAGATCACATGGGCGACGATGGAAGGCAGCGAATACTTCCCGTCGCGGATCAGCACCGAGAAAGTTCCCGGTGAGGAGCACGGCAAACTTAAAGCAGACATCTTAGTCGGCCGGCGTCTCTGGCTCTATGAGATTCAAAGCGCCCTTACGAGCGCCGCGCTTGTTCTGCATGACCACAGGTGGACGATTCTGAAGCCCCCAGATGATCTCCGCTGGTTTACCAGCGATGACCCTGTGCTCTGCCTGAACTATTACGACGCCAGCAATTATGACTTCAAGGGAGGTTGGGGTAAATTTGGCACGGAGATATTTCTGCCTCTTAGCCCACAGCACTTGCTCTACACAAAAGTCGGCCATCGCGTGGCGCAACGTGGCTCGGTTGTGACTCGTACCGAAGCCGAATTGATACGTCGGTGCATTGCCGAGCACGCACATCGGTTTATCTTTGCGACGGCACCCGACCCAGAAGTGCCGAAGTTGCGTCCGCGGACTGTGGACTCCGATCTCTTCCGCCATGAAAGAGAGCAGTGGCGCAGATGGCACGAAGAGCAGAGTGCAGCAGAGCGCGAATTCTTTGGGGTTGAGTAGAACGGGTGATGCTATCGGCACAAGAAATTTCGCGTCTCGAAAGCGTGAGACGCGGGGCACCCTCGGTTTCAAGTGCGCAAACATTAGTCAGCGCCAGCCAAAACTTGTGTGGCACCAGCCCTACCCTCGTGTCCAAGTTTTTGAGGTTCTTTGATGACTAACGAACCAGAAAGCCCGGAGTATAGATATAAGACAACTATCGAGCAGTGTGACGTTGAGGATCGTGAAGCCTTGGCTGTGTATCGAGACAAGCGCTACGAGTGGCTGTCATGGTACGAGTTGCGGCAGGGAGAACCAAATACCGTTCAGGCACAGATTTTCAACATGGTGTATCTCGATCTGGTGTACCGAACGCTCGTGGTGCCGCGCTATAAAGCGGACGAAAATTTGAAGATCGCCGCCAAGAGCGATGTGTTGGCACACTTCTTGGATCAGGCATACGTTGCCAGTCAAATCCTTGCCATCCGAAGATTGCTGGATACCCGTAATGATGTTTTCTCGCTTCGTCGCTTGCTTGATGACGTCACGAAACACCGGCTCTTAATAACGCGGGAGATTTACGTCTGCAACGACGGGCTGCCTTATGACTCAGAAGCTTGGCAATCCCTTCCTGATCAGGGAGTCGAAGCCAAGATATTCGGGATGGATGCACCGCAATTTGGCAAATATACGAGTTCGCGCGTACGGCATGAAACCTTTGACCGCCTATCAGCTGTTTCTCCAACAGCTCGCAAACGCTTTGACCGCATCAAAGTGAGCGTCTTCCGGGAGTTGAAGAATTGGCTAACAAATGACGCCGCCGATAAGCTCATCCTTCTCAGCCATAAATTCTTTGCCCATGCATCCTCGACAGATTCTCGTGGTTCTCTTCAATATTCAGGGATATCTCTTGCTGACGTGGATAACGTCCAGCGGGCTCTCGTCCGAGTGGAAAGGGCGATTACTGACCTTGTGCTCTTTGTCGGGATTAGCCGCGACGTTGTTCCTATGCCTCCCCTCGGCCTTCTGAAAGGGCTTGATGCACCGTACACCACGGGTGATTTGATTTCGACAATGGAGGCACGGTGGGACGAACTTGTTGCGGAGCGGAATCAGTGGTCCAAAGGAATAGCTGACGATCTTTAAGGCGGGGTGGCCGACGCAACTCGGCGGGTGGCCCATTCAATCGCGCACTCTGTGAGTGGGGTTGTGATGCTGCTGATACTCGATAGCCCCAGATTGTCTCATTCGACATGCTCCCCTCCGGAGCGAGACTTGCCTAATCTCAAGGGATCGCCCTATGGGGCTCGACCGCAAGACTTTTGGATGAAGTAACGCGGCGAGGGCGCCAGCGCCGCACGACGCCCCGCTTACCATCCCAGTTGGCCCATGCGCTCAAGGATGATGGCGCTGTAGCGATTCATGCGCTCGGGGTGTCGCTTCAGGGGAGCCGGCAGGATCGCTGCGAGCCGCGCCGCCTGTTGCCGGCCGATATTCCGGGGCGTGGTTTCGTCGTAGTAACGACACGCCGCCTCAGCGCCGTAAATACCAGGGCCCCATTCCACTACGTTGAGGTAGATCTCGAGAATGCGCCGTTTGCCGAGGACGAATTCGGCGACCGGTACCAGAGTGACCTCTGCGCCCTTGCGGAGGAAAGAGCGATCCGTTCCGAAGAAGAGGTTTTTGACGAGTTGCTGCGTGATGGTGGAGGCTCCCCGAATGCGCTCACCCTCCAGGTCCTCTTGGGCAGCGATTTGGACCTCGTGCCAATCGAATCCGTGGTGCTGGTAGAAGCGCGCGTCCTCGGCAGCGACGACCGCGTGCTGCAGATCGGGCGAGATTTGACTGAGCGGAACGAACTGGTAGCGCTTGCGATACGGCATGAAGTGACTCCAGGCCTGTAAGCGGCGCTGGATGTGCACCGCGGTTGTGGGTGGATCGATCCAGCGGGCCGCCACCAGCATCAGCGCGGCCAGCGACCAAAGAAGCACGATGCCGACGATGAGAAATCGAATCAGGGATCGGAGGAATCCCGTGCGAAGCGGGGTCTTGGGCTGTGCGTCGGGCATTTCAGTCACATTCCAGAATAATGCCCGCGGCATTACAGGACTTGCCCAGGTTGCCGCTACGCAGGTTTCGGACGGGCGGGTGGCCCATTCAATCGCAGCACTCTGAATTGAGTGGGGTCACGATGCTGCTGACGCCTCCCAAAACAAAGGCCGCTCTCCCGAGCAGGACCTTCGCACACGAGAAGCCCACTCGCCGTCGCCATTGTTCACCGATCACATTCCTCCGTGACCCAAGTCCTATACGGTTCCCGATGGATCCGATATATCTAACTCGCCGGGCGTATCTCCTGGGCACAGTTATTCCGGACGCTAAGTCCTTTGTCCGGAATATTTTGTCTATAAGTTATTTGAAATCAAAGATTTTGGTGCTCTCTCACGCGTAAGCTCCTGATTCCACAGAACCAGGGGGAGGGGGGTATCCCATCGGGGACGGCGCACCTCCGCCCCCGCCATATACCTCACCCCTCAATCAGGCGACGCGGCCGTGGCCGTTGTGCGGAATGAGCTGGTTGCGGATCGCGTAAAGCACGACTTCACTGGTGGAGTGAAGGAGGAGTTTCTGCATGAAGTTGCTGCGATGAGTTTGTGCGGTCTTCACGCTGCAACCTAACGAGCCGGCGATTTCGCGCGTGGTTTTGCCCTCGGCAATGAGCTGAAGAACCTCGCGCTCGCGGGTGGTCAGGACGGGAAGCGCCGCAAGGCTGGATGGTGCGAAATAGTTGTCGAGGATCTCCTGCACGCGCGGCGTGAAAAAAGTGCGATGACGTTCGAGCGCCTCGATCGCGCTCACGAGGTCAACCGCGGCATCGGACTTCAATACAAAGCCGCGTGCGCCCACGCTCAGCGCTTCGCGAATAATGCCCTCGCAATTGTTCACGGTGAGAATGAGAATTCGCTGGTCCTCGTTATGCTGGAGAATCTCGCGCGTCGCCTCGAGACCATTCAGGCCGGGCATGCCGATATCGAGGACCACGATGTCCGGCTGGAGATTGCGTGACATCTCGACCGCCTGATGTCCATCCGAGGCTTCTCCGCAGACTGTCCAGCCGGGCTGGGTTTTCAGGATCGAGCAGATCCCACGGCGCACAAGTTCGTAATCGTCGGCAACTAGAATCCGCAGCAACATCGTTCACTCCCCATCCAATGTCGTCGCAGGAGGATTGTCGGTCTCGCTCTGGTGTCCATCTTGTTTTTTCACGGACGCGTGCTCCTGATCCCAGAGTTCGACGGCTTGCTGTGCAAGTTCGATCATCCTGCGCGGGTCTTTCTCAGAAGAGGCTTGACGGCAGATTTCGAGCCACTTGCCACTCTTTGCCACGACGGCACTCCGACTGCGTGTGGAGTCCGCAGAGGACCGACTTTATGGCGAATTACGGTGCCGCGTCTGCCCGATCTCGTACAAAAGATGCAAGACTTTGCTCGCGAGCAGAAGGGCTCAGAGACGGCGCAAATCAGGAAATTCCTGCTTGCAAAACCAAGTGTGTTTTGCTAACAAAAACGCCGGGGGAGGATCATGCACGAAAAACAGGAGCAGCTGGATCTTCAGCTGCGTGAACTTTGCAGGCGCGCCGCCCAGGAAAAAGACACGAACCGATTGATGGAACTGGTGAAAGAGATCATCGATACATACGACGCGCAGCGGGAGAGAATCCCGAACAAGTCCAGTATTAAACCAGAGTCACGCCCATGAGGGAAACCCCGCGCCGGTGTGGGTTGGGCTGTGGTTCCGACGCGGGGGGAGTCGTTTCCGTTCGTTCACTGACAGTACTAAACCATGGCGGGGGCATCAATCCGGTATGTGCTGGAGCGCACAAAAGGCGAATTTCTGAAGCGGAATGAAGGATAACCTTCGAAAAACAAGGCGAGTAGGGCTTACTCCTGTTTGGTGAACTTGCTTGAGGGAGCGCTCCTGGTTGCGTCCCAGTTCATGGTTGCGGCAGTCAGTTGCCGGGTGAAGCGGATGTGCTCGTGAAGAGCAGCGCGCAGTTCGATAAGGATGGCTTCCGCCTCAGACTCGTCGGCAGAAACGGCCTGAGCGCACAGGTATCTGATCCGGTCTTCGAGTTTGGGAATTACTGCCACTGTCTGAGCATGCCAGCAGAAAACGAATCCCGCTATACACAATCTTCTGTATGGCTAGATGACGGATTTGGTCCGGTTCTGTGGATTTGCGCCAGGAAGAGGAAGCGTGTCGAGCCGGTTTTTACTCGGCACGTCGGGGGAACGTAGCCGGTAACGAGCGACGCATCACCTCCGTAACCTCGTCATGCGGACGGCTCAGGAACTACTCTCTGGCCCGGGGGTTTGTTTCCGCATGACGAACAAGATCACTAACTCACTCGCAATCCTTGCAGTGGGGGGACTCATGTTAGTCGGGTCCGCCGCTGCGCAATCCACCACCAGCAACACTTCGGGCGCGGGACCCGGCGTGGTTGATCCCGGACATCCGCGGGTAAACCAGGTAAACCGTCGCGAAGGCCACCAGCAGCAGCGCATTGGGAATGGCGTGGCAAATGGAACTCTGAGCTCGAAGCAGGCCACGAATCTCGAGAAGCGCGAGACGGCGGTTCAGAATCGCGAGAAAGCCGACATGGCTGCGCACAATGGCCACCTGACCAAGGCCGAGCAGCAGGGCATCAACCGGCAGCAGAACCGCATCAGTCACAGTATCGCACGCGATAAGGCGAGCAACGCGAAGTAAGAGCGAAGCTCGTCGACTGCTGTAGATGGACAGCCGCAGGGAGCTGCGGCTTTTCTTTTTGGTCGTCGGTCCTTGGTCCCTTCGCTCAGGGCAGGCTGAGAACGGTCGCTGGCAAGGGCGCGCGCTTCCTCGGACGAGCGGGATTCTCTCGTGGTTAGTGTACTAGTTTCGCGATGGCGACTCGGAGTTCGTCGGTTTTAAAGCCGAAGGGACCGGGTTTGCTTTTGTAGACGACACGGCCACCGGTAGCGATGAGGTAAAGGCGATCGGGCCAGCCGGTGTAGGCCTGTTCGGTCGAGTTGCCGAACTCATCGAGAACGGCTGGGAACTTGATTCCGAGTTTGCGCACGCATGATCCGGCCACGAAGCCGCGTTCTTCTTCACTCCTGGGGCTCGCGAAGACCACCTGATCCTTGATGTTGCTCTGCATTTGCCACACGTCGCTGGGATGGGCTTCGAGGATGTAGACCACGAGAAAGGCGACTTTGCCGTTGTAGTCGTCGTGGAGCTTGTTGAGGGCGGGAACCTCCCGCCGGAATGGCGGTCACGTGTAGCTGCCGAACACGAGCACGACAGGTTGTTGCGCGGCCAAGGTTGAGAGTTGGACGCGGGCGCTCTTATCGAGCTTGAGCAGGTTGAAGTCCGGGGCTGCGTCACCAGTGTGCAAGCCTCCGGCGCGCGTATGGGTCCAGGCGGTTTCAAAAGGGAAGAGAAGAAAGGCGGCCGGCCCGGGCATGTGCGACATGACCCGGGCAAATTTTTCTGGCGGCTGCTTCATGGCCCAGCTGATGTAGCCGGCGAATGCGATATACAACACGAGCAGGGCAATCAATCCACGGATCAGCCAGTTTTTCTGCGAGATGCTCATCCCCATAAGTGCGAGAAATGGTAGTGGATTGGGGCGGTTCCGGCTCTAGTATTTTTGGGTTAGTCGACAGAAACAAGTCGTTGGTCGTTGGCAAGAGAATGAGGCCACGCCGCAGCGTGGCCTCTTCTTGCGCCTGCCCCAGACGCCGGCTTATGAAGGATTACTCCTTGCTGCCTTCGACCATCGGGTGGACGGAATTGTTTTCGACAGTGGGATGCACGGGGGCGTCCTTCGCCACTTCGGGAGCCGAGACTGGCTGTAGTTTCACGGTCGCCAGAATCTGTTCGAGCTTGCCGAAGACGAGGGAACGATTCACCGGTTTCAGGCCGGCCACGTTGTCGTCGACCGTGCCGACGCCCACGCTGAACTCGTAGCAGTTGCCGTTTTCGAAGTGATGGAAATACTTCATGCGAGGTTCCTTTTTTGCGGAATCTCCAGAGTCCTCGACCATCGTGAAATCGGTGCCGCCGAGCTTAACTTTGGCGGGCGGAACGGGCTGGTTTTCGGTGTGATCGTTGTTTGGGAACGCGAAGCTCTGGCACTGGTCCTGGGACAGCGACGAATTCACACTTACGCTGAAAAAGCCGGAGGTGAAGTCGGTGCCCGGAAAAGAGCTGCGCGGCATCTCGATGGCAGCAACAGTCAAGCCGCCCGGCTGGACGAAGTTGGTCTGAAGCGAGCCGGTTTTGGAAGCATCGAGCTTCTGTTCATCAGACTTGAGAATGTAGCTCTTGGGATAGCGGAACGAGACGCCGTGGGACGGGTCCGCGTAGGTTGTCATCGGCGCTTTGTGTTGCACGCGCTTGTTGGCCGGTTTCGGCGTTAATGCCGGCGATGACACTGCGGCGACCGTCGGGGGCGCCGGGGTGACCGTAGTCTGCGGATTGATGGGAGTTGGTTGTTCAATGCTCGCAGGCTTGGACGATCCTTTCGAGCAGCCGTTGGTAATGAGCAGGAAAACTCCCGACATGACCGTGACGGCGAGCAGGCCCGCGCCAAACAGAGCCTTTTCTTTTGAGAGCGGCTTCTTGTCTCGCGGATTCTTCTGTGTGGAACGCTGTGGTGTGTTGTCATCAAGGTGAAGCTGAGTAAAGTTTGCCATGGTGGCCTCCTATGCTGGTTCCCCAGTCGGAAAGGTGGAAGGCACGGCTTGCGCCAGAGCGGGAGCCATTGATTTCAGAGGAGTTGGCGGCCAGGCAAAGCGGTGAATGCGTGGCTTGCGGAACACGCTGTGGTTTCGCTTACACGGGCGGGCCGCAGGGATGGATCAGAGTAATCAAGCGGCGTCGTCCGAAGGTAACTTCGACTCCCTTGCGTTCCGGCCTACCATTTTAGCCATTGATTGAGTGAATTCTGTTCGACGCGAGGCTCTTATGCGTCCGTCTGCCGTTTTTGTGCGGAGAGTCATGCGGTGCTTGCGACTGCTTGCCCTGATCGCGGTTTTTGCGTTCTCAATGGAAAGCCTGGGGCAATCCTCCGATACCCCTTCTCTTGGCGATTTGGCTCGGAAGCAACGTGATAAGCAACAGCAGAACAAGAACTCGGCAACCAAGCCCAAGAAGATAGTCACCGACGAAGACATGCCGGCGCACGCAGCGGATGAGGACGTTCCGCCCGGCCATGGTCCCCATGACGATATGTCGGTGGCGCCCTCAGCCAGCGACGTATTGCAGACGGGCGACCAATTCAAGTCGGCGATTGCGCGGCAAAAAGGGGTCGTTGCCGATCTAAGGGCCCAGATCGACAAACTCAACGCTTCCATCCACTTTGTTCAAGCCAACGCGTACCGCAACGGCGTCGAGTACAACAAGATCCAGGCGCAGAAACAGCAGGAGGCAGAGCGCCTGCAGGGTCAATTGGACGAGCAGAAGAGAAATCTCGAGCAAATGCAGGAAAAGGCGCGCAAGGCCGGGTATGGAAGCGCGGTTTGGGATCCGTAAGGCAAGCAGCAGGTCGTTAAGGCGGTACGGGCTTTCGCGGCGAGGGCGCCCACGCTACATGGATTTGTTACTATTCTCCCGGTTCTCCGTCTACTTCATTTGCGCCTTCAAACCGGAGTCCTTCCATGCGACTGACTGCCCTGTTTGCCATCCTCGTGTTGGCAGTGTGTTCGGCTGCGCAATCAGTGCCTCGAGCAGCGAACAATGACATGCCGGATCTGGAGCACTTCAGCCCGGATCAGGCGGATAAGTCTCTCGACCCGTGCTCGGATTTCTTCCAGTACGCCTGCAGCAAGTGGGTGAAGGCGAACCCCATTCCGGCGGACCAGGCGAGCTGGGGTACGTTCAATAAGCTGGCCATCTGGAACACTGCCGCGATCCGAAACACACTGGAACAGGTGGCGAACCCCGACCCAAACCGAAACGCCGCCGACCAGAAAGCGGGGGACCATTACGCGTCTTGCATGGACGAGGCGACGATCAACCAGAAGGGGATCGCACCCCTGAAGCCGGACCTGGACCGGATCGCGGCTCTCAAGGACAAGTCGCAGCTTCCGGAGTTGATCGCAAGCCTGCACCAGATCGTCCGCCCGGCCAACCTGAATTTTATTGATGCGCAATACCAGGGAATTCTGTTCGGGATTTACAACGGGCCCCAGTTTGACGATGCCGGGATGAATATCGGAATGCTGGACCAGTCAGGCATGAACATGCCGTCGCGCGAGTTCTATCTGAATGACGACGCGAAATCGAAAGAGATCCGGCAGAAATACGTGGCGCACGTGGGTCGGATGCTGCAATTGGCGGGTGAGCCGAAGGCCGAGGCCGAGGCAGATGCTGTCGTCGTACTGGCAATGGAAACCGCTCTCGCCAAGGCAGCCATGGATATCGTGATACGACGCGATCCCAGGAACCTCGATCACAAGCTGACGATCAAGGAAGTGCAGGCGCTGACACCATCGTTCAACTGGAACCGTTACTTCGCAGCCATGCAGACGCCGGTGGCTCCGCAATACCTGGTGCTGCCGCCGGATTTCTTTCGCGGCGTGGAAAAGCTGATTGCCTCTGAACCGGTGGATCACTGGCGGGCGTATTTGCGGTACTCGCTGATGCACCTGTCGGCGCCGTCGCTCTCGCAACCGTTCGTGGAGGAAAGTTTTGATTTCTACGGGCGAACGCTGTCGGGAACGAAAGAAATTCAGCCGCGCTGGCGGCGCTGCTCGATCTTCGCCGACACCGATCTGGGCGACGCGGTAGGGCAGGCCTATGTGGCGCGCTATTTCCCGCCTGAGAATAAGCAGCGGATGCTCGAACTGGTGAAGGCGGTGAAAGAGACGCTTTCGCGGGAGATTGATGCGGCAGACTGGATGTCGGCCGACACCAAGAAGAAGGCACACACTAAGCTGGCCGCGCAGGTGGATAAGATTGGCTATCCCGACCACTGGCAGGATTATTCCAGGGTGGAGATCAAGCGCGACGATTTCCTGGGAAACACGCAGCGGGCGAGCCGGTTTGAGATTCAGCGGCGGCTCGCGCAGATCGGGAAGCCGGTGGACCGCTACCACTGGGGGATGACTCCACCGACCGTGAACGCGTACGAGGATCCTCAGACGAACACGATTAATTTTCCGGCGGGGATTCTCCAGCCTCCGTTCTTCGATGCCAAGCTGGGGGACGCGGCCAATTATGGCGCGATTGGAGCCGTGATCGGCCACGAGACGATTCACGGCTACGACGACCAGGGCCGCAAGTTCGACGCGGACGGAAATCTGAGAGATTGGTGGACAGCCGCGGATTCAGCGGCTTACGAAAAGCGTGACAACTGCATTGCCGACGAGTACACGCAGGAAGTTCCGGAAGCCGGTGTGAAGCAGAACGGGAAGCTTTCGCTGGGGGAAGACACGGCGGACAACGGCGGGATCCACATTGCGCTGGGCGGTTTGCAGAGCGCGCTGAAGTCCGAAGGGAAAGAACTGGATTCGCCGGCCGAGGGTGGTCTCAGCGAGATGCAGACGTTCTTCTTGTCTTATGCGAACGTGTGGTGCGGAGAGCTTCGGCCGGAGGCGGCGCGCACGGCGGTGCTCACGCAAGGGCATTCGCTGAATCGGTATCGCGTGAACAACGTGGTCAGCAACATGCCGGAATTCGAACACGCTTTCGGATGCAAGACTGGGCAGCCGATGGTGCGCGCGAACGCTTGCCGGGTGTGGTAGGGGCGCGTCATAACGACGCGTCGCCCCGTGGCAAGGTTTTAGATCGCCCGCAGCAGGCGCCAGTGTACGTCAGCCGTCACCCGCTGTGAGGACGACTGCTGCGCGGGAGATTACCCGGCGTTACGAGGTGGCCCCCGTTTTTTCGGCGTGCTCCACCACCCTCCAACAATTTGACCCGCCTTTGAAGCCGCCGTAGATATCGCCATGGTAGAGGCTGATTACGATCCGTGCCGTCGAGAACTGCCGGCACGGTTTGGGCACCTCGAAGCCGGGAGGACCAACGGCTGCGTACTTCTCAGTAGAGTCGACATAAGAGTTTTCAGGATTGGATGGAGTCTGGGGCCCGCTATTTCGGTTTTTTATGGGGATCGGCCTGAAGTTGTGACAGATCGAATTTGTCGGCAGTCAGGACGTGTTGGGATTTTGCTGTGGTCGTGTCGGCGGATTGTGCTTCTCCAATGTCGTGTGGCACGACAGATAAGTGCGGTGGCCAATAGGTCTCTAGCTGTGTGCTGGTGGCCCGAGTGACAACTACGCTGACGTACTGCTCGCCGCCGCTTTCGACCTCCAGCGGTGTTACCATAGCCCGGCCGCCGGACCCCAACCTGAGCCCGTAACGAGCTGGCGGGAGGGTCAGAGTTAACTTTCCGCCTCTTCTTAGGCGTCCAACCCTTACCTGGCCGCACCAGATGTCCACTGAAGAGCCGTGTCCA
>Ga0307479_10005556_pt1 | contig 11533 bp, 8 predicted proteins | sample atmos_gasesECM4C_FD_203743 | JGI IMG/M metagenome (GOLD analysis project Ga0307479, IMG submission 203743) | Hardwood forest soil microbial communities from Morgan-Monroe State Forest, Indiana, United States - atmos_gasesECM4C_515 | ecosystem: Environmental > Terrestrial > Soil > Temperate... | reverse complement strand
GCCGGAAACTTTCGATCAGCCGATGTCCGGCGGGAGAAACGCTGCCCCCTGACCATCGGCAGGTTGCCAATTCATACCGGCGGCCGTCGTATTCAGCAATCTCCTGGAGATGAGAGACCAGAAGTGTGCGGCCGAGCGGCGGTCTCAGCGCCGCGAACAGCAGACCGTGATAGCGGCGCGTCAACAATCCCGCGATGGTCCCGGAGGCAAAGCCGCCGATGCCATTCGTTACCAGCCATTCCCGCTTCTCAGCGGCGGGCAAATCGCCAGCGATGCCGCGTCCGAACTGAACGACTGGGGCCGCAAGAACCCCTCCGGGCCAGCTTTCAAACGCGGTTGCTTCCGAGGTCGGGACCTCGTTGTTTGCAGCGGATTTGTGCGCTGGATTTGCTGCGGCGGCATGCACGACTCACTCCCCGCTCTGCTCGATCAATTTGGCAACGATTCCGGTCCAGCCGGTTTGATGGCTCGCGCCCACGCCGGCCCCGGTATCGCCGTGGAAGTATTCGTGGAAGGGCACGTAATCGCGCCAGTGACGGTCGTTCTGAAATTTCTCATGTCTGCCGAAAACGGGCCTGCGTCCTTCGCCATCGCGCAAGAATATCCGCACTAGGCGGCGGGATAGCTCCGCCGCAACTTCCCACAGACTCTTTTTCTTTCCGGAGCCGGTGGGAAACTCCACCTGAAATTCGTCGCCAAGGAAGTGGTGGAACTTTTGCAACGATTCGATCAGGAGATAGTTTACCGGAAACCAGATGGGCCCGCGCCAGTTCGAGTTTCCACCAAAGACTCCGGTGGAAGACTCAGCTGGCTCGTAGTCAACCTGATGAGTCGTCCCATTGATTTGGAGCATGAACGGGTTTTTGCGATGAAACTGCGAAAGGGAGCGGATCCCATATTCGGAGAGAAACTCCGATTCGTCGAGCATGTAGCGGAGAACTATCGGAAGGTGACTGCTGTCGACGATCGAAAGCAGACGACGTGTGCCGGATGGTGTTTCTACATTGCGGATGTGATCGCGGAGAACGGGCTTGTTGTCGATGAACCACTGCATCCGGCGTTTGAACGCCGGAAGCCTGCCCAACACCTCAGGCTCCAGCGTTTCAACCGCATAGAGCGAAATCAACCCCACCATGGAGCGAACTCGCATTGGAAAATGGTCGCCGTTGGGCAGGCGGAGGACGTCGTAATAAAAGCCGTCCGACTCGTCCCAGAGCGAGAGCCCTTCACCGCCGAGATCGTTCATGGCGTGGGCGATGTACACAAAATGCTCGAAGAATTTGCTGGCTACGCCCTCGTAGGCCGAGTTCTCGCGCGCAAGTTCGAGGGCAATCGCCAGCATGTTCAGGCAATACATGCCCATCCAGCTCGTGCCGTCGGACTGCTCCATAAGTCCTCCCGTCGGAAGCGGCGCAGAGCGGTCGAAAACTCCAATGTTGTCGAGGCCGAGGAATCCGCCCTGGAAGACGTTGTTGCCTTCGGCGTCTTTGCGATTGACCCACCAGGTGAAATTCAGCAACAACTTGTGGAATGCGTGCTCGAGGAACCGGCGGTCTGCCTTGCCGCGAATGCGCTTCTCGATCTTATAAACGCGCCAGCAAGCCCACGCATGAACGGGTGGGTTGACATCTCCAAGAGCCCACTCGTACGCAGGCAATTGACCGTTCGGGTGCATATACCACTCACGCAGCAGCAGCGTGAGCTGTTCTTTCGCAAAGTCCGGGTCGATCTGCGCAAGTGGAATCGAGTGGAACGCCAGATCCCATGCGGCGTACCAGGGATATTCCCATTTGTCGGGCATAGAAATGACGTCAGCGTTGTACAGGTGCGTCCATTCATGGTTGCGCCCGCGGCGATGATTTTCGGGCGGAGGAGGTCCGGCCGGATCCCCTTGCAGCCACCCGTTGACGTCATAGTGGTAGAACTGCTTCGACCAGAGCAGTCCCGCAAAAGCTTGCCGTTGTATGGCTTGTGCGTCTTTGGAAAGCGCTTTCGGCGTCCGCTTCGCGTAGAAATCATCAGCCTCGGCGATGCGCTGAGCGAATACATGATCAAACGCGGGACCAAAGCAGTCTTCCGTGGCGGCAGTTGAGGTTGCTGCGGCCGGGCCCAGCGATTTTCGATTTCGTTCGTTCGAAGGGTCAGAGGCAGTGATGGGTCTTCCCAGATTCTCCCGGTCCGTGAGCCGCAATCGCACGGTCGCGCTCGAACCTTCTTCGACACGAAAGCGGTACAAGGCGGAAGCCTTGGTGCCCGTTTGTTCGGGATTCACCGTGTCGCGTGCGCCGTTCACGACGTAGTTGTTGATTCCGTCTTTGACATAGGGTGTCCGGTTCGGAACACCGAAGAGCCGCTGGTTGTTCGTCTCATTCTCGGTAAACAGGAACTCAGGTGAGTCCTGACAGATCAGCCATCGCACGCCGTAGTAATCCTCCATCGCGCGAATGGCGACAGGCCCTGGCTTGCCTTTCTCCGCTTGAAGTATCGGACGCTTCACACCTGAATTCCACGACCACATATTGCGAAACCAGATTGTGGGCAAGATGTGCAGGTCCGCAGCTTCGGGTCCGCGGTTGTGCGCGTTGACACGAATCAGAATCTCTTCGGAGGAGCTTTTCGCGTATTCGACAACCACGTCGAAGTAGCGATCGTCGTCGAATATTCCGGTGTCAATCAACTCGAATTCCGGTTCGTTCTTTCCTCGGCGCCTGTTCTCTTCCACCAGCTGCGCGTACGGGAAGCCTCCTTGAGGGTACTTGTAGAGGAACTTCATGTAGGAATGCGTCGGCGTGGAATCAAGATAGCAGTAATACTCCTTCACGTCCTCGCCGTGGTTGCCTTCGCTTCCCGTAAGCCCAAACAGGCGCTCCTTCAGGATTGGGTCGTTCCCATTCCAAAGCGCCATTGCGAAGCAAATCCGCTGATGGCGGTCGCATATGCCGCCAAGGCCGTCCTCTCCCCAGCGATAGGCACGCGAACGGGCCTGGTCGTGCGGGAAATAGTCCCACGCTGTGCCGTATTCGCTGTAGTCCTCACGGACGGTGCCCCACTGGCGCTCACTGAGATAAGGACCCCACCGCTTCCAATGTTCCGTGTGATCGCGGGACTCTTCGAGACGTTTCTCTTCAGCAGTCAGGTTAATGTGGGTGGGTTCGTGCACTAGTTTGTCCCGTTCAGCGCTGTGGGTCGGCACACGATCCAATGAGCCACCAGCCCGGATTGAGTCGCGGGTTCGCCAACCGGCGGCGATGCTCCAGCAAGTTCCGTTGCCGCAATTGCCGCCGCGACATCCAGCAGTGTTTCCTGGATTTCCAGATCCCAATGGGAATCGAGCCTCTTGTCATCTTTGATCATCACCGCGTCCATTCTGTGGGGTCGTATCTTGCTCATTGGTTTCGTCCGTCCACGAACTTGATTGAGGCGATTTGGAAGATGACAAAAGGCCGAGAAATAGAAGTTCACTTTCGACGAGTGGCGAAATGGGAACTAGCTTCGTTCGAGCTAATCGCCAAGCCAGTTTTCGCTCCGTCAAGATCTCCCGCAGGAGGTGTTGCCAGCCCCTCCAGGTTCCCCCTTCTAGACTCTTGCGTACCGCTCGCTATTCGGCTTCGATCCGCTCAGCCCATAAAACAAGATGTACAAGTAACAGATCACAGGGAGAATGAAAGCGTGGTGCAGTCCCACACGATCAGCAATGACCCCCTGAATGACGGGAAGGATTGCGCCACCCACAATGGCCATGTTCAGGACGCCGGATCCGTTGCCCGTCAGTGGACCCAGTTCAGCCACTCCCAGACTGAAGATCGTCGGAAACATGATCGAATTGAAGAGCCCGACGGCCAGAATCGTCCACATCGCGCTATGTCCACCCAAGCCCATGGAAACACTGATCAGGGCCGCCGCACACAGCGCGCACAGCGCAAGGAGATATCCGGCCTTGATACGCCGCAGAAGGGGCGCACCAAGAAAGCGACCGGCCATCGAACCAGCCCAATAGAACGAAACAAATCCTGCGGCGGTCATCGGGGAGAAACCCGCAATTTCGGGCAAGCCGAAATAATTTACCAGAAAGCTTCCGATGGAAACCTCCGCACCGACATAGGCGAAAAGCCCAACGACGCCTAAGACGAGATTGCGATGTTTCCAAATCGAATCGTTGATCTTCTCTCCGGGAAGATCCTTCCCAGTTTCGATTTTGGGAAGTTTGAAGATACCGATTACGACCGCCAACAACACCAGGGCGATGCTGATCACCGTGTATGGCATCTTCACGGAGCCCGCTTGTTGCACGCGGTACGCGTGCAGCGCCTGCGGCGAGAGCTGCCTTATCTGTTCGACCGCTAATGGCCCGGCGCTCAGGATCAGCAATCCTCCGATTTTGGGGGCGATGGTAGTGCCGAGTGAGTTGAAAGCCTGCGTCAGATCCAGGCGACTCGATGCCGTTTCGGGGTTGCCGAGCAAGTCCACATACGGATTCGCCGAGACCTGAAGGCCAGTAATCCCCGTTGCGAGGACGAGCAGCGCGGTCAAGAACAACGGATAGGAAACAGCGGAAGCGGCGGGTACGAACAGCAACGCTCCAACAGCCATGGTTAGCAGGCCGACCACCATGGTCCTCTGGTAGCCGATCGCATTCACGATCTTCGACCACGGTACGGAAAACAAAAAGTAGGCCGAAAAGAACGCAAACTGGACCAGCATGACCTGCGCAAAACTCAGGTCGAAAATCGACTTTAGGTGGGGCACCAGAACGTCGTTCAGGCAGGTGAGAAATCCCCACATGAAGAACAGCGTGGTAACAATGGCCAGTGGCCCTCTGTAATTTTGGGTTACCGAAATAGTTCGCGCGCTCGCTGCCGGTTGCGAACTGGCGGTCACTTCTCGAGTTGCCATGGTTCCTCACCTCATCATCCGAATCGCCATCCGTGCAACTGCGCGATGAGCGTTCGCTCCATCTCGCGCTTACCACCCTAGATTTCCTAGAAACCGCGGTCTACCACCACGTTTCCGCTTGCACCCCGTATGAGAGACCGCTAGTTCTGTCCTCGAATGGAACGCCTCCGACCAAGCCGCGGAACCCGTTCGACCAATTTGCGTAGGTCAGAAACGCACGCAGGACGGGCCGGCTGAAAAACTTGCGACCCGCACCGATTTGCGGCGCGATGCTGAACTTGCGGAGCCAGCCGTCGAACTGGGTGTTTCCGTTTTGCGTCGTGACAAAGCCCTCGGTGTGGTCAAACCCAGCCTCGAACGCGAGGGACAGATACTTGGTGAAAAACACTTCCGGTCTCACGCCGAACGATGCCCAGTCGTTGAACCCATGTCCCGGCTGCCCGTCCCGTTTCCGCTGGAAAATGAAGATCGGCATGACGGCAAATCGGTCGTTGGGCTGAAGGAGCAAATGTTCCGCAATCAGCAACCTCTCCGAGTTCTTCAGGAACGGATTCGGGTCCTCGATGGAAGTGCTGAAATTGCTTGCAGCCCCTTTGCCGTACTGGATGGAAAATGTGTGGTAGCCTTCATGCCATTCCAGGCGCTGGTGGCGGATTCCGAACGCGTAACCATCGGCCGTCGGAATGAACGCCCCGGTTTGCGTGGTGCCGCCCCTCGCTGTTGCGTAGTCGAACCATACGCCCCACAGCCCGAACGGCCCATTCAAATCGTAGAGGCGCACGTCTATGTTGCTCTTCGCGTAGTTCCCGTTCTGCGTCACCACATCGGGCCTCGCACCCGCGAGATACGCCACGGACATTTTCCCGATGCGAAGATCCCAGTCCTCGACGCCCGCCCCGTAACCACTCATGTCCAGAGGATAGAAGTCGTTAATCTCGATGTGCTGGCGGCGGTAATATCGTTCCCCGGCCCAGAACTTCGCATTGGGCTGGAACTCCAGAATGTTCCCGGCCCGCACGAACGCTTCCCGCAAACGGAACTGGTCATTCCCCGTGTTGCCGGGAAAATTCGCGTAACTCGCGGCGTCCGCGGTGTTCGCCTCGATCATGACTTCCGTTTTCAGCCACGCCTTGTCGCAACTGGGTTCGGGGTTCATCCAGTTGTTGACGAAAATGAATTCTCCGTACGTTTCCGCTTCATTCCCCAGGCGATATTTCGCGTCGGCTCCGGGAGCTTGAAACGCGACTTGCGCCCCGCCCTTGCTGTTGAGGCCATAGCCGGAACGAAAATATCCGTGGAACTCGAAGGCTCCCAGCTGCTCCTGAAGCCTCGAGATCTTCGATTCAGCTTCATTGAGCAGGTCATATGTCGGTTCGGAAGGTAACTGACCCTGATACTTCGCCCCGACCTGATCCGACTGTCCGAGGACGGCTTTTTGGGCTGCCTGCTGCGCGGCCAGCTCGACCGCGGAGATTGTTCCTTCCTTCGCTTTTTCGCTGGCCTCTTTTTGTTTCTGGATTTGCTGTTCCAGCGCGCCGATGCGCTGTTCAAGGTCGCGCGTGGTCGCATCATACTGTTGCTTCAGCTGCTGCAATTGCTTCTCCAAATCCTCAGGTTGCTGTGCAAGAGACGGCAGGGCTCCCGCGGCGACCAGCGCGACGATCCACGGCACCCGTTTGAGATGGAGCAAGAACCGCATTTTTCTCTCTCGCGCACGGGCAACACTGCAACTTTCCGAACGCTCAAGCATTCGCGGAACGCCCGGTCAATACAAATTTCTCAATCGCGTTCGCGAATCCCTCTTCTTCGTTTGTGGAAGTGACGTAGGTGGCCGACGCCTGAACTTCGGAGCTGGCATTTCCCATCGCGATGCTCAAGCCGCTCTTCTCGAACATCAGAACGTCATTTGGCATGTCTCCGATGGTCGCGATCTCATCCGCAGGAATATTCAACAGTTTCGACATCGCGAGCACCACCCCACCCTTGTTGGCCTGAGGATGAGTCACATCAAGGTAGTAGGGCTGCGAGCGAGCTGCAGAAATGTGCGTCCCGCCAGCTTGCTGAATGTCCTTTTCGCATTTCGCCACGCGGTCGTAATCATCACTGACCCCTACAATCTTCGCCACACGGCCGAGGAGTCCCGCAAAGGTCTTCACTACTGATGGAGGGAATTTCACCGTCCATTGTTCGCGGGCAACGTGTGCCGCGTTTGGATCACGGACAAACCATCCGGTGTCCGTATATACCCAAACGTCGAGACCGTGATTCTCGATAGCCTCGATCACCTTCTCGGGCACCCCCGCGGGCAAGAACTTCTGATCCACAACCGTCGTAAGGTCCGGCTTGATAAGCACGCCACCGTTGAACGCCGCGAGTGGCTGCGTAAGCTTCAACGGATCGATCAGCATGGCCATTCCCCGCGGAGGCCGCCCGCTCGTGACGCTGAACTCGATTCCCGCATCATGCAAACGCAAGACCGCGTCGGCGGCTCGCTTCGTCAACATCTTTTCCTGCGTTACGAGCGTCCCATCAACATCCGCAATCAGCATCCGGACCGGTCTTACGGTCTGTCCATTCTTCGATGTCATCATGCGCCTCGCTTCTTCGCGTCCCGCTATAACCGGACAACTATTGTTCCTGGTAGTTCCACAGCAAACCCCCGTCGACAAAGAACGTCGACCCCGTAACGTAGTCGGACTCTTCCGAAGCCAGGAAGCTCGCAAGGCCGGCGACGTCTTCCGGTTTTCCGAGCCTTCCGAGAGGGATATTTCCCAGGAGCTGCTTGAGCTTTACCGGGTCATGTAAGAGTTTTGTGTTGATCGGGGTTTCGATTGCTCCCGGCGCGATGGAATTGATCGTGATCCTGTTAGGGGCCAGTTCGATTGCCAGGTTTCGCGTCAGCATCTTGATGCCTCCCTTGCTCGCGCAATAGGAGGCGAAATGCGGGAACGGCAGCTCCTCGTGCACTGAACTGATGTTGATGATTTTTCCGCTTCGGCCCGCTTGCCGGAGGTGACGCACCACCGCCTGCGTTACAAAAAACATGCCCTTCAAGTTTACGTTCAGGACCGCGTCAAAATCCTCTTCCGTCACGTCCCAAAAGTCGGCCCGCTTCTCAAGCCCGGCGTTGTTGACGAGAATGTCGATCTTGCCGAGGGCTGCGACCGTCTGCTCGACGAAACGCTGACCATCGGAAACTTTTCCGACATCCGCTTGGAAGGCCGCGGCGCGCCGCTTCGTGGCCGTAATCCCTTCCACGACTTCGTCTGCCCCTTTTTTGTTCGCGCGATAGCAAATCGCAATGTCGGCGCCTTCCCGCGCTAGGTGCTCCGCGATCGCACGTCCGATCCCTTGGTCGCCGCCCGTTACAGCGGCAACTTTTCCTGCCAGCCGATTTGACAACACTCCTCCTCTCGGTTCTCTTTCTTGCCGAAGGGAACCGGTGCGAATTCGATTTTCTGTTTAGGCCCTCAGGCGACCGTTACTTCGGGACTCAAATAAACGTCCTGAATTGCGTTCAGCAGTTGGATCCCTTCGTGAAGCGGACGTTGAAATGCTTTCCGCCCGGAGATCAGCCCGGTCCCGCCCGCGCGTTTATTGATCACCGCTGTAACAACTGCCTCCTCGAAATCGTTAGCGCCGGATGCTCCGCCGCTGTTGATCAGACCTGCCCGTCCCATGAAGCAATTCGCCACCTGATAACGGCAAAGATCGATCGGGTGATCGCTCGCGAGTTCGGAGTAAATGCGCTCGTCAAATTTGCCGTAACTCGAATCGCCGATATTGAGCGCCTTATAGCCACCGTTGTTTTCCGGCAGCTTTTGCTTGATGATGTCCGCCTCGATCGTCACGCCCAAGTGATTTGCCTGCCCAGTCAGATCCGCCGAGAGGTGGTAGTCTTTTTCCTTCTTGAATGCGTTATTGCGCAGGTAGCACCACAAGATCGTACCCATGCCCAGCTCATGCGCGTGTGCGAATGCCCTGCTCACCTCCACGATCTGCCTGCCGCTCTGCTCCGAGCCGAAGTAGATCGTCGCTCCCACCGCCGCTGCGCCCATCTCGTAGGATTCCTTCACCGTCCCAAAAAAGATCTGGTCGAACTTGTTTGGATGGGTCAGCAATTCGTTGTGATTGAGCTTCACAATGAAGGGGATCTTGTGTGCATACTTGCGCGCCACCGCGCCCAACACGCCATATGTTGAAGCCACAGCGTTGCAGCCGCCTTCGATGGCCAGCTTTACGATGTTTTCCCCGTCGAAGTAATCGGGGTTTTTCGCGAAACTCGCCCCCGCCGCATGCTCAATCCCCTGATCCACCGGCAATATCGAAAGATATCCGGTCCGACCCAGCCGCCCATGTTCGAAGATCCTTTGCAGGTTCGTCAGAACCCGGACGTTCCGGTCCGACCCGGTCCACACCCGGTCGATGAAGTCGGGCCCAGGAAGATGCAGTCGCTCCTTGGAAATCTTTGGCGAATGGAATCCAAGCAAGGCCTCCGCTTTCGCCCCAAGGTGAGTTTGAATTATCGTACGCGTACTTGTAGCCATGGTTCTCTCCTAGATTGCCCGTTTCGCTTGGGGGGCAAGCATGCTGGCCGCAGACGGATCTACGAGCCACACAGTCCTGCCCTTTGGGGGGTTGATCATCTGCGCGGGAAGTTGCTCCGGTTCGTACGGCCCCTCGAGTACCGCCTTCAATACAGGAGCCTTTTCAGCTCCATGTGCCATGAAGATTATTCGCGCCGCATTGTTCAAGACCGGAGGGGTCAGCGTGATTCGGTCCGTATACAGCTTTCCAACCCAATTGCTGACGACCAGGCGTCGTTGTTCCCTCAATGCTTTGGTACCGGGGAAAAGGGAGGCCGTATGTCCTTCCGGGCCCATCCCGAGCAAGACGAGATCGAAGCGAGGTAACTGGTCGGGTTTCAGCTCGAAACTTTCGCGCAACTCCTGCTCGTATTCTTGGGCTGCCTCCGAGGCGTTTGGTTTCTCGCTCTTGATGCGATGCACCTGCTTTGGATCGATAGGGGCTTTGGCGAGCATCGCTTCCGTGGCCATCCGAAAGTTGCTGTCTCGGTCGTCCGGAGGTACGTGCCGCTCATCCCCGAAAAAGAACTGTATCTTGCCCCAAGGCACTTTAGCCTGTAGCGGGTGGTTTGAAAGTAGACCGTACAGATCCTTCGGGGTCGAGCCACCCGCGAGCGCGACCGAGAAGGACCCCTCTTGTCGTACGGCGTCTAGCGCTGTATCTAAAAACTCTGCGGCGGCTGTTTGTGCAATCGCATTCGCATCCGCCAGGATCCTGACTTCTCGATTGGTCGTCATAGTCTCAACGCACCCCCGCGGTGGCTCTCCCCACCGTCGCCGGAACCTCACTCGGATCGGACGACAACTGGTCATCCCCGATCGTTCGCCACGCACGCCCATCGCGAGCCAGCAATGCGTCGGCTTCTGCCGGGCCCCAGGTACCCGCGCCGTAGTTCGGAAACCGTTCGGCGGTCGCGGCCTTCCACACGTCCAAAATCGGCGTGATCACCTTCCAGCCCGCCTCGACCATATCCGCGCGCTGGAACAGAGTGGCGTCCCCGATCATGCAGTCATGCAACAATCGCTCATAACCTGTGTTGTGCGATTGTCCGAAGTCGCGGGCGTAGTCAAACTCCATGTTCACCAGGCCGAGTCGCATGACCGGGCCCGGGACCTTGGCTCCAAATCGCAATGAAATTCTTTCGTCGGGCTGAATATGAACGACCAGCCTGTTCGTCTCGGGATCCGCAATCTTGGTCTTTCGAAACAGTACGAAGGGCGGCCGTCGAAACTGAATGGCAATCTCTGTAGCGCGACGCGCTAGGCGTTTTCCTGTCCGCAAGTAGAACGGCACTCCGGACCAGCGCCAGTTATCGATTTCGAGCTTCAGCGCAACATAGGTTTCGGTGTTCGATGCTGGCGAGACCCTGGCTTCGTTGCGATAGGCAAGCAATCCCTCACCGCCAGCGAACCCCTCGCCGTACTGTCCCCGAACCGCAGTGGTGGCCACGTCCTCGGGATTGGGAACTTGAATGGCGTGCAGGATTTCCGCTTGCTTGTCGCGCACCGCATCGGCATCGAACGAGATCGGCGGTTCCATCGCCGTTAGCGACAGGAGCTGAAAGAGATGATTGGGCACCATGTCGCGCAAAGCGCCGGCCGTCTCATAGAAACCGCCGCGCTGTTCCACTCCCACGGTCTCAGCCGCTGTGATCTGCACGCTGTCGATGAAGTTTCTGTTCCACAAAGGTTCCGCGATGCTATTCGCGAACCGGAACACCATGAGGTTCTGAACGGTTTCTTTGCCTAGATAGTGATCAATCCGATAGATTTGCTGTTCGTTCAGGATCTGCTTGAGCTCGCGGTTGAGCTCCTTCGCCGAATCCAGATCTCTCCCGAACGGCTTTTCCACGATGACCCTGCCCCATTTACCATCCGGCTCCTGTGTCAGTCCGGCCTGCCCCAACTGTTTCGCCACAGGAGCGAAAAACTTCGGGGCTACCGCCAGATAGAAGAACCGGTTCCCTTCCGTCGAGTGGGCTTTTTCGGCTACTTGAATCTGACCCCGTAGCTTTTCGTACGCCGCGGGATCCTGGAAATCTCCCTGCACGTAG
>Ga0307479_10005555_pt1 | contig 11534 bp, 13 predicted proteins | sample atmos_gasesECM4C_FD_203743 | JGI IMG/M metagenome (GOLD analysis project Ga0307479, IMG submission 203743) | Hardwood forest soil microbial communities from Morgan-Monroe State Forest, Indiana, United States - atmos_gasesECM4C_515 | ecosystem: Environmental > Terrestrial > Soil > Temperate... | reverse complement strand
GCCGCTGTCAGGCGGCGCGTGCGTTCATCCAAATGTGGCCAGATGGCGCCAAACTTCGCCCTAAGCTCGGGAAGAGTGCTCACTCCTGAGCAGCATAATGCAGATAGGTGCTCTTGCCTGAGTTACTATATTGATACATTTATTTATTTACTGCTCCTAAGCCCAAGACATTGATGCTCGCTAGAGACGTATTCAGATTCCCGCCGCTTGCGGCAAGCGGTCCAGTATCTGAGAGGGCGAGCGAGATCCCCAGCGCATTTGCCCGCAAGGCCACGGCTTCACCGCTGAACGTAGTAGTCGCCTGCGCAAAGCTGGCGACAGGGCTGAAAACCAAAATTGCCATGAGACAGATCGCAGTCGTCGAGTTTTTCTTCGCATTCATGTGCACGTTCCCCTCTCTTCCAATGAAGCTTCAGGCGGCCGACTCGCGCGCCACCACAGGAAGCGGAAATCGATCGGGCACTTGACCGTTAGAACCTGAGGCTTGACGGTCTCCCTCAGGAGATTGGGGTGCGCTTTGTGTTGCGTTGGAATCCGTAAGCTGGCCGGATGTCAAACAGCTTGTCTGTTGTGACGGCGAAACGTTAGGCCGGGGGGCAGCTGCGTACAATACGGTTTTTGCTGGATTGCGGCATAGAAAATTCCCGGTCGCGCATTGAGGCAAACACCCTAGTCCGGATTTGGTCTTTAGCTTCGCCATAAGGGTCGCCTCGAACAAGGTTCGGGGCCGATGCGGGGCTGACTAGAGGAGCGGGAATTGGACAGACACAGGGAAAGCAGACGACATCCTCAGGCCAAAGGCGGGTTTCGCGAATCCAATTTCGGAACGGAATTGCTCTGGGTATTTGAGATGCCAGCCACGAGTCATCCTTGGTCAATCCTGGAACACGCGGCGTGGGACGGGCCGGGTCTGATCGCTTGCGAAGCCCAGGCGCGAGGTCTGCGCACGGATGTCCGGCGACTGGATCTGAGCGCGGGTGTCCCGGAGCCCGACGAGATTGAAGCCTGGTCGTAATGGGGGGACCCATGAGTGTTTGCGAGACGGACAAGTACCCTCTCGCCCAAGCATGCAGGCTAATAGCAGAACTGGTCCGGCGAAATCGCCCAGTACTCGGTATCTCCTTGGAGCCCAGTTGCTTGCGAGGCCGCTCGGGGGCAATGTTATTGCCCGGGCTCACAATGGAAATTGGTTTTGGGTATGTTGAGTTGACTACGGAAGGGAAACAGGATCCGGTCCTCGGACCGGCCGGACCATCTTTTCCGGTATTCCATCGGCGGCGGAATACAAAACCAGATGCAATGCAAGAACAAAGTGTTGCTTTGGTGTTGAGGGCAACTGCTGACTGTGCGAACGCTAGGTGCTTCATTCGATCACAGGAGGGAGAAGGTAAGATGCGGAATAATAGTAGCCTCATGGTCACAAAAGCAATCGAGGCGGGTTATCGGTTAAGAGCCTGCTATGTCGCCCTTCTTCTTTTCTTCCTTATCCCGGTGTGGCTAATGGGCCAGAATGCACAAAGGCGGGATGTATTTGAGAAAATGTTTGTGGGTGCATTTGATCCTGACGCATGGAACGGAATAGTCTTTGATGCCACAGCGTACGGACAACGTCTCCCTTTTGCTGTCCGAATAGGATCAAAAACGACTACATTTCTTGATGGAGACCGGATCTTCGATGCCGTAAGTACTGTTGGACCTCATGCACCTGATGGCTCTTACGCACTCGTCGGCTGGCGCAACTATCCTCGCACAGCCTTGATCACATTAGAGTGGTCCCGGATAGATAGGACCACGGCAGTGGGTAGGCTCAAGGCTCCGCCGGATATTCATTTGGTGCTTGAAGCATACTCGCCCTATGAGGTCTATTTCACAGGCGCCTACCATATCAGTGCCGATGAAACGGAAATTATTGGCGACCACCCCATCGACGGGCACTTCGCTTCGACGGCGCACTTCGTCGTCGCCACCGATCGGCCCACTTTGGGCAGCGGAACATTCACGAATGTGACGCAACTTCAGAAGGTAATGGACGCCGGCCAGCTAATAAACGCCGCAGCACAAACCGAGAGTGGACCCGCGGGCTTTAAATTTCTTACTGACGATCGTTACTTGAGCGGGGCAGCGGGACTAGAGTTTGTGACAGATGAGAGCGCGACTGCGCACTTTGTAGCAACCGTCGGATGGAGTAGCTCGGACTTGTCGGACAACGCAAAACAGCTTCTCGAACCCGGGAGGATTGACAAGATTCTCGATGAGAAGGCTGCGAGTTATGCACAACGGCGGCCGCTCGTCGAAGGACTCTTCGGCGAGGCTCCCGAAGCAATCGGAAACTCGATGTTCTGGAACACATTGTACGTGCCGTCTCTCGGACTTGAATTCCCGACCATAAGCCGTCGTTGGGATAAGGGATTTGGGGGTTGGGTGGTGGGCGAGTGGGACTGCTTTTTCGGCTCCCTCCTGACAAATATCGAGGATGTGGCACAAACGTCGGCTTCGACGCGTGCGATCCTCCTCGCTCAATCAGCAAATGGGGTTGTCCCAAATGTGGACGGAGGATCCGGGACCAGTCCCGACCGGTCGCAGCCTCCGGTTGGTTCCTACATCGTTTGGAAGAACTATCAGCGAAATCAGGACAAAGACATTCTCGAATGGGCTTATCCGCGGCTTACAAAATGGCATGACTGGTGGTTTGCCAATCGTGGCGACGGGCAACCATGGCGGGATGGAAATCGCGATGGCCTCCTTGAGTGGGGCAGTGACAAAGGTTCGACGTTCTCAGTGGGAGGCCGCGGATTTCTTCAAGCTGCCAAATGGGAAAGTGGAATGGACGACAGCCCAATGTACGACGATGCTGTCTATGACCCAAACACTTACACGATGAACCTTGATGATGTTGGGCTCAATTCACTGTATGCGCTGGACTCAGAATGCCTGGCGAAGATTGCCGACATTCTCGGACAAGCAGACGATAGACGTCGTTTTACCGCGGACTACGAGCGAATAAAATCGGCTATGCGACAAGAGCTATGGAGTGAAAAAGATGGGATCTATGAAAATCGATATTGGGACGGACATTTTTCGACGCGTCTCTCCCCAACAAATTTCTACCCCATGCTAGCTGGGGTTGCGACCCCTGAGCAGGCAAAGAGAATGCTGAAAGAGCATCTCCTCAATCCGAAGGAGTTTTGGGGCGAGTATGTAATTCCCACGATCTCACGCAATGATGCCGCTTTTGAGGATCAACATTATTGGAGGGGCGATATATGGGGACCAACCAATTATCTGGTTTATGAAGGACTGAACCGCTACGGAGAAGACGAAGTAGCTCTGCAATTTGCAGAGAAAAGCTACGATCTTTTTATGCACGATTGGCAGGCCAACCAACACACAAACGAGCAGTATTATGCGTGGGGCGGAAGCGCAGGCGGAGACAAGCATTACACATGGGGTGCGCTACTATGCTTGATTCCGATGGAGCAATACTTGGATGACACGCCTTGGGACGGCTTACGGTTTGGCGCGTTCAATCCGCACGCTACCGGAATTCTGTCGAATATTTTATGGAATCATCATCGCTACGCCGTTACCATCGGACCTGACCGTACTGTGGTTGAGCGCGACGGTGAGGTGCGCTTTGACGCGAATGCTGGAGTTGTCGTGCGAGACTACAAATCAGATTCCAACGGCTTGTCGTTTACCATAAAAACGCCGCGGCCGACAAAAATTACCACGCGGGAACTATCTTCCGGATCGCTGTCTCTGACTATCGACGGTGAGCCTTCGCGGTCAATCGCTGTGAAACATGGCGAAGTTGGCTTTGCGGTAACAGTTGGCGATCATCGCATCATAGAAAACTGGAAATAGTTACCAGCGCAGGCGAGAGGCTGCGCTCGTCCTGAAGTGCCCCCGTTCTCTGCCAATCCGATGTAAGTTCTCGGTCCCACTGCTGTCCGGGGAAACGTCCGCAGCGAGCGTGCAAGCAGGTGCAGAGCGGATTCACGGTGTTGACCATCGTTGCTTTCGGCACACTGACCTTGGTGCTGCATACGGAACTCCTCCGAGGCGACCGTGCTGCGTTGGGGCTTGCTTGCTTTATCGGGCTTTACTGGACTGCTCGGGTTCTTGTGGATGCGCTTTACTTCTCCCACTCAGACTGGCCCCAGGGAACGATGTTCGTGGTGGGGCACGCGCTTCTGACCCTACTGTTTCTTGCGCTTGCCGCAAGCTACCTTGGGCTATTTCTCTGGCACGTGTGGCTGCAACCGAATAGTTGAGGAGAAAACGGCTGACGTGTTCTGCCTGACAGCACCCTCGCAAGATGAGATTCGACGCTTCATTTCGCAGCAGAAGGACTCAGTCTTCTCGTACTCAGATGTCGGAGCGTCGGCTACTGCCGTGCCAAAGGGTTACAACGTGGATCACAATCGTATCGAGCTTGGCAGGGGCGAAATCGCATGGCAGCGGGCATTGGAAGCGATTCGAGCGTGGCGAATGTTCAGCATGCCGTGGGTGAACCTCCATTGGCCGAGTGCCCCGATACAGGTCGGCACCGACGTAGCGGTTTCCGTACACCACTTGGGGTTCTACTCGCTCAATGCCTGTCGCATCGTCTATGTCATCGATGAAGAACACCCAATTAAGCGATTGGGCTTTGCCTACGGCACGTTGACGGAACATGCAGAAAGCGGAGAAGAGCGATTCACTGTTGAATGGAAGCGGGACGAAGATAGGGTCTTGTATGACATCCTCGCGTTTTCCCGCCCCCGACAGATGCTCGCTAGAATAGGCTATCCGCTGTCGAGGTTGCTTCAAAAGAGATTTGCCGAGGGTTCAAAAGCGGCGATGCTTGAGGCAGTAAATAGCAGGTAAGGAAGGTGTAAAGCAGTTCATTCAAGTGGACGGTGCGGCTTGAATCAGGCAATAGGCAGAACTGGTTCGCCTTTGTCGGCAGCGGTAGGGTGGCGTTGTTTCTCGCGCGCGGCTCGGGGGCCTGCACCACCGCTACGATCAGGCCGCGTAAGACAATATCTTCGAAAACGATCTCCACGGCTCTCCGATCTTGAAAGTGGCCAGCTTGCGCCGGAGTCACCCCTCAACAACGGCGCAATACGCTCACCGCCAAGTTAGCATCTATTCGGGCCACATGAGATTTGCGAACCTATCCTTTTTCTGGTGCGACTTGGATTGTGGCGTCTCACCAAGCTGGAAGGTAATGAAATGGCACACCCCTGTGATTGTCCCATGTTGTCTCAAGCAAGGCTGTCGTTGAAATGAGTTTGGAAAAACTGCTTACCGAAACAGATGGACCATTCACGCAAAACAACGGCCGACCTGCATGCCCCGCGGTCGTTGCAGACACGGTGGCAGCCTTGGCTCATCTGCGACGGCTGAGCTCGCAAGAAATGGCTGCAATCGTCCGCAGTAACCTCACAGTCCTACTGACCGCCTGATGGCGCGCCTGCACTTATAACACTGATGCTTCCAGGCTGTTCGGGCACCAAATGCACGCGCCCATGTTATCTCGGCCCATAGCACCTAATTTCCCACTTTCCGGTGCCTCCATCCTTGTCTGCAAGACTTGGCGCAGGCAAGGTCACCGCGGCGCCAAGCGAACGCCATTCCGGTGGACAACAAGACCTATTTGCGTTCCCGCCGGAACGGCGTTCGCCTTCAGTCCGGACACTATTCGGAACTACCGACGGAATGGTGTTCGGCTTCTTCATCGGAATCGCGTTCGTCTTCACACCCGAATCGCTTTCGCTCTCGACTGGATTCCCCGCAGAACACGTGCGCTGTGACGGTTGCGCTCCCGCTTTGAGCGCCGATCGTCAGGCTTACCGTCACGGAAGTTGACCCCGGCACGAAGCCTCGAATTGCTGCCGAATAGAACCAAGTGCCGTTCTTGCGCGGCTTGAGCAACATGCTGATTTTCGCCGAGCCCGAGGCGCCCCTTGCGACGTACGCGTGGTGCACCTTCTTGAAGGACCCCGGTGGAAACGTGATGCTGAGAGTGTTGGTTCCTGCGACGGAGAGGGTGACCGCCAGGGTCGCGGGGTCGATACTGGTGGTGGGGCTGAACGTGCCGTCGACCGCCGTGCAGTGCCGTTTTTTGCACACGAGCACTTCTGCGGTGAAGTTGTTGAGCTCAGCCGCCGTGAGCTTGAACACCGTGCCGTCGTTACTGGGACCCACGCTGCCGAAGATGGTGGTGCCGTAGAGGTTGCCTCCGGCGTCCCGGTACAGGCCGGCTATCGGTTCTGCCCCATCCGTGGGGGGGCCGGCGAAGACGTGGAGCAGCGTCACGTTGTTGGCGGTATCCAGCTTGAAAACCGTTCCCTGGCCACCCCCGCCCTCTGCGGTAGTGCCATAGAGGTTGCCCGCTGCGTCCCTGACCAGATCGCCGGATGGGTGGAAGCCATCAGCGCCCGTGAAGCTGTGCAGCACCGTCACGTTGCTGGCAGAGTCCAACTTGAACAGGGCTCCGAAGCCCCCGGCCCCACCGTTAAACGTTGAGCCGTAGAGGTTGCCCGCCGTGTCCGGGATCAGACTTCCGGCAGGATTGGCACCATCTGTGTTGTTGAAGCTGTGCAACACGGAATAAGTGTTGCCAGATGTGTCCACCTTGAAGACGGTCCCATAGGTAAAAGCCCCGCCGTTTTGAGTCGTACCGACAAGGTTACCCGACGGGTCCAGGAGAAGATCCGCGGCGGGTAAGATTCCATCGCTTGGGGAACTGCCGAAGTTGTGTAGGACGGTGGCGTTGCCCAACGTATCCAGCTTGAATACGGTTCCGTTACCGAAGGTCCCGCCAAGATACGTGGTCCCGTAGAGGTTGCCTGCCGTGTCGCGGATCAGACCAGCCCGGGGTTGGGCAGGGACGTTGTACAGCACAGTCAGGTTGTTGGCGGTATCGAGCTTGAAGACGGTTCCGTTGCCCAGAGCCCCACCGGCGCCTGTGATTCCGTAGAGATTCCCCGCCGTGTCCATGACCGGATTTCCCTGGGGACCTGACCCGTCCGTGAGGTTGAAGTTGTGCAGCACGGTCTCGTGGCTGAAGGGGTCAATCTTGTACACGGTTCCGTAGCCGGCGCCACCATACAAGGTGAACCCATAAAGGTTGCCGGCCGCGTCCTTGATGACGGTACCGTAGGCATTCCTTCCATCCGCGGGCGGGCCCGCGAACCCGTACAGCAAGCTGTAGGTGTACGCTTGCGCCTGCGCGGGTTGCCCCGCGAGCGCAACCATTGCCAGCAGGAACATTAGGGTCGTGAGAACGGCGGTTGCCGTCTGCGACAGGCTGCCGCGGAAATCAAACTTGATTGTCGATTGCACAGTCGTAGTCCTCCTCTCTCATCTGAGTGACCCCGAGGTTGACTTATCGGTTGGAACCTCCTTATCGTGCGAAATCTCCTTTCGCCGGAATTCTTCTTTTTGAATTCAAGAACGGCGCCAACTATACACCTATTTCGCCTGCCCGCGTCGTGTGCCAGATTTTTCATCCGGAGCGCCCTCTGACGATCTGGGATTGACACCAGGGCAGGGCAAAAATGCCCCAGGGTCTGCCCCATTTTTGCGCGACCTATCCTTAAGCTGTGGACCGATTCCGAGAAGAACTTCACCAGTTCCTATCCCGTGGGCGTAGTGCGATTCTTTCGCTGGGTGTGACCAGCCCTCGCCTCCCTTCGCTTCTCTGCGAACGATACGAACAGGCAAACGACCCGTCTAGGTTGTCTTGGGCTCGCTCCGCTCGACCTGTGACTGAATCCTCGCCTGTCCGCTAACAACTCTTCCGCTATGAAACCGCGAGTTTGCGTCTTTTCAAATGAGATGACTTTGGCTTTCTGAGGGTAGTCCTTAGGATCGCGGTTCTTCGCGAACACGTGTGCCTCGGCAAAATGCCATCTGCACAGAAAACACTGCAGGGTAGTGAGAACTCAGCGTCAAGGTCACGAGCTCTGAAGGTTGAAATTTGTAGCTTCCCGGCGGGATGTCTGTCCGCGTATCCCTGCTGAAACACAGCCGCCAACGAGAAAGCAGGATCTGGTTTCCTTGAAGATTACGCGGGCGCGGTCGTAGCGATGGTGCAAACCTCCGAGCCTTGCCTGAACCGTGATGGGACCCTGCGGCTGGCAATGAGGCCTGCGGCTGGGAGTCTCCTTGCCCAGACCCAGATGCGTGCGGTCGTCATGATAATAGTGAAGGTAAGCGGCCAGAAGGCGCTTCAGAGGTCGTTCGTTTAGGGCAATGACGTGGTCCAGTAGATCGCGTCGGCAGCTTCCCACCCAGCGCTCCGCGATTCCATTCTGCCACGGGCTCCGCCAGGAGGTTCGAACAGCAGTGATGTTCATGCATCGAACCGCTGCCGGAACTTCCAATCCATACTTCGCATCACGATCCGAGATGAGGAATCGAGGTGCGGACTGGTAAGGAAAAGCCTCCCGCAACTGCTGAATGATCCAACTGCTAGTCGGATGCCGCGTCACATTGCAATGCAAGATGCGCCGACGGTCACCAATGCTTACAATAGTTACATGGGAGGATTCCAGTGAAGCCAACTCGTTCGATGGTTCTTAGCATGCGCCTGCCCGTGGAAAGTGGAAGACGTCTGAAGCGCATCGCCAATCGGCATGGATGGACGCCTAGCGACGCCAGTGCGCGTTTAGTGGAAGAGGGCTTAAGGCGATCAGAATTTGCCTTCCTCGACTTTCGCGATTCACCGGCAGGCCGGCAAGCTTATATGCAAGGCAGCACGCTCGCCGTGTGGGAGGTGATGTTCCTGCTCCGCAGCCACAGAGGAAACGTTGCGGCCGTCGCCAGACATCTCAGATGGCCGGAAGCCAAGGTTCGAGCGGCGGTTAATTATGCGGAAGCGTTTCCCGAGGAGATCGATGAGGCGACGGCAGAGAATGACGCAACAGATTTCGAAACGCTAAAGCGCATGCTGCCCCAGGCGGTCGCCTTTGCTTCCCGGAAGACCGAACGGGGTTGATATGCTCAAGCTGCTTCTGGACGAGCATATTCCCCCGGACGTCGCGGATGGCCTGCGACGTCGCCATCGGTCACTGCCGATCCACTGGATGGCAGAGTGGGAGGGTGGCGGCTTTCTTGGGAAGGACGATTCTGCTTGTTTGCTGGAAGCGGCCGAACAGGGTCTGACCCTGGTCACTTACGATCGAAGGACGATTCCGCCATTGCTCAAGGTCTGGGCGGAAGAAGGGAGGCGACACGGGGGAGTAATCTTTGTCGACGAGAAGACAATTTCCCCGGCGGACATCGGCGGTCTCGTTCGGGCACTGTTCCAGCTGTTTAAAGAAACCGGGAAACGGGACTGGATTGATCGGGTGTATTTCTTAGGGCGTAGACCCTGATCAATGCTGCGCTAACCGCGGAACTTCTTCTTCCTCGCAAAAATTACCTGAAGCCGCAAACGGAATGCGGGACGTGGATCTTCACTCCTCGCTCGCCAATGCCCTACGCGATCACATCGGTGATCGCACGACAGGCTTGGAGTTTCCATCGGCTCGTGGCACTCCGCTGCGCAAGTCGAACCTGTTGCGGAGATCCCTGCACCCGATACTCCTGGGGATGGGCAAGAAGCCTTCGGGGTTCCACGCTTTCAGAAGGCTCCGCGTGGCTCATCTTCACAAGCAACTTGTGCCTGAGATCCTGCTCCGCGTGTGGATCGGGCATTCAACCGAGGGCATCACTGACAGGTATGCTTTGGAAAGTGTGAAGCGGGACACCCTGTTCCGCACAATGAATCGTAAAAGGGTGAAATTCCAATCTAAGCAACTGAAATTAAGGAACAGATCGCCACGAGTCAAAAAAAAACGCAGCCTTATCGTAGGCTGCGAACCCTGTGCCTCGCCACAATTCTGTCCGGCTTTGAAAATGAACAGCATCGGAATGCGGGTAAAAATCCGATCTGCTATAACTCTGACACCATGTTCGAGCTCCCTCGGCTCTGGTTTGGAGCCCTCTTTCGCATCTTTCACACCCGCCTAAGCCTGATGCTGGAGAATCTTGCTCTCCGCCAGCAGCTAGAGGCCAGTTTCGATTTTTCATAACTAATGGTGGACCAAGGGGAAAGTCTGTATCCCCATCTTCGATCCCATCTGCAGTCGCACAACCGGGTCAGGCATACCTCGACTGCCTCTAAGTCCCGCTGAATGCACACATTGAGCGGAAAACATGTCATCCAGCCGCGCGGGAGGACCCTAGCCCCCTGGTGCCCACCACCGCATTCCCGCGGTCGAGTTTCCCTTTTACCGTTCTCGCGCGTCGACCGTTAACCAACAGATTACTCATACGGTCGAGGAGACAGCGATCAAAGGCCTGAAATCCATTTTTGGCCCGTATTGCGCAAACACCCTTACCTAAACAGTACTCGCCATCGGAAAATGCAGAACGACCAGTCGATGAACCGCGAACGGAGAGACAATTAACTCATTCACACGAGACAAGCGGGTCGGCTGCGTAGTCCACTTTGATCCTGTGAAAAAAACTTGTGAGTATCGCCCTCTGGCGACGTACCCATAATCACGTCAGCGATATCAGACAGAACTCCCACTTGCCAACCTAGGGGCCTGTCATCCTCATCGAAAGCATTTGGGAACGCAACCCAGAGGTCGGAACGGAGGTAGGATGCTCGGCCTTCAGCCTTGGCACGAGTAGGACCGAAATCAACGAACCACGGATTTCAGTCCGGAGAGAGACGAATCGCCAAGGGCTTCGACACGGCCTAGTGACAGCGGTTCAATGTTCTGCCTTGCTCAAAACAGATGATCCTGGCACCGACCTCTGACCTACCCGGATGTCGCTCGTGCCTGGAATTGGCGCCGTTCAAACCGGCGCCTTTCACCGTTTGCACCGTTCAAACGATAGGGGAGCGGGGAAATGACCATATCTCTCGCGCATTTTTTCAATACGAAGCGACGTCTTTCGCCCTTTTTAGGTTTGAGGGGAGGTATTCGCCTCGCCTCCAAGAGGCAGGTGACGCCGCGAGGTCATGCCCAAAGCGAAAAAAGCGCGTTTATGGGGAAAGGCTTGTGTTCCAACCTGGCGTTGCGAAGTATCGAGCAATCGTCATTTCGAAGACCAGTCTAGAGGTTTCGGAACCTGATAAACCCTCCGAGCCGGCGTCTGCCTCATTCTTGTGAAAGTTCATCAACCTTCCCAAGTGCTGCAATGCACGCGCCAGGGCTGCAGCTACATCCCTCCGCGAGCAACCAAGAAGAATTGAACAATCGTGCTCGGAATAGCGTTCGAGAACTGACATAACGAAAACGAAGCGCTCAAGCGGTGCGAGCTCGAGGATCGCACAAACCTCCGCCTCTAACGCCAAAGGCACGTAATTCAAGCCTCGAGGCGAAACAGGATTTCGCGTCGTCCTCCCGGAACGCTGCCGCGGCGCAATAAGCCGGATCGCACTCTGAATGATAGTGCGTCGAGCCCAGGAGCGCGCCCACTCCTTGAATACACGGTTTCCTTTTGTGGATTCTCCGATGCCAGCGACAAAGCACTCTTCCGCCCTG
>Ga0307479_10005554_pt1 | contig 11535 bp, 9 predicted proteins | sample atmos_gasesECM4C_FD_203743 | JGI IMG/M metagenome (GOLD analysis project Ga0307479, IMG submission 203743) | Hardwood forest soil microbial communities from Morgan-Monroe State Forest, Indiana, United States - atmos_gasesECM4C_515 | ecosystem: Environmental > Terrestrial > Soil > Temperate... | reverse complement strand
TCCCCTTTCGCTCACCTTCTTGAATCCGACAAAGAGTTGAGGCTCCCAATTTGGATTTTGGCAAGGGGCAAGCCGCGGAATGTGTCCTCCTTGAGCTTCCTGGTGTCAGACGAGCCAATGGGCAGTAAGTGTAAGGGCTTGTGACATTGTTAAGCGGGCGTGATTTACAGGTCCCGCGGAGTTTTGGCGAGCCGCTGCGATCTCCTTGTCTTCTACTTGCATCTGCACTAACCTGGCGGTCGTCCGGAGATCTATGCCAGTCGTCTTCGTTCACGGCGTCAACACGCGCAAGACAGAGCCGGGCTACGCCGCCAGGCTCGGCCTGATCGATCGATTTGTCCGGAAGCATCTGGAGGGTACAACGCTCGGTGGCGTTGCGGTCACGGCGCTTTCGCCAGCGTTTCCGTACTGGGGTGATCTCGCGACCACCTTCGCATGGAACATGGCGTCGCTGCCGACCGGGCACGTCAACGCGCTCGGGCCCGCGATCGACGACCACCTGCGTCTGCTGATCGCGGCGCTCGACGACGACTTGTCGAACGCCAATAGCGCTAAACAGCAGCCGCTGCTGACGCTGGCCATGAGAAAGACGCTTCCGCACTCTGTCAACGTCGTCTCCGATCTGCTCCTGCAGACGGCCGCCGAGAATCAAGCGGACGTGGTCGCCGACTTTATCGTCGCGGCTTGCCGCTACGCGGAAGCAAATCCCAGCCCCCCCTGGCTGGGGAGGCTCACGACCGACGAGCAACTGCTGAACAGATTGGTGACCGAAGCAAAAGCCTCCGCACCTGCCGGCGTGCAGGCGCTGGGCGTGCTGGACAAAGTGCTGAACCCGCTCGCGGCGGCGGGCGCGAAGTTCAAGGCCGCGATGCAATCTGCCGCGGCGACGGTCCTCGATCGTAGCGGCGACTTTGCGTCGACCAAACTCCTCGCGTGGCAGCGTAGACCGCTTAACGAGACGCTCGGAAGGTTCTTTGGCGATATCTTCATCTACCTCGACACACGCGGCGACCAGGCGGCGCCCGGACCCATTCCCAAGTTGATTCTCGAAGCGATTGATACCGCGAAAGCCGTCGGACCGGCGAATGAGCCGCTCATCGTGATCGGGCACAGCCTGGGCGGCGTCATTTGCTTTGACCTCTTTGGCCACTTCAGGCCCGAGCTGACTGTCGATCTCTTCGTGACGGTCGGCTCGCAGGTCTCGCACTTCGAGGAGATTAAACGGTTCAAGACGAGCAACCCCGCCATCCGTGCGCCGCAAAAGGCGCCGACACCAGTGAACATCAAGCGCTGGATCAACATCTTCGACGAGGTGGACATTTTTTCGTACGCCTGTGATCAGGTGTTCGACCGCGTTATCGATTTTGAGTACGACACGCAGACCTACGTCATCAGGGCGCACGGCGCTTATTTCGAGCAGGATCGATTCTATACGCGGCTGCGCTCGCGGATTGACGCCTTGTAAGCCCCTTGACTATGAGCCTGATCTGGCCAGCGACCGACTCGGACATCGTGACCAACGCGCCGAAGCTACACGCGCTGGTCATCGCGGTCGCCGCCTACCCCCACCTGAACGGCGGCGGCGGACCGCTGGCGCTCCAGCCGCTCGGCCTCTCGCAGGTTACCACGCCGCGTTACACCGGCCTCGCGGTCGCAGACTGGTTGCTTACGCGCTACCAGAACGCGGTGTGCCAACTGGGATCGGTGGAAATGTTGCTGTCGCCGAACCAGCCTGTTCCTTCGCCCAATGGTCCCGTAGCCGCGGCGTCCGCGACGATGGCCAACATCGAGGCTGCGTTCACAAAATGGAAGAAGCGGTGCAGCACGGACCCGGGCAACATCGCATGGTTCTATTTCTGCGGCCACGGCGTCAGCAAGGACGCGCAGTATCTGCTGCCAGAGGATTACGGCGACCCGGCCGTGTTCCAATGGAAGAACAACATCGATTTCGACGGCCTGCGCGTCGGGATGCGGAGCTGCGCCGCGCAAACCCAGGTATTCTTCCTCGATGCCTGCCGCGACACCCCTCTCGAGCTGCTGACGCAGTTGAACGTCATCGGAAATCCGCTCACCGATGCGAGCTTCTCCGACACCGTAGACTGCTCGGCGGCGTACTACGCCACTACGCCGGGACGCCAGGCGTACGGTCCCGACCATGACGTCACCTACTTCGGGCAGGCGCTGCTTGCGTGCCTGAATGGCGTGGCGGCGATCAAAAAGGGTCCGAAGTGGGTCGTCGACACGTATTCGCTGGGCAACGCGTTAGGCCAGACAATGGAGCAACTAGCGCGCCGATACCGGCTGCCGCTCAAGTGCAATCCCGATCCCAGCGGGATGGGCCGTATCAACGAGGTGGCAGGTCCGCGTGTGATCGCCGCCGTCTCGTGCACTTCCGAAGTCGCCAACAACGCCGCTGACATCACGATCACACGAGGTGCGACGGCACTGCACTCGCCACCGGGACAGCCCAAGCCGGTGGTCGAGGAAGTGGAGGCCGGCGACTGGATGATCGAGGTAACCTTTCCTGGCAATCAGTTCGAATCGCGGCCGCCCGTAGGCTACACGTTCATGCCGCCCGTGTTCGAAGGGGTGGAAGTACCATGAGCGGCGCTCTGACGATCAAGTTCGCGCCCGATATGCCGGCGGCGACCGTCGAGATCGTTTCGCCGGATCTCGAGGTCGTTCAGCGTGTCATGCTCGATCCGGGACGATCGACCAGCGTCCAGGTGCCGTCCGAGGCGAGCTTCCTTCGCGTCCACCTGCCGTCCGGTCAGGTCGTCACGCTGAAGGACCCCGGGAACCTGACCCGCGAGGTCTCGCTGCAAACGATTCAGGGCCGCTTGCCCGGGTCGCAACCTCCGCTCGAGGAAGAGCTTCCCGAGCAGTCGTCGGTGTCGGAAATCCGCCGCTATCATCGCGGCCGATCGCGCACGCCGACGCTCGCGGTGGCACCGCCGATGCATCTTCTCCAGCTTCGCGCCTATGGCAGCGTGGAGTTGACCGGCGTCGGCGGACACATTCCCGGCGTGCTCGCGAGCAGCGGCCGTGAAGCGCAGTGGCAGCTGCCCTACAACCCGCAGCAGTCGCCGCTGGCGCTGAAGATTCTAGAGCAGTCCGGCACGCGGCTCGACCTGCGCGTCCCGGGCAATGCGTCGCGCATCTGGGCGCGCGCCGATGCGCTTCGCGATCAATCAGCCGTCAGCTTCAGCGTACGCATCGCGACGCTTGCGTCGACGGCCGACACGATTGCGAGCTACTTGCAACGGGGGGATCTCTATTCCGCCGAGGCGATGGCGCAGTGGGTCGACGAGGCCGCAGGTCTCCTGTTCGACAAGATGGAGGACCCGTACGCCGCCGCCGTCGGCGCCTATCTGCTGCTGCGTCTGAAGAAATTCGACCAGATGCACGATTGGGCGCGGAACCTGGCGAGCCGGTTCGATTTCCTGCCGGATGGCTGCGTCATCTGGGCGTGGCAGCTCATTCATCACCAGCCGTCGAATGCGGACGAGATCCGCAAGTACCTTTTGATGGCTGTGGACCGTGGGTTGCCGGTGTATTCGGAGGGCCTGCGGCTGCTGACCGACGGTCTGCGTCTTATGGGCTCGGACGGCCAAGCCGCGCGCGACAAAGTGGTCAAGTCAGCCGGCGTCGTCCTCTGGTCGTCGCCACTCACGGCATCGCTGGCTGCGGAGCCCGGGATGGCGCCGCCGACCGATCCATCGCTCCACGACATCGCCTTCGCCAGCGCAGCCTGACGGTCGCAGTGAAAGCGTTGCGTTACCCCACGGAGACAGAGTTTCCGCTCCACATTGCGGACCTGTCGCCTGCGACCATTCGCGATTATGTGAACATTGCGAAGTCGGTGGTAGCGTCGGCACGCGACGCGGAAGGCAAGGTGCTGTTTCCGCGTGAGTGGGACGATGACTTCCTCGACGCCCCAGAAATCGACGAGCAAAAGCAGCCGACCGTAGACAGGGAAGAAATGGAAGCGATTCTGCGAGAATCGCAAGAACCTTACCTCACGTTGTACTCGCTACTCGCGGGTTGTGGTCCGATGCGGCCCGGAGAAGCACTCGGTCTCGACATTTGCGCCATCCATCCCGACTTCCGAACTCTGGACATTGTCCAGAAAGCCAAGCGCGGCGAGCTGCAGGACTACATGAAAACAAAAAACGCCGACAGCAAACACGGGCGTGTGGTGGACTTGCCCGTGGCACTGGCCACCCTGCTGCGCGAGTTTGTAGGCGTGCGACGCAGTGGTTTGGTGTTTTGCAAACACGACGGTTCCCAACTCATGCAGCGGGATATCTTGAAATACAGCCTGCACCCCATCCTGAAAAAACTCGCACTCGAACAGGGGGGCTCAACATTTTTCGGCGCTTTCGCATTACCGCGATGGAGACAGCTGAGGTTCCGCAAGCGCTACAGCACACCTGGTCTGGACACGCCAGAACTCACGTGTCCGAGGTTTACAAAAAGCTTCTGAAGCAGCGCGAATGGAGATTAGGATGGGCAGAGAGAGCAGGCATGGGATTTTCGCTTCCAGAACGCAAAAATCCGAGAAATGCCCAACTCGCCCAACTGATCGAATTTCGCAGGGTTGGGTAAGTTGTTGAGCTTGGAGAAGATGTTGGTGGACGAGAGGGGATTCGAACCCCCGGCCTCCTCGTTGCGAACGAGGCGCTCTCCCAGCTGAGCTACTCGCCCACGAGCAGCAAAGAAATTTTAGCAAACGCGGGGAGGGAAGCCAAACGAGTTTGCGAGTTCAAGCGTGCTGCAGATTCATTGCGGGATGCAACACCAAAGTCGTAGAGAGATAAGATCGATCTTTCCTCAGGGGCTGAAGCCCTATGCGTCGCGCGCTTATGTCGGAGCTAAAGCTCAAACCCCCACATTGTACGAACTAGGGTTGGTCGGGGGTGATGCCGGTGCGCTGGGCTACGATCTTGCGGGCTTTGTCGTAGAGGGCGCGGGCCTGGGGGATGGCTTCCACCGCTGTTTGGACTTGGGGGTCGGCCTCCAGTTGGACCTTGGTGCCTTCCTGCTCGCCGAAGGTGGACAGGAAGACTTCTTGCTTGATCTTGCGCTTGATCCAGTCGAGATTTTCGCTGATTTCGGGCTCGGTGTAGCGGACGTCGTGCTTGCTCATATAGGTACGCAGGTCGCGCAGAACGGCGTCGTCGACCTCGAAGCTCTTGGTGATGGTGGGGCGGCTGCCGAGATAGTATCGAGTGAAGCCTCCCACACCTTGGTTGGAGTAGAAGAAGACGTCAGAGCGCAGCAAGGTTTCTTCAAACTTAGTGAGCTTGGGCGCGGGGACGCTGATGTCCGGCGTGATGCCGCCGCCGCCGGTCACCTGGCGGCCGCTGTCCGTGAGCTTGACCTCGCTGGGATGATCGGGAACTTTGCGCTCGTAGTGATATTCGTAGAGCGAGACGGATTTGTAGTCGCGCTGGATGAGGCGGCCGCTGGGAGTGTAGTAACGCGCGGTGGTGAGCGCAAGGCCGGTGTTTTCGCTGAGCGGCGTGACGGTTTGCACCAGGCCCTTACCGAACGTGGTTTCGCCGACGATGAGACCGCGATCGTGGTCTTGCACGGCACCGGAAACGATTTCAGTGGCGGAGGCGGAATTGCCGTTGACGAGAATTACGAGCGGTACGTTGTCACCCTGATTGCCGCGAAGGGCGAAATAGCGGCGCTCGGTGGAGGCGCGGCCGTGGTGCGAGACGATAAGTTGATTTTTATCGAGGAACATATCGCCGACGGCCACGGCTTCGTTGAGGAGGCCGCCAGGATTGCCGCGCATGTCGAGAATCAGTCCGTCGAGGGAGGGCGCGTTGAGCTGCTTCAGCGCATCAGCGATTTCGCGGTCGGTGGTTTCGTTGAAGCCGGAGAGGCGAACGTAGCCGATCCCCGGCCGCAGTAGGAAGGCGATGTCCACGGAATGGCGGGGAATCTCGTCGCGCGTGACGGTGAAAACCAATGGCTCCGCGTATCCCTCGCGCGAAATTGTGATTTTGACGACCGTGCCCTTGGCGCCCTTGAGCATGTCCGCAACATCGCTGGTGGTGAGGCCATCGGTGGACTTGTCGTCAACCTTCATGATGACGTCACCCGGGCGAATGCCAGCGTTATAGGCGGGCGCACCGACGTAGGGAGCCATGACCACGGTGTGATTCTCACGGGGGGCGACGATCATGCCAACGCCGTAATACTTGCCGCGCTGATCTTCGCGCAGGAGAGCGAACTGGCGGGCGTCAAAGAAATTGGAGTGCGGGTCGAGCATGCGGAGCATGCCGGGGATAGCGCCCTGGTAGACGGCCTTGTCGACATCGACGGGCTCGGCGTAGTTGGCCTGCACGACGTCCAGAACGCGGGTAAAGTCGCGGACGGAGGTCTGGAAATCGTCCGTAGAGGCCGTGGTGGCCCGGACGTTGGGCCCGTAAATGCCGCCTAGGACTGCAGATACAAGGAGTACTGCGACTACGAGGAAAACCCCACGGCGCTCTGGTTTCATCCTACCCTCGCGTGATCGGCTGACTTAAGAATTATAGCACAGCGCGCACTGGCGTTTGACACTTCCGAACGCCCTTCTCTATGATGCCAACGGAGCCTATTCCGGTCGCTCAGAATCATGCTTAGCATCCCACACATGATTGTCGTGTTTGTGATTGTGCTGGTCGTATTTGGCCCGCAAAAGCTGCCGGAACTGGCGCGCGGGCTCGGCAAGCTGATGGCTGAGTTTCGCAAGGCTTCCACGGATTTCAAGTCCTCTTTTGAAGAGGAGATGCGCGACCTGGAGCGGCAGGCGCGGGAAGTCGAACGGCGCAAGGCGGAGGCGGCGGCTGCTGCGGCTGCGCAGACGCAACCCGCAACACTGGCTTCGCCCTCGGGTGCTGAGACGCAGGCGGGAGGTGGGGAGTTAGCAGCCGCGGCCACGACGGAAGCTGGCATTGCCGAAGCGGCCGAAGCGGGCGCCGAAGGGCCGGAGGTCGCTCCCGTGGCGGAAGGAAACGTGCCGCGCGAAACGGAGACGGAGGCGCCGATTGCAACGCAGGCTGCTGGTAACGGTTCCGCAGGGCCTGAAACGCAAGATCTGCAGGCGAAGGCAGAAAAAGCGGAAAACTGAGAACGAAAGACTAATCCTGAAAACCCCAAAATGGCGACGAGCGAGCACCCCGAAGACGCAGCCGAAACCGGCGGGCAGATGACGTTTTTTGAGCACCTGGTTGAACTGCGCAAGCGCATCATCAATTCGCTGATTGCGATTGCGATCGGTGCGTTCGTGGGCGTGTATATTGCGAAGTACGTCATCAATTATGTTACGCACCCGATGCTAAAGGCGCTTTCCGATGCGCATCTGGAGCCGAAGCTGATTTACACGCATCCGGCGGGATTCTTTAATTTGATCATCACGCTGGGGATTTACATCGGAATTGTGTTGGCGTCGCCGGTGGTGCTGTACCAGATTTGGCTTTTTGTGGCGCCGGCGCTTTACAAGCACGAGCGCAGCGCGATTACCGGATTTCTATTTTCCACCGTGTTTTTGTTCCTGGGCGGGATTGCGTTCGGGTATTTTGTGACGCTGCCGTACATTTTGAAATTTTTGGTGAGCTTCCAAGGGCCGGTGGTGCCGATGATCAGCATTAACGAGTATTTTGATCTGACGCTGCTGATACTGCTGGGCCTGGGTTTGGTGTTCGAGCTGCCGATCCTGGTTTTCTTTTTGTCGCTGTTCGGGATTGTGACGCCGAAATTCCTGTGGAAGAACATTCGCTACGCGATTCTGATTATCGCGGTTGTGGCGGCGGTGATCACGCCGACGCCGGATGCGATGACGATGCTTATTTTCATGGCGCCGATGATCGGCCTGTATTTTGTGGGCATTGCGGTGTCGGCCATGGTGGTGCGCAAGAAGGAACGGCAGTTGGCCGCGGCGGCAGAGGCGCGCTGAATGAGTTTTCTCGCGAAGTTGGCGACGTTGGCATTGTGTGCGGCGATGACGGCTGGGTGCAAGGCAAAGGCTGACGGCGATGGCGCTGCGCCAGCGAGCACGACGCCCGCGGCGGCTTCGTCTTCGCAAACCGGTGAGCAGCGAGGTGGAGATGAGGCTCCTCCCGCGGAGAAGGCTGGTGGTTTCGACGGTAAGCGGGCGTTTGCGCATGTTGCGAAGCAGGTGGGATTTGGGCCCCGGCCTTCGGGTTCGGCGGCGATTGGGCAACTGCAGGAGTACATCCAGTCCGAGTTGACGAGTTACGGCTGCAAGGTGGACGTGGATTCGTTTTCGACGGACACGCCGGTGGGGCGGCTGCCGATGAAAAATATTGTGGCGAAGATTCCGGGCGACAAGCCGGGGATCATTATGCTGGCAACACATTACGACACCAAGCTATTGCCGAATTTTGTCGGGGCGGATGACGGCGGATCGTCCACCGGAGTCATGCTCGAGCTTGCGCGGCTGCTTTGCGCTAAGCGCGGCGCCTATCAGGTGTGGATCACGTTTTTTGACGGCGAAGAAGCCATGAAGGAGTGGAGTGACGCGGATAGCCGCTACGGGAGCCGGCAAATGGCGGCCAAGCTGGCCATGAGCGGAGACCTGCCGAAGGTCAAGGCGTTTCTCCTCGCAGACATCGTCGGAACGCGTACGCCACACTTCAAACGCGAAGCTGATTCGACGAAGTGGCTCGTCGGTCTCGTTTGGGACGTGGCGAAGAAGCTGGGCTATGGGAACGTCTTCCTCGACGAATCGATGCAAGTGTCGGACGATCACGATCCGTTTTTGCAGCGGAAGGTTCCGGCGGTGGATGTGATCGACTTGCAGAATTATCCTGGCGGCGACATCTATTATTGGCACACGCCCGAGGACACCCTCGACAAGGTCAGCGCGAAGAGTTTGGCGATTACCGGCCATGTTTTTCTTGAGAGCGTGAAGCAACTTCAAACCAAGTAAGATTGAGTCTGCGAAGGCGCACAGCCAAAAATGGCTGTGCCACGTAACGGAGAACTTCAGGCTTCGAAGCGGATTTCCTTGCCTTTTTGCGCTACGGAGTGCTTGGCGAAATCGTCGTCGTCGCGGTAGGGGAAGTCGGAGCGGTAGTGGCTGCCGCGGCTTTCATGGCGCGCTAGCGCGGATTTCGCCATCACCAAAGCCAGCGCGTGCATGTTGCGGAGCTCAAATTCTGCGCGGTCGTGCTTCACCGCTTTCGGCAGCTCGATGGACTGCAGTTGCTCGATCGCGCTGGCTAACTCTTTCCCGCTGCGAAGAATTCCGGCCTGGCGCCACATAATGTCGCGGATCTTGGTTAGTGCCGCGGCTTGCGGCTGCTTCGCGTTGTTGTACGGTTTCGCTCCCGCGGGCTCACCGAGATTCGGTGCGATGCTTCCAGGGAGCCCGCCCGAGTGTTTCTTCTTCACCGGAGCGTCTTTCATCATGGCCTGGCCGCTGCGTGCGCCGAATACCAAGCCTTCGAGAAGAGAATTGCTGGCCAGCCGATTGGCGCCGTGGACGCCGGCTGCGGCGGTTTCTCCGGCGGCATACAAACCGGGCAGGGAAGTGCGGCCCCAGAGATCGGTTTTCACGCCACCCATCATATAGTGCGCGGCGGGGCAGACCGGCGCGACGTCACGCGCGAGATCGACGCCGTAGCTCATGCAGGTTGCGTAGATGCGGGGAAAGCGCTTCTCGACGAAGCTTTCGGGCTTGGCGGTCATGTCGAGATAAACGTGCTCGCTGTTGGTGCGATGCATCTCGCTGACGATGGCGCGGGCGACGACATCGCGAGGGGCGAGTTCCTGCGCTTCGTTGTGGCGCTTCATAAAGCGCTCGAGGTTAATGTTGCGAAGAATGGCGCCTTCGCCGCGGAGCCCTTCGGAGAGCAAGAAGCGCGGCGCGCCTTTCACGGCCAATGCGGTGGGGTGAAATTGAACGAATTCCATGTCGGAGAGTGCGGCGCCAGCCTCGTAGGCGATGGCCATGCCGTCACCCGTAGCGACATCGGGATTCGTCGTTTCGCGGTAAATCTGACCGAGGCCACCGGTGGCGAGCAGCACGGCTTCGGCACGCAGTTCGTGCAGCGAGCCATCGTGCTCGTCAGTGAAGCGCAGGCCGACGACGGCGCCAGATTCGACGATGAGCTCGGTGGTGAACGCATGCGTGCGCAGATGGAGATGAGGAATCGAGTGCGCGCGGCAAAGAAGGGCGCGGCTGATCTCGCGGCCAGTGGCGTCGCCATGGGCGTGCAAAACGCGGGAGCGGCTGTGGGCCGCTTCGCGGGTAAAGGCGAGTTTGGTGCCGGCGCGGTCGAATTCGGTGCCCCATTCGATCAGCTCGGTGATGTACTTGGGGCCTTCTTCGACGAGCACGGCAACGGCATCAGCGCGACAGAGGCCGTCGCCGGCTTTAATGGTGTCCTGCGCGTGGAGGGAGATCTCGTCTTCGTCGCTGAGGGCTACGGCGATGCCGCCCTGGGCCCAAGCGGTGGCGGAATCGCTTAGATCCGACTTGGCGAGAACCAAGACGCTGCCGGATTGGCTCAGTTCGATGGCGGCGCGGAGGCCTGCGACACCCGATCCGACGACAGCGTAATCGGCATGATGGGTTTTGCGCGGAGCAGTCATGACGAGCGGCAGTGCCGGGCGCGTTTTATGGTAGCACGAAGCAAAGCATGGTCAGCCGGCGCGGAGATTTGAATGAACAGCAGGCAAAAAGATAACGCAGGGACGCAAAGAGCGCCGAGAGGCGCAGAGAAGATGGGCTGTGCTACATTTCCTAGGTCCATTGAATGAAAACAAAGCGCATTTTGGTGCAGTCCGCGGCGGGCCCCTATGCTGTGGTGTGTGGCGGGGGAGTGCTACGTCACGCGGCGAAGGAGATCGCGAAGCTCGGGAAATTTTCGAGCGTACACATCGTATCGTCTGCGAAGGTGTGGCGGGCGATTGGCAAGAGCGCGCAGCGGGCTTTCGGCGTACGGAGTCGCGGCGCCGTTCATCTCATGAATGATGGCGAATCCGTCAAAAACTTGCGGACGGTCGAATTGCTCGCACGCGACCTGGTGAAACGCGGCGCAGACCGCAAGTCTTTGCTGATTGCGGTGGGTGGGGGAGTGGTGGGTGACGTGGCCGGTTTTGTTGCGGCGTCGTATTTGCGGGGTGTGGCGCTCGTGCATGTGCCGACGACGGTGGTGGCACAGGTGGACAGCTCGATTGGCGGCAAGACCGGCGTGAATCTGCCGGAGGGAAAAAATCTGGTGGGGGCCTTCTATCCGCCGCGGCTGGTCCTTTCCGACGCGGAGGCGTTGCGTACGCTGCCGGAACGGGAATTTCGCGGCGGGCTTGCGGAAATTATCAAGCACGCGGTGATTGCCGATGCGGAGATGTTTGCGTACCTTGAGAAAAACATGGACCAGGTACAGCGCCGCAATCGCGCAGCCCTCGAGTATCTGATTCCGCGCAATGTGGCGATCAAGGCACGCGTCGTGGCGCGTGACGAGCGCGAGTCTGGGCTTCGCGAAATACTCAATTTCGGGCACACGTTCG
>Ga0307479_10005553_pt1 | contig 11539 bp, 8 predicted proteins | sample atmos_gasesECM4C_FD_203743 | JGI IMG/M metagenome (GOLD analysis project Ga0307479, IMG submission 203743) | Hardwood forest soil microbial communities from Morgan-Monroe State Forest, Indiana, United States - atmos_gasesECM4C_515 | ecosystem: Environmental > Terrestrial > Soil > Temperate... | reverse complement strand
CCTCTCACGGCAGCCGTGATCTGGTCGGTGAAGTACCACTCTCCGCCGCCGCCGAGTTGGGTAGTGTCGGTGCTCCTTCCAGAGCCATTTAGACGGTTGTAGAGTGCAGAGCCTGCGATCCGGAATTGTGGATCTGACCACACCAAGCTTCCACCTGCGTCAAAGAGATGGAGGCTGTCGGCGCCGCGGTCACCGACGGTGCCATCGACACTCAGACCTTCCCAATCCAGCGGAACATCCAAGGCTCCATTTGCGCTCCAGGACGGAAAGCCAAGAATGTTTCCGAACGTGCCTTGACCGGTGGCTGCGATTCCCTCCGCGAGCGCGGAGGACGTGGCAAGTCCGCCCGCGAGTACGCACGCGGATGCGAGTAGGTACTTCCTCATCAGAAATGTTCCCTTGGTTTGAGCAAACCGCTCGAACGCAATTTCGAGCAGACATGGTCCGGTTACACGCGATGCCAGAGTGGGTCCACGGCAAATGCCAGATCGGCGCACCCTTTTTCGGGCGCAGTAGCGCAACTGCAACACGTTGTAAGCGACAGGTTAAGTACCTGAACGAATTATGGAAACTTTGTGGCCAAACTGGTGCAACAAAACGCCTCTTGACCGGTTTATACTCAGGAGTAGCATAAATCGCATCCGCCGGCCTTTTTGGCCGGTCGTTTTATCCCATATATATACTCAGTGTGAGTATATATCAGACGGTAGCTCCCATGACGGCAAATGTTGAACTCGCATACACGCCCGAAGTCGCAAGAAGCACGCGTGATCTTTACGCGAAGATTGCGCATGTGGTGCCCGAGGTCGAATGGCCCACCTTTGCGCCTTATGTGAAGGCGATCAACGAGCTGAAGCGGCAGAAAAACGTGGTCATTCTTGGCCACAACTACATGACGCCAGAGATCTTCCACTGCGTCTCGGACTTCGTTGGCGATAGCCTTGGCCTTGCCAGGGAAGCAGCTCGCACCGATGCCAAGGTTATTGTGCAGGCCGGTGTGCATTTCATGGCAGAAACGTCGAAGATCCTTTGCCCGGAGAAGACGGTCCTCATTCCGGATCCCAAGGCCGGCTGCTCGCTCGCGGCATCGATTACTGGCGCGGACGTCCGTCTTCTCAAAGAGAAGTATCCAGGTCTTCCTGTCGTTACCTATGTGAACACCTCGGCGGACGTGAAGGCCGAAAGCGACATCTGTTGCACGTCGTCCAACGCTGTTGCCGTTGTCGAAGACATCGCGCGCGAGCGAGGTGTCGACACGGTGATCATGATTCCGGACGAGTACCTCGCCCAGAATGTCGCAAAGCAGACAAGCATCAAGGTCATCACCTGGAAGGGCCGGTGCGAGGTGCACGAGCGCTTCACGGCGGGCGACATCCGTGCTTTTCGCGACGCCAACCCTGGCGTGGTTGTGCTTGCCCATCCCGAGTGTCCGCCCGAGGTCGTCGCGGAAGCGGACTTCGCCGGCTCGACGTCCGCGATGTCGAGCTATGTCGGGCGGCACCATCCAGCGCGCGTCGTCATGGTCACGGAGTGCTCCATGAGCGACAACGTGGCGGTCGAGCACCCGGACATCGAATTCATTCGTCCCTGCAATCTGTGTCCACACATGAAGCGGATCACGCTTCCCAAGATTCTTCACGCCTTGCAGACGATGACCCACGAGGTAACGGTCGATCGCGGGATCTCTGCGAGAGCCAAGATCGCCATCGATCGGATGTTGCAAGTAAGACCCATTGCAAACGCGGCACCAGCCTAGGAAGTCCGAGAAATGGCCCATCTCATCGACAATGTGATCGAGACGGACGGTGCGCTGATCCTTGGCGCCGGTGTCGCCGGCCTCTTTACGGCGCTGAAGCTTTCGCCCTTCCCTGCCCTCGTCCTTGCTGGAACGCGCCCTGGCGTGTCGGGATCGAGCGCGTGGGCACAAGGCGGTATCGCTGCAGCAATGGGCCCGGGCGACACACCGTCCTCTCATTTGACGGACACACTCCGCGCAGGCGCCGGCCTTTGCGACGCGACCGTCGCGGAAATAGTGACCAACGAAGCAGCCGAGCGGATCGATGACCTTCTGCGGTTTGGCGCCCCCTTCGATCGCAATGCTGACGGTACGTTGCGCCTTGGACGCGAGGCGGCGCACTCGGTCAGTCGAATTGTCCATATCCGGGGTGACAGAGCCGGTGCCGAAGTTACAAGGACGCTGGCCGAACGCGCTCTCGAGACCGCATCGATCTCCCTCCTGGAAGGGTTCCACGCGGTGGAGCTGGCCGTGGAAGATGGCCGCGTCGCGGGATTGTTCGCGCGTCACGGAATGGGCCGCCACGCCCGCCTTGTTCTGTTTCGTGCGCCTGCGGTGATCTTTGCCACTGGGGGCCTCGGCTCACTCTACGCCGTGACTACCAACCCGAGTGAGGCCCGCGGTGAAGGCCTTGGCATGGCGGCGCGGGCCGGCGCTGTCATAGCCGACCCGGAGTTCGTTCAATTTCACCCGACCGCAATCGCGGTCGGCCGCGATCCGAGCCCTCTCGCCACAGAGGCTTTACGCGGCGAAGGCGCCGTTCTCATCGATGAAAGCGGTAACCGCTTCATGGCCGAGGTCCACGCCGAATTGGAGCTGGCACCGCGCGACGTGGTCGCTCGCGCCATTCACCGCAGAATCGTCGGCGGTCATCACGTGTTTCTGGACTGCCGCAGCGCCATTGGGAACCACTTCCCGGAGCGATTCCCGACCGTGTACGCCGCGTGTAAAGCCGCCGGTATCGATCCTGTGCATGACCCCATCCCCGTCGCTCCGGCGGCGCACTATCACATGGGCGGGATTGCAAGCGACGTAAACGGGCGCTCATCGCTCGATGGTCTTTGGGTTACCGGCGAGTGCGCGGGCACCGGATTGCATGGCGCCAATCGGCTGGCCTCGAATTCTCTTCTGGAGGCGATCGTCCTTGGAGCGCGCGTCGCCCGTGATGTCCGTGGTCGCATTTCCTTGTCTGACGCGAGAGGCGTACCACCGGCACCGCAGCGGTTTGCGTCGCCCCCGCCGCCGCTGGTTCTTCGCAACGCGATGACGGCGCATGTCGGGCTGGAGCGCGACAGCGACGGCTTGATACGGGCGCTCGCTGCAATCGACCTGGTGGAGCGCGCTAGTGCGGGAGAACCCGCCCTTCTGAACATGACGGCAGTCGCCAAACTCGTCACCGCTGGCGCGCTCTTGCGTTCGGAAAGCCGTGGCGCGCATTACCGCACGGACTATCCCCATTCTAATTCCGCCGCGGAGCGCACGTTCCTGACTCTGCACGACGCGGAACGCGTCAGCCGCGAAGCGCTAGTGCAAACGACGCGCAGGGCCGCCGTTGGATAGTAGGCACATCATGCCGCTCGCCCTGCCCTTTACACGCCCGCCGCACGCGCTGCTGATCGATCCGATCGTTCGACACGCGCTGGAAGAGGATTTTGGCCGGGCGGGCGATTTGACCTCGGACCTTGTGGTTCCGCCAGAAGCGATAGGAAGTGCAAAACTCGTCGCACGGAGTGCAGGCACCATCTGCGGCCTGCCCATTGCAGCCAGAACCTTTCTCCTTGTGGAGCCTTCCATCTCGCTCGCCGCGAACGATCCGGATGGCGCGCAGGTCGAAAAGGGCGCGGTAATTGCGAACGTGGATGGCCCGGCGCGAGCGTTGCTTTCTGCGGAGCGGGTCGCACTGAATTTCGTCGGTCACCTTTCTGGCATAGCAACTGCAACGCGGGCGATGGTCGACGCCATTGTCGGCACAAAGGCTCGCGTCGTATGCACGCGCAAGACGACACCGGGCCTGAGGACGCTCGAGAAGTACGCTGTACGGTGTGGTGGCGGGTTTAACCACCGCTTCGGGCTCGATGATGCAGTTCTGATCAAGGACAATCACATCGCGGCGAGTGGCGGCATCCGATCGGCGGTCGAGCGTGCCCGCGCCGGGCTGGGCCACATGACGAAGGTCGAAATCGAAGTGGACACGTTGGAACAGCTCGAGGAGGCACTGAGCGTCGGCGTGACTACGATCCTGCTGGATAATATGACAACAAACGAACTCAAATCCGCCGTGGCCCTCGCCCGCGGGCGTGCGACGCTCGAGGCGTCCGGTGGCGTCTCGCTCGCCAGTGTCCGAGCGATTGCGGAGACCGGCGTCGACTACGTCTCTGCCGGTTCCATCACGCACTCCGCGCCCAGCCTGGACGTCGCTCTCGACTTTTAAGGCTGAATTCCTGAAAGTCCTCGCTGACAACATTGGGAGGACGCAGGTGGACCTTCAGCTCAAGGGAAAGAACGGTCTCGTGCTGGGCGGCACACGCGGCATCGGCCGGGCAATAGCCGATACATTGGCTGCAGAGGGCGCGAATGTTGGGATTTGCGCGCGCAACGCCGACCAGGTTCGGGACGCCGTAGCAGCCCTCAGGGACAAAGGCGTGAAGGCGACAGGTGCGTCGGTCGACATCAAGGACGGGCCTGCATTGAAGGCGTGGGTTAGCAAGGCCGGACAAGAGCTTGGCGGGATCGATATTCTTGTGTCGAACGCCGGCGCGATGGCGCAGGGCGGCGATCCTGCAGCCTGGGAGTCGAATTTCCAGCTCGATGTGCTGGGTGCTGTGAATGCTTTCGAAGCCGCGAAGCCATTTCTCGAGAAGGCGGCGGAGAAGAATGGCGACGCGGCCTTCGTGATCATCTCATCTGTCTCTGCAGCGGAGAGCGACAATGCAAGCTCGTACGGCCCGGTCAAAGCGGCGCTGATCCATTACGCGAAGGGGCTGGCGCGCCAATATGCGGGACGTCACATTCGCGCGAATGTCGTTTCGCCCGGCACCGTCTACTTCAAGGGCGGCGTCTGGAACATGATCGAGACCAATATGCCCCAGGTCTTCAAGGGCGCGATGGAGCGCAACCCGACGGGAAGAATGGCGACACCACAGGACATCGCGAATGCTGCGGTGTTTCTGGCGAGCCCGGCTTCCTCGTTTACGACCGGGGTCAATCTGCTTGTCGACGGCGCAATTAGCCGCCGCGTCAATTTCTGAACCATGGCCGGTCGCGCGCGGGGACGCAAATCCATCTTCATAACCGGCGGCGCGAGCGGCATGGGCCGCGAGACCGCGAAGTTGTTCGCGGGCAAGGGCTGGTTCGTCGGCGCCTTCGATGTCAATGAAGGTGGGCTGAAGACGCTCGAACAAGAACTTGGTAGCGATAATTGTCTCGTTCGGCGTCTCGACGTGACCAGCAAGCCGGACTTCGACGCCGCAGTCGCAGCGTTTTCCGACGAGACCAGCGGCAAGATGGACGTGCTGTTCTCGAACGCCGGGGTTGGCGAGAGTGGATGGTTTGAAGACGTTCCCTTCGAGGCCGCGCTGCGCGTGATCCAGGTGAACCTGATCGGGGTGGTCGCCAGCATCTACGCCTGTCTTCCGCTGCTGAAAGCAACGCCGAATTCCTTGTGCTTCATCACGTCGTCTTCGTCGGCCACGTATGGCATGCCGCGCATAGCCGTGTATTCGGCGACCAAGCATGCGGTCAAAGGACTGACAGAGGCCTTGTCGGTGGAATTTGCACGCCACGGCGTTCGGGTCGCCGATGTCTTGCCTGGCCTCATTGACACGAACATTCTGCGGGCAACGCCCAATCGCTCCGGTGATGCTCCAAAGCCGTCGGAGGAAGAGTTCTACGCCAACGCGCCCAAGCGCGGCATGTTTCGCTTAACGCCGGCGTCGGAAGTTGCCCAATGCGTTTGGGCTGCTTATGGCAGCGACCGCCTGCATTGGTATGTTCCACGCGCGATCGGACGGATAGATCTGCTCAAGGCGATTGCGCCCAGGCTGACGCGCTCAGTGGTCGGCCGGAACATTCGCCGTCTTGCGGGATTGCAGGAACGCTAGGCTACTAGAGCGTGTGCGGGCGACCGAAACGATAGAAGACGTGGTTTCCGATCTGGACCGTGCGCTCCATGGTGCCTGACCAGTCCGGTTGCACGGTCGCAGCGTGGAAATTCAGGGCCCCGCCGGTTGTGTCCGCCAGCTGTACCTCACCGGTCAGAATGCGAGCAGCCAGGATTTGCGCTTCACGCCACGGGCCAGGCTCTTTCGCCTGCGCCAGCTCGCCGTTGCAGGCGAACGAGAATTGGCAACCGGAGTGCCCCGCGCCCTCGTAGACGACGGCGCAGATCGAGTGTCCGTAGTTGCCGTGACGCATTCTGTGGAAGACAACTTCGGCAATGGCTCGCTCGCCGCTGGCGCCTTCGCCCCGCGCCTCATAATAGATGACCTCGGACAGGCATCGGTGTTCCGCCAATATCTGTCCCAACACCACGTCGGTGCGTGCGTGCGAGGAGATCGGCGTCGTGACGGTCGCGACAACGGTCTTGACGACTGGCTCGACCACGCGCGTCACGCGCACTTGTTCCGTTTGAGGACTGTAGACCGCAGCCGCCCCAACCGCCGCACTCGCCGTCGCAAGAACGAGCGACAGCGCAGCGATGAGCACACGATCGGCCCTCAAGAGAACGATGGAATGTTTTCCAGACATGGGTTTGTCTCGGGTTTGCTTTGACTATTTCGGACTACTGTCGCCTACGCTTTGTAATCCCTTTTCGATTCCAAGCTTCGTCGTAATTTTTCCGAATGTCCCCTACCCCTTCTCGCACTCTGTGCAAGGTATTTGCCACATGCCAACAAAACAACGAATCGTCAAATGAATTTCTTCCCGATCATGACACTGTGTCACTTAGAAACGAAGAATCCCAGGGATTGCCTGCATGGTCTGTATACAGATTAATTATACGGGCTTGTTGGTTAACGTAGCCTGTGCCGCTGCGAGACGAGCAACCGGTACCCGAAACGGTGAGCAGGACACGTAGTCCAATCCGATGTCATGACAGAAGCGAATCGAGTCTGGATCGCCGCCATGTTCACCGCAAATGCCCAGCTTTAGATCCGGACGCGCTTGTCGACCACGCGCAGCAGCGATCTGAATCAGTTCGCCAACGCCTTTCTGCTCAAGCGTCACAAACGGATCGCGTTTGAGAATACCCTTCGACAAGTACTGCGCGAGAAACAATCCAGCATCGTCGCGGCTCATCCCCAGCGTTGTCTGCGTAAGATCGTTGGTCCCGAATGAAAAAAATTGCGCCGACTGTGCAATCTCGCCGGCCAGGAGCGCGGCGCGAGGCAGCTCGATCATCGTACCGACCAGATATCGCGGGACGCGACCGTGCTCCCTCTCGACCACCCTCGCAGTCTCGTCAATCTTCGATTTCAGGTCGTCCAGTTCGGCGCGGAAGCCGACAAGCGGAATCATGATTTCCAGTTGAACGGGCTTGCCGCCCTCTCGCTCCACGGCCAGGGCGGCCTCGAAAATCGCGCGCGCCTGCATCTCATAAATCTCCGGGTAGGTGATCCCCAACCGACACCCACGATGGCCGAGCATCGGATTGGCCTCATGCAGCGCGATGGCTCGCTGCCGCAATTTGGCCGGATCGCCGCCTGCAGCGCGCGCGACCTCTGCGATCTCCTCGTCTTTGTTAGGCAGGAATTCATGAAGGGGCGGATCGAGCAGCCGAATTGTGACGGGTAGTCCTTCCATTACCTTGAAGATCGCCGTGAAGTCCGAGCGTTGCATCGGCAGCAGCTTTGCGAGCGCTGCTTTGCGATCCACTTCTTCGTCGGCCAGGATCATCTGTCGAACTGCGATGATCCGCTCGCCGTCGAAGAACATATGTTCTGTGCGACAGAGACCGATACCCTCGGCGCCAAAGGTCCGAGCGTGCAACGCGTCGGCCGGTGTGTCGGCGTTTGCGCGAACCTTCAATTTTCGAACCTCGTCCGCCCATCCCATCAATATTGCAAAGTCACCGGTCAGTTCCGGCCGTCGCATGGGAACGCGTCCTTTGAAGACCTGTCCCGTCGCGCCGTCGATGGTAATGACGTCACCGCGGGTCACCGTGACGGCACCCACCTTTAAGGTACCGAGTGCCACGTCGATTTTGAGCATTCCCGCCCCCGTGACGCAGGGGCGTCCCATCCCGCGCGCTACGACCGCTGCGTGGCTCGTCATTCCGCCGCGCGCCGTGAGAACGCCCTTTGCCGCATGCATCCCGTGGATATCTTCCGGGCTCGTTTCGGTACGAACGAGAATGACATCGCGCCCGTCCGCTGCCATTTTTTCAGCCTCGTCGGCGGTGAAAGCGACTTCGCCCGTTGCTGCGCCCGGCGACGCAGCAAGACCAGCCGCGATCTGCTCCTTGGGCGCGGATGGGTCGAGGGTCGGATGCAAGAGCTGGTCGAGAGCTGCCGGCTCGACGCGCATTATTGCCAACTTCTTGTCGATCAGTCCCTCCCGCTCCATATCGACAGCGATCTTGAGCGCTGACTCCGCCGTGCGTTTTCCGGCGCGTGTCTGCAGCATGTAGAGCGTGCCGTCCTGCACCGTGAACTCCACATCCTGCATGTCGCGATAGTGCTTCTCGAGTGTTGAAGCGATCCGCGCGAGCTCTGCGTGCGCCTCGGGCATTGCCTCTTCCATCGAGGGCTTCTTTCCACCCTGTCGCTCGCGCACCTTTTTGGAGATCGGCTGCGGCGTGCGGATGCCGGCGACGACGTCCTCGCCCTGGGCGTCGATCAGATATTCGCCGTAGAGAATTTTCTCCCCGGTCGCTGGATCGCGGGTAAAGGCGACGCCCGTGGCGCTCGTGGCTCCTCGATTTCCGAATACCATCGCCTGCACATTGACTGCGGTTCCCCAGTCTTCCGGTATTCCATGCAGTTTGCGGTAGGTCTTGGCGCGCGCCGAATTCCACGAGCCGAACACGGCACCGATTGCACCCCAAAGCTGCTCGTCGGGATCATCCGGAAACGGTTTGCCCAGGGTTTTCTTGATCATCTCCCTGAAGCGTTCGCTGATCCGCGCGAGATCGGCTGCCTCAAGGTCGGTATCGAGATCGACGCCCTTCTCCGCTCGTTCCTCGTCCAGAATCTCCTCAAACAAACTGTGTTCCATTCCGAGCACGACGTTGGCGTACATCTGAATAAAGCGCCGGTACGAGTCGTAGGCGAAACGCGCGTGGCCGCCGAGTTTCACCAGCCCCTCTACAGTTCTGGAGTTGAGGCCGAGATTGAGAACCGTATCCATCATTCCCGGCATGGAAACCCGGGCGCCAGAACGTACCGACACCAGCAAGGGCCGTGCTGGGTCGCCGAGCTTTGCGCCGGCCAGGGAACCGATCGCTCCCAGCGCCCCTTCAACTTCCGCCTTCAGGCTCTTGGGATAGGCGCGGCCATGATCATAGAAGTACGCGCAGACTTCTGTCGTGATGGTGAAGCCTGGCGGCACAGGAAGACCGAGGCTACTCATCTCGGCGAGATTCGCTCCCTTGCCACCCAACAGCGCCTGCATTTCGGCGTTGCCGTCAGCCTTGCCACCGCCAAACGTGTAGACCCACTTTTGCATTCACGAATTCCAGCTACCTGCGCTTCGTCTTATTCGAAGGCGAACCGCGCTCGGACCCTGACCATATTATGGCTTGGCCCCTTGGTGTAATCGTCAAGAGGACGCAATTTGAAGGAGGCTCAATTGTCGCCAACGCCTATTCTTGCACCGATGTTCGCGCTCGCCGCCCTCACCTTCTTCGTTCTGGCGGCAATTCCATTCGTGCGCTTTCGAGCGGCTTTTGCGGGGAAGGTTATAGCGTCTGACTTCAAGCTCGGAGAATCCGCGCGCGTTCCGGCCGAAGTGTCACAACCAAACCGAAACTATATGAACCTGCTTGAGGTCCCTGTCCTCTTCTACGTCGTGTGCCTGATTGCCTATCTCTCGCGTTCTGTGGATGAGACCTTGCTGGTCTTCGCCTGGTTGTACGTCTGCCTCCGTGTAGTCCACAGCGCGATTCACATCACCTACAACAATGTCTTCCATCGCCTGGTTGTCTTTGCCGCGAGCGTGCTCGTTCTTCTCGCCCTTTGGGTGCGCCTGTTCATCCACCTCTTCCTTCCAACCGGCTCTTAGTCATGCTTCGATCTTGGAGAAGTCCGCAATCAGATGGAGCGTGCTGCGGAGCCTTGCGAGCAATTTGAGGCGATTCTTGCGCAAGGATGCCTCCGGCGCGTTGACTGTTACCCTGTCAAAAAAAACGTCTACGTGCTTGCGCAAACGTGCCATGACACTCATGGCTTCCGCGAAGCGCTCGCGCGCAAGTTCAGCCTTCGTCAACTGCTCGGCAGTTGCCAGCTCGACGAACAGTGCCTTCTCTTCAGGCAAGGCGAGTGCCTCGGGGTCCGCATCGCCTTCGAATGTGATCCGGTCCTTCTTTTCCTCGGCTCGCAAAATGTTGGCGGCGCGGCGATAGGCGACGAGGAGGTTTGCTCCATCCTCCGAGGTGAGAAATGTCTGAGTCGCCTCTGTTCGCGCAACGAGCCGGACAAAGTCTCCATCGCGATGTTTGGAGAAGACGGCTTCTAGAACGTCGTGCCGCGTTCCGCGGCTTCGCAACGCAACTTTGAGCCGGTCCAGCATGAAGAGCTGCAATGGCTCACTCCACGCGCCCGGGCGCAACGTGGAAAGGTCGACCCTGATTGCGTTCTCCAGGACTGTGCGCAACGTGCCCAGGGCGGCGCGCCTTAAGGCATAGGGATCGCCCGAGCCGGATGGTCGCTCATCGATCGCAAAGAAGGCGAACAGCGTGTGGAGCTTGTCGGCGAGAGCGGTCGCGATCGATATCGGTGCCTTTGGGACCTCATCATTCGGCCCCAGGGGCCTATAATGATCGGCGATCGCGTTCGCGACGCTCGTGTCCTCGCCGTCGTTGAGCGCGTAGTACCGGCCCATGATTCCCTGAAGTTCGGGGAACTCTCCGACGACGTCGGTCGTCAGGTCGGCTTTGCAAAGCGCCGCCGCGCGCTTGGCTTGCTCCGGATTGGCGCCAATGCGCAACGCGATTTCACCCGACAGGGCTTGAAGGTCCCGCACGCGGTCCAGCTGCGTTCCGAGCTTGGCATGGAAAACAATGCCGGCAAGGGCGTCGATCCGACCCGCCAGCGGCGTCTTCCGATCGTGGTCCCAGAAGAACTTGGCATCGGCGAGCCTTGCGCGCAGCACCCGCTCATTGCCGCGGATGATTTCCTTACCGCCGTCCGCCGGCACCGTATTCGAGACGAACGCAAATCGATTTGCGGGGGAGCCGGTCTTTTGATCCCGAAGAGAGAAAAACTTCAGATGGGTGCGCATGGAGGTGCGAAGAATCTCCGCCGGCAGCTCCATAAAGCGCGCTTCGATATTGCCAAGGAGGACGATCGGCCATTCCGCCAGACCGGAGGTCTCGTCGAGGAGCCCCTCGTCTGTCACGAGTTCAAGGCCCAGCGCAAACGCCTTCTGCTTTGCCTCGTGCGCAATCGTTTCTCGTCGCTCATTCGCGTCGATGACGACATGCGCGGCGTGCAGCTTCTCCCGATAGTCATCGAAATGGCGAACGGAGATGGGTCCGTTTGAAAGGAAGCGATGGCCCAGGGTGGCGTTTCCACTGCGGACATTGGC
>Ga0307479_10005549_pt1 | contig 11539 bp, 12 predicted proteins | sample atmos_gasesECM4C_FD_203743 | JGI IMG/M metagenome (GOLD analysis project Ga0307479, IMG submission 203743) | Hardwood forest soil microbial communities from Morgan-Monroe State Forest, Indiana, United States - atmos_gasesECM4C_515 | ecosystem: Environmental > Terrestrial > Soil > Temperate... | reverse complement strand
CTAACACCTAACACCTAACACCTGAGACCTAACACCTAACACCTGAGACCTAACACCTAACACCTGAGACCTAACACCTAACACCTGAGACCTAACACCTAACACCCAAGACCGCTCTTAGGTGCGTCGCTTGTAATAAATCGCGAATTCGAAGCCGTGATTCGGAGGGAACAGCTCCGCAATCTTGCGCAGGCGTTCGGCCATCGGAGCGGGCGCCAGCAGGGGGTAATCGCGCTCGCGCAGATCGTAGTAGTCCACGTCTAAGTAGAGCGACAGCAGGTAGATGGAGATGGCGTCGGAAAACGTTGCGGCAAAATACTCGTTCTTGTATTTCTCCGCATCGGGACCGGGAGTGGTGGCAGCTTTGCGGGCTTCCCACGCGTCGAGCGAAGTTTCGCCGCGCACGCCGGCTTCGACCTGCTTCCAGGTCAGATCGGCGAACGCCTGTGAGACACCGATGCGCTCGACCAGCGCGTGTCCCACGTTGATGTAGAACTCGAATGCCACCGAGAACTTATCGTCCATCAGGCGAGTGGAAATGAACACGCACTGCGCGTCGCCCAGGTTCAAATTGCGATGACAGACAGCGTTGTCGCTCAAGCCCACGTCGTAGCGGTCGGCGATGACGGTGTCCTCGCCCTGGCTCACTGTAAGTGGCACGAAATAGTAAGCCTTGCGTTCGAGGGCGGCCGCGGCGGCGCGCGGAACAGCGGCCACCATCCGCTCCAGGTCCGCCTCGGAGATGGTGACCTCGCCCGACATGGCGTAGCAGATACCGTTCGACGCTTGCGAGACTGGGGTTTGCCGGACGACGTCCGCGGGAGTGCGCGTGAGTGCCGGGGCTGCCTGCGACATAGGCGATATTGTAGCGCACCGCCCGCAGTGCACCCGGCCGCAGGTTCAAGGCGGTGTAATCTAAAGGTTATGGAGTCCCCGCCTAAGACGCGGAAGCCCCGCTGGCAGGCGATCCCGCTACGGGTCTTGCTCGTCACTTTTCTGCTTACCCTCTTCTCGTTTGCCGTCAGTCTGTTGCTTTCGATTCTGGGCGTCGTGATTGCAGCGAAGGTGCATGGTGCGCATCCCGACATGCGGATTGCTTATCGCAAGATCGCGCTCCCGGTTGCGATGGTGGCCGGTTCAATCGTATTGATTCTTTCTATCGTAATGGAGATACGGCATTACCGGCAGTCGAAGACGCTGAACGGGATCGTGCGGGCGAGCCGGTAGCGTTGGCTTTCAGGATTCGTTCAGAACGCGGGGAACGGCAATCGCAGCAGCGGCGGCTTAAAAGCCAGTGCGTTCTTGCAGCGATTTAGAGCACGAGTGCGTCGTGCCCTCCCGGTGAAGAACCCAGTTCGCAGGTTGCAGCCGCTGACCAGCAGATTCCTCCTGCCTCGCTGCGCTCGCGCGTCGGAATGACAAGTGATGGGAATCCGTTGCGATCGAGGGAGGAGGAATGTTGACAGGCTGTTGAAGTCTCCTTCCTGACGGCTCTGGCCTTCAGCCGGCAGGATGCCGGCGCTGCTGTTGCGCAGCTTGAGTCCACGGTATCGAGTCGGCTATAACCCGCCGCTGATTTTCCGGCTACATTTCGACTCAAGTAGAAGCCCGCTCGAGGGCGAAACGGCTGTCCGGCGCGGGTTTCGGCGGACGCCTCGAGTTCTCGACGGCGCTAACGGGCCGGTGGTGTAACCCAGGAACACGGCGGGAAGGATCCGCAGATGCAGGTTCGAATCCTCGCCCGGTCCACCAACATCCTTGCGATCGTCGAATACCGCTTCGTGTGTTGTATCGGGTGAGGAACAGCAGATTCCCTTCGACTTCGCTCAGGGCGGGCTCTCCTGCATCGCTGCGCTCGCACGTCGGAATAACAACCTGTTTGAGGTAGGTCTGGGATCGGGTCACTTTCCACGCCGCAAAGGAAGGTTTTTCGACGTCGATGTTCGCACCCGATACAATCGAAGGCGATGCGTCCACGGATTGCCATTCCCGTACCTCACTCGGGTGACCCCGACTACGCAGCGCGCGCGCTGCCGCAGTACGAACGCGCGGTCGAGATGGCGGGTGGGGAGCCGGTGCGCATTCCGCTCGATCAGCCTCCGAGCGCGGTGCGGCCGCTGATGAAAAGCTGCGATGCGGTGCTGCTGCCGGGCAGCCCGGCCGATGTCGATCCGGCCAAGTACGACGCGGCCCGTGACCCCAAAACTGCAGATGCGGACCTCCGGCGCGACCAGGCCGACGAGATTCTGCTGCGGGACGCTTACGCCCTTTGCAAACCCGTGCTTGGTATTTGCTATGGCTTGCAGATTTTGAATGTCTATCGCAGTGGGTCACTGGTGCAGCACATCGAGTCGTCCGTCAATCATGAAGCGGGACGGAAGGTTGCGGTGGCACATACGGTGGACATTGCTTCTGACTCGAAGCTGGCGGAGGCGGTGAGGGGTACGGGCGTGGATCCGGCCAAGCTGCCGGTGAACTCGAGCCATCATCAATCCGTGGATGCGGTGGGCGACGGGTTGCGAGTTGTGGCGCGATGTCGAGAGGATGGCGTGGTGGAGGCGATCGAGGGTACTGCGCCCGATCATTTTGTGCTCGCGGTACAGTGGCACCCGGAACGGTCGGTGGATGAGGATGCCTCGTCGCGCGCGATTTTCAGCGCGCTCGTGAAGGCCGCGCAGGAGAGGCATCGAGAACTGGTGGGGAAGTCGGAGGGGTGAAACCTTACGACTGAAATCGGGCCCTTCCCATTGAACAATCTTCAGTCCGAGTATTGCGGTCCTGACGCGAGCGGAACAACAGATTCCTCCTGCCTCGCTGCGCTCGCGCCGGAATGACAATATGGAAGGGTGTGTGGTTTCTCGATTTCAAATCGAGGATTTTTTTCGCGCACCCGCGGGTTTCACCGGTGGCTTGGGCGGTTTTTCAGGGGCGGCTTTCTCGAGCAGCACTACCACATTCGCTATGGCGGCGTTGTCGGTGCCGATCCCTTCGGGAGTCTTGGCTTTCAGGCCGACACAATCCCCCGGAATGCCGAGCAATTTGGCGACGTGGGCACGGATCGCTACCGCGTGGGGGCCGATCTTGGGGGCGAGCAGGATGAGCGACGAATCGACGTTGCTCAAGGCGTAGCCGGCTTCGCGGACGCGCTTCAGCGCCTCGTTGAGAAACACGACAGAGTCTGCGCCTTTCCACTGCGGATCGGTGGGCGGGAAGAGAGACCCGATGTCAGGGGCTCCGATTGCGCCGAGCAGGGCGTCGGTGATCGCGTGCAGCAGGACGTCACCGTCGGAATGGCCGCCGAGGCCTTTGTTGTGAGCCAGGGTCACGCCGCCGATCTTGAGCGGGATGCCGGCCTGGAACTCGTGGGAGTCCCAGCCAAAGCCGATGCGGGTCGCGGGCTGCAACGTTTTCTCCTTACTTTCCTTGATGGCTCAAGTAAAACTCGGCCAGCAGCATGTCGGACGGAGTCGTGATTTTGAGGTTGCGTGGCGATCCCATGACCACGGCGACTTCTTTCCCCGACCGCTCGACCAGCGAAGCCTCATCGGTGCCGATGAAGCCGTCGGCGGCAGCCTCGTCGAAAGCTCTCTTTAGAATTTCATAGCGGAACCCCTGCGGAGTCTGCGCCATTACCACGCGTTCGCGAGGCACGGTGGCGGTGATCAAGGCGCCGTCCGCAGTGCGCTCGACCTGCTTGACGGTATCGACGGCCGGCATGCCCGCGATCGCCGCGCCGAATTTCCTGGCGCCCTCGATCACTTCGTCGATGATTGCGCTGGTCACAAAGGGACGGACCGCATCGTGCACCAGGATGATGTCATCGGGCTGCGCGGACACCGCAGCCAGAGCATTGGCGACCGAGTGCTGACGGTGCACGCCGCCCTCGACTAACTCGATTTTCTTCTGCAGGATGTCTTTCGCTTCTTTTTCCAGGCGCTCGCGGAAGCCGCGGATCTCGGCCTTGCGCAGCGCGACATAGATCTCGGCGACGTGAGGAGCCGCGGCAAACTTGCGCAGGGTGTGAATCAGGATGGGCGTGCCGCCCAGTTCGGTGAATTGCTTGGAGGGTGCCGTTTTCTTCCCTTTGGCGCCGCCGGCTGACGCCATGCGGGTGCCGAGGCCCGCAGCCGGAATGATGACAACCACCTTCATGGCGGGCGACAAGTATAGGGCAGGGCGGAAGCGAGTTCAAATCGTGGAGACCTTCGTCCGAGACTGCACCCTCGTCGAGGAGCACGGCTACGTCACGATGAGAACTATCCGTCTGCTGCGGGCGAGAGCGTGCCACCCAGGTTAGCGTCCAAAGAGCGGACGCGAACCTGGGGCACCCGGCACACATATTGGCGAATGCGCAGAGTTGAAGGGATTTTAGCGCTCGGCTCTTAGAACACCTTCACCTTGAAGGTCAGATACTTCTTGGGGTCTTCGCGGATGGATTTCACCAGCTGGCGGGTTTCCACCAGCATCTGGTTGGCGTTGTTGTAAAGGGCAGCGTCCTTGAACAGCATACCGGCAGTGCCTTCGCCGGCTTCGAGGCGATCGGTGAGGGCGGAGAGTTTGCTGATCGTATTACCGAGTTTTTGGGCGAGCACTTCGTCTTTGGTGAGCTTGCCGATGGCGCCCTTGCCGGCGTTGATGTCGTCGGTCAGCTTCTTCACGTTGGCGATGGTGTCGTTGGCGTTGTTATAGAGGCTGGGATCCTTGAGGAATTTTCCGGCGGTGCCTTTGCCCTGCTGCAAATCGTCGATAACGGCATTTAGCTTGTCGACGGCAGCTATCACCTTATTGTAGGCCTCGTCGCTCGCGACTAACTTCCCGAGGCTGCCCTGTCCGCTGCGGACCTGGTCGACGATGCCTTTGAACTCGCTGACCGTGTCGGAAAAGCGGTTGTAGAGGGTGGGATCGTAGACCAGCTTGCCGATCGAGCCCTGGCCGCTTTCGACATAAGCAAGGATGCGGTCGGTGCGTTTCAGCAGCGCGTCCAGGTTTTGCAGGGTGCCCTGGCTGGCGCGGACTACGTCCTGGATGTCGGGCGTGTCGCGGGTTGCGAGCGTGTCGCCGTCCAGCGCTTCGGCGCCCTTTGCCAGGGAACTGTCAATGTCGATGAAGGTTTCCCCTAGAACGCCCGCCGTGCTCATCGATGTGACGGAATCTTTCCTGAGACTGAAACTGTAGCGCGTGTTCACGCGCATGGTGACTTCCACCGGCGTGCGCGCTTTGTTGCGAACGACGCGGACTGCGCTGACGTTGCCGACATCGACGCCGGAGAGGCGCACGGGGGCGCCGGGGCGCAGGCCCTGGGCGTTGTCGAAATAGGCTTTGAGGGTGATCTTGGGCGTGAAGAGACCAGTGGTTCCGCTCATCAGGAAGATGAGCACCGCCAAGGTGACGCTGGCGAACAGCACGGTCAGGCCCACGCGCAGTTGGGACCATCTGAGCTGCTTCTGGCTAGGCACGCATCCCCCGTCCGGACGGACCCTGCGCCCGGCTACAGGGCTTGAGCAACGCCATCATCACCTCTCTGCGAAGGGCAGCAGATTTTCGCTGATCATAGCAGACCGAAGGGCCGACTTCACGCGTCAGGCGCGGCGAGGAGCCAAGGTAGGAAGCAGTGCCAGGGCCAGCAGGTAGGCCGCGCCACCGCAGGCCAGCGTGATGTTCAGGCCGAAATGAATGGCGATGACCATGGCCAGAACCGAGCCCAGCACGCTGGAGGCGGCGTTCATGGCCCAGGCCCACTCCACGGCGTTGTCTTCGGTAGTCGCGGGCTCGCCGAACTCGGTGGCAGGCAACTCGGGCGTCGAGGTTTGCGCGAAACGGCGCAGGCCCGTGGGGAAGGGCATGCCCATGGCGAAACCGAGAGGAACCAGCACGATTCCGCTGACGACCAGCTTTGCCGGGAAAGCCAATCCGATCAGCGATGAAAGCAATGCAGGCAGAACGCCAGTGTAGAGGGCAATCGCGACCAGCAGCAGGACGAGGGGTATCCAGCAGCGTGCCGTGTCCGACAGCCAGCGACGCGAAACCAGGCTGCCCGCGCCGCTTGAGAGCAGCATCAGGAAGATGACCACGGTGAGCGCGTAGGTAGGATGCCCGAGGAAGAGCACGAAGCGCTGGATGAAAGCGATCTCCACCAGAATGTAGCCGAGGCCGACCGCTACGAAGTAGAGCAGGGGCAAGAAGCGCTGCCGGCGGCCGCCGCCGAGTGCCATGGGAACGAGCAGGAAGGCGAACACCGCGACGAGGGAGATCACGAACACGAGGCCGAGCACGACAACGCCCAGATTCACTTTCCAGTCGATACCGTGGCGTTGCCGGTTTCGCAGGACCTGGTCGGTCTTCAGGGTGAAGAAAAAGAAAGGTGCGTTGTCGTTGTCCGGAGCAACGTTGTAGGGGTAACCGTTGGCGAATGCCCCAGGGTCGTTGCGCGCGATCAGGGCGGAGAACGGATTGTTGCCGGGGTTGGACGGGGTGTAGAGAGCGACCAGGTCGTCGGTGTTGTCGAGGTGGTCGCGAACGAGCGCCTCTTCCTCGGGGGTGAAGGGACTCTTCTTGGCGAGCACCACGACGGGGAGGCCGTCTTCGTCGAGATCTCCCTCGGAGACCACGATGAAGTGTTTCGCGGGATCAGGCACGCCGAGCTGGTGCAGGGCTTCGGTTGCTACCGACACAACGCGCAGGGCTTCGCGCGGCTCGCGGAATTCCCAGCGGGTGACGGCGACCATGCCGTCCGGCTTTAGATGTTCGAAGTATTCCCGGAAAGCGTCGACCGTATAGAGGCTGTTCTCGCTGAGCGCGAAGGCTCCCGCGGCGGTAGAAGCCCAGGTATCGACCAGGGTCATCTGCACCACGTCGAATTGCTGGGTGGCATTGCGGACGAAAGAGCGGCCGTCGGTTACTTGCAGGTGCACTTCCGGACGCTCGTACAAGCGAAACGAGTAATCGGCGTAGCGTCCGCGCATGATGGTGTTGGCGATGATGGGATTGATTTCGATGGCGGTGACGCTGGGACTGCCGTTGGCGACGGCGCGCAGCACGTCGACGCCACCTCCCGGGCCGATGATGGCGAACTCCCCGTGCGGGCGCAGCACATTGGCGAGCGCGGGCGGCGCGGACATCAGGTTCTTCTGCCACTCCGTCCCCTGCCAGGCGTGCGGATCGACATTCATGATGTAGGTGGAGGCGTCGGCGTCGATGACAATGGCTTTGCCGCTCTTATCCTGATTGTCGACCTCCACGCGGGAGATTGCGTTCCAGCGCGCGAATTCCACCCAGGCCTGGTCGCGGAGGTTGCCCTTGGCGTAAATGACGTCGATGACGCGGCCGGTGTGATTGACAGCTATGAGGAGAAGAAGCGCGCCGGCGAGGGCGAGGTTGATTTTCCGAGTGCCCGGTGAGAGGGCCCATAGCCATCCCGCGAGAGCCATGGTGACGCCCGCAAAGAGGATGGCGTTAGGGCCGCCGATCCAGTTCAGCAGCGGAACGACGCCGAGGCACGCAAGCGCCCCGCCGAGCAGATCGGCGCCGTAGAGGCGAGAGATGGCGCTCGCTTCGCGGGCGAAGACGACAGAGAACAGGATTCCGGTCAGCACGAACGGCACGGCGGAGGCGAGATACAGCACCGTCAGCTTAATCAGGTTGTGCCATGTCAGCCCGAGCGATACCGGATCATGCAACACGATTTCCAGAACCAGAGGGATCGCAAACGCGTTCAGGCCGCATAACCGGGCTGCGAGCGGCCGGGTTTCCATTCGCGACAACCGGCTTCGTTTCAGGTAGGCAAAGACTCCGCCGGCACCCAGACCAAGAAGGGCGATCGAAATCGCCAGAAACGCGAAGTGGTAGAACAAAATAACGGAAAAAAGCCGGGTGAGGGCGAGTTCCAACAGCAGCGCCGAGAAACTGCTCAGCCCGATGCCGAACAGCAGGATTCGTTCGTAGGCTGCGGCCTGGGGAGATGAAGACACAGATGGAGAAAGGAAAGTGGCCATGGATTCGATGAAGGCGTGAGTCTAGCAGAAACCCGTTAGCGCTCCAGAATGACCTGGGCCATGGCCTGGTCGGCTGTGTGGGTGAGCGAGAGCGCGATGTTGGTGGCGCCAAGTTTCGCGGCGAATTCGGCGGCCCTGCCGTGGAGAAGCAATGTTGGACGCCCGCCGGGCTTGCGGTCGACTTCGATATCGCGCCAGCGAACGCCGTGGTTCCAGCCGGTTCCCAGAGCTTTCATCCCCGCTTCCTTGGCGGCGAACCGGGCCGCATATCTTTCAACGCGATTAGCCTTGGACTCGCAGTACTGAATTTCGCCTTCGGTAAACACGCGCTGCAAGAACCGCTGCCCGTGCCGTTCGATGACTTCCCGGATGCGAGGTACTTCGGCGATATCGATGCCCGTGCCAACAATCATGTAGCGAAGTTAGCACAACGGGCGCGACAGGGCGGGACGGCGTGCCTCACGAGAACAGGCTGTCTCCCACGTAGAGGACGTGGTTGCCGACGAGGCGAGCCTCGCGGGTCAGCACGTGAGGCTGAGCCGGGCCTTCGCCGTCGATGTGCAGCACGGTGTGCCCGTGCGCGACCAGCCAGTCGGAGACCAGCATGCGATGACAGTGGAACCACAGTCGTTCGGCGCACATGTAAGCGGTCGGTGAGGCGTCGGCGATCCGCACCAGCTCCGCAATCGCTTGCTCGAATTCGGCGGTCAGCATGTAGTCGGCGTAATTTCGAAAGCTTGCGTTGCGCAGGGCGACGTTCGGCGAGTCGTTCCGCATTTTCTTGCGGTACCCGCCCAGGGACTTCATCCAGACGTACTGAATGCCTGCCGTCGGCAGCGTCTGCTGCAGAGACTCACGGTCGAGATGGGGCAGCCGCCGCGACATGGGGAACGCTCGGATGTCGACGAGAGTGCCAACTGCATGTGCCCGCAACACGGTCATGAACTCGTCGAGGGTCCGGGTGGAATGGCCGATGGTGTAGAGAGTGGCCAAGAGGTTCGCCTCACTCCTGGCTGAGGTTTCCCGCAATGGCGCGAATCGCGGCCATCACTGCCGCGTCCTGTTCCGGGAAGACGGTTCGCAGGTCCAGCACTACGCGGCCATCCTCGACCCTTGCGATCACCGGGGGGGCGGCGGCTCGCAATCGCGTTAGCCACTGGTCGGCGCTCAAGTTCCCGCCTGCGATTGCCAAGAGCCGCGTCGGCAGCACCGCCGACGGCGCTGCGCCTCCGCCAATGACTGACTCGCCGTCGATTACGGCCGCCTCCAGCTCGGCCGAACTCGCCAAACCTTTGGCGAGCGCATCTGCACGCTTGCCGATTTCTTCCTTTGAAAGACGCATCATGCGCACGGCCGGAATGGCGTCGTGGTCGCCCTTCAGATAGGCGAGCAGCGTGGCCTCGAGCGCGGCGTAGGTCAGCTTGTCTACGCGCAACGCGCGAAACAAGGAGTTCGCACGCATTCGACGGATAAGGTCGGCTCGCCCGGTGAGCATCCCGGCCTGCGGTCCGCCCAACAACTTGTCGCCGCTGTAGGTCACCACGTCGACCCCGGCGCGCAGACTGCCGGTAACGCCAGGCTCATTCTTGATTCCGAGGGCAGGCAGATCCAGCAGGGCGCCGCTGCCCAGGTCCTCGACCAGCGGGATGCCGCGCGCCCGCGCCAGCGCGACCATCTCTTCCAGCGGCGGCTGTTCAGTGAAGCCGGTGATCTGGAAGTTCGAGCGGTGCACGCGCAGCAGCAGCCGTGTCTTCGCATTGATGGCCTGCTCGTAGTCGCGGATGCGGGTGCGGTTTGTCGTCCCAACTTCGCGCAGGATGCCGTTGGACTGGGCCATCACGTCGGGAATGCGGAACGAGCCGCCGATCTCGACCAACTCGCCGCGGGAGACGATCACTTCGCCGCCCACCGCCAGGGTGTTCAACGCCAGCCAGACGGCCGCGGCATTGTTGTTCACGACGATGGTGGAGAGTTCGTTGTCACGGTTATCGTCCGTGCCTTGCAGCAGCTTGCGGAAGAGCCGGTCCACGTGCACGTCGCGCTCGCCCCGGGCGCCGGACTCGAGATCGAACTCAAGGTTTGAGTAGCCCCGCGCGATTTCGCGGACGTGATCGAGCGCGTTTTGCGCAAGCGCGGCGCGGCCGAGGTTGGTGTGCAGGATGACACCCGTGGCATTGATCACCGGGCGCAGCGAGAATGCCGTGGCCCGGCGCAGTTCGGCCTCCACCGCGTCGCCGAGACCCGTCAAGGGTGCGTCCACACCGGGCGGGCTCAGGCGTCCGCTGCTGATTTCCTGCCGCAGTCGATCCAGAACACTGCGTACCGCATCCGTGACCGCACTCCGGCCCTCCTGCGCCAGCAGGAGAGCGAGTTCGGGCGTCCGCAGGAGTTCGTCCACGGAGGGAAGCTTGCGGAAGAGATCCGACTTGGACGCTGGTTTCACGCGCACAGGATCACCCACGTTCACCGGACTCGCGATTCCTATCGTCAGAATTTATAGCGTGTGCATGTAGACCAGCAGATCATCGATCTGCTGCTGGTCGAGGACCTGTCCGTAGGCCGGCATTTTGCTGCGGCCAAAGCGGATGATTTCCCCCACCCGCTCGTCGTTCGCGGGCAGCCCGCTTTCTGACAGATACTGTCTTTTGAAAACACCCTTGAACCCAGGACCCTTCTTTCCGCGCGACGAATACGGTTCGTGGCACTGGTCGCAGTTCCTGTCGTAGATGCGGCGGCCCGCCGCCTGTTGGGGATTCAGGCCCAGTTCCGCGTCCGATTTGCGGGGCTCGGCGTCGCAGCCCGAGAGCAGCAGGATCGCCATCGCAGCAAGCAGGCCAAATATTCCGCATCGAAGCCGCGCAGACGCCCGGCGATCATGGGACAAGGGGAATCTCATCGTTCTTCCTCGAAACAGGAGCTGTCGACTGGCTCGCCATCCTGCGGCAACCGGCCTCGGGCTCGACGTACAATAATAGAGGAAAGCCATGCCCATTTTGGTCAAGCGAGTCTACGAGAAGCCTGCACCCGCCGACGGGACACGTGTGCTGGTCGACCGTCTGTGGCCACGCGGACTCACCAAGCAAGCGGCTGCTCTGGATGCCTGGTTGAAAGAGCTGGCTCCGTCCGACGAACTGCGGCGCTGGTCGCACGCCCACCGCAACGCGTGGCTGATGTTCCGCAAGCGTTACCTCAAGGAACTGGCCCGGCCGGAAGCGTCGGAACAACTCCAGCAACTCTATCTGGTGGCCCGCAAACGCAAACGACTCACGCTGCTCTACGCATTTTCTGACGAAGAACACAACAACGCGGTCGTGCTCAAAGATCTGCTCGATGGAATGAAGAAGCCTCCCACCGGCACTGGGCCGGCAGCCGCCGGGGCCGTGCGGATCCGCAAAGCTGCTCGACGGCCCATGTGATCAGAGGGGTTGCCGCCGAGCAACTCAGAACTGCTTCCTACTTGCGTGGAGCGGCGTCGTCGACGACGTTCAGGATAATCTCATCGATCGCGTCGGTGATTCTCTTGGCCGGAACGTTCAGATTGTTCGCGA
>Ga0307479_10005548_pt1 | contig 11541 bp, 13 predicted proteins | sample atmos_gasesECM4C_FD_203743 | JGI IMG/M metagenome (GOLD analysis project Ga0307479, IMG submission 203743) | Hardwood forest soil microbial communities from Morgan-Monroe State Forest, Indiana, United States - atmos_gasesECM4C_515 | ecosystem: Environmental > Terrestrial > Soil > Temperate... | reverse complement strand
ATAATTTGTCTTCGTGGCGCGGGGCGGCGCATTCTCAGCGGCGCGATATGGGTAGCCATCTCAACCGCTGCCTTTGGCCAGTTGCCTCCTGCGCGCCCGATTGTCGTAGGCAATCTTGAGCTGGTCGCCTCTATTTCGGGCGACCAGCCGGCCGGTATAGCCATTAGCAAGTCTGGCCGAATCTTCTTAAGCTTTCCCCGGCACGACGGCGATGTTTCGTTTACGGTAGCGGAGTTAAGAAACAACCGCCCAGTTGCCTACCCAACAGCTGAGCTGAATCGGACAGATGTGAGGCGTCCAGCCGATACTTTGTTTTCGGTTCAGACATTTCAGCTGGACGAGTCCGACCACCTTTGGATACTCGACACAGGAACGCTTCAGTTTGGAAAACCACCGGTTCCAGGAGCGCCGAAGCTCCTTGAGGTAGATCTCGCGTCCGATAAGATCGTGCGTACGGTTCAACTGCCAGCCGAGGCGCTAGTTGCCAACAGTGCGCTTAAGGACTTCCGGCTTGATTTTAATGGCGGCAGAGACGGCGTCGCCTTCATCACGGATAGTGCGCCGAACGCTGAGGCTCTCATTGTCCTTGACCTCGCGTCCCGACGGACAGTTCGACGGCTCGTCGGCAGCCCAACCGTAAGCGCACATCCCGGACGCACAGCCATTGTGGGCTACGAGCCGCTCTTGGTGTCGGGAGACGGTAAACACCAAGAGCGACCGACGCCCTGGTTAGTGGGGTTGAATGCCCTCGAATTGAGCGCAAACAATGAGACCGTGTACTTCTCGGCATTCACCGGGCGGCAACTATAAGCGGTAATTGTAGACCTTCTCGCCGACCTTGCAACAGGCGACGGTAAAGTGAGTGCATCCGTCCGTAACCTTGGCGACATCGGAGTGGCCGGCCATTTCGTTTTGGATGCGAAAGAGCAGCTGTACTTCATGGACATGGAGCAGAATGCGATTTATCGGCGTGAGATGGGCGGACGCATCGCTCTAGTGGTGGTGGATCCGAGACTGATCTGGCCAGACACGATGGCGATCGGACCAGATCAGTATCTTTATGTCACCACATCTCAACATGATCGGAGAGCGGAATTTCACGACGGCACAGAACTCCGGCAGCAACCATATGGTGTCTACCGGATATTCATCGGTTCGGACCCTAGGCGTCCGTTACGTCCAAAGAATTCGTGCCGGTAAGATCTCAAGGCGGAGTTCGACGCGCTCTATGCCGAGGCCGGAACGCGGCGTCGCATGATGTCGGTGAGCGCGCACCATCGTATCGCCGGTCGGTCTTCTCGCGCCAAGGTGCTCGAACAGTTCATCACCTACGCGCAATCCCATCCCGGCGTCGCATTCATGCGTAAAGATGCGATTGCGCGTTTTGCCTTGGAGAGTCCCCTGACCGTGCGCGAAGGCACTTAACTTAGTCCTTTTGTGATCTCCATTGAGGGTCTAGGCGGCTATGAGTCCACCTAATAAGCGGAACGGAGGCTTTTCATGTCTTTCCTATCTAAGGTCTGGTTTGTAACCGGCAGCGCAAGTGGTTTGCGTCGCAGCATTGCTGAAGTGCGACTTCTGAACTTGATGGCCATTGTGGTGACGTTCTCGATACCAGTCATCTATACCTTCGCGGCCGACACTCCACTGCTGCTTGAGCCGCATAACCTGATCGTCGATCACAGTTTGCCGAAACAAGAAGCCGACACCCAAATCACCGCAGCGCGGCGCTACGATACGTTCTGGAACACCGGGAACGAAACACTAGCACGCGTATCGCTGGCGCCGAATTTTGTCGACAATACATTGCCGGCTGGGCGCCCCCAGGGAATTCCCGGACCGCTGGCAGCCTCAAGGCTGATCCGCCTTGCGATCCCGGACCTCCGCTGCGAAATTGAACAGATGATCGTGGCCGGAGATCGTGTCGTCACACATCTGCGTTTCCGCGGGCACTTTACGGGCCGCTTCGGGCAGATCCAGGGCCAAGGCCAGACGATCAATTTCATCGCCACCGACATTTATCGCGTCGCCGATGGACGCATCGCTGAGAATTGGCAAATCGAAGACAACCTGACTCTGCAGCAGGAACTTGGGTTAATCCCCAAATGAGAGGCTCATCTGTTGGCAGCCGCTGCACCCTCCATGATGCCGCCAGAACGCACTCCACACTGATCGCATGTTCAGAAGACCTATCGCGACAGTCTTTGCTGAGAACATTTTGGACATCGGTTAAGAACGATGGCTTATTAGACAAATCGCGTCGCCATTCGTAGCGCATCAGAAATCCGTCCGCGACGGTGTAGTCAAACGTTACGGTGTTTTCTTTCAGCGCTTGGGTGAGTCCGCTGAAAAGTCCTCCGCGGTCGGACAGATATTCGGCACGAGTGGCCAGGGCGATTTTGGGATTAAATTGATAGCGAAGATAGGCGGCACCGCCAGCCACGTGAGAGGGCGCCAATGACTGGCCAGGGGCTTCGTTTTTCCACAAACGCTGAAGGAAATAGTCGCCCTCGAGCGCGAGGCTTAGTTTTGGCGTGGTCTGCCAGGTTACGTAGCTGTCGAAAATGTGTGTTTTCCCATTGGGCGCAGGAGTAATGGCGACAAAGCTGAGGCCGGGTTGCACCGGAATCGGACTTGTTGGCGGAGCGACAGCGCGATCGGGATGTTCCTGTCCGAGATAATAGTTCATCGTCCATACAACGTTTTTCGCTGGCTTCGCGGTGAAACCAAACAACTCATCTTTGAAACCGTTGGTGGCTTCGACCTGATTGGTCCCGTTCACTACCCAATAGTTCAGCGTAAAACGATCGCTGATGAGAGCACTCACGCGCACACCCATATGGTAAAAAGGCAAAAAGTCTAACCAGTACGCGCGGGAGTAATTTATTTGGTCTTTGGAGTAGTTGCCCTCGATACCGAGAGAACTTCCCCATTTGCCGAAATCGACGCTGATACCTTTACCGACGGGAATTATGTAGGTGCCGTAGGCTTGAAAAATGTTGCGATAAATCTGGGGCCGGGGCTCGTTGGCGGGGTTCCCTTGTAGAGTATCGGTGGCCTGACCGAACTGCAAATCGAGGCGCCCGCCCCAGCGGCGGCCTGCTGCGGCATCGGGCGGATGGTCAATGACGAGACTGGCCTGGTTGAGGCTGAACTCATTGCTGAGCACGTCATAGGCACGCAAAAGATTTACTTGACCGACGGGATCGTTGAAATTGTAGGCATAGTACCCATCGAGCGATACGTTGATGGTCGTCTCACGGAGAAAACTGAGCACCTTGCTATCCGCGGGATGCAAGACCGTCTGAAGGGTTTCCTGTTTTAAGCCGGCTGGTTTGGTGCTGCAGGGTACACTTCCGCCACGGCCGGAGCGGCAGTCGCAGCTGCAGGTTGCATGTGACTGACGATAGCCTTCAACTCAGAGACCTCAGCTTCGAGTTTGCTGATGCGCGCTTGCATCTCTTGCGGACTTTCGACTGCCAACGGAGCTTGAGCAGGCGAGTCAGATTGTCCACGGGCGAAGGCGCTGCACACGCAAGCTGTAAAGATGACGACGCATTTTATTATTACGCCACGCCAGCCCCATAACTTGTTCCAAATTGTCGCGGCCTTTTCCCATTCGCCGAAGTTTTTTTTCAGTTCGCCGTTCATAACGTCACCTTCACCCTTCGTGTACTGGATGTTGAACACGAGTCTCCGCGATACAGGGGATTGCTAAAAGACATAAGAGTGCAAGTTTTTCTTGTAATCGGAGAAGGAACCGTGAGCAGTTCTCAGATCGCGGACAAATCTGGACAATTTGTTGAAGTCGAATACATGAGCCATCATGCCGCGATTAGATCCCGATCTTCCCTTATGATTTCTTAATGGATCGTTCACGACTTTCTTAGAGGGGGGTTATTAGACTTAAGCTCCGGATTGACATGTCTTCTGTGTCAGAGCAGGCGCGCCCATGGGGACCTTAAGCACAGTCGAAGCGCCAATCATCGAAGCCCGACAAATCGAGAAATTTTACACACAGCCCGACGGCGGGCGCGTACAAGTTATCGCGCCTACCGACCTCGCGGTCTACCCAAGCCAAATCGTCGCCGTCCTAGGTCCCTCCGGTTGCGGTAAATCAACCCTACTACGTATGCTCACTGGACTTTCCCCGGCGTCAGCAGGCGGCGTACTATGGCACGGGCAACCTGTTCGCGAAGAATCGCCTAACGTTTCCATCGTCTTTCAGAGCTTTGCGCTTTTCCCGTGGCTTACCGTTCTGGAAAATGTCGAGGCGCCGCTCGAAGCTCGGGGCCTGCGTCCCATTGAGCGCCACAAACGCGCTCTCCGGATTATCGATGCCGTCGGTCTGAATGGTTTTGAGAACGCCTATCCCAAGGAACTTTCTGGTGGTATGAAGCAGCGCGTCGGGGTTGCCAGAGCCCTGGTGGTCGAACCCGAAGTTCTCTTCATGGACGAGCCGTTTTCAGCGCTCGACGTATTGACCGCCGAAACTCTGCGCGGCGAGCTTCTTGAACTGTGGCTTGAGAACAAGATCCCCACGCGCGCGATTTTTATCGTCACTCACAATATTGAAGAGGCTGTCGTTCTCGCTGATCGAATCATTGTCCTCGGCCGTAACCCCGCTCACATTCATGCCGATCTTGCGGTCGATCTTTCTTATCCGCGTGATCGCAAGTCTCCTCAGTTCGTCGAATTGGTGGATACCATCTATCGGGTGCTTACTCGTCCGGATGACAAACAAGACCATATTCATACGGCAACAAACGGCGACACTGCAGTTTCGCATCGCCCGATCATGCTTCCGCATACGCGACCCGGGGGCATGGCCGGACTGCTCGAAATTCTTGTGGATCAGGGTGGCCGCGCCGATCTTCATCGCCTCGCTTATGATCTGAGCCTGGAAGTTGATGCCCTTTTACCGACTGTAGATACGGCTGTGCTCCTGGGTTTCCTTCGCGTTGAAGAAGGCGATGCGGTGATCACTTCGGAGGGTGAGCAGTTCGCGAGAGCGGATATTCAAGCCCGTAAGAAATTATTTCGAGCAGCTGGTCTCGCCCACGTTCCCTTGTTGCGCCAAATGGAGCAAGCCCTTAAGGCCAAAACCGATCGTACCCTCTCGGATGAGTTCTTCCACGACCTGATCGATGAACATTTCAGTGAGGCGGAGTCGCGGCGGCAGCTGGAGACGGCCATTCAATGGGGCCGTTACGCCGAGATTTTTGATTACGATGCCGCCACCGGCAAACTCACGCTGACCGAGGTCTAACCTTCTAGTGACCTCGACGACTCCGGTGTCCCATCATTCCGTTTCCTTGCCTCTAGCTACCGCTCGTCCCGTTGGGTCGCGCCGGCCGTGGTCCTTCCTGATTGATAGTGCAGTGATGTTGTTCTTGTTCGCTGCAGTGTTCGGGATGTACGCCATCGGCCGCTCGTGGCTTGGGCCGGTAGCGCCTGGCGCGCACATTTCGCAAAGCCCTAGTGCTTTACCGCTGTACGCATTGTATTCGTTGGCGCGCGTCGGCGTCGGGTATGGGCTCAGCCTGATTTTCGCGCTCGGGTACGGCTACCTTGCCGCAAATTCGCGCCGCGCGGAAGTGATCCTCATACCTTTACTCGATATTTTGCAGTCCATTCCGGTGCTCAGTTTTTTGCCTGGCGTCATGCTGGCAATGGTTGCCTTATTTCCACACCGGCAAATCGGAGTTGAACTTGGTTCTGTTCTGCTGATTTTCACCGGCCAAGTGTGGAATATTGCCTTCAGTTTTTACTCTTCGCTCAAAACCGAGCCGCGTGAACTGAAAGAAGCAGCCCGCATTTACAGTTTCGGTAACTGGCAACGCTTTGCCCAGCTCGATCTGCCATTCGCCACGATCGGTCTCGTTTGGAATTCCATGATGTCCGTCGCCGGAGGCTGGTTCTTTTTGATGGCCTGCGAAATGTTTGTGCTTGGGGATCGCGACTTTCGCTTGCCCGGCTTGGGCTCTTTCTTGCAAACCGCCGCAGGGAATGGCGACACTCGCGCCGTCCTTTACGGTTTAGCCGCCATGGTCGGTGTCATTGTCCTTCTGGATCAACTGATCTGGCGCCCCATCATCATCTGGGCCGACAAATTCAAATTCGAACAAGTGCAGGACGCAAAAACGAAAACGTCGACCCTCCTTCAGCTGGTCGGCCGTGCCGCATTCGTCATTCGAGCCTATCGCTTCCTCGCTCGACGCCTCATCAATTGGCTCACCTTGTCATTCGCGAGCGGTACGCAGAAAGCCAGCGCCATTATCTCTAATCATAAGCGCGGTCGTGGGGTTCAGTGGCTGTCGGGAAGCTTGGGCGTAGCTATAATTTTGGCTTCGGGATTTGCCATTTTTCGCGGGATTGGCGAACTCTCCAGTCTTCATCGACAGGACTACTTCGCGCTTTTGCGTAGCGCGTCGTTCACGTTTTTGCGGGTAAACGCGGCTTTGCTTCTTGGCGCACTCTGGACCGTTCCCGTTGGCGTCGCCATCGGATCCAGTCCGCGGCTTTCGAAAATTGCGCAGCCTATGGTTCAACTGGCTGCTTCCATTCCGGCCACTGCGCTTTTTCCGGTTCTCTTACTTTTTTTGATCCGCTTGCGCGGCGGCTTGGAAATAGCTGCCATGCTGCTGATGCTCCTGGGAACCCAATGGTACATCCTGTTCAATGTCATCGCCGGTGCCATGGCTGTGCCCACGGACCTGAAAGAGGTCGCGCGCATTTTCTGTTTCACGACCTGGGATCGCTGGCGCTACCTGACCTTACCGGCGATTTTTCCTTATCTCATCACCGGCATGATCACCGCCTCCGGCGGGGCGTGGAACGCCAGCATCATCGCCGAGTACTTCCATTTTCAGGGCCGCATTGTTTCTGCCCCCGGCCTTGGCAGCACTATCAGCGGCGCCAGCGATTCGGGCCGCTTCGATGTGCTGCTGGCCTCCACGCTGATCATGGCCACCATCGTCGTGCTGATGAATCGCCTGGTGTGGCGCCGTCTGTATCGCCTGGCGTCCACCCGCTTCAAGCTTGAGACTTGACGCGTTCCCTTTCCTGTAGCCGTTTCACGGCTCTGTCGATCCCTCCGGACTACTTTGCAGCACAAGCAAGCTCGGAGTCGTACTCACAATTTCCTAATGGATCCTTCAGGACTTTTTTACGCTGCGTTTTCTACACTAGGGTTCCGGCTGACATTTTCGCTGCGGCAGATGCCAACCGTAGTGCGCAGCCAGAGAGGAACTTAAATGATCACGGGACCAAAGGGTTGTGAGGAAGATTTATGTTCGCAGTGTAGTGTGTGCGGCCGAGTTGAGGAGTTATTTGAACTTCCTGGCAGATCCGAACAATACTGCCTCGGATGCAGCGCGGATATCGCGGCTGCGACCCTCCTGGTAACTGAAATAGATGCTGCGACGCTGGCAGGACAGAACACTTCCTCCCTAATTTTAGAATATGAGCAAGTCGGTGCTCGGCTTCTTAGCCGCTCCCAATCCGCGGAGCTCGGCAGTTTCTAGAATTCATCCCCATGATCTCCGGATCAATGCGGCCGGCAAAGGCGAAAACCCAGTTCTGGTATTTGTTTCGACTCTTGCTGGGGCTGATACTGTTCTATTTCCTCATAACATCTCATGAGCGCAGCACGATTCTTTTATGTGCGGCGGGTGTTATCGTGCTGCACGGAATTGTGAGCTTTTCGCTCCCGCGCTTATGGCACCGCGCGGGGATGCCCTCTACCGCTATCTTGTATATCTGTCTTTCATGGCTGGCGACGGTCTGGATGGTTTATGAAAGGGTGAAAACCATTCTGAACTCACCAGCGACGTTGAGCGCCCGCTTAGTTCACGCGTTTCATCAAAGTTGACAGAACGAACAGTGAATCTAAGATCACCAACCCTTACAAACTCCTTATATTCCCCTCAGGCGTTCTTTAGCTCTGTTCGTCTAACATCCCGCTTATAGGGCTGTAAGTTCGCAAGTCCCCGAACAGGACTCTTTACCGATGCACGACACCACGATTCTTGTCGTAGATGATGAGCCGCAAATTCGGCGCGTTCTCCGGGCGGCTCTTTCGAGTAATGGGTACGAGGTCATAGAAGCGCAGAGTGGGCAAGAGGCCATCGAAATGGTAGTCACAGAGCGCCCTGAGCTCATTCTTCTGGATGTGAACATGCCCGGCATGAATGGGCTTGAGGCTTGCAACAAGCTTCGAATGTCGTTTGACGGGCCCATCATTATGGTAACTGTCCGCAACTCAGAGCGTGACAAGATCGCCGCGCTCGATGCGGGCGCGGACGATTACGTCGTCAAACCTTTCGCTATCGGCGAACTCCTCGCTCGCATTCGTGCCGCATTAAGGCGCTCCAACCCTGAAGAGTCGCTTGGAGGAATTGAACTCCCCGAGCTGAGCATCAACTTCGAAAAAAGAACGGTTGACGTTCGCGATGTAAGGGTGCATTTGGCTCCCAAAGAGTTCGAAGTCCTTCGCCTTCTGGCCATGCATCAGGAAAAGCCTGTTACCCATAAGCGCTTGTTGCAGACTGTGTGGGGTCCCGACCACAGTGGCGAAACGGAGAGCCTGCGCGTAGTCATAAGCCAACTACGGAAAAAGATTGAGAAAGATCCAACCCATCCCGTTTACATCTTAACGGAGCCCTGGCTGGGCTACCGATTTCAGAATCCAGACATGCCATCTCACAAAACTTCACGCCGAAAATCGTGAGTGTTAGTGCCCGTTGCGAAGGCTGTCCAGTTCGAGGTTGAGTTCCAGAACGTTCACGCGCGGTTCCCCGAGAAACCCCAGATCGCGTCCCTTGGTGTGCTTCTGTATCAGGACACGGAGGTCTTCTTGATTCATGTTTCGTGAATGAGCCACGCGAGCAATCTGGAACTCTGCTGACTCAGGAGAGATGTCGGGGTCCAAGCCGGAACCCGATGTGGTCACCATGTCCGCCGGGATTGGGGTGTTTGGATTTTCTGCCTGAAGCTTTTGTACGTCAGCTTTCACTCGCTCGATTAAATTTTTATTGGTGGGGGCAAGATTTGAGCCGCCTCTGGCCATGGGGTCATATCCAGTTCCAGCTGATGACGGGCGTGGGTGAAAATAGCCAGGGCCGGTGAAGGCCTGTCCAATGATTCTTGAACCGACCAGCTTTCCCTCTTTCTCAATGAGTTGTCCATTCGCGCGGTCGTGAAAAAGTAGCTGCGCCATGCCAGTGACTGCCAGCGGATAGATCAGGCGAAATATCACTGTGGTCACTAGAGTGAACAATATGGCGGTGAGAATATTCTTTTTCATAAAGGGCCTCTTATACAAAATCTTACCGCATGCTTGATGAAGCGCGACGCCGCCACGAACGCGGTGAAGATGTGGTCGTCGGGGCCGTTCAGGGCCAGCAAGCCGAAGACGTCAATGCGCTGCTGCAAAAACTGGAATCGATTCCCTCGCAATCGGAAGAGCATGCAGCTTTAGACTTGGACGCTATTCTTCGTCGCGCGCCGCAAGTCTGCGTTATAGACCCATTGGGCGCGGAGAATCCGGTTACGAGCCGTAACCCACATCGCTGGCAGGACGTCCAGGAGTTGTTGCGTAGTGGCATTTCTGTACTGACGAGTGTGAATCTGCTGCACGTCGAGGAATACAGGGAAAAAGTTCAGGCCATCACTGGCAAGTACACCACGGAAACAATTCCCAAGTCGTTTCTCCTCGCGGCTGACGATATCGTCATTGTGGATGTGCCGGCGGATCTTTGTTTGGCGCGTTCGGGAGAAAAACTGACGTCGATTGGAATCAGCAACGCTCGAGAGCGGAAACTGTCGGAGTTGCGCGAACTTGCGTTGTTACTAACCGCAGAAGTCGTCGATGCTCAGCTGGAGACCTATGTTCATGCGCATGGAATTCAGCCGGTCTTCGGAACTCACGAACGGTTTCTTGTTTGCATTACGCCCGAATCAAACGCGAAGGCCATGATCCAAAGCGGTATTCGTAACAAAGAACGCTTCCAAGGGGAACTTTACGTCGTGTATATCCACCGGCACGGTCTTTCCATTGAGGAGTCCGCCACGATCGAGACTTATTTGCAGGCTGCGCGCAATGCGGGCGCCACGCCGGAAATACTGCAGAGCGATGATCCCGTTTCTGCGGTAGGAGAGCTTGCTACTCAGAAGCGCATCACACAAATCTTCATCGGTCATGGCTCACACGATAATTGGCGTGATCGCCTGTTCGGCGATCCTGTCTTGCGGCTCATCCGCGCCAGTGACGGTATCGACGTACGAGTTTTTCCTCAGTAACTTCCGACTATGTCCGAAAGTGACGAAACACAACGCCGAAAACTGAAAGTTTATCTCGGATATGCAGCAGGCGTCGGCAAGACCTTTCAGATGCTTTCCGACGCTCAGGCGGCAACGCAACGTGGCCTTGATGTGGTCATTGCTTACTTTGAACCGCACGCCCGCCCGGACACAATAGCGCAAGCGGAGGGACTTGAGATGCTGCCGCCTCGCCAGATCGAATATCGTAACCGTGTGTTCAAGGAAATGGACACCGACGCCACGCTGCGACGTAAACCCGACATCGCGTTAGTAGATGAATTGGCACATTCAAACGTACCTGGCTCCGAACGCAGTAAACGTTGGGAGGACGTGCAGGTGCTGGTGGAAGCGGGCATTGAGGTTTGGACCACGATGAACGACGAGTCGCAGTTCTGCTAACGAGCGTGCCAATAAACCAGTCAAGCGGCGACTCGAATGTGTTGCCGGGGATGGCCCTGAACTTTCAGAACTTGGTCCCGAAGGTATTGCCAATAGCAATCTCCTCGGCCGCGATGGTGAAAGAAAAGGGGCCGCTGAGTGGGATTGGGATTTTTGAACTTCACGAACAGTTCTCCACTCTCGATAGTTTGCGCGCATTGTGTGCATTGTTTTACTTCAGGCATTGTTCCTCATTTTAGAGGACCTCCAGCAGCCGTTTTCGACGCTTTTACGTCCTCTTAAGGCTTTATGAGTCGCTCTTCGGCAACTCACGAAAATTCCATCCCCATACCATGCGCGCCTTCATTTTGAAGATGATGGCGTGAAGGAGAATCATGGACGACAGAATCACCAGCGAAGCTCGAAGGGCCGAGCGCAACGAACGAAGTTCGCCGGAATTTAACAACATTGTCATTGAAGTTTCGCCAGATCGTCTGGGCTCATCTTCGAAGAAAGTTCGGTCAACTGCTTGCTTGCATCGAGCGTTTTTCCGGCGGAAGTAAACAACGAATACGCTTTGACCAGGTCACGATCAACCCCCACACCTGCCTTGTACATTCCCGCAAGATTGAATTGCGCGTAGGGATCTCCGCGGTCCGCAGCCCAGCTCCACAATTTGACGGCCTCCTGCAAATCCCGACGGATCTTGTCGCCGTGAAATAACATGGCTCCCAGTCGAGTCGCGCACCGTGTGTCGCCCTGTTCGATAGCTCGGCGATACCACTTCTCGGCTTCTCCGTAATCGGGTTTGACAATTTCACCAAGTTCGTAAATTTGGCC
>Ga0307479_10005546_pt1 | contig 11545 bp, 9 predicted proteins | sample atmos_gasesECM4C_FD_203743 | JGI IMG/M metagenome (GOLD analysis project Ga0307479, IMG submission 203743) | Hardwood forest soil microbial communities from Morgan-Monroe State Forest, Indiana, United States - atmos_gasesECM4C_515 | ecosystem: Environmental > Terrestrial > Soil > Temperate... | reverse complement strand
TTGACCGGTAATAAAATCTGGACACGTGGCAAAGAACAGCACGGCCTCAGCGACATCGGCTGCACTTCCATTCCTTCGCATTGGCGCCTGCAGGGCAAAGCGCTGTAGCAACTCCTGGGCTTCGGGTTCACCCTGATCGATCATTCCTGGCGCGACGCAGTTGACGGTCACGTCCGGCGCCAAGGCTTTTGCGGACGCTTGTGTGAGCATGTGCAACGCCGCCTTGGAGGCACAGTAATGTACGTGCGTGGCCCAAGGCCGAATGCCACCCAAGGAGCCTATGTTCACTACCCTGCCGCGGCGCCTGCGAAGCTCGGGCGAGCATGCCTGGGTCATCAGGAATGCGCCACGAGCATTGACGTCGAACATAAGATCCCATTCGTCAGGCGAGATGTGCTCAAACTTCGTCGTCAGATAGGCGCCTGCATTGTTGACCAGCAAATCGATCCGTCCCAAGCTTGCGATCGTCTGCTGCACCGCGGAATGAATTGAGTTGGAATCGCGCAATTCGCATTGCAGATCGAGTGAGCGCACTCCCAGTGAACCGATTTGCGCTGCCGTGTCACGCGCGTCTTGTGAGGATCTCAGATATGTGAAAGCGACATCGGCTCCGGCTTGAGCTAATCTGAGGGCTATCTCGCGGCCGATTCGCCGCGCGCCGCCCGTCACCAGCGCGCATTTACCGGAAAGTATGGAATTAGTGTGATCGTTCAGGAAGAACAGCTCCTAGCTGCTAGCTACTGCCGCTAGCCTGTTCAGCTTAAAACAAGTGTCTGAATGTCAGACAATCAACCGATTAGGATGTAGCTATCCTGCCGCCGTCGCACTAGGAAGGAACTGCGACCTCGCAGCTTCTCAGGCAACTTGGGAACTATTGAGAAGATGCTTCTTGAGAATATTGCCATTCGGCAGTTTGTGATCGACCAATTCCCGCGCCGCTTTAATGGATTTCTTCACCTCAGACGGATCGCGGCGGGAAACGTCAGCTATCTCTTCCACAGTGAAGCCTTCAATGGCAAACAAAGTAAAGGCCTCGCGCTGCTCTGGGGCTGCTCCGGTTAAAGCTTTTTCCACCTGATCGATGAATTCGTCCGAAAGGGCAACTGCCTCCGGCGTACTGATGCTTCGATTGGGCAAAATGTCTTCCTGACTTAGCTTGTCGTCAGGCTGATGGAATTGAAGATATGCTTCGTCGGTTCCGCTGACGTTCTGATGTCCCGCAGAAATCTCCAGATGGACCATGCTGCCTTCGTCGCCATTGCGGGTGGCTACTGCGGAGATCGCTTTCAAAGCCAAACCGTATAGCCAACGCTCGATCGAAACCGTATCCGGACGCTGCTCTTCTCCGCCCAACGCCATCGCGATGGCCTCATCGACCACTTCCTCGCGGGTCACGAGACCAGGCTCAAGGTTGCCGGTAGCCTGGCGATAGCGCAGCTCGCGATCGATAAAGCGGTTCAAGCGCGGCAACTCTGTAGCGACATATTGATCGATGTCGCGACTGGCCAGAGTTGCTCCCTGTGCCGGCGCTCCATTCGGAGTCACCGCAGCGACAGTTTGTTCAAAGGGAACTGCGGGAAGCTGCTTGGATAAGCGGCGCAGCCGATGGCGATTGCGCAACAGATCCTTATGCGTATTGAGCTGCAGAACAAGATCGTGGAAGCACGTCTTAACGGCGCCGATGGCCGTAGGAGAGGTGCATTGCACCGCCATTTGTCCTGAAGGCAACCGCAAATTCAACGCCACGGCGATGCTGCCGCCATTCGTGGAACTTGGCGACACGACTCCATGCAGGTGGACCAAGTCAGGACGAAACACCTGGAGGCGTTTGGCTAATTTTTCAGTTTGTCGTTGAACTTCTCGCTCTGTCTCGGCGTTCTTGGAGGCTTTGTAGCTGAAATGGACGTTCATGCGTCGCCTCACGCAAGAGCCCGGCTTTATCCAAATCGTACGCGGCAGCTTTTTGGAACCGCCGGCCCGGCTCAAACCTCTTTCGTGGCTGATTTTACACCTGCTGGATAAGACGCAGGCGCAAATCGACATGTTGCATTTCTGCGAGGAAAGACGGTACTTTTTCGTAAATTACATCTTGACACTACACGCAGACAGTGAACGAGTCTTCGCTGCGGATAACCGGGCGATAAAGAGTATCTCGTTCTACCGGGACGCGGCCAGCTTCCCGAATCAAGCGTTCAAGCTCCTGGCGCCGCATCCCTTGGGGTGTCGTCGCGCCCGCATCATGATAGATCTTCTCCTCGATCACGGTGCCGTCCAGGTCATCGGCGCCGAAGCGCAGCGATATTTGCGCGATCTTCGGCGTGAGCATCTGCCAGTAGGCTTTGACGTGCGGAATGTTGTCGAGCATAAGGCGTCCGATGGCCACCTGTTTTATGTCTGACATTCCGGTGGTCTTGGGCAAGTGCTGCAGCGGAGTATTGTCGGGGTGAAAAGCTAACGGAATAAATGTCTGAAACCCTTGGGTTTGATCCTGCAGTTCGCGCAGTCGCACCAGGTGGTCAACGCGATCCTCTTCGTTCTCTACGTGTCCATAAAGCATCGTGCAATTGGATTTCAGGCCGAGCTCGTGTGCGGTCCGCGCGGTTTGAAGCCATTGATCGCCATCGATCTTGTGGTCGCAGATCACGCGCCGGACTCTGTCGTTGAAGATTTCCGCGCCGCCTCCAGGCAATGAATCCACGCCCGCAAGCTTCAGTTGTTCAAGCGTTTCGCGAATGCGGAGTTTCGCCCGTTTGGCCAGGAAGGCAACCTCCACCATGGTAAAAGCCTTGAGGTGAACCTGCGGAAAGCGTTGCTTGAGGCCGGAAATCAGATCGAGGAAATACTGAAATGGGAGATCGGGGTGCAGTCCGCCAACGATGTGAAACTCTGTAACTGCCTCGGAATAGCCTGAGGCTGCGGTCTGCCAGGCTTCCTCGAGCGCCATCGTGTACGCGCCTTGGCTGTCTTTTTTTCGTCCAAACGCACACAGGCGACAGGCGGCTACGCACACGTTCGTCGGATTGATATGCCGGTTCACATTGAAGAATGTCGTGTCGCCCCACATATGTTCGCGGACAGAGTTGGCGAGCCATCCAATAGCGAGAATGTCCGGCGAGCGATAGAGGGTCAATCCTTCTTCAAAACTCAAACGCTCCCGCGCAAGGACTTTTTCGGCGATCGGGCGAAGACGGCCATCGTCGGTCTGGAACTCTCGACGAGACCGATCGTTAGCAGCGGAAGTTGCGGCCGGGAAGCTCGCGGACATTTGTATTGATGATAGCCGATGGCCCGGCTTCAGTCAGTAGCGTTCGAAGCAGGCGGAAAACTCTGATTATTGTCTGAAGAAGCGGCAAATCGCCCTAAAGGACCGGCAAGTTCTTCCCGAACTTCGCGCTTTGCTGGAAATCCGGAAACGGCGCGACACATAGCTGGCCGCAGGCGTCGTCTTTTCTGCTAACCTTGCGCTTCTAATTTCCGGAGCGACTACCTTGGTCAACATCACCGTTTCGTCCCTGCGACTCCCTGTCATTTACCTGGCTCTCGCTGCAGCACTGATCGCCCAAACGCAAACTTCCAGCACTCCCGCTGCAGCCGAACAATCGCCGTCTTACTCTCCAAGCCTGGACGTCTCCTCCATGGATCGATCCGTCGATCCTTGCGCGGATTTCTACAAGTACTCCTGTGGCGGGTGGCAAAAACGCAATCCCATTCCGGCCGATCAGACTTCTTGGAGCGTGTACGGCAAGCTCTACCAGGACAATCTGCAATTCCTGCGCGGAATTCTCGAAGAGTCGGCAAAAGCCACACAGCGCGATGCCGTCACTCAGAAGATCGGAGACTATTACGCCGCTTGTATGGACGAAGCGGCCGTGAACCGCCGCGGCGCGGAGCCGATCAAGCCGAACTTGGATGCCATTGGCGCGCTTCGGTCAGTGCACGATCTCGCGCCATTCGTGGCGCGATTGCAGCTAGAAGCTTCCCCCTCTGCCACCATGTTTGGCGCCTTTTCGATTCAGGATCCTGACAACTCCGAGCAGCAGATTGCGGGAATCAGCCAGGGCGGACTAGGTTTGCCCGACCGCGATTACTACACCAAGGACGATGTCAAGTCGAAAGAGACGCGAGAACGCTACCTGCAGCATGTTCAGAAGATGTTCGAACTGCTCGGAGATCCAACGCCCAAAGCGCAAGCTGAAGCGCAGGACATCATGCGCATCGAGACTGCCCTGGCGCAAGCCTCGCTTACGCGCGTGGAGCGGCGCGATCCTTATAAGCGCAAAAACAAAATGAAGGTGGCCGATCTGGCAGCGCTGGCTCCCAATTTCGATTGGGTGGCCTTCTTCAAGACAACCAACGCGCCCTCGTTCGAGATTCTGAACGTTACCGCTCCTCCGTTTTTCAAGGCTCTTAATGCGGAGCTGGCCAGCGAACCGCTGGAGAACTGGAAGAACTACCTACGCTTCCACCTGGCAAACTCCTACGCGCCCTATCTCTCGCAGACCTTCGTCGATGAGAATTTTGCCTTTTACCGGCAATATCTACGGGGCGCCAAAGAGCAGCAGCCTCGTTGGAAGCGCTGCGTGCAGTATGTAGATGACGATCTTGGAGAGGCGCTAGGACAGGCCTATGTTCGAAAAGCCTTCCCGCCTGAAATGAAGGCAAGCACATTAGACATGGTTCGGCGCATCGAGGATGCAATGGCGCAACGCATTGAGCAGCTCGACTGGATGAGTCCCGAAACGAAACAGCAGGCACTGGTCAAGCTGCACAGCATGCGAAATAAGATTGGATATCCGGACAAATGGCGCAACTATAGTTCGGTGAACATCACAGCGACGGATTTCCTGGCCAACGTGCGCAATGCAAGCGTCTTCGAGGCCCATCGCCGATTCAACAAGATCGGTCAGCCGGTCGATCATGGCGAGTGGGGTATGACTCCGCCGACGGTAAATGCCTATTACAACCAGTCGATGAATGACATCAACTTTCCTGCTGGCGTGCTGCAGCCGCCTCTCTATGACGCCAAAATGGATGACGCTCCGAATTATGGCGACACCGGAGGCACCATCGGCCACGAGCTGACGCATGGCTTCGACGACGAAGGAAGGAAATATGACGCGCAGGGCAATCTGCGAGACTGGTGGACCAAGGAAGACGCCGCCAAATTCACCGCCCGCGCACAATGCGTGGAAGATCAGTACTCGAAGTATGTAGTCGTAGATGACGTCCACATTAACGGCAAGCTTACCCTCGGTGAGGACGTCGCCGATCTCGGCGGGGAGATTCTCGGATATATCGCCTGGAAGGACGCGACCAAAGACAAAAACCTGCAACCCATCGATAGTCTCACTCCCGATCAGCGTTTTTTCGTCGGCTTTGCCCAGTGGGCCTGCGAGAACGATCGTCCGGAAAATGCTCGCCTGCGCGCGTTGACCGATCCGCACTCGCCCGCGGAGTACCGCATTAACGGCGTGGTGGTGAATATGCCGGAGTTCAGTCAGGCATTCTCATGCAAAGCCGGACAACCGATGGTTAAGCCAGCGGATCAGGTGTGCCGAGTGTGGTGAGAGCGTCCGGGCAATTCGAATTGAAACCGGCTTGACCTGACTTATTTCTCAATTCGGACGGAAACCGTTCCCTTTCCTTGCACTGTCATCCTCCGCACCGCAGCCAAGACAGTTACCGCAGCTTCAGCCTGGTCTGCGATGCGGGGGTCTGCTGTTTCCGCGGAAAAAAAGCGGATCCCCGCGACCGCAACTTCACCGACTATGTTCTTTCCACAGAGTCTCGACGCGGTCGTAGGGATGACAATGCGGAGAAATCAAAGGTAGGGCGAGTCGGGCCTAAGATCTAGACGTATGTTTATTGTCGATCCAAACGTAGAAGAAATAGTCGTCGCTGGACGTGGCAACCTGCAGGTTCATCTTCTTGCCCGCCCGGTTCACCGCAGCTCGCACGTTTTCGATCTTCTGCTTTCGCAGATCCAAAAGCGGTATTTTCAAAGCGTTACCACGCTGTAGAACCAACAAGTTACTGAGAATCTGGGACACAAGGGCATTGTGCTTTCCTTTGCGGCTGTGCGGCACCTCCGCAGTAGGAATTGTTTCGAACGAGTCCTGCGAGGAGGTTTCTAAGGAGTTCTTCCGCATAAACATATCTTAACCTATCGCAATCGTATCCATAAGAGCAAACCAACTTTTTCTCCAGTCGTCTGCATCTTAGCTGAACGGGACCATGGTGAGACCTGGTTCCCAGTCGTGAGGAGCATGAATGGTAAGCCCCCTTCAACCGATAGTCGCTCTCCAAGGCAAGGTAAGATGCGACTCCGAGACAAATGACCCGATCGACGTCCGCTACACAGTACCAGAAGGGGAATTACGCAAAAAAAGGATCCTACATGTCGAGTTCGATCGCGTCCTCTTGGCCACTCGTCATGCGCTATTAGAGACAGCTGGGTTTGAGGTGATTTCCTGCTTCAGCGGAATGGCGGCACGCGAGGTCTCCACTGGCAACGCGCGCTTCGACCTCTTCCTGATCGGGCATGCCGCTCCTATCGACGAGAGGACCGATCTTGTTACCTGGATTCGAGCTCATTTCCCGCGCATCGCGATCGTTGCACTTCGTTCTCGCGATACCGACTACTCGCCCTTGGGCGGCGATGCCACGGCCGTCGCCGATCCGACTGAGTTGTTGAACACGGTCATCGATCTTCTAAAGATGCGCTAAGGCGACTTGAGCAGTTTGTCGGTGAACTGAATTTGGTTTCAATTTAGACTGGTTATGTGTCTGCGCGACGTAGGACCAAACCAAAAGCCACTAAGAAGGGGGAGAGGACGCCGGCTATTTATTACAGCGAGAAGCCGGTGAGTCTGAAAGAGTGGCGTGCCGGCAAAACCTCTCCCAATCCAAAGCCGGTCAACTCGGGTGGCTGAGTTCTGCCGCTCTGGGATGCCGACACTGTGCAATCCCGCAGTTCCGGGCCCTATCTCTTAGGAAAGCAGTCTGAATCAACCCACATATGCCCACTCCAAGAAGGCGTGTCTCCAAAACAATAAAAAGCTCTTCCTCTTTTGTTGCCAAGACGCCCACGGGTACCGCCGGACTCGACGAAATCACCAATGGGGGCATCCCCAAAGGTCGAAACACGTTGGTTTGTGGAGGCGCGGGATCGGCGAAAACCTTGTTTGCCATGAAGTATCTGGTTTGCGGAGCGTTGCAGTATGGCGAACCGGGATTGTGCGTCAGCTTCGAGGAAACTGCGGAAGAGCTTGCTCAGAACATGGCGTCTCTCGGGTATGACATTCCCGCATTGGTAAAAAAGAAGATGCTGGCCATCGATCACGTGCAGATTGCGCGCCACGAGTTCGAGGAAACCGGCGAGTACGATCTCACCGGTCTGTTCGTGCGCATGGAGCACGCGATACGCACCATTGGAGCCAAGCGGGTAGCGCTCGATACCATCGAAGTGCTGTTCAGCGGCCTGCCGAATGAAGCTGTTGTTCGCGCAGAATTACGGCGTTTGTTTCGCTGGCTCAAGTCGCAGGGTGTAACCACGATCATTACAGCGGAAACCGGCACTGGAACTCTCACTCGCCATGGACTGGAGGAATACGTTGCCGACTGCGTGATATTGCTTGATCATCGCGTGAGCGAGCAGCTATCGACGCGGCGGTTGCGCGTAGTGAAGTATCGCGGATCGGCGCACGGCACCAACGAGTATCCGTTCCTGCTTGATGAAGCGGGCATGTCAGTGGTGCCAATTACCTCCGTCGGCCTTACTCACGAAGCCAGCACCGACCGTATCTCCAGCGGCATCCAGGGATTGGACTATATGCTGGGCGGAAAGGGCTTTTTCCGCAATAGCAGCGTTCTCATTTCGGGCACAGCCGGCACGGGAAAATCCAGCTTTGCAGCGCATTTTGCCAAGGCCGCATGCGCACGCGGTGAGCGCTGCCTGTACCTGGCTTTCGAGGAGTCGCCCAGCCAAATCCAGCGAAATATGCAAAGCGTCGGCCTGAATCTTGAACCTTGGATTCAAAAAGGACTGCTCAAGATACTGGCTTCGCGCCCGACCAGCACCGGACTGGAAGGGCACTTGGCGCGAATTCATCGCGACGTTGAGGAGTTCAAGCCTTCGGTCGTGGTCGTTGATCCGATTACCAACCTGGTTTCCGCCGGGGATTCACCCGCGGTGAAATCGATGTTGACCCGTTTGATCGACTACTTGAAGTTGGAGAACATTACCGCATTGTTTACGAATCTAACGGTGAAAGGCCTGGTCGAGGAAACGTCGATCGGCATCTCCTCGCTGATGGATACCTGGATTCTGTTACGGGAAATGGAAAACTACTTACGCGACGTGTCCGGCGACACTCCGGAACGGCAGAGAGCCATCCATATTCTTAAGTCACGCGGAATGTCGCACTCGCGCAAGATGGAGCCATTTGAGATTTCCGATCATGGAATTCACATGCTGAAAGTAAAGATGGACGCCAATACCGCCGACCAAGGATTACGAGGTCTGAGACGAGCAAGATGAAGAAAGCTAGTGCAAAATCGCGGAAATCGGGCTTGACCCGGACGAGCAGAGCTGCATCTAAAGGAAAAGCAGCAAGAAAGCCTCAGGCCAACGGTGCGGCTGGAAAAGAACCTCATGCGAAGGACAAGGTCATAACTTGGGAACTTCGTCTTTACGTAGCGGGGAACACTCCGAACTCCATCGCCGCCTTCAGCAATCTCAAACAGATTTGCGAGACCCACATGGGTGGACGATACCGCATCGAAATCATCGATCTTTTGCGGAACCCCCAATTGGCCAGTGGCGATCAGATTATCGCCATTCCCACTCTGGTTCGGCGCCTTCCCACGCCGATCAAGAAAATCATCGGCGACCTTTCGAACCGGGAGCGAGTCTTGATCGGCCTCGACTTGAAGCCTGCTCGACTGAGTTCAGCGACAGACTGAATCATTGATGCGGCGAAACGGCTCAGCTCCCAAGCGTTCAGGACGATTGTCGGGCGGAAGCCCCGAGGCTCTTGGTGGCGTCCCCTTCAACATAGGCGCCCGAACTGACGCCTATCATTTTCGCCTCTATATCGCTGGAGACGACAAGAAGTCCAGGCGAGCAATAGACAGTCTGCAGAAGCTATCCTCTTTGTTCGTTCCAGGGCGCTTCTCTGCCGAGATCATTGATCTCTACAAGAATGCTGCGCGTGCGAGAGAAGACAGCATCTTGGCCGTGCCGGCGTTGGTAAAGGTTCATCCTCCGCCGCCGACGACTTTCATCGGCGCCACCAACGATCAATTCGCGATTCTACGCAGACTTGGAATCCCCTTCGACCCCAAGGTAATGAGCGCGTATCCTGAGCGGCCCTCTCAGTCGTAATACTCCAGACCAAGATGCGTAATCATCTCTTCGCCGCGCAGATGGCGCAGTGTGTTCTTGAGCTTCATGGATTGAATGAAGAGATCGTGCTCCGGATACAGCCCGGGCGCAGTCATGGGTGACTTAAAGTAAAAGCTCAGCCATTCCTGAATGCCGATTCCCTTCAGCTCCGGGGTGCGCTGCGCCAAGTCAAGAAAGAGCACGAGATCCAGCACAATGGGTGCAGCCAGGATGGAATCGCGACACAGGAAATCGACCTTGATCTGCATCGGATAATTGAGCCAGCCGAAGATGTCGATGTTGTCCCAACCCTCTTTGTTATCACCGCGCGGCGGATAATAATTAATCCGAACCTTGTGAAAAATGTTGCCGTAGAGTTCGGGATAGAGGTCTGGTTGCAGGATGTGCTCAAGTACACCGAGCTTCGACTCCTCCTTGGTTTTGAACGACTCCGGATCGTCCAGCACTTCGCCATCGCGGTTACCTAGAATGTTGGTTGAGTACCATCCACTGACGCCCAACATGCGCGCTTTGAACGCGGGCGCGAGAACGGTCTTGATCAATGTCTGGCCGGTCTTAAAATCCTTTCCGCAAATCGGAGCCTCATTGCGGCGAGACAGCTCATGCATTGCCGGGAGATCGACCGTCAAGTTTGGAGCGCCGTTGGCAAATGGCACGCCCTCCATCAAGGCCGCATAGGCGTAAATCATAGAGGGAGCAATGTCGGGACTGCTGTTCTTGAGCGCCTTTTCGAAGGCTTGTACCGACGCGTGCGAGGCAGTCTCTTGAATGAAAATCTCGGTTGATCCACACCACATCATGACCAGGCGATCGGCCCCCGAAGTCTTTTTGAAGTCTCGGATGTCGGCACGAAGCTGCTCGGCCAGATCCATCTTCGATTTACCTGACTTCACATGATGTCCGTCGAGCCTTTTAACGTAGTGCCGGTCGAACACTGCCTTGCGCGGTTTGACCGACTGCAGAAACGGCTTCACCTTGCCGAGCATTTCTTTTTCGAGAACGCCGGCCTTGCTGGCAGCTGTGTACATGTCATCTTCGAAGACGTCCCATCCGGTAAAAACCAGATCGGAAATATTGGCCAGAGGCACAAAATCGCTGATCTTGGGTGTGCGGCCCTCGGTGCGCTTACCCAATCGCACGGTGCCCATCTGAGTTAATGATCCAATCGGTTTCGCGTGTCCTTTGCGTACCGCTTCAACGCCGGCGACGAAAGTAGTCGCCACAGCCCCCATTCCGGGGATCATGATTCCCAGCTTGCCTTTTGCCGGAGCGATCTTGTCTCCGGAAGACTTATTCTGTTTTGCCATTCTTGGCAGTCTCTCCCTGATGATTTCGTAAGCTGTTGCGCAAAACGACTATGTTCTCGTATTGGTGGATCATTTGCAACGTGCGCCGAGCGATCATTGCTCATTGCGCAACGACAAAAAATACGATGGGTGCAGCAATCCGGTAGGGCCGTACGGTTCCTCGTGTGTGAACACGAACCCAAGTTTTTGCAGAACCGCCTTCGATGCCTGGTTTTGAGGATGGTGGCCGGCGAACAGTCCAGCAGTATGAAGATTCTCTGAGGCCCAGCGACAAACTCCACGAGCGGCTTCGGTTGTGATTCCCTGTCCCCAGAATTGCTTTCTAATGTGAAATCCAAGCTCGTACACCAGCCGGCCAAGATCATGTGGACGCAAGCCGCAGCATCCGACATGCACATCGCCCTTCAGCAAAAAGATCGGCCAATACTGGACCTTGTGGAGCTGCATGCACTCGATCTCCCGCGCGAGCCGCTCTTTCACCTGTTGTGGCGATAAAGGACCGCCGATGTACTACCGACGTCCACGTCTCCCCAGAGATCATTCGCCAGCGGAAGATCGATTGTGGACCACGTACGAAAACCAATACGTTCTGTTTTGAGGAAATACTCCTGCATTTCGTCCGGCGAACTGATTGTAGCTGCGGTAATAGCCGAATATCGGACGCCATGCCGGAACCTGAAGGGACATTGAATTAAAATGCTGCGAAATGCCTCGCAAAATTGCAGTTGTCACCGGCAGTTCCAGCGGATTCGGTCTGCTTACTGTAATTGAACTTGCCAAAGCAGGTTTCTTTATCGTCGCCACCATGCGACAACTGGAGCGGCGCGGCCGC
>Ga0307479_10005545_pt1 | contig 11547 bp, 9 predicted proteins | sample atmos_gasesECM4C_FD_203743 | JGI IMG/M metagenome (GOLD analysis project Ga0307479, IMG submission 203743) | Hardwood forest soil microbial communities from Morgan-Monroe State Forest, Indiana, United States - atmos_gasesECM4C_515 | ecosystem: Environmental > Terrestrial > Soil > Temperate... | reverse complement strand
GGATGAGCTTCAGCGAGGAGCTTCAGCCGGCGAAAATCAAAGTCATCGGCGTGGGCGGTGGCGGCTGCAATGCCGTGAACCGCATGATTCGGGCCAAAGTGGAGGGGGTCGAGTTTATTGCGGCGAATACGGACTTGCAGGCGTTGAAGTTGTCGCAAGCTCCGGTAAAGCTACAACTGGGCGCGAAGTTAACCAAGGGCCTTGGCGCGGGCGCCAATCCCGAGGTCGGCCGTAAAGCCGCTCTCGAAGACACGGAAAAAATTATCGAAGCGCTCGAAGGCTCGGACATGATTTTCATCACCGCAGGCCTCGGCGGAGGCACCGGCAGCGGAGCTGCGCCGGTGGTGGCTTCGCTCGCCAGCGAACTTGGCGCGCTCAGCGTTGCCGTGGTTACCAAACCGTTTGCATTTGAAGGCAAGCGCCGCATGCTACAAGCCGAGCAGGCGCTGCAAGAGCTCATCAGCGCCGTCGACACCGTCATCGTCATTCCCAACGAGCGCTTGATGGAAACCGTCGAGCGCGGCACTAGCTTCTTCGACGCCTTTCGCATTGCCGACGATATTTTGCGCCAGGCGGTGCAAGGCATCTCCGACATCATCACCGTGCCCGGCATCATCAACCGTGACTTCGCCGACGTGAAGGCCATCATGCACGGCCAGGGCTACGCGGTGATGGGCACCGCGGTGGCTACCGGCACCAACCGCGCGGTCGACGCGGCGAATCGCGCCATCGCCAGCCCACTGCTCGAAGATAATTCCATCCAGGGCGCGCAGGGCATCCTGATCAACATTTCCGGCAGCTCCAGCCTCACGCTGCACGAAGTGCACGAAGCATCCTCAGTCATCCAGAAAGCCGCGCACGAAAACGCCAACATTATTTTCGGTGCGGTGCAAGACGACCAGATGAAAGACACCGTGAAGATTACGGTCATCGCCGCCGGCTTCAAGGAAGCTAACAAGAAACAGACGCAGCAGCGCCCATCCTTTATGCCCAAGACTTGGAAGGCTGGCCGCGAAGTTCCCGAGCCGCCGCAACATCAGCCGGCGAGCGTCGTGCACCAGGTCCAGGAAAACGTCCGCGAAGTCGCCCGCGAAGTTCCCGCGGACGACCTCGACGTGCCGACATTCCTCCGCCGCCACGCCCAAAAAGCTTAACCAAGTCTCACGCCGCGGCATTTTTTCTGAGGCATGCTCAGCCGGCCCATCATCAAAAAAGGCCTCTTGTCGGCATTTTTGAGTAACCGCCAAATCCGCCAATTCATCCTAATAGCCGGGACCTGCCGTGCTGGAGGATTGTCGTGGCTCAACGAACGATGCAGCTTGGGGCGACTGGAATCTGGACCAGTCAACTCGACAATTTTCCGGCGGCTCAGACGCAGGAAGCGGTAGCCGAATTGGAAGAGCTGGGGTTCGGGGCGCTTTGGTGTGGCGAATCGACAGGCCGCGAAGCGCTCACAAATGCAGGTTTGCTCTTAGCAGGAACTAAGGGCATCGTCATCGCCACTGGCATTGCAAATATCTACGGTCGCGATCCAGTTACCATGGCCGCTGCACAAAAAACATTAGCAGAGGCGTACCCCAATCGCTTCCTTCTTGGGTTGGGCGTGAGCCATGTTCCGTTGGTGGAGCAGTTACGCGGCCATCGTTATGAGAAACCGGTTGCTACGATGCGTGCGTATTTGGATGCAATGGATAAGGCTCCTTATCGAGCCGCGCCACCTTCATCGAAGCCGCTCCGCGTCTTGGCGGCACTGGGGCCGAAGATGCTGCAACTCTCCGCCGAGCGTGCGGACGGCGCACACCCGTACAACACCACTCCAAAGCACACTGCTCAGGCTCGCGAACTGCTGGGCCCTGGCCCTCTTTTGTGTCCGGAACAGGCAGTCGTTTTGGAGACGAATCCGGCCAAGGCGCGCGCCATCGCCAGAAAATTCCTCGCGATCTACCTGACCTTGCCCAACTACACGAATAACTTCTTGCGGTTGGGATTCCAGGAAGCCGATTTCGCCAACGGAGGCAGCGACAAACTCATCGACGCCGTGATTGCCTGGGGAGATTTGAAAACGGTGTTGAATCGCATCCACGAACATCACGCGGCAGGCGCTGACCACGTGTGCGTTCAGGTGCTCACAGACGAGGCCAAAACCCTTCCATTGCGCGAATATCGCGAGCTGGCATCGGCTATCGCTCGGAAGTAGATGCTCGCCATGGCGGCGGCCATTCATTAAAGGCGCCTAGCCCATTCCATCCCGGCTCGATGCTTGTCACGGCCATTTCTTGTTGATAGGCTTGCGCTCCGTACTCCGGGTCTCGGTCGGATTTTGCTTTGCTCTGCGCCAGGCCGGAAGCGCAAAGGAGACCATCCATGAAAAACATTTCCAAGCTCACAATGTGGCTGCTGGTCTTCGCGACCGCAGCGTTGGCCGGGTGCCAGGAGTCTTATCACGAGAAAGAAGAGCGCTACGTGCTCATCGCCGCGAATATCAACTTGCCCTATTGGCAGGAAGCCGAAGCGGGCATGCGCGATGTCACCAAGGAATTGGGGCTCGGCGTAAAAGGCGAAATGGATGGTCCAACCTCGTATGACCCCAAGGCAGAAGTCGACGCTTTCCAAAAGGCTGTATCTTCACACCCCGCCGGGATTCTTGTTTCAGTCGCAAGTCCAGAAATGTTTCAGGCGCCCATCGCCGCCGCCATTGCCAGCGGTATCCCTGTAATCTGCCTCGACTCCGATGCGCCCGATTCCAAGCGCGTCATGTTCATCGGCACGGATAATTTCCGCGCTGGACAGGAAAGCGCCAAGCGCATCGCCGATATCCTGAAAGGTCACGGCGACATTCTGCTCGTCACTATTCCCGGCCAGCTCAATTTGGAAGAGCGCGTGCGCGGCGCCAACGAAGCCTTGAAGAAATATCCCGGAATAAAAATCGTCCAAACCATCGACGACAAGGGCAATTCGAATAATGCATTCGACGCTGTCAATGCTGTCCTCTCTGCCAAGAAGCAAAAAGTGGATGGCATCCTCTGTCTTGAGGCTTCCGGCGGAGCCGGCGCTGCGAGTGCGCTGCATCGCGTGGACATGACGGGAAAAATCGCTATCGTGTCGTTCGACAAGGATCCCGAAACGTTGGACTGGATCGACCGCAGCGGCATTAACGCCACCGTCGTGCAAAAGCCTTATGTGATGGCGTATTACGGCGTGAAATTCCTGGACGACTTGCATCACAACGCAGTGCATGAATTCAAGGATTGGCGCAACGCGCCAGCGTCTCCATTGCCGGCATGGGTCGACACCGGAACCGCCATTGTTGACAAGACAAACCTAGCGGCCTTTAAGGAGGCCCAGGCCGCACACCCCAAACCGCTGTAATCGACGAATTTTAAACCAACCCAAGCGAAGCGAACGCCGTAATCGAAACGCAGCCTAATGCCACGCCCAGGACGATGCCCGCGAGGACATCGCTCAGGAAGTGCATGCCCAACACGATCCGCGACACCGCGATACTGAATGCCACAAAAAACAGCGTCCCTTCCAGAGACGGATAAAAATAACTGACCACCAGCGCGATCGAAAACGCCGTCATGGTGTGTCCGGAAGGAAACGAGAATTTGTCCGGCGGCAAAACTCTGGACCAGCAGTGTGGCTCCACCTGGCAAGGCCGCGATCGCTGGCTCAGTCTCTTGAGCAGCTTGAACACTAGGATTCCCAAAATGGCCGCCGAGCCCGCCGCGCCGACCGCCGCGAATTTTTGCGCTCCGCCGTAGACCAGGAGCATCGCGCCAAGCCCGTACCAGAGCCAGCCGTCGCCCATCCGCGTCGCGGCGATCATCCAGTAACGGATCCATCGCGGCGCGCGCCACCGGTTCATCCGCCGCATCAGGCGGTGATCGCGCTGCTCGATGAATCCCCAGACGGTCCGCGTGACGGTCATCGCGTCACCCCACTTACTTAGATTCGTCCGCACTCCAAAACGTCAACCCGCCAAATTGCTCTCCAGGCCCGCGTCCAACTGCCAGAGCAAGCGCGATTTCTTCTCTTCGCTGCCGAGCTTGGCAGACCACTTGCGGCAAAAGCGAATTTCGTTCAGCCAGTGCGCCGCAGTGAACGCCGGAACAAACACGGCCAGTGGCATCAGCGGCAGCGTGAACGGCCGATCACACAGCAACGCCACCACGATGCGGTACACATCAGCGGTCAGTTTCACGTAACTCCCGTGCGCGCCGCCGATCATTCCGCGGCCAGCGCGCAGTCCCGCAAGAAATTCCTCCGCCGTGCGCGCACCTGCAACTTCCGTATAGGTGCGCCCCACGCCGGCAATCGTGTGCGAATCACTTCCGGCGATGCCGACTTTTCCAAGGCGCTTCGCCAAGTTTTTCGCACTGTCATTCGCCCGCGTCCACATCTGCCCGTTGCGGACCTCAAACGCAGGCACATACGACGCGAACCAGCGAAAATCTTGCTCGTCGCGGCTGCCCGTCAGTCCGGAAAAAACGTGGTTCACACTGAAGAATAGTTTGCGCTCCGTCAGATACATCAGTAGTGCGATAAAATCGTTTCGATGGCGCTGAATTTCCGCATGATCACGTTCGCTGATTCCGTAGACCCCTAGATGCATCAGCGTGCCGCTAGGCATCTTTACGGTCACTTCTTCGCTCAGGAAAAAATCAGGGTAGCGGCGTAACACCTCCACCGCATCGATGGAATCGTGGTCGGTTATGGTTACAATGGACATGCCGAGGCGCTTGAGCCGCTCATACACCTCCGTCGGGTCGTTGTACGACTCGCGGCAGATGCGGTTCAAGACAGGGGCGTCGAACATTCCTGAAGCAACCGAGTGAACATGAAGGTCGCATCGCATGGTACTATTTTGAAACGGCGATATGAACAATCCGTGAAGAGGCCGCGAATTCTGGGTAAATGTGTCGATGGAACTCATTGAGCACATGAGACTTCCAGCGTTATCCACATGGCATGCTGTGTGCTCTGCCCGGCGAAACTCAGGCGTATGACACAATGCCCGCCATGAAAAAAATACACGTTGTATTCCACGACGGTGGCGGCGGTCACCGTAATGCCGCCGTGGCTCTGCAGACCATGGCCGCCCAGCAGCAACGTCCCTGGCAGGTCGAGCTGATCCAGTTTCAGGAGCTCACCGACCAGCTCGACGTTCTGCGCAAGCTCACCGGTATTCGCATCCAAGAGCAGTACAACGTGCTCCTGCAAAATGGCTGGACGCTCGGCAGCGTGTATCTCCTGCGCGTGCTGCAAGCGACCATTCGTGCCTTCCACGGCCAACTCGTGCGCTTGCTCGAAAAGTTCTGGCGCGAAAAGCCCGCCGACCTCCTGGTCTCCGTCATACCTCATTTCAATCGCGAACTCTGCCAGAGCTGGAGCAAAATCTATCCGGGCCGCCCGTTCGTCACGCTCATCACCGACCTTGCCGATTTTCCGCCGCGTTTTTGGATCGAGCCTTTGAAGGAGCAATACGTCATCGCCGGCACAGAGCGCGCCGCGGAGCAAGCTCGCACCCTCGGCCACAACGACGCGCACATCTTTCGCACCTCCGGCATGATCCTGCGCCCAGATTTTTACGCGCCAGACAATTCCGATCCTATCGTTCTGCGCAAAGAATTGGGCCTGCGCCCCGACCTCACTACTGCGATCGTCCTGTTCGGAGGGCACGGATCCAAAGTGATGTACGACATCACCCGCCGCCTCGACGCCGCGCAACTCCCCTTGCAACTCATTCTGATCTGTGGCCGCAACGAAGAGCTCGCCGCCGAATTCAACGCGCAGCCGTGGCGCATGCCGGTAAAAGTGATCGGCTTCACAAAGGAAATCCACAAATTGATGCGCGCCGCCGACTTCCTCATCGGCAAGCCCGGACCGGGCAGCATCGCCGAAGCCATGGTGCGCAAGCTGCCCGTGCTCATCGAATGCAACGCTTGGACGCTCCCGCAGGAGCGCTACAACGCCGAGTGGGTCGCGGAAAAACGCGTTGGCATCGTTCTGCGCAGCTTCCGTGAAGTGGTCAGCGGCGTCCAGCGCATGCTCGATCCTGTCCCTTCGGCGGAGTTCCGCAAGAACGTCGCCGCCCTGGAAAATCGCGCTATCTTCGAGATCCCGGAAATCCTCGACAATCTCCTGCGTGAATCTGCAGAGGCGCAATCGTCCCAATCAGACGCCCAAAATCTGGCCACTGTGAGCTAACACTGGATTTTTGTGGAGTTGGACTACAGCCGGGCGTGCTCGGCGCGATCCCTATGCCGCAAGCGCGGCCCGGCGCCCGGATTGTCGCCGCTGTAATGGTTTCGCGACTTTGCGCAAGACGTCGCCCACCAGCGCGTCGCGTATTTCGGCAACTCGCACATCTTCACGCAACTTCCCAGGCTCTTCGCTCGGGAACAATGACAGTAGCATCCCCCCGCTCGCGTTGATTGCAGCCGGCCCGGAGTGTCTGCCAGCAAGCCCCAGGACACTGCTAAGAGCGCAGCTCCCAGCAGCAGCAATCTCCACAGCAGCGTCTTCGGCGAAGGGTAGAGTGTGCGAAGCTGGTGCATCGTCGGATTCTGTTGCCGCTCGGGAAAAAAACCGATAGCGCCCCATGGCTGAAAATTTTGTTACCGTGGTCCTGGAACTAGCTCCTACCCAGCTTTCATTTCAACCAATATCCACGAGCTTCATTTCGGAACCGGGTCGAGTTCCCGAATACAGCGCTGGCACAGTTCCAAAGTGAATTTGGGGACCGATTTGGAGCGCTTGCCGCAAACTGGTTGTCACGCTAAGTGACACATAAAAGCACACTTATCTAAATTAACGGCCAAGACCACGTTGGCGCAGTTCGTGCACTATCCCCCGACCGTTGGCGCGTTTCCGATGACGAGCCAAGAAGGGTGACGAGCGAGGGGGAAGGGGCTTGCTCGCCGCTTTTTAAGGTTCGTTCCCACCTGCCTCTGAGAGGGAAGCTAGGATGGATGACCCCACGCGTCGGTGTGAAAACGACACTGACAAATGGAAACGCGTCACTCGGGGCTCTTGTTCCCAAGCAAGGGCCCCACTTTTTTGCCCACTCTTTAGGTGGGACACCCATTCCTGGCTGTCCTCCCAATCCTCTCAATCCCCAAGAATCCGCCGCGCTAGTTGACCTTCTTCGTTACCGCAATATTCAGATGCCGCAGCACATGCTCCACTTCCGTTTCCCGCAGCCGTGAAGCGTCGTACTCGAACGACAAATGATTCTTGTCATTGATCTGGAAGCGCCGCAAACCATAGGTGTTCGCGAACGTTCCCAACGCGCGCAGTTGTTCTTCCGCCAGCGGCTTCTGCAATTCGTAAGTTGCTTCCACAAGTGTCATGCGCGGCATAGTAGCACATAGGCCGGTCTGTCTCCCGGCATCGTTGAGTAATCCTGGCGGCAGCGGGTTTGCAAGGATAGGGGTAGGGGGTATATACTGGCGTCTGGAGAAATACAAATGCCAAGGAGCGGTGAACGCCGACGTCAAGCAAACGCTGATTGCGCGTGCGACGCTGGCGCGCGCAAAGCAGTGGCCGTTGACCCCGAAATCAAAACGGCCAATCGTCACCGCCTTCGCCGCATCGAAGGCCAGATCCGTGGCCTGCAAAAAATGGTCGAAGACGACCGCTACTGCGCGGACATCATCACGCAAATCGCCAGTGTCCAGGAAGCGCTGCGCGGCGTCGCACGCAACCTGATGCGCAACCACCTGCGCCACTGCGCCACCAAAGCCCTACGCAGCGGCAAGCAACAAGAAACCCAGGCGATGTACGACGAGCTGCTCGAACTGATTTACGCGCATTTGCGCTGAACAAGAAGCGAAGGAATGATGCAACGACGTAACGAAGTAGCGACGCAAGGAGAAGAATGGAACGCGATCCAGTTTGCGGCATGACCGTTGATCCCGATAAAGCCGCGGCGAAAGTCGAACACTCCGGGAAAACCCACTACTTCTGCGCGGCGGGCTGCGCGAAGCGCTTCCAGCAAGCACCGGAGAAATATTTGCAACCCGCGAAAACGCAATCTGCTCCATCTGGCTTGGTGAATCTACACACCGCGTCGAAATCTGCGGCGACAGCCGCAGCGCCAGCCACTATGGACGCAAGACAATTACACCAATCTTCCGCTTTACCTGCCGTCGCAGAAGCGCTGCGCGCGCCAACAGCCGAAAAGACGGCCGCCCGCGAGAAGCAAGTGCGCTACACCTGCCCGATGCATCCGCAAATCGTGCAAGTCGGCCCGGGCTCTTGCCCGATCTGCGGCATGGCGCTCGAGCCCATGGATGTATTCGCGGAAGTGGAGGCTGACCCGGAATATGACTCCATGCGTTTGCGCTTCTGGCTTAGCGCCGCGCTTTCCGCGCCCCTGTTGGTGCTTGCGATGTTCGGTGAGTCGCTCGGCCTGCACGTCGCGCCCACCCTTCTTCACTGGATCGAGTTCGTGCTCGCCACTCCGGTTGTGCTCTGGGGCGGTTGGCCATTCTTTCAACGATTCTGGGCCTCGCTCATCAATCGATCTCCCAACATGTTCACGCTCATTGGCCTGGGCACCGGCGCCGCGTATCTCGACAGCGTAATCGCCACCGTCTTCCCGCAAGTTTTTCCCGCGTCCTTCCGCGATATGCAGGGAGGAGCGCCGGTTTATTTCGAGGCTGCTGCAGTGATCACCACCCTGGTGCTGCTCGGCCAGGTGCTCGAGCTGCGCGCGCGCCAGCGTACTTCCGGAGCAATCCGGGCATTGCTCAATCTAGCTCCCCAGCAGGCGCATCGTATGGCCGCCGCCGGCTCTGAAAGAGACATTCCACTCAGCGAAGTACAGCCCGGCGATCTCCTGCGCGTCCGTCCTGGCGAGCGCATTCCCGTCGACGGCACCATTCGCGAAGGCGCAAGCGCGGTCGATGAATCGATGGTAACCGGCGAACCCATGCCGGTGGACAAATCCATCGGAGACAAAGTGATTGGCGGCACGTTGAATGCCAGCGGCAGCTTCGTCATGGAAGCCGAGCGCGTCGGCAGTGAAACGATGCTGGCGCAGATAGTGAGGCTGGTCAGCGAAGCGCAACGCAGCCGCGCTCCAATGCAGCGCCTGGCGGACAAAGTTGCCGCTTACTTCGTGCCCGCGGTTATTGCCACGGCGGTTCTGTCATTTCTCGGATGGATGTTGCTCGGCCCAGAGCCACACTTTGAGCACGCGCTGGTCGCCGCCGTCTCCGTTCTCATCATCGCGTGCCCGTGCGCCCTGGGACTCGCCACGCCAATGTCCATCATGGTCGCGGTAGGCCGCGGCGCGCACGCCGGTGTGCTCGTCCGCAACGCCGAAGCCCTCGAAACGCTCGCCAAAGTGGACACCCTGGTTGTCGACAAAACCGGTACCGTGACCGAAGGCAAACCCCGGGTCACAGGCATTAACGTGTTCGCGGGAAGCGGTTTCACAGGCGATTCGCTGCTCTCCATCGCCGCGAGCCTCGAGCGCCTAAGCGAACACCCTCTTGCTCGCGCCGTTGTGGCTGCTGCGGAGGAAAAGCATCTGCAGCTCGCCGCCGCGAGCGAGTTTCGCGCTACTTCCGGACGCGGCGTGGAAGGTGTCGTCTCTGGCAAACGAGTTGTGGCCGGAACCGCGAGCTTCTTGCGCGAGCAGGGAATTGATCTTCCGGCCGAAGTGCACACGCCGAATCCGGAACAAGATTCTTCCACGATGACTCCTATTTTCGTAGCGGTCGATAGGCGTACGGTCGGCGCCATTTTCGTATCAGACCGAATAAAGCCCTCCACGCCCGAAGCGATTCGTGCGTTGCGTGCGGACGGAATTCGCTTGGTTATGCTTACGGGCGACCGCCGAGCCGTTGCAGCCAAAGTGGCGAGTGAACTCGGCATCGAAGAAGTCGAAGCCGAAGTCCAGCCGCAGCAAAAAGCCGAAATCATAAAACGCTTGCGCGATCAAGGCCGCATTGTGGCCATGGCTGGCGACGGCATCAACGATGCTCCCGCCCTCGCCGCCGCTGATGTCGGCATCGCTATGGGAACCGGCACCGACGTGGCAATCGAAAGCGCCGGAATCGTCCTGCTCAAAGGCGATCTGCGTGGCATCGTGCGCGCCCGCCGCCTAAGCCGCGCCACGATTCGCAACATCCGCCAGAATCTCGCCTTTGCGTTCCTCTACAACACGCTAGGAATTCCCATTGCCGCGGGGCTCTTGTATCCGTTCTTCGGCTGGCTGCTCAGCCCCATGCTAGCCAGCGCCGCCATGAGCTTCAGCTCCGTCTCCGTAATCGCGAACGCCCTCCGTCTCCGCAAAGCCGCGCTGTAAATCGCGTGCGGATTGCTACGGATTGGAATCGCGAAGCGCTGCTGTTGGTTGTCGGAACCATGATGCTGGGGATTAGCGGTCTAGGCGGGATGAACAGCCGGTCTAGGTCAGTTCTCGGCGAGGAGGGAGTCGAAGTAGGCGCGCATATCGGGGGAGTCCCATTCCTGGCGGCCAATGACTTTGCGGGCGATTTTGCCATGGCGGTCGATGATGTACGTTTCCGGGATCATAGAGGTGCCGTAAGAAAGGGCGATCGGGGAGGAATGCTCCTTCGTGCCGGGGTCGCGATAGGCGGGGAAGGTAACGCCCTGGTCGATCAGGAATTTAGAGAAGGCGTAAGGGTCTTCGTCAGCTGCCACGCCGAGGACCATGGCGTTGCGGGACTCGATGTACTTCTGCAGGCGGTTGAGGGACGGAGCTTCCTCAACACAGGGCGGGCACCAACTGGCCCAGAAGTCGAGGACGACGACCTTTCCCCGTAAGTCAGAGAGGCGAAGGGGCTTGCCGGAAAGCTCAAGGGCGAAATCCCGCGCGGTCGTTCCGGCGATGGAGGCTTCACCCTGGCGGTAACTGGGCATCGCAAAGACGACGATAATGCCGATTCCGAACGCTAGTGCTCCCCAGGTGAGGAATCTTCGGCCCATTCCCATAATGCTATACTAACGTAACTGCCTCTAATCGCGAGCGGTCGCTCCAACACACAATGCGAACACTTTCCGCCGAGAGCGAACCTGCCGCCCCTGTTTCTGGAGCCGCACCCAACGAGCGTATTACCGCGATTGTGCCGGCACGCAACGAAGAAATGACCATCGAGGCATGCGTGAGGTCGCTGGCCCGGCAGGCAGAGATTGCAGAAATCTTTGTAGTCAACGATCATTCGACCGATCGCACGGCGGAAATCGTGCAAGGTCTGACCAAGGAGATCCCCAAGTTGCAGTTGCTGGAGGCGCGGGAGATTCCCGCCGGCTGGCTCGGGAAGAACAACGCGGCGTGGGAGGGCGCGAAGCACGCGACAAGCCGCTGGTTGCTGTTCACCGACGCCGATGCGGAACTGCTGGATGGAGCTGCGGCACGGGCGCTACGGATCGCCGGGGATACGGGCGCGGCGCTGGTGTCATTTTCACCGGAGCAGGTTACCAAAACATGGTATGAAAAAGCCCTGATTCCATTTGTGTTCAGCCGCCTCGCGAAACACTTTTCGTACGACGCGGTAAATGACGCAGAGT
>Ga0307479_10005544_pt1 | contig 11549 bp, 10 predicted proteins | sample atmos_gasesECM4C_FD_203743 | JGI IMG/M metagenome (GOLD analysis project Ga0307479, IMG submission 203743) | Hardwood forest soil microbial communities from Morgan-Monroe State Forest, Indiana, United States - atmos_gasesECM4C_515 | ecosystem: Environmental > Terrestrial > Soil > Temperate... | reverse complement strand
GCGCTCTGAAATATCGGTCTCTCGAACCAGATGGAGGTTACTCCTGCCGCTCGCAGCGGTGGGAATCGTGCTGGCGATTGGCGCGAGTCTCTGGCTGCAAAAGACGGAATACTACTGGCGAAATCCGATCGCGGACGCGCGATTTCAAACCGTTACCGACTTCGACGCAGTGGAACAGGCCGCCGCGGTATCTCGCGATGGCCAGTTCGTGGCGTTCTTGTCGGATCGGGACGGACAAATGGACGTTTGGGTTACTCAGATCGGTTCGGGACAGTTCCACAACTTGACTCGCGGGAGCGCACCGGAACTCGTGAACCCATCAATCCGAACCTTGGGATTCTCACCGGATGGCTCTTTTGTCACATTTTGGGTTCGCAAACAAGGCGGCTCAGGCGGTGGCGACATAAGCGTCTGGGCGGTGCCGACGCTGGGCGGACAGCCCAAGCCATACCTTGAAGGAGTGGCCGAATTCGACTGGTCGCGCGACGGTTCACGACTCGTGTACCACACGCCCGAATCCGGAGATCCGCTGTTCGTGTCAGACAGCGGCCGGCCATCGGACGCCCGGCTCATCTTCACTGCGCCTGCCGGGCTCCACTCTCACTTTCCGGTGTGGGCGCCCGACGCAGCATTCATTTACTTTGTCCAGGGTTCACTCCCCGACAAATTAGATGTCTGGCGCATCCGTCCAGCCGGCGGAACTCCTGAACGGATCACGTCGCACAATGCGCGCGTGACTCATCCGGTCCTATTGGATCGGCGGACGCTGATGTATCTCGCCAGTGATCCCGATGGTTCAGGGCCATGGCTTTATAGCATGGACGTCGAACGCCGCATTCCCCATCGGCTCACCTCTGGCCCTGACCGGTACACGTCGCTGGCGGCCAGCGCGGACGGTCGCCGGCTGGTTCTCACGCTTGCAACTCCGAAGAGAACACTCTGGCGCTTGCAGATCGCCGATTCGCCCAACGAGGCATCGACGGCTGCTCGAATCTCACTAACGAGTAGCACGGGATTCTCCCCGCGACTGGGTCCAAACTATCTTCTTTACGTTTCCGCGACGGACACGAGTGAGAGCATCTGGAAGCTCACCAACGGAGCTGCCACAGAGTTGTGGAGCGGTCAGGGAGCGCGAGTCGTTGGCGGTCCGGCAATCTCCCCTGATGGACGGTCAATCGCATTCTCGGTTCGACAACGCGGGCAAACGTTCTTGTACGTGATGCAGGCCGACGGCACAAACGCGCGGATGGTCTCTGATTCGCTCGACCTGCAGGGTTCTCCAGCCTGGTCCCCCGACGGCCAGTCGATTACGTCGGCGGCCGACGATCACGGTGTTCCGCACCTTTTCCGCGTGCCACTCGACGCTCGTTCTCCCGCTCCTTTTGTTCGGGAGTACGCGCTCGATCCCGCATGGGCTCCCGACGGTACCTTCGTCGTTTACTCCGGACCCGACATCGGTACCACGTTTTCTGTTAAAGCCGTCACAGCCGAGGCAGCGCCACATCCTCTGCCGAACTTGACGCTGACTCGCGGAACTCGACACCTGACCTTCCTGCCTGGAGGACACAAACTAGTGCTCCTGCGAGGAGAGATTCAACATAAGAATCTGTGGCTCATCGATCTGGAGACGGGTACCCAGCGGCAGTTGACCAACCTCCCTCCCGACTTCGACATTCGCGACTTCGACATCTCCCCAGATGGTCATGAAGTTGTCCTCGAACGCGTGCAGGAGCGCTCGGATGTGGTGCTATTGGATCTTCCTCGGCGATAATCCGGCTTCAACTCAGCGCGGTCTCGATGGAGGGTTCTGTTACTGGATTACTTGCGGTTAGCCGACCATCCGCCCCGCAACTTGTCAGATGCGTTCGGCGTCTCATGGAATGTCCCGCCGGACTAGCTACAGCGGCGTTTATATCTTCGGGCATGTAATACATGACGATCTTCAAACCATATGTTCGGTCGCGAATCGCTTCCCTCGTGATCTTTCTGTTCCTTTTCGGGACCGGGATCACGGCTAAGACGAGGGCTGAAGGTCCTAAACCGATCCCTGCGACAAAAGGTATCGTGGCTGCTTTTAAAGAACACCCAGTCATCGTCATTGGCGAGGCCCACTGGCTGCGGCAAGCGGGAGACTTTTACATTCGATTGATCCGTGATTCCGAATTTCAAAGCACCGTTCAAGACATCGTAGTCGAATTCGCCAGCCGCAATAACCAGCCGCTGCTTGACCGATACATTTCTGGCGAAGAGGTTCCGATTCAGGATGTGCGGCGGATCTGGCGCGACACCACGAAAGTCGCCTCTTGGGAGTCGCCAATCTACGCGCAATGGCTCGCTGCGATTCGTGAAGCGAATCGAGGACTACCTTCCTCGCGTCGCATGCGCGTCCTGGCCGGAGATACACCGGTTGACTGGAGCACTATCCGTAGTCATTCGGATTGGGCAGCCCTCGGCGATAACAACGTTTCTTTTGCAGATGTGATCATCGAACAGGTGCTGAAGAAGAAGCATCATGCACTGGTTGTGCTTGGAAGCAATCACGTGACGAAATCAGGAGATCGCGACGGAGCGGACAACACAACCACTAGGGTCGAATCCCGATACCCTGGAGCGACTCACACGGTGCTGTTGATCTATCACCGTACGCTCGGTCGTGCTGCGCAGGATTTGCTTCGGTTGTCTGATCAAACTCCGCCAGTGCTGTTTGAACTGGACGGAACTCCTCTGAGCAAACTCACTGATCAGGACAGTTCGCCGCTCATTACGAAAGCGGACGCGTTGCTCTACCTCGGACCGCCCGATTCTTTGCAGTTGGCTCTGCCTACAGCAGGGAGTCTCGAACCTGCATATCTAAGGGAAATCGACCGGCGGTCGATGGTGGAATGGGGCGAGTTGCGCGCCCGGAAGTTTCTAGGTCCGACAGCGCAATAATTGCTGTCAATTCCCCAGGGCACCGATAGGCCGAATAAATTCCTAATCAGATGCTATTCGGAAGTTGGCCTTAGGGAGAGGACTACTGTTGCTGGATTACTTCCGGTTTGCTGCTTCGCGGTCTACGTGGGTTCCTGTAATTCCGCTCGCATAGGAAAATAGATCATGACCTCAGTGCGGTTAGATAAATGGCTTTGGGCCGCACGATTCTTCAAAAGCAGAGCATTGGCCGCGCGCGCCTGCGAACTCGGCAGGATTCAATCCAACGGTCAGCCGGCCAAGGCTGCGCGCGAAGTCCGCATTGGCGACATGCTACGAGTCACAAATGACGGCGGTGAATTTCAGTTGCAAGTCCTGGTTCTCAGCCATGTCCGCGGCCCAGCTTCAGTTGCGCAAACGCTCTATCGCGAGACAGAGGCCAGCCAGGAGCTGCGCTTGAAATTGGCAGCGGAGCGTAAGGCGATGAAGCAGTTCGAGCAACTTCCTGCGGGCAGGCCGTCAAAACGGGATCGCCGGAAAATCATTCAGTTCCGAGGACGGACATAACGCAAGCGAGCCTTCCTCCTTCCTTGAACTTTGTTCTCTTCATTTGGGGCGCTGACCCTTACTATCGATAACATCTCTTTGAGTCATGAACCATGATTAAACCTCATCCGGCCTCAGAGGCACTTAGTCCGTCCCCGCAGGTCGAAACGAAGGCGACAATCGTGGCGTGCCTGGGATCCAGCAGCACGGCCGGCAAGGGGCAAGCGTTCAATTGGATCGATGAATTGGAGCGGCGGCCTCGCAACCGGCGTTTTCGTTTTCGTAACTTCGGTGTCGGCGGCGATCTCGCGTATAACGCGTTCCAACGCCTTCCTGACGTCCTCGCTTGCTACCCGGACAAGGTGGTGATCTTGGTCGGCGGAAATGATGTCCTGGCGCTGGTTTCAGACAAGGTCAGGCGGTTCTTCCGAATCTCGAAGAATCTCCCAAGCCAGCCGACGCCCGAATGGTTTCGCGAGAACCTTCGGGCAATCGCGCGCCATGTGAAGGCCGAGAGCTCTGCTGCGGTTGCGCTCTGCTCGTTGCCTCCAATAGGAGAAGATCCGTCGTCTGAGGAGCCGCTCCAAAGCGAACTCAACCGGCGGATTCAGGAGTACAGCGCAATCATCAGAGAGATCGCGCGAGATGAGAGTGCTTACTATATCGCTCTACACGAAGCGATGCTTGCGCAAATCATGCGATCCCCCGGTCGCGCCTTCACGCACTTCCGGTTTCTTTCGTTCTATCGTGACGCGTTCCGCGTTTGGGCGTTGCGCAAAAGTCCCGATGAAGTCGCCCAAATGAATGGCTGGCGCTTTCACACCGACGGAGTGCATCTGAACAGCCGAGGCGGAATGATCGTGGCGGATCTTGTTCAAGAGTTCATTGATAAATGACGGATTACTGGTGCGGATAGCGCTCCTGCCGAGCAGAGGGCTGCGATGGTCTGTACACAGTCCCTCGCAGCGGGATCCCTTCGCTACAGTCTTCACTATTCGTCGCCGCGGACCTGCCATTCTGGCATCGATTGAAATTCAGCCATCTTCTCCGCTCCGTGCTGTGCGTACCACTGTCGCCAGGCATTGGTGTCGGGCGGAAGGCTGACATCAGTGATCTCCTGCATGGCGAGAAACGACCAGCTTCGCATCTGCGCATTGGTCGTTGGATTCTCGGCGAGTTCAAGGAACTTAGGAAACATGCGCATGCGCTGTTTGCGCTTGAAGTTTCCGCAGTCGGAGACGTTGCATCCCGCGCGGTCGCGGACGCTGAATGAGGGATCGCTCACAAAAATCGCGAACAGATCGTCGAGCGCCTCCTCTGTTCCCAGGAAGCGCATGCCTTCCGTTGCCCACTGCCGCACGCTGGCGTCGGGATCGTTGCGGGCATAGTCGAGCAACACCTTGTGAACCTGCTCAGGCTGCACGTCGCGTCCGCCGAGCATTCCGAGAAACCAGACGTCGTAGGCGCGCGAGTCAGGATCTTTCTGCGCGCGCTGAATCAGAATCTGAACCGCGTCGCTGTCGTGGCTCCAGCCGTCCATCGCCAGCATCATGTCGCAATAGGCATAACGCACGCGCAGATCGCGCGAGTATTGCGCGCGATTCATCAATTGCTTCATACGAGGAGTCTCACGCACCAGGCCTTTCCAGTCAGGCATATGCTCTTCGAACAGATCGAGCGCGCGCTGGTCATGCTGAATGCTGCGCTCCAACAATTCTTCGGCTCTGGCTTGTAGGGGGAGCGAAAAAATTCGCTCGACGTCGTTCTCGGTGAGCGGCGCCGGCTTCTGTGCAATCACTTGTCGCCGCGCCTGCGCTCTCGTCTGCGCCGGCGTGACTGCTGTGGGCTTAGGTGTAAGTTTGCGCGATGGAGAGTTGTAGATGCGAATGATGGGCACGAATGCAATCGCGGCCAGAATCAGGAAGAAGATTGGAATGGCCCAATCTGGGACGTTGTTTCGCGGCTCGACCGGCGCCGGCGACTGCAATTGATTCGCTGCAGGAGCGTCGATGGATTGAGGTAAGTCTGGCATGGCGACTTCCCGCGCGCGCTCCGGCTACTTGCTCAGGGTTTCTACCACGCGATCAAAATCTTCGAGCGAGGCATACTCGATGACGATTTTACCTTTGCCTTTGTTGTCACGAATTGTGACACGCACTCCCAACGCGCGTTGCAGGCCTTCTTCGGCTGCGCGAACATTGGGATCGATCACGCGCTTCTTTTCCGCATCGTTGGCTGGCTGCCGGTCCTGCGGAGCCAGCAGACGATGGACTAGCTCTTCCGTCTGGCGCACCGAGAGCGCGGAGGCCCGGATTCTCTGCGCCGCTTCGAGAATTGCCTCGTGACCCTCGAGCATCAGCAAAGCTTTGGCGTGGCCGGCGCTGAACTCTCCTTTCTCGATCGACTGCTGTACCGATTCGGGAAGCCGCAGAAGGCGAACCAGGTTCGCGATCGAAGCGCGTTCCCTCCCGGTACGCTGCGACATTTCCTCCTGCGTAAGATTGAATTCACGCGATAGGCGATCGAAAGCGCGGGCCTCCTCCATCGGGTTCAAGTCTTCGCGCTGCAGGTTTTCGACGATGGTGATCTCCATTGCCTGCTCGTTCGAGACCTGCTTGATCACAGCCGGAATAAACTCGCGGCCAACTTTCTGCGATGCCCGCCAGCGCCGCTCGCCGGCGATGAGCTGATAGCGCCCGTTCGAAGGACGGACGACAATCGGCTGCAGGATCCCGTTTACAAGAATCGAAGCCGCCAGTTCGTTCAGCGCCTGCTCGTTAAAGTTCGATCGCGTCTGGTACGGGTTAGGATCAATCTCGCTGACCGGCAGATCGCGTACAGCTTGATTGCCGAGGTTGGTTGGTCCAACCGGTTCGGTAGGACGTACCGCTGGAAGAAGAGATTCAAGCCCGCGACCAAGAGCTTTGCGGGGTCCGGAAGTTAAGGTAGTCGTCATGAGGTCTCCGAGGATAGGCATTCGGCTTTCGGCAATTGGCATTCGGCCACAATGCGTCTCTTAAAAGTTCAACTCTGAACCCTGCTAACACACATTTTTTGTTCCACGTGGAACAAAAAGAAGCATTCAGCAATCAGCGCTCAGCATTCAGCCATGACACGGCATTGGCGGTCCTCAAGTTGTCGCTGGGCCGAGACACGTGAAATTGTTCCACGTGGAACAATTCTGATGTTCCTTCACTCAGCACCAGTGGCTAAACGCTGACTGCTCGTTCTCCTGCCCTGGCCGACCGTTGAGTCTGGCTCTTGCCGTCCTTACACTGGCCGAACGCTGATTGCCGAGCGTCGAAAGGCTGAATTGTTCCACGTGGAACAATTTGCCCGGCTCCTTAGCATTCTCAGGCTTCCAGTCAGGTTTGCTGAATGCTGAGTGCTGACTGCTCATTCCCTGCACTGGCCGAACGCCGACAGCCGAGCGCCGAATGCCGAATTGTTCCACGTGGAACAATTCTGAGTACATTCACTCCACCCCAATGGCTGAATGCTGAGTGCTGAATGCTGAGTGCTCGCTTTCATGCTCCTCCGACTGAACAGCTCCACGCCCCAGCAGCTCCTTCGCCAACCGGATATAGCTCTCGGCTCCGCGGGAGCGAACGTCATAAAGCAGCGCGGGCTTTCCGTAACTCGGGGCTTCAGCCAGGCGAACATTGCGGGGAATTGTGGTCGCGAACAACTTGTCGCCAAAGAACTCACGCAGATTGCTCGCTACCTGCTGAGCCAGGTTCGTGCGTTCGTCCCACATGGTCAGAACCACGCCTTCAAGTTCCAATCCCGGATTAAAGCTTTGGCGAATGCGCTCCACTGTGTCCAGCAGCTCGCTCACGCCTTCCAGCGCGAAGTACTCGGCTTGCATGGGTATCAGGACCGAATCGGCAGCCACCAAGGCATTCAAAGTCAGAAGATCCAGAGCAGGAGGGCAATCGAGAACGATGAAATCGAATCGGGAACGGATTTGTTCAATGACCGCCCGCAAACGGAATTCGCGATTGTCGGCATTGACCAGCTCAACATTGGCGCCAATGAGGTGCTTATGCGCCGCAATCACACTCAAGCCCTCAAGTTCAGTGCCAAGAATCGCTTGCTCAGGTGCAGCCTCGCGCATCAGCAGGTGGTAGGTGCTCGCTCGCTCAGGATCGCGTGCGAAACCGAGTCCGCTGGTCGAGTTTGACTGTGGATCGCAGTCAACCAAGAGCACCCTGACTTCGGCTGCGGCCAGCGAGGCAGCCAGGTTGATCGCCGTCGTAGTCTTCCCGACCCCACCTTTTTGATTCGCCACCGCGATTACTCTGGCCATAGGTCCTTCTGAACCGAAACTAAAGTCGATTCCAGGCTCGTGCAAGGCCGGAATTCAGTGCAGCCGGGTGGATAAATGGATTGTTCCACGTGGAACAATTTGGATAAGTCATTTAACTTCAATATCGATAGCCCAATAATGGCCGGGTGGAAATCGATGTGGAGAAGGCGGCACGAATGAATCTCAGACCGCGGAGTTTCGGAAAATTGTTCCACGTGGAACAATTATGAACTCGAAGCCATCGTGGTTGGCTGCAGGAGGTGACTCCCCTATTTACTAACTTGATTCATCAGTCGTTTCTCGACTAAACACCGCCGCGGGCACTTAGAAATAGTTCTCGACAGTTACCATGCAACCTATTTATATACTATGCTTTACAAGCAACACGACGCTTCGAGATACGATTATCCTCGGTGATTGAATCCACCAAATTCACAGGGATACCCAGAGATTTCCAGAGGGTTACGCCGCAAAATCCACAGGGTCACCCGGACTTATCCTCAGCGTTACCCTGCCCACACTGGGTGACCTCTTAATCCAGCTGCGGCATGGATCTGCCAGGTCACGGTTCAGCAGGTCGTTAGCAGGTAGATCCGGGCTCACGGTCGCTAGCATTATAGGCGAATATAAGAAGAAAATAAAGAGAAAACGCTTTCCCCCAGTCACGTCAACTTGGGTGAGCTTCCTATCAGCACCACCCGTTCTCGCGACCGGGGAATTGAAACTGGGTTTGACCATGCGAACTGAGGAAGCGCGTTGGACGCGATCTGACTCTGCGTCGATCCGATCAGCAGCGTCAGCTTGCCGCCGGCATCTACCATCGAGGCAGCGATCGGCAGCGCGGCCTCGAATTTCTCCACCGCGCGGATAGTCACAATCTGTGACTTCAACGACGACTCTTCCGCGCGCCCCGCATACACGGCGACATTGTCGAGGTGAAGATTGCGGATAACCTCACGCAAGAAGGTTGCTTTTTTCTGCTGCGATTCAATGAGGGTTACCTGCAGATGAGGAGCGACGATCTTGATTGGCAGTCCGGGGAAACCGGCTCCGGAGCCGAAGTCGATCAATGTTGAGACCGCGTCGAGTTGGAGCTGCCCGGCGGCAAATAATGATTCGCCGAAATGGCGTTGCACGATCTCTTCTGCATTGCGCACCGCAGTAAGGTTGATCTTGGCATTCCATTTCAGGAGCAGATCGAGATAGGCCTTGAATTGGTGGAGTGTCTCCGCATCAAGTGGACGTGAGATGAATGGCGAGAGTAATTCGTCCAGCGAACGCACCCGTGAAGTTGTAGCAGAAGTAGAGTTTGAATTCATGAGTTCGGCGCCAAAGGCGCGTAATACTGCTGGCGTCGTGAGGCCTATTACGAACTCGAAATTTCTCACGTAGCGATTTTCGTAGAAGAGCCAGGAGGGTGCATTTAAGAATGAGTCGTCGCGGGAGATCCCTCGCGGAGGACCGCGTCGGGATGACAGGGCTTGGAGGACCTTGAGAGCGTTTCTCGACTTAGAGAAACTGCCATCTAGAACTGTCATCTAGAAAAAACTGTCATCCAGAGCCCCTCTTTTGGGCGAAGGATCTCCCGGAATATGTCGGACTGAAATGCGCCATCCTGGCTCCTTCACGACAATCTCCGCCGCAGGAACTCACTTCGACGAATCGTTCAAGCGCATCCTGATTGCGGCTGACTCCGTCTTTACTCTGCCATCGAAGTTCATTTTCGTACACGCAAGCGATTCTCCAGCGCGCCCAACCCCAGATCGGCCACGATTGCCAGCAATGCTGCGGGCAAGGCTCCCGCCAGAATCAACTGATTGTTGACCATGGCGACGCCGCGAAAAATCAGCTCGCCCAGGCCGCCGGCGCCGATGGCCGCGGCAATGGTTGCCACTCCTATTGCAGTCACAGTTGCGATGCGAATGCCGGCCAGAATTACCGGTGCTCCCAATGGAAGCTCGACGTGCGCAAGCAATTCACCGTCGGTCATGCCCATACCTAGCGCAGCCTCTTTAACCGCCGGATCGATGCCGAGGATTCCCGTGTAGGTATTGCGCACGATAGGCAGCAGCGCGTAAAGCACGAGCGCGACGATGGCGAGGCGGTCGGCGCGTTCCCCAAGCCAGGGTGCAGGAAGGAGAAATCCGAACAGTGCCAAACTGGGAATGGTCTGCAGCACGTTGGCGGTCCCTAGCACCGGCTTATGCAGCCAGGCCTTGCGGCTCACCAGAATGCCAAGCGGTACGCCGACCGCTATCGCTATCGCAATCGCCACTCCCACCAGCCACAAATGCTCAAGGGTAAGCGAAAAGATTTGGCCACGGTTTTTGTAGAAGAAGTCGAGCATGTCAGGTGGGCAGTGCCTCTCGAAAGCAATCCATGTACTCCTTCACTTGGGGGTTCTCCGAACGGGCAAATTCATTCTTTTCGAATAGCCCAATCAGCTTGCCGGCTTCGAACAAAGCGATGCGCGTTCCCAACAGCAGAGCTTCACGAAGATCGTGTGTGACCATCACCACAGTCTTCCGCAGGCGGCGCTGCAGCTCGAGAAACTGCTGGTGAAGCTCGGTTCGGGTAATGGGGTCGAGCGCGCCGAAGGGCTCATCCATTAACAAGATTTGCGGATCGGCAGCCAATGCTCGTGCGACTCCGACCCGCTGCCGCTGTCCACCGGAAAGCTGGTGCGGATAGCGGGTGCGCAGACCGGAATCAAGTCCCACAAGCTGCATCAGCTCGCTCACCCGCGCGGAGATGCGCTCTTCAGGCCACTTTTCCAGCCGAGGCACCACGGCAATGTTTCGTTCGACCGAATAATGAGGGAAGAGGCCAGACTCCTGGATCACCCAACCGATGGAGCGGCGCAGCGCGATTGCATCCCCGCCCGCGGTGTTGCGACCATTCACGATTACATTGCCGTATGTAGGCGTAAGAAGCCGGTTGATGAGCTTGAGCGCAGTTGTCTTCCCCGCGCCGCTGCGTCCGAGCAAAACCAGAGTCTCGCCTTGGCGGACGGAGAAGCTCACGTCCTTCAGCAACGCCTGCCCAGCAAGCAGGTAGCTCACGTCGCGGAACTCGATGACTGCGCCGGGATCGGAACTCTGTTGGGCGTCACTCATTCAGGGGGAATGGTATCGCATGATTGCGCACGCACCGAGGAGAGTCCCGCCATTTCGCGCCAAGCGTACTCTGGATTTCTGCATCTTCACTTACAATGAGTGCTGTTTTATCTCTAGCCTAAAAGGAGAAGACAGGTGAAGAAATTTCTTAGCATGACATTCGCAGTGGCCCTGATAGCTTCCATGAGCTTCGCGCAAACCGGCTCCGGGACATCGGGACAAAGCGGAACAAACGCCGACCAAAGCAACACTACGACCACCACGACCACGACTAAGAAGCACCATCGCAAACACCACAAGAAGAGCACGACAGACACTGGAACAACTACCTCGACCGGGACAGCCAACCCGAAGTAAGGCCTCGCAGTCGCAGAAAAGCTAAAGCTTCCCAATATGGGAGGCTTTAGTTTTTTTTAGGCCGTGTTATTCTTTGCGCTTCTATGCGTGAAACTGGATCGCATTTTCGTTGTTGGATGCTTCTCCTTTCGCTGTTCACACGCTGTATCGCTGCCGCACAAACGCCCGAGCAGCGAACTGCGAGTTACTTTGAATCGGTCCGCAGGACTCCTCCGCTCCTGGAGGCTTTTTTGCGGGAGATGCCGAAGGGCGGGGACCTTCACAATCACGTTATCGGGTCCGTGTATGCCGAGAGCTACATTCAGTACGCT
>Ga0307479_10005542_pt1 | contig 11549 bp, 11 predicted proteins | sample atmos_gasesECM4C_FD_203743 | JGI IMG/M metagenome (GOLD analysis project Ga0307479, IMG submission 203743) | Hardwood forest soil microbial communities from Morgan-Monroe State Forest, Indiana, United States - atmos_gasesECM4C_515 | ecosystem: Environmental > Terrestrial > Soil > Temperate... | reverse complement strand
AGAGTCTGGCGCCGCGATTTGCGGATGGGGGCTTGGAGGTCACGAGGAACTGGACGCGGAAGACGCGGCGCTGCTGGAGCCGGTTTCCGGATTGGGCGCGGGAATGGGTTCGAGCGAATACAGAATCAAGCCGCAGCTTTCGCAGCGAAACAGTTCATCGTTGGCGTCCTGGAGAAGCTGCTGAAGGATGTGCGGCAGGACGCGCATGCCGCAGCCGCGACACTGGCCGTCGCGCGCTTCGGCCAACGCGACGCCGTGATGGCGCTTGGCGATGCGCTCGTAAAGAACACGCAAATCCTCGGGGATGGGTGCGATGGCGGGCTCGCGCTCGGCGAGGGCCGCGTCCAGATCTTTTTTCTTTGCGGCGTGCTGCGCGTGCAGTTCCTTGCGTTCGGCGGCGATGGATTGCTCCGCTTGCTTGAGCGCGGTCTCCGCGGATTTCAAACGGCGCTCGGCATCTTCTCCGGCCATCATGATTTCAAGCTGGCGGTCTTCGGCCTTGGCGACTTCCGCTTCGGCGTTGGTGATTTCGTGCTGCAGGGCCTTGTAGGCTTCGTTGGTTTTAACCGCGCCGCTTTGTTCGCGGTACTTGCGTGCGCGCTCTTTCCATTGCTGGACGTCAAGCTCGAATTTCTTGCGTTCGGTAAGACCGTGAGTATGGGCTTCGCGGGCGGCGATGACGGCGTTGCGCGCTCCGGTGAGCTTCAGGTCGGCCTCGCGAACGCGCTTGGGGAAAGCGTCCAGCTCCGCGCGCAACGCAGCGATGTGCTGATCAATGGTTTGGAGCTCAAGAAGGCGCGGAATCGCAGGGTGCATCCAACTCAAGTTTAGCATGGCTGGATGCTGGACGCTCGGTCGCCTTGCGGGGCAGGGACGCGCTGAAGCGCGCCCCCTGTAATGTCGACTATTGGCGCGAGATGGGCTGGAGCGTGGCGTTGACGAGGTACGGATCGTCAAATTCGGTGGTGTCGCCTGCGTTCTTTCCGGCAACGGGCAAGAGGCGCGCCGAGAGCGGCTTATGCCATTTGACTGCGAGGCTGGCCATGTCTCCGATGATCAACTCAAGCTGCTGTTCGCTGATATCGCCGGGGAGCGGGACGGTGTCGAGGCCGGTGCCGCAGACGGCACTGTAGCTTAGCAAAGCGTCGAGCGAGATGCGGCCTTCGCTCCAACGCTGGGCGAGGCGCGAATCTTCGAGGATGGGCAACATGAGGCCAGAATACCCGGTCTGCTTCACCGAAATGTCGCGGATGGCGGCGGTAATTGTGGCCGCACCGGTGAGCGTGCCGGGGGAACCGATGGGCTGCCCCGTTAGAGTTTCGAGCGCGGCGGCAATCGAGACGTTTTTCAAGGGAGCAGGAGAAAGATCGATGCCCATGTAGGTCCAGCCGGTGTCTTGGTCCACGCGGCCGGCGAGAGCTTCGATGGCAAACGCGTCGCTGCCGAGACGCTCGGTAAGGCGGCGGCGGGCAGTGGCCAAATCGGGCGCGCCCTGGAAGGCGGCAGCTACGGTGTTGGCGGATTCGAGCGCGATGGCGAACTGGTGGCCGAAGCCGGTGTGGTAGGAGCCGGGGAAAAAGGGCGTCAGAGGCGGGACCAGCGCGATCGCAGAGAAACTAAAATTGGCCTGGCTGTGCTCGGTGGCGGAAAGCTTTAGCATGGCGCGGGCCGCGGCGCCTACGGAGGACCAGCGCACGCCGTTTTCATCGGCGACGACCAGGCTGGCGTTGATGGACTTTGTGTTTTTGAGCACGTCGACCAGGAGATCGGCCTGCGATTCGGGGTCGTCGGCATGGAACATGGCTGGGCCGATGGAGGCGGCGAATTTGTCTTTGGCGGCGAGCGCGTCGTAATCCTTGAAAAACGCGAGAGCTTGCTCGGGGCTGAGTCCCTTGGTGTACTCAGCGAAGGGTTGCGTGGAGATGCGAATGGTTTCCACTTCGAAATCGCGGGACTCGAAGATGGTGCGAGCGCGCTTGAGCATGGTCATGGCGTCGGCGACTTGTTGTTGATATTGGGCGCGATCGAGGTTGATGAAGGCGGTGATGGCGCGGATTTTCGGGCGAGCGGGATCGGGAGGGGCTTTGCGTTGGGCGTAGGAAAGCGAGGTAAATAGGAAGACGGCGCAGAGAAGAGACAAAAATCGGACGGTGCCAAGACGCATGGATGATCTCCAATTGGGACGCAGCAGTGCTGCGCCCCTACAAGATACAGGAATTGGCCCAGTGGATTTCGGGAAATCGATTGAGAGTCGCCTAAACGAAGGCGGAGATGCCGGTGATGCGCTCGCCGATTACGAGCTTGTGGATGTCGTTGGTACCTTCGTAGGTGGAGACGCTTTCGAGGTTGTTCATGTGGCGCATGATGGGGTAGTCGTCGACGATGCCGTTGGCGCCGAGAATGTCGCGGGCTTTGCGCGCGGTGTCGAGAGCGATGGCGACATTGTTCATCTTCAGCATGGAGATGTGCGAGGGGTCGACTTTATTTTTGTCTTTCAGGCGGCCGACGTGGAGGGCGAGGAGTTGGCCCTTGGTGATTTCGGTGATCATCCAGGCCAGTTTTTCCTGCACGAGCTGGTGCGAGGCGATGGGCTTGTTGGCGAATTGCTTGCGCGTTTTCGCGTACTGCAGCGCAGTGTCGTAGCAGGCCATGGCTGCTCCGAGGGCCCCCCAGCCGATGCCGTAGCGTGCTTGATTGAGGCAACCGAGCGGGCCTTTCAGTCCGACCACGTTGGGAAGCAGATTTTCCGCGGGGATTTCGCAGTCGGAAAAAGACAAGCCGGAGGTTACCGAAGCGCGCAGCGACCATTTGCCGTGTACGTCCCAGGCCTTGAAGCCGGGCGTGCCTTTTTCCACTAGGAAGCCGCGAATTTTTTCGTCCTCGCACTTGGCCCAGACGACGGCGATATCGGCGATGGAACCGCTGGTAATCCACATTTTTTCGCCGTTCAAGACGTACTTGCAGCCCTTTTTCACCGCGCGGGTGAGCATGCCGCCGGGATTGGAACCAAATTGCGGCTCGGTAAGGCCGAAGCAACCGATCGCAGTGCCTTGCTGCAGGAGCGGAAGCCACTTATCTTTTTGCGCGCCGCTCCCGTAGGCGTAGATGGGATACATCACCAGGGCGCTCTGCACGGAGACGAAGCTGCGCAGACCGGAATCGCCGCGTTCTAATTCCTGGGTGACGAGGCCGTAGGCGACATTGGACATGCCTGCGCAGCCATAGCCCTGGAGATTGGCGCCGAAAAACCCCAGTTCACCGAGCTGCGGGACAAGATGGCGGGGAAATGTTCCTTCGCGGCTGTGTTTTTCGATGATGGGGATGACTTCATTTTCGACGAATTGGCGGGCGGTCTGGCGCACCAGCTTTTCTTCGTCGTTGAGTTGCGAGTCGAAGTCGATGAAGTCGACGCCGCTGTATCCGGCCATGCGTGCTCCTCAGTGCGTGCTGCGCGGTGCCTTGTTTGTGTTGCGGGCGCGATTGCGGGATGCGTCCGGTTCCGTCGCGGCTATTGCGTTGTCATTGTAGCAACGCGCCGGAATGGCCAGCAACTTGAGGGCGCACGTCAGTTCAGCCTTTGCGTGCACCTCTTGCGTTGGATGCAGACGATCGGTGCAAGGAGTGCACCAGCATTGCGGCTTTCCTTGACAACGCCGCGCGCTCGCCCTAGGCTGCTCGACTCTTAGGGGTCGCCGCACCAGAATGGTCGAGGAGGGTCCATGAGAGCGGAACAAAAAACTCGCGAGAATGTTTGGAGCCGGACCGCCGGTCTTTCGTTTGTGCTTCAGTTGTTTCTGCTTATGCCGGGGACGGTTGGGGCGGAAAGCTACGGCGTCACCGTAGAGCACAATGCCACGACGGTGATGCGCGACGGGACGAAGTTGCGGGCGGACATCTATCGGCCGAAGGCGGAGGGCAAATTCCCAGTGCTGCTGGTACGCACGCCGTATGACAAGACGCAGGAGATGGAGTTTGGGGTAAGAGCCGCCGCGCGAGGTTACGTGGTGGTGGCGCAGGACGTGCGCGGGCGCTTTCAATCGGAAGGCGACTGGTATCCGTTCAAGAACGAATCGCAAGACGGTTATGACACGGTGGAATGGGCGGCCGCGCTTCCCTACGCAAACGGCAAGGTGGGAATGTTTGGCGGCTCATACGTGGGAGCAACGCAATTTCTTGCGGCCATCGCAAAGCCTCCCCACCTTTCGGGCATTTGTCCCAACGTCACCGCGTCCAATTATCACGACGGTTGGACGTACCAGGGTGGCGCGTTCGAACAATGGTTTAACGAATCCTGGAGCACGGGATTGGCAATGAACACCATGCGGAGGCGCGTGGAAGCAGGACAAAACGCTGTGGCCTGGACAAAGACGCTGCCACTGACGAATTACGCGGTGCTGGAGGCGCCGCCTGCGTCCGGCATTGCTCCTTATTTTGCGGACTGGCTGGCGCATCCGAATTACGACGAATACTGGAAACAGTGGTCAATCGAGGATCACTACGCGCAAATCCAAGTGCCAGTTTTTAGTCTGGGTGCGTGGTATGACATTTTTCTAGGAGGAACGCTGCGGAACTATGCGCGGCTGGAGAAGGAAGCCGGGACAGAGGAAGCGCGGCGCGGGCAGAAGCTGTTGGTGTACGTTGGCGGACACGCGGGCGGCTCGAACAACAAGAAGGTGGGTGCGGTGGACTTCGGGGAGAAGCTGCCGTTCGATTTGAATGAGGCGATGCTGAGTTGGTACGACACGCTGCTCAAGGGCGGGACGAACGCAGCGTCGGCGGAGAAGCCGGTAAGGATATTTGTGATGGGGAAAAACGAGTGGCGAGAGGAAGACGATTGGCCGCTCCCGCGCGCGAAGAGCACGAGGTATTACCTGCACTCGGGGGGCGCGGCAAACACGGCGAGCGGAGACGGGACGCTGAGCCCGGCAGCGCCGGGAGCGGAGAAAGCGGATCAATTCACTTACGATCCAAACGACGCGGTGCCCACCTTGGGAGGGCCGCTGTGCTGCGGGCCTTTCCCTCCTGCCGGACTGGGGCCGCAGGATCAAAGCAAGGCGGAAGCGCGCAGCGACGTGCTGATTTTTACGACGCCCGCACTGGCGAAGGATCTGGAGGTCACGGGGCCGGTTTTGCTGGACTTGTACGTGAGCAGCTCGACGGTGGATACGGACTTCACGGGGAAGGTGGTCGACGTGTGGCCGAACGGGTTCGCGCAGAATCTTACGGAGGGAATCCTGCGGCTGCGCTATCGCAATTCGCAAGAGAAACCGGAGCTGGCCAAGGCTGGCGAGACGTATCACGTCACGGTGGATCTGTGGGCGACCAGTAACGTATTCCTGGCCGGGCACAAGCTACGGCTGGAAGTTTCCAGTAGCAACTTTCCGAGGTTCGACCGCAATCTAAATACGGGTGAAGAACAAGCCGGCGCGACGGACATGAGTAAGGCAACGAACGTCATCTATCACGACAAGGGGCATCCATCGGCGCTGGTGCTGCCTCTGGTTCCGTAGCGCGAGCGATGGTGAATCGTGCAGGCAGGATCCAGCATCTTATTGCGCGTACTAAATTCGCGATTTTGGGCGCGCGCCTTGACAGTGAAAAACACGCGGCCTAGACTATGGAGTTTTTAGATGGGCCCGAAAGCGACACGGAAGGCCCAGGAATTGCCAATGGACAAGAAAAGGCTCGATTACTACAAAAAGAAACTGGTATCGCGGCGCGAAGAGCTGATGAGGACGATCGCGCGCACCGAGGAAGAAGGACGGCAGGCGGACGACGACCAGACGGTGGACCTGGCCGACAAAGCGGCGAACTCCTACACAAAAGAGTTTCTGTTTGGGATGACCAACACGGACCGCACGATCCTGAACATGATTGACGCAGCGCTGAAGCGCATTAACGCGAACGAATACGGGCTTTGCGCGAACTGCCAGGAAGAAATGCAACAAAAGCGGCTGGAAGCGGTTCCGTGGGCCAAGCACTGCATCAACTGCCAGGAAAAAGCCGAGCAAGGTCTGCTGTAAGCGCGCGGTCGCGGCTGGTTGTACTCGTCCTACTTACTTTACTGTACATTTTAGCTTTGTTTATCCGCGCAAGTGGGATAGGCTTGCGCCAGCGTGGCGGCCCGATTCACGTTCGAGAAACGCTTTGGCGCATGGCTGTCTGGAGCGAGTGAAGCGCTGGCCAGCGTGTTTTTTCCGGCGGGGTGCCGGCTGTGTGAGCGTGTGCTTCTGCACGCCAGTACAGTGCCCATTTGCCAAGAGTGCCTTGGCTCGTTTGCAGCGGTTGGCGGAGCCGTGTGCGAGAGGTGCGGTCAACCACTGGCTGCATGGTCGCTCGGGGTCGCGCGGGAAGAGCAGGCGCCGGAAAGCTTAGCCTGCCCGGAGTGCCAGAACAGGGAGTATCGCTTTGATCGCGCCCGCAGCTACGGCTTATACAAAGCGGGGCTGGTGCGGGCGATTGTACTGCTCAAATTTGAGCGCATCGAACCCCTGGGTCGGTGGTTCGCCGGGCGACTGGCCGAAGTTGCGAGGCGCGAAGGCCTGGCTGTTGACGTTGTAGTTCCAGTACCCCTTCACCGGCAGCGCGAGCGGGAGCGAGGCTATAACCAGGCTGACCTGATCGCCAGGCCGCTAGCCCGCAAGCTGGGTTTGCCCTACCGCGCGGTGCTGCTAATGCGCACCAAGCCGCGCCCGGACAAGCACATCCTCAGCGTGGAGGAGCGCTGGGACTCGGTACGTGGCGCTTTTGCCACGCGTCCTGGCACGCAAGTTGACAACCTACGCGTATTGCTGGTAGATGATGTAATGACGACAGGAGCCACCCTCGACGCCTGTGCCATGGCGTTACGGGGAGCGGGAGCCAAGTCGGTGATCGGGCTTACGGTAGCCCGGGCGGCACGGCATCCAAGTTAGGCTCCGGTGAGTCTAACTCAAAGGACGCGCGGTGAGCGCAAGAAGGCCAGAATCGTGGGAGTCGCGGGGCCGCAGAACCCCGGAAGCTTCGGGGACGGCCTCGGCTGGGTCCGAGAGTCCCGCCGGTAGTAGGGTCCACAACTCGATTATGATGCGGCGTCCGTCGCTGATGCAGGACCCTGTGCTGGTCCTGAACGCGACCTATGAGCCGATTAATGTGACCGCGGTGCGGCGGGCCATGGTACTGCTGCTGAAGGGCGTGGCCCAAGCTGAGGAGATGCACAACTCGGAAGTGCACTCTGCGGCGCATGCACACCGGGTGCCATCGGTGATTAGGCTGCTGGCGTACCGGCATATACCGCAACAGAGCCGAGCGCTTTCGCGTAAAAATATCTTGTTGCGCGACCGCAATACTTGCCAGTTCTGTGGCGCGGTGTTCCCGAGCTCCGAACTGACACTGGATCATGTCGTGCCGCGCTCGCGCGGAGGTCGCTCCTCCTGGGAGAATTTGGTGGCTTGCTGCTATCGATGCAACAACAGCAAGGGCGACCGGACCCCGGAAGAGGCCGGACTGAAGCTGGCGCGGCGACCGCGGCCCTTCACGCTACATACCTCGCGGCAATTGATGCGGCTGATCGGGCATCGTGACGAGCGCTGGCGTAAGTATCTTTTTTACTAACGGTTTCGCGACTAATGGTTTTGAGTTATGCCGAAATTTAGAAATTTTTCGGCGGAGTGAAACCTTTTTCGTTGAGCGGCATCTAAGCTAATAACTAACCACTTCGAGGACACACCCCGGGAAGCAGTTAAGGCCAAAACCTTAGCTGCTTCTCTTCTTTTGTACGGGCTAATTTTTGCTGGGCCGGACAATCTCCAGCAGCGTCTTACGCTTGTTGCCGTTGCCCGGAAAACTCTGCAGCGCGGTATGCTCGTCCTTAAACTCCTGAAATACCTGATACAACTGAGTGATTTTCAGGATTTCCTCGACCTTTTCGGTCAAGCCGACAACTTTCATCTCCCCGCCGCTCTTGATGACGCTCATGTGGGTGTGCACCAGGTCGCCGATACCAGAGCTACCCACGTACACCAACCCGCTCAAGTTCAAGAGAATTTGTTTGCGTCCTTCTTTCAGCAATTGCGCGATGCTGCTGCGCAGCGCGCCGCTCTCGAAGGAAGTTAGTTTGCCGGTGACTTCCACAACAGAAACCTGTCCTACTTGCCGGATGATGGTGGAGAAATTCACGGTTTATCCTCTGAGCTGGGGACACCGCAATTCTACCGATGGGGAGGTGGGGCACAAGCAGAATTGTGAGTTGGGCCGACAAATTCCGAAACTTGTTAACGCACTGTTACTGGCGCATGACTACGCGTACGCCGCGGCGCCAGCTCTCCGCGAGACCGACGCGCACGACTTCCACTTCCGGCGAGAGGTAGCGCAGCAACTCATCCGTAGCCGGATGAAAGCGCAGGGCCGGCGCGACGAGATAAACCAGCGGAGCCGCCGCTTGCAGTTGCACGCCGGGAAAATATCCGTAGCGTGAAAGATCTTCGCGCTCCAGATGATGATTCACATGCCGCCAGTAGCCGGCGGCTTGCAAAGCCAGGTGAATATGCTCCGTGGCTTTCAATTCGAGAATGGCCAGCCGTCCGCTTCGAGTGACGCCAAGCAGATCGAGGATGCCGTGCTCGCCACCGGCATTGGCGAAGACCTGCGAGTAAACGAAGCGCGCATCCAGCTGCGCGTCAACGCGCGTGACGTCCTCTCGAACGATCGCTTCGAGCCAGCGTTCCGGCTTCGCGCGAAAAAGCGCGTGCCGCGCATCGGTGGCCAGCGGATGGCGGTACGTTTCGAGATCATGCAGCAATTTTTTTAGGGCCGGCCGGGAAACAGCGCTGAGCTCTTCGCGGCGTTCGCCGGTCCCAAAAAAGACGTTGCCCTCTTTCCACCTAGCGATCGCAAGGCCACGAAAACGCAGCCAGACCTCCGCGGATGCAACTGATGGATGCACGGTGATCGCGCGCGGCGCAAGCGCTACGATGGGATCGAGAGCTGCGCGGGCCTGGTCCAGCAAAGATTGCGTCTCCCGCTGCGGCACAATCCAACTGTCGATATTGCCCGCCGCCCGCGGATCCAGTCTTTCCAGAGTTTCGCGCACCGGATCGCGCTCGTAAAGTTCCAGAGCCAGTTGAGGACGCAGTGCTCCGATGCGTTGGGCCACGACGCGAGCGCCGCCTTTCGGCAAAATAAGCCGAAGGCCCGCGATGGTCCCGCGCCTGCTCGATTGACCGATGTGCTCCAGCCATAACAACGCAAACGTCAGACTGTTTTCTACGGTGTCCGCAGACTCGTTGTCCGCGACGCCCAGCACAGCCCATTGCGCCGAGCCTCGGCGAAGAATGCCGCGCGCGTAGTTTCCAGAAAGCGAATGCTCGAGGTCGGCTGAAATGGTCAGCGACTCCACGATTTCATCGGGGAACTGCTCGGCCAGGATGCGGCGGAACTGCTCGCAAAAAGCTTGACGAGTAATCTCGTGAGCCGAGCGGTCAAAATCCACACGCACAAATTCGAGCCGGTCTGGTTTGCTGCGCCCGAATCGCTCCACCGCCAGGGTCAAGCACTGCTCGGAGTGATCGGTGATGGCCAGAACGCGGCGGGTGAGGTTGTATTCGGCGGACCACAGATGGAGCAGGGGTTTTTCCGCTGCGCCGCGTACTTCCCAGGAAAGCCCCGCGAGAGCGACCTTGCGTCCGCCGTTTTCGCGGACCTCCACGGGCGCCGCCGCGGCCAACTCGCGGAGAGCGGTTTCCAATTCTGTGGCGAGCTCCATGCGCGGGATTATAAGACAGGTTATCCGTAATTTGTATTACTTAACGTATACTATTACCTGGAGGGTGCGAAAAGCAGACCGGTCACGCGCACGGCAGGCTGCTGCATGTTCCAGGACGTGGGAATATGCTCGAAAGAAACGTCGAACGATCGGCGTGCCCCAGGCCCGAGAGCCGGGCTGGCGGAATTTATGGCCAGCCACGACTCGCGCAGGGCAATTTGATTCATATCGTCGTAAAACTCCACGGTCACTTCGACTTCCCGCAGCGTACGTTCGCCGGTGTTCACGAGTTCGCCGGCGAGGATGGTCACTTCCTGATGCAGGAAATTCTCCGCGCGGCTCAGCGCCACGTTTTCAATCGCAATTTCCGGTGCATACGCGCGTTCCGCGGGGCCGAAAGGCGGATGAACTTCTTGTGGGCCGCCGCGTGATGGGGACTGCCGCCCTGGCCACAAATAAAAGCCGGCCAGCACGATCACAACCGCCGCCGCGGCAACCAACAACGCGAAGCTGAAAGGTCCGCGGTCGGGCTGCTGTTCGCCGGGGATTTCGATTTGAGGCTGCTCGTGCATCCATCCAGAGTAAAACGTGCCTATGGGATTCGCACGCCAAATTTTGAGCGAGTGAGAAGATGCGCGGCTAGCGCCCGAGGCTGAGCCGCTGTACGAGGGCCTCCGGCAGGCGCGCGGCGCGCATGCGCGATTGCACTTCGGAGATATCGTAAGGAACGCGCCAGAACTCCACGACGTTGTGCTCCAGATCGGCGATCGCGAATCCCGCTCTCGGGTCGCTGTCGCGAGGCTGTCCGATCGATCCCGGGTTCAGCAGGTAACGGGAACCCTCATCAAGGCGCAAAGCAGCAAACGGCTCCGAAGAACGCGGACGCAGATTGAGCATCTCCAGGTGATTACCGGCATTCGAGTAAGAAAATCCCCCCTGATGATGCGTATGGCCGAAAAATGTGACTCCGGCGGCAGAGTCCAACAGCCCCTCCAGGGCCTGCTCGGGAGTGAAGACATATTCGTCTTCGTCTTGCAGCGCGCCGTGCACCAGAACAATTCCTCCGACCTCGAGCGGACCGTGCGGCAAGTCGGTAAGCCATTTCAGATTGTCGGGAGATAGTTGTGAGCGCGTCCAGTCCACTGCTGCTTTCGCAATGGGATTGAAATCGTCTGTGGGCATCAATCCGGTGGCCGCTTTGTCGTGATTCCCGCGAATGGTTTGGGCGCCCAGCTCGCGAATTTTCGAAGTGACTTCGTTGGGATCCGGACCGTAGCCAACCACGTCGCCCAAGCACACAATTTGTTCCCAGCGTCCCTGGGCCGCGGCCAGAGCGGCTTTGAGAGCGGAGGCATTCGCGTGCAAATCGCTAAGAACGAGAATTCGCATTTCCTAGGATGTCCAAAAGGCTACTGAGTATAGATGAAGTGATTGGCAATGCACAGAACGAAGCGCTGCGTCGGATGGGATGTGAAAACGCAATCGCGGCAAGGCGTCAGAACCACAAGATAGTTCTAAGTTTTTAGCGATTGTTAATAAGAGCTGCGATTTACGGGCCAATTCGGCTCTCCGGCAGTGACAAAAACAAGACAACTAAAGTAGGAATTTCATCCGCGCCCGCGAAACATTCGATGGGGGAGCTTCGTCTATACGAGTGCAGCCGATAGTAAAACGGCACTGGGTCTGTCAGAGCAAACATCAAAAACCCCGCGGTGGCAGCCGCGGGGCCGTGACACGCATCTTTCCGGCCGTTAGTCCAGGAAGAGGAGGTGTCGTTCGGGGAAATCTACTCGTTCGCCCGCCTGCG
>Ga0307479_10005541_pt1 | contig 11550 bp, 13 predicted proteins | sample atmos_gasesECM4C_FD_203743 | JGI IMG/M metagenome (GOLD analysis project Ga0307479, IMG submission 203743) | Hardwood forest soil microbial communities from Morgan-Monroe State Forest, Indiana, United States - atmos_gasesECM4C_515 | ecosystem: Environmental > Terrestrial > Soil > Temperate... | reverse complement strand
CCGTAGCCGACGAACCCCGCATGCAGCGGCTCATGGCCGCTGCCGCCGCCCGATATCAGCGCAACCTTCCTCGGCGTGAGCCGCGCTCGGCTGACGAACTTGCCCTCAGGTCCAAGCGTGACGATCCCACCATGCGCCGCTACGAAGCCCGACAAGCTCTCCGAGAGCATCGTGTCGGCAGCGTTCATGAACTTCTTCATGGCACACCTCCTCGCTCGGTCACCGCCCCTCGCCCAACAACAGGGACAGGCGATGCACGAAATCGTGTATGAGCGTTTCGAGCTGCTGGTTTTTGCCGGCGCTGCCGAGATCGGGTAGCGCGAGGGTGATCTTGCGATCCTGGCGCGCCTCCTCCGCGACGGTCAGCCGGCCCGGATGCGCGCGCGAATAGGCCTTAAGGAACGCCGCGCGCTCTTGCGCCGAGAAGTGGCAGATCTCGAAGATCAACCCGAGATGCCGCGCCGGGATCGGCACCTGATAGCCTGCGTTCGAGATCTGCGAGACGAAGCTGCGGTTTTTGCCGATCGCTTCCGCAAGCCGCTGGCGCATGCCCGACGGTCGGCTGTCGAGCACCGTCCTCAGGATTTGCTTGTATTCAGCTACGGCGCCGGTCGAGGCGTCGCGGGGTCGGCGCATCTCAGCCATGGCGCGTGATCGCCGCCTTGAGGAGGCCGAGCGCGGGGGGGGCCACCGAGAGCTCCTCGAGACCGCAATCGAGGAGCGCGGGCACGCAGCGCGGGTCCGCCGCCATGTCCCCGCAGAGGCTCACCGGTACCCCCATCCGCCTGCCGTGCGCCACCGTGCGCTCGATGAGCTCGAGCACCGCGGGATTGAGGGGATCAGCGAGTGCCACGAGCTCGCCGTTGCCGCGATCGCAGGCGGTCAAGTATTGCACAAGGTCGTTGCTGCCGATGGAATAGAAGTCCGCATCGAAACGGTCGATCGCCAGTGCGGCCGCCGGCACCTCCACCATGATGCCGAGCGCAGGCCGCCGCGCGGGCAGCCCCTCGGACGCGAGCTCGGCCAGGACCTCATCGAGAAGACCCCGCGCCTCCCTGAGCTCGGCAGGCGTCGTCACCATCGGCAACATCACCTTGAGGTGGCCGCTCGAACCCGCGCGAGCGAGCGCTCGCAGTTGGGTCTTGAACAGACCGCGGCGCCGCAGCGACAGGCGCAGGCCGCGGACGCCCAGGAACGGATTTGCCTCGCCATCGATCGTGACGCCGGGGATGGGCTTGTCGCCGCCGGCATCGAGCGTACGGATGGTGACTGGTCGCGCGCCCGCCCAATCCAGGATCTCGCGATAGACCCGATATTGCACGGCCTCGTCGGGGAGCGCGCCCTGCTGCTGGAACAGAAATTCGGTGCGCACGAGGCCGACGCCATCGGCATGCGCGGATGCATCGGACTCGAGATCGATCAATCCCTGAATATTGATCATGGTGTGGATGCGCCGCCCGGAGGCAGTGATGGCGGGACCTGCGAGATGCCTCTGCTCCTCCTCGCGGCGCGCGGTGAGCGCCGCCGTGCGCTCGCGCCATTCGGCGAGCCGCGCCGCCGAGGGCGCGATCTCGATCTCTCCGCGCTCGGCATCGAGCAGGGCCAATGTGCCGTCAACCGCGGGAATGTCGCCGAGACCGACGACCATCGGCACACCGCGGGCGCGCGCCAGCATCGCGACGTGGCTGCTGGCGCTGCCGAAAATGAGGGCGACGCCAACCGAGCGCCTCCAGTCGATCTCGAGGAAGCGCGACGGCGGCAGATCATCGGCGACGAGAATGGCTCCCGCCGGCAGCCGGAGATCGACTCCGGCATCGCCGCTGAGCGCGCGCAACACCCTGTCGCGCAGATCGACGAGATCGGCCGAGCGCGCCCTGAAATAGCCGTCCTCGGCCGAGGCATAATCCGCGCTCTGAGCGTCGAGAGCATGGCGCCAAGCATGATCGGCGGGGGCACCGGCGTCGATCTCGGCAAAGGCAGCACTGGTCAGATCGGCATCCTCGAGCAGAGCGAGCTGGAATTCGAGGATGGCGGCCGCCTCGCTCGTTTGCGCATCTAAGAGCCGGGCAAGATCGGAGGCGGCTTGCTCCATCGCCCGCAGGAGCGCGGCTCGCTCGGTCTCCGGTGAGCTAGCGCTCCGAGCCGCCGTGGGCTTGTCCCGGAGCCGGATCAGCGGGCCGGCCGCAAGCCCCGGAGCCGCGGCATGGCCGCGCAGTCGAAGCGCCTCAGCCGGCATCCGGAAAATCCCGCTCGACCAGGGCGACGAGCGCGAGCACCGCCGCCTCCGCATCCTCGCCCTCGGCGCGGAAATGGAGCAGCGCGTCGTGCGGCGTCTTCGTCGCCATGACTTTGACGATGCTCTTGGCGTCGATCCACGGTCCGTCGGGCAGCATCGCGACCGAGACCTTGGCAGAAAACTTCTTCGCCAGCTTGGTGAGTTTGACCGCCGGGCGGGCGTGCAACCCTGCCTCGTGGCGCAAGCGCACGGAGGCCGTTACGGCCTTTCGATCTGGGGAAGCGGGATCGGGAAATGCGGTCATGTCACCGGCGAAAGCTCTTCGGCGGTGGCCCGCACCTCGGCGAGGCTGGCGCCGCCCGATGCCTCGGTTGCCGCCATGATGGCGCCCTCGACGATCGGTGCGTTGCAGAGCACGACCCTGCTGCGCCGGTCCTCGGGAAGCATCTCGATCGCCATTTCGCTGTTGGTTTCCGCGCCGCCGAGATCGACCAGGATGGCGACGCCCCGAGGCGACCAGGCCCGCTCGATCGCCTGCAGGATGCGCTGCACGTCCGTGCCGAGCCCGCCTTCGGGGTTGCCGCCGCAATGCGCGACTTTGACTTCCTCGCCCACCATCTGACGCACCATCTCCGCTGTCCCCCGGGCGATGTCGGGCGAATGCGAAACGATGACCAGGGAAACGTTCTCGCTCATTTTGATCCGTCCAAGTAGTGCGACAAGGCTTCGATGATAATCTCGCTGGATCGCGCGCCGGGGTCCATGTGGCCAATGCTGCGCTCGCCGAGGAAGGCCGCACGGCCTTTGGTGGCGCGCATGGGTAGGGTGGCGGCAGCGGCGCTCGTCGCGACGTTGCGAAGTCTTGCGCCAAGCTCCGGCCCACCTGCCCGAGCCGCCTCGAGCACCGGCACGAGCACATCGAGCATCGTTTTCTCGCCGGCGGTCGATTTGCCGCGCGCGGATACCGCGGCCACGCCGGCGGCCAGCAGCTCGGGGAGCATCGCGAGGCTCGCCGGCCGATCGCCAATCTGCTTGCCCATGGCGATGAATAGGCTGCCATAGAGCGGGCCTGACGCGCCCCCGACTTTCATGACCAGCGTCATTCCGACCGACGTCAGCGCCTCGCCCGTCGGCTTCGCGGCGATCGTATCGAGCTCGGCCAGCACCGCGGCGCAACCACGCTTCATGTTGAGACCATGGTCGCCGTCCCCGATCGCCTGATCGAGCGCGGTGAGCTCGGAGGCGCTGGCGATGACCCGCTCCGCCGCCGCCGCGATGAGTGACCTCAAGACCGAGGGATCGAGAGACATGACGGCGACTCACTCGGCTGCGATACCGATGCGCCGGCCGGCCGCATCGAAGTAGAGCGGGTTCAACAGAGCCAAGCCAACCTCCTGGCCCGCCGCGAGCGATTGGTGCGGATCGGCCAGGGTGATGAGAGCGTGCCCCCTGTAGTCAAGATGCACATGGTTTTGGTCGCCGAGATGCTCGACCCGATGCACACGACCCACCAGGCCGCTGCCGTTCGGCTTAGCGATTTGCAGATGCTCGGTCCGCACGCCGACCGTCTTCGTATGGTACGGCGCGGGCAGCTCGGACAGCAATTCCGCCGGCAGCAGATTGATCTCGGGCATTCCGAGCCGCCTCGCGACGTAAATGTCGTTGGGTGTCTCGTAGATCTCCCGCGGTGTCCCGAGCTGAAGCAGCCGACCCTCGCGAATCACGCCGATGCGAGCCGCCATGGTCATCGCCTCGATTTGGTCGTGCGTGACATAGAGGACGGTCGCGCCGAGCTCAATCTGGATGCGCTTGAGCTCGAGGCGCAGCTCGGCGCGAAGCTTGGCGTCGAGCGAGGAAAGCGGCTCGTCCATCAGGTAGATGGCCGGTCGGCGGACGAGTGCGCGGCCGATCGCGACCCGCTGCATCTCTCCTCCGGAGAGGCGGGTCGCGCGGTTTGCGAGCTTGCTGCCGATATGGAGAAGCTCCGCGATCTCATGGACGCGCTTCCGGATCTCTTGCTCAGGCAACCGGCGCGCCGGCGCTCGCAGCGGGAAGGCCAAATTGTCGTACACGGTCAGGTGCGGATAGAGCGAGTATTGCTGGAACACGAAGGCGGTGTCGCGTGCCGCCGGCGGGTCGTGTGTCACGTCGCGCCCATCGATCGAAATCGCACCTTGATCGGGATTCTCGAGCCCGGCGATCAGGCGCAGCGTCGTGGTCTTGCCGGCGCCTGTCGGGCCAAGCAGGACCACGAACTCGCCGTTGGCTATGCTGAGCGTAAGGTCGCGCACGGCCTCGATTTCACCGAAGCGCTTGCCGACCTGACGGAGTGCGATCTCAGCCATGGGCGTTGCCCTCATGGAGAGCACTGCGCATCGCGCGACCGGTTGCGGCGTCGAATACCATGAGCGACCGAGCTTGGAAGGCGAGGCCCACCGTTTCGCCGAGCCTGACGCTTAGGCTCGCGGGCAACCGCGCCTTGACCTGGCCTTGCTCGATGGTGACGGTAACGATCTGCGTGGTACCGAGGTACTCGGTCCCGAATACGCGGCCGCGCATGGGCGCCGACTCGGACAACGCCACGTGCTCAGGCCGCACGCCGAGCACGAGCGATTCCACGGTTGCCTCTTCATGAGCTTCCGGAACGGCGACAGTGGCCTCGCGAATCCGGACCGCGCGGTCGCCGCGCTGCAACCTGCCCTCGAAGCGGATGAGGTTCATGGGCGGCGAGCCGATGAAATCGGCGACGAACAGGCTGGCCGGCAGATCGTAGATCTCCTGCGGCGTGCCGATCTGCTCGACGACGCCGCGGTTCATGACCGCGATCCGGTCGGCCATCGACATCGCTTCCAGCTGGTCATGCGTAACGTAAACGGTGGTCGCTCCGATCCGGTCGTGCAGCTCACGGAGCTCGTTGCACATGAGGCGGCGGAGCTCGGAATCGAGCGCGCCGAGCGGCTCATCCATGAGGAAGGCCTTGGGGCGTCGCACGATGGCACGGCCAAGCGCCACGCGTTGCCGGTCGCCTCCCGACAGCTTCGAGGTCTTGCTGGCAAGCAGATGCTCGATCCGCAGCAGTCGCGCCGTCTGGCGAACCTGCTCGCGGATCTCGTCGCGCGCCACGCCCTGGCATTTCAGGGGAAAACCGATGTTGTCGGCGACGTTCATGTGGGGATAGAGGGCAAAGAGCTGGAAGACGAACGCGATGTCGCGCTCCGCCGCGCGCCGATACGTGACATCCTCGCCATCGAGCAGGATGCGTCCCTCCGTCGGCAGCTCCAGCCCAGCAATCATGCGCAGCGTCGTGGTCTTGCCGCAGCCGGAAGGGCCCAGCATCACGAAGAAGGATCCGTCCTCGATCGTGAAATCGGATCGATCGACAGCGATGAAGTCCTGGAACGCCTTGCGCAGCTTCTCGATGCGGATCTGTGCCATCTCCGGTGCCTATTTCGGAAAGTGGCTGAACACGACGAAGCCGAGGGTCCCGGCCAAGATCGTGACGAAGGAGTAGCTGAAGAGATCGATCGAGAGGGGTTGCACCAGCATGAGGATGCCGAGGCCGATCACGGCCGTCGCGCCATTCTCCCACGGACCTCGCCGGAACCAGCTTCTCCAGCGGTTTCGCCCGACCGCGGCTTGCCCGCTCATTTGCGCACCGCGCCGAAGGTGATGCCGCGCAGCAGGTGCCTGCGCAGCACGACGGTGAAAAACACGATCGGCACCAGGAACAGCGTCGTCGCGGCGGCGACCGCCGGCCAGTCCTGCCCGCCCTCGCCGATGATGAAGGGGATGAAGGGCGGCATGGTCTGCGCATCCCCGCTCGTCAGCAGCAAAGCGAAGGCGTACTCGTTCCAGGAGAAGATGAGGCAGAAGATCGCCGTCGCCGCGATGCCGGTCACGGCCTGCGGCAGCACCACCTTGCGGAAGGCCTGCAGCCGCGTGTACCCGTCGACCAGTGCCGCTTCCTCGTATTCGCGCGGGATCTCGTCGATGAAACCCTTGAGCAGCCACACCGCGAGCGACACGTTGACCGCGGTATAGAGCAGTATCATGCCGATATGGGTATCGGTGAGGTTGAGCTCGCGATACATCAAATAGATCGGTATCGCCACCGCGATGGGCGGCATCATCCGTGTCGACAGGATGAAAAACAGAAGATCGTCCGCGAGCGGTATCCGAAAGCGCGAGAAAGCATAAGCTGCCAGCGTGCCCAGCAAGACCGCAAGGAAGGTCGAGCCGAACCCGATGATGAGCGAGTTCATGAAGCGCGGTACGACCTTGGAGGGGCCGGCGATCACCATGTTGTGGGAGCGCACGAGCTTCTCGTACCAGCTATCCGCCGGCGGAAGGCTCGCTATGAACTCCGGCGTCTGGCGCGATCGCACGGTGAAGAGGTTGACGTAGCCCTCGAGCGACGGCTCGAACAGCAGCTTCGGCGGGTAGGCGATCGAATCGGAGGGCGACTTGAAGGCGGTGGCGCCGATCCACAGCAGCGGCACGATGGTGATCACCGCATAGAGGATGACCGCCGCAGCCGCGAACGCCTTGGCGCGCGGCGAGGCCTCGACGACCGAATGGGCGGCGGTGAGGGCGCTCATCGCTGCTTCACCTTGTTGAGCGCCTTGACGTAGATGTTCGCGGCGCCGAAGACGGTGACGAACAGGATGATGGCGAAGGCCGAGGAATATCCGGTGCGCCACTTCTCGAAAGCCTCGCGCTTCAGGGTGATCGAGGCGAGCTCGGTCGTCGAACCGGGGCCCCCGGATGTCAGCAGATTGACCAAGTCAAACATCTTGAAGGCCTCGATGGCCCGGAACAGCACGGCGAGCATGAGGAAGGGCAGCACCATCGGGAGCGTGATCGACCAGAACTGCCGCCAAGGCGAGGCACGATCCACCTCGGCCGCCTCATAGATGTAGTCGGGGATCGAGCGCAGCCCGGCGAGGCAGATCAGCATCACATAGGGCGTCCACATCCACGTATCCACCAGCACGATCGTCCAGGGCGCCAAGTCGACGTTGCCGATCATCGAGAAGGACCGGGGCGCGATCCCGGTGAAGAAACTGATGACGTAATTGAACGGTCCGATCTGGGGCTGGAAGAGCAGGGTCCAGAAATTGCCGACCACCGCCGGCGACAGCATCATGGGCAACAGGATGATCGTCGTCCAGAAGCTGTGCGTGCGGAATTGCCGATTGATCAGCAGCGCGAGGCCGAAGCCGATGAAGATCTGGAGCGCGATCGAACAGACGACGAACCGCGCCGTCACCTGCATGCCGTGCCAGACGTCATCGTCGGTCAGAATGCTGATGTAATTGTCCAGGCCGACGAACCTGACCGGCAGGCTCGCCAGGTTAGATTTGAAGTTCGTGAAAGAGAGCCGGATTGCCCAGATCAGAGGAAAGATGTTGATCGCGAGCAGCAGGACTATCGAGGGCGTGATGAAGAGCCAGGCGATGCTGCGGTCAGAAAGGCCGCGCACGCGCTTCACGAGGCGCTCAGGAGTTCTCGCTGCAACGCGCTCGACGAAGGTCTCGGCGTGATTTCGTGCGGTCATGGCATCCCGTCCGGCCGTGCGATCTCCCCGGCGAGCGAACGCCGGGGAGACCATTATGCCAGGGTGACTAGAGCTTGCCTTCGTCCTTGAAGACTTTGACCCAATCCTTGACCAGGAGGTCGAGAGCCTCCTTGGCGGTTCCCTTGTCCGCCACCACGTAGTCGTGAACGCGCTTTTGCATGTCGAGCAGCAGGTCCACGTAGAGGGGCTCTGCCCAGAAGTCGACCATGATGTCCATGGTCTTCAGGAAGGCGGGAGCGAAGGGCGCGCTCTCGGGAAATTTCGGATTCTGGACCACCGCCTTGTGGGCAGAATAGCCGCCGAGCTCCCACCACTTCTGCTGCACCGAGGGCTGCGCGTACCACTTGATGTATCTGAGCGCGTCGTCCTTGTGATCGGAATATGAGACCACCGAGATGCCCTGGCCGCCCAGCTGGCTGAACTGGCCCTTGGGACCGGCGGGATTGACGAAGAAGCCGATCTTATCGCCGCCGACGTTCGGGTCCTTATAGAGGCCCGGGAAGAAGGCGAACCAGTTCATCTGCATTGCCACCTGGCCCGACTTGAAGGCGTCGAGTCCCTCTTGCATGTAGGCGTTGGTGAGGCCCGGTGGCTGGCAGCACTTGTAGAGCTCCTTGTAGATCTCCAGCCCCGCGACCGCGCCCGGCGAGTTGACGAAGCCGTCCATGTGATAGGGCTGCTTCGGGTCGTCATAGACGAAGCCATAGCCGTACATCGCGTTGGTGACACCCATCGTGATGCCTTCCGAGCCGCGCTCGGTGTAGATGTACGAGCCGTACACCTTCTTGCCGTCGATCTCCTTGCCGGTGAAGAACTTCGCGACCTGGAGCAGTTCGTCCCACGTCTTCGGCGGCTCGAGCTCCCGATTGTATTTCTGCTTGAACTCGGCGCGGAGCTCGGGCCGCGCGAACCAATCCTTGCGATAGGTCCAGCCGACGGCGTCGGCCATCGCGGGCAGCGCCCAATAGTTCGGCGTGTGCTTCGGCCATTCGGAATAGGCAAGCACGGTCGCCGGCATGAAATCGTCCATCGAAATGTGCTCTTTGGCGAAGAAGTCGTTCAGCTTGACGTAGTGCTTGTTCTCCGCCGAGCCGCCGATCCATTGGCTGTCGCCGATGATCAGGTCGCAGAGTTTGCTGTGCGAGTTGAGCTCGTTGATGAAGCGATCGGCATAGCTGGTCCAGGGAACGAACTCGTACTTCATCTCGATCCCGGACTCTTTGGTGAAATCCTTGCCCAGCTCGACCAGCGCGTTCGCCGGGTCCCATGCGGCCCAGCAAAGCGTCAGCGATTTCCCCTGTGCAGCGGCGGGCTCCGGCGTGAGCAATCCCGCGATGCCCAAGGCGAGCACCGCCGTCAATGACGTCTTGTGCCAAGTCATCATCGCTTCCTCCTGTCGTGGTCGTTATGGTCGTGGTTGTGGCGCAGCGTCCCCGAGGCGGATGCCGCGGTGGACCGCTGGTGGGAACGGGCAATGCGCGAGGATCATCGGGCACCTCCCTCGCTCGCGACCCGCCCCATCGGCAGGAAGCGCGCGTGTTTAGTATTTTTGTTTAGTGATGAGCTAAATACTAAACTTGTCGCTTGTCAAGCGCTCGGTTCGCGCGAACGGCAAGGATCGCGCTTTTGTACCGAACAGGCCGCGGCGCTCCTGTCCGCCACATGTCCCTGACGACCGCCACGTCGTGACGGCCTAAGAGGCTGTGGGATGTGGGTCCGCGTCCCGGGCACGAATGACGGTGACCGGCGTTCCTGCGCAGATCACCCTTGGCGGCACCTGACCGCGCACGAGGCTGTTGGCGCCTACGACCGAGCCTTCGCCGATGACGGAGCCGACGAGCACTGTGCATTGGGCGCCCAGCCAAACGTCGTCCTCGATGCGGATCGGCCCCGCTTCGTAGCCCTGCTGGCGAATGGGCCTGCTGACATCGCTGACGACATGTGTCGACGCGACGATCATGGACTGCCCCGCGATCGAGCAACCCTTGCCGATGAACACGCCGCCGCTGCCGAGAATGATTGTAAAGGGTCCGATGGCGCTGCCCGCTCCGATCACGATTTCGCCCGCGGTGTCCTGAGTATCGAGAAACGCGTAATCGTGCACCTCCGCGCCCGCGCCAAGCTCGACCCGCCCGCGCGCGATGATTCTGCAGCCATAGAGGCGTGCCTTGGGTCCGATCCGCAGCCGTCCGGGCCAGTCGATGCGGGCGCTCGGCCATACTCGGCAGCGCCAGCGCAGAGACAAGTATAGAGCGACGAGCAGCCTCGGCGCCGGGCGCCGGCACGCCAATTGCCAGACGGCTCGCAGGAGAGAGCTACTCGCCGCAGGCACGCGGCGCGCTCTGGGCGACCTTGGTGCAACGGCCGGGGGAGAGCTGTCGGGCAAGCCGCTGTCCCCCGAGCGCTGGCTTGTGCTCTTCCGCAGGGTGGCCATGGCTGGGACTATAGGCATTGGCGCTCGGGGCGAGCAACCCGAACCCCGCGGCAGGGCGCGGTGTTTCCCGGCCTCCCTCAGCCTTTTCCCGCTTCTCGAGGACGAAACACTGCGTGGCGCCCCCAAGGACGCGACCGAGGCGCTCGCGCAGCGTGATCGGGAGATGCCGCCGAGCCAGCATATTTCCAGTATAAAAGAGGGCCAAATCGAAGCTGTCGACGATATGCCATCCCGTGCGTTCGAAATGCGCACTCCACCGGCGCGGATGAAAGTGGAGGTACTCGCTGAAGGCCGTGCCCCGCTCGCCGTGGCGGGCGGGGATCAACGCCTTGCGCAAGAGCGAAACCCAATCGGCGCCGGTACTCGTTTCATGTCCGTTCGGCATGGCCTCGCGCGATGGGCCTCGGCGAACGCGACGCCAGATCAGGGCCAGCAAACCCGGGTAATGCGTGAGCCAGGTCCAGAGCCGCCAGCGATGACTCGGCACGATGTGGATTGCGCGACCGTTGGCCCGAAGAACTCGGAGCATTTCCGCTTCGAGGCGGTCGAGCTCGATCACGTGCTCCAGCGCATTGGAGGAAAAAATCACGTCGAAGCTGGCGTCGGGAAACGGGATGTGCACGCCGTCGTAATCGAGCACATCGAACAGCCGTTGCTCGCGGTAACCCGATGATGGCACGTCAAGCGAGACGACGCGGAAGCCTCGCTTCGCCATGAGCGATGCCTGCTGTCCGCTGCCGCCGCCAATCTCCAACAGGTCGCCGCCGAGCTGCGGCAGCTTCTCGAACAGGATCTCGATTTCGCGGGTCCGGATGTGGTTTATCCACGCGATCGATTCAGGGTCCATGAGAATGCAGGCTCGGAGAAATTGATCTTTGACAGCCGGAAGCAAGGTATCCTCGGAGCGCGAAATCGGGTCAAGCCATGGAAAAACACGCGCTTCGGGTGCTTCACGTCATCACCGGGCTCGATACGGGAGGGGCGGAGATGATGCTCCTGAAATTGCTTTCAGGGGCTCGGTGGGACGGCATCGAGCCAGCGGTGATGTCGTTGACAGGCTTGGGCGGCATGATCGGGGAGCGTTTGGTCGCGCTTGGCGTAGAGGTCGAGGCCCTCGGTCTGACGCGATCGAGCGCATCGGTCGCCAGGCTCCCTCGGCTGCTGAGCTCTGCGCGCCGGTTTCGGCCGCAACTCGTTCATGGTTGGATGTATCACGGCAACCTGGCCGCGAGCGCCATCGGCGCGCTGGCGAACCACCGCATCCCGGTCCTGTGGGGTATCCGGCAGACACTCTATCGTCTC
>Ga0307479_10005540_pt1 | contig 11552 bp, 12 predicted proteins | sample atmos_gasesECM4C_FD_203743 | JGI IMG/M metagenome (GOLD analysis project Ga0307479, IMG submission 203743) | Hardwood forest soil microbial communities from Morgan-Monroe State Forest, Indiana, United States - atmos_gasesECM4C_515 | ecosystem: Environmental > Terrestrial > Soil > Temperate... | reverse complement strand
GTGGCTTGGTATGCCACACTATCAACAATGTAGAATCACCAATGTGGACGCACGTGGGAAGGATTCTAGAGTTTGAATGGCGGGAGCGACGGGACTCGAATCCGCAATCTCCTGCGTGACAGGCAGGCGTTCTAACCAGCTGAACTATCCCCTCGAAAACTGACTAAAAATTCCTTCCCGCTCCTTCCGCAAGCTTGCAGTGTCGTGCACTGCCTTGCACGTCCTTCGACCTGACAGGGCGGCATTCTCGACATAGCCAAATCGATGCGAGCTGTTCTGCCTTCACCCGAAGGGTCTTAACGCCCTTGAGTGTATTGCCATTCGGCCAATCGTAAAGTTGACAAACGGTTGACAAAACGGTTTTGTGAGGGAGATCCCTGAAAAGGGGAAAAGTGAGAACAGCCGCGTATTTATTGGTGATTTGAATGGTGGGCCTGGGTGGACTTGAACCACCGACCTCGCCCTTATCAGGGGCTTTTATGGTGCTATATGCATAGTAGCGTGGCGATGACGTCACGACAGATTGCGCATGAAATTTCTTTGGAGGCTACAACGGTTCAAAAACCGTTGCCTTGACCCTTCTCTTGGTCGGGCAGCGTGGGTTTGTTCCTTAATCGACCTTCTCTCAGGTCTGTCACATCACGTCAGCAATCTAGGCAAGAGTTCTAAGCAGACCAGTCGCTAATGTGAGTGCTGATATAGCGAGAATGATGGCTCCGACATAGATCAAAGAGACGGCCCCGCTAGGCTGGACAGCCGTCGTCCGCAACATAGAGAAGAAAAATCCGGCGGAAATGAGAATCGCTGAAAGCGGCACGCCGATTCGAACGAACCAGATGAGCGGTGAAGGAAGAACCGCCGAATCCGCAAGTATCTGGCAAACCAACGAAAGAATGACGATGACTCCAGCGTGGGCGTGGCCTGCACGGAAGAAATTTTGACGCAGGGGACTGTCCATATACCCGCTTCCCTTATGCGTCAGTGAGGTCAAAAGGAAATACCCGCCGTACTGAATCGTGGGAACTGTGATGAGGATGATCCCGGATAACAATCTGGCTTCGCGTGTCATAGGTTCTCCTGTAACTCATAGCTTCGAAATAGATACCGTCAGCAACGCTATCAAAGCAACTGCGGTTCTCCAGCAAATGTGAACCTTCCTTTTTCTGAATTAAAGTTTCCCAAAAAACCTGAGCGGTTCTGTGGTCAGGCAGGGTCCAGCTGAAACTGTTTTCGAAGGCCCTTGTCGAAGAGACTCGAAGGCGCGAATTTTCGCAGGCCGCTAAGGAATTGGCCTCACGTCCGACGGGATAACGTGCCCGTGGCGACTGGCTGGTCAGCGCTTTTAGAACGACCTCAGCAACACCCAGAGGCGTGGCGCCTTTCGCTATGTTTTCTGCGATGACTGTGAGAACACGGGCGCGCCCGTCAGCGTAAGCTTCCAATGGACGGGCTGCAACTTGGCTGTTTTTTGCGATGTTCGTGCGCGTGAAACCCGGTTCGACGACGGATACACGAACTCCGAACGCACGCACCTCGTGGTCCAAGGATTCCGAGTACCCTTCGAGCGCGTGCTTGCTGGCGGAGTAGATTCCCTGGTACGGAGCGGGCACAAACCCGACGACCGAACCGATATTGATGATGCGCCCCGATCTCTGCTCTCTCAGGAACGGGAGCACCGCTTGGGTCATTCGCAGAACTCCAAAAAAGTTGGTATCAAAGAGCTGCTTCGCTTCTTCGATCCTCGTCTCTTCGAGAGAGCCAATGAAGGTATAGCCGGCGTTGTTGACTAGGGCATCGATTCGACCGGCCCGATCTAGAACCGTCTGCACGCAGGAACGGACCGAGTCCTCGTCGCGAACGTCAACGTAAATCAACTCTACTTCCTCCAGAGGTCGCTTAGGACCGGCATCCCTGGCGGTACCGAAGACTCGAAAACCGTGGCGTGGAATTAGACCGGCGATGGCTCGGCCGATTCCCGACGAAACTCCAGTGACCAGAACTACTTTTCCCTGACTCATATTTTTACCTCTCGTATCCTTATATTTACAGTTTCCGACGAGGCCGGTCGCGCCTGTCCCTTAGTAAATGAGCGCGATCTCGATTGTTTGTTCCGAAGCGTTCACAGAGAATTTCGCTTCGTCGAACGTGGGCGGACGCCTTTTCTTCTTGGGGTTGTTGGAAGCGCCGTAGCCTTCCTTGGGCATCCCTACGAAGTTTTTGTCCATCTTCCCGTTGCCGTTCTCGTCATGAAGAACCGAGACAGCGAACGTGCCTTGCGGAACATCCTTGAAGCTTACTTGGGCGCTCATGCTGCTGGGATCGATTTCGACACTCTGCTGCCGGATGGACTTCGATGGGTCATCGGGAAAACCTTGGGCGTCTTGAAATAGCGTTACCCAAATCTTGCCCTTGGTGTTTCTCGCGCCGGTGACGCGAACCGTAATTATTCCTGTGTCTTTCGTTTGTGCGGTGAGCGATGGGAAGGGCGCCCACAGCAGGAGCGAGAGAATAGCTGTGGAGACCACAACCTGACTGATTTTGATGGTTCTTCTATTCATTGGTTCTTTCCTTTCGTTTTTGAAATGCAACGGAATTTTGTTGGCTCTCGATTCATAAATTCGCTCTCATATCTACGCTGGCCCATGCTCATCCTTCGAGTACATGCTCGGCATTGCTGGACACAGTCCTTGAATCGAGTCCACTTGAATCGGTGTCGATGCGTTTCGCGTGTGCGGCGATCACCCAGGTGGAGAGTCCCGTCAGCGCGAGCAGAGCAACGGCGGCAGCAAGTGTTTGAACGTCGGGATGAATTAGCGATTGTCCTCGCACTGCTTGCCATACGAGGAGCAGGACGAGCGCGAGGTAAGCGAATCCAACCGTGGAAATTAGTGCCAACCGGTGAGCTTCTTTGAAACGCGCGAACGCGTTCCTGCGCCGGGCGACGAACCATCCGACGAAAGGCAAAATCTGCATCGCGTGTATGCCCAAGAAATGGGCAACCCGCAAATCCCCGCCAGCCGTGCTCCAACCGACGACAGGTAGCCCAGGACCGCCGTCGGCAACTCCGACACTGTGCGCGCCGACGATGCGTGGGCCGTGCTTTTCAGCCATAGTCACCAGCTGTTCGTGCGTAGGCCGAACCATTAAAAACCCCGAGCCCATGCCAACGAGCGAAACGAGCAGGCCAAGGCGCAGGGACCACGCGAACGGGCGGTTCGGTATCCGTTCGAAGAGGAGAAGGATGGCGAGCAGCAAATTCATCGTCCACACAACGACGATGAACGCTCCCATCGTGAGCCACAGGAAGGTATTGAGCGCGGTCGTCACATTGAAATGACTGGTTGTGCCGCGCGCCGCTTGTGTGAGAATCACCGTCATTTCGACCATGAAGCTGACGACGGTCACGTTGGCCGCTAGACGCGCCAGCCGCGGGCGGCTCTCGACAAAGCCGAGCAGCCAAACAAAAGTGAAGCAGTAGACGCTGACGGAGACGGCGAACTTGGCCGGTTTCAGCCATGCCGGCGCACCTGTAATGACGCGATGATCGATCAAGACCCCCGCAAGAGCTGCGAGAAAAACGAGAATCATCGCGACGCCGAGCATCGTCAATGGCCAGTTTGTGTGCCATGCGCGCTGCAGAAGGGTCTTGCCTGGATCTCGCGTTTGTAGTCCATGTTGCGTCGTCCCGTCGATCGAGGGCTCGTTCCTGTTCAGTCTGGCAGCGGAAATCTGGGCGCCGCTTTTGTATGGTTCGCGCGAACTTGCAACCGCGCGAATTACAAGGTAGATGAGGAATCCCAACGGGCCGAGCATGAGTGTTAGAAAGAGAACCGGCGCTGTCAGGAGCGGACTGAGCGGCCGCTCCTGGCTGTCGAGAAAAATCCAGCGGCCGATGAAGAGGTCAAAGGCCAGGAAGTGAACCCAAGCTATCGTGGCGCCCTCGGGCGAGCCGAGCAGCGTCGCAATCCCGGGGAGTGTTGGTGTCGCGATCGCAGGCCAGATCGCACCCAGCCGTGGGAGGACCAGCGCAGCGTAAAGAATCGCTGGTGCAGCGCTGACAAACGGTGAACGCATAATGCGCTCTGTCCAGCGCCAGCGCGGCAGCAGAATCATCAAGGCCCAGAAGGGCAAGACCAGCATGTTGCTTAGCCTGAAGAGTAGAGTCATGTTCGCCTCCGTAAAACTCGAACCGCCATCACCGGGCAATTAACTGGAACACCGTGCGTACGGGCCTGGGCATTTGCGGCGCAAACTCGCGAAATAGGTTTCCCGCAGCAGTGAACCCGAACTGAAGAGTCGCCCGCTGACCTGCATGCGTGGTGTTGTCGAAGCCGGACGGAAGATATGCATTCCCAACGAACCCTGCGGCGGTCGCACCCACAAAGTTTGAGAAGGCGGGCATCGGACGCCCGGAATCGGATCGATCGACGAAGGTGAACGTCAGCGCGTGCAGGCTTCGCGCAAGTACGTTGTGGCTCGAAGATGGGATATAGCGAGGGTCTTCATGAGTAATGACTCCCGTGGCGAAACGTGCCGTCTGAAATGTTACACGCTGTGCGAAGGCGTCGCCGTAGTTCCGCCCGAAAGCCTCAGCGCCCTGTCTCCAGTCCGGGGGATATTGAGTCACCCCTTTGCCCAGAGGATTCGCCATGCGAATACCAGCTCGGAACGCCGGAGCCGTAAAGACGCTCGGATTCAGATACGTCTCGTTGACGTAGTAACTGAACTTAGCTTCGACGCCAGATGATTGGGCGTTGCCGCCGAAAGCCTGGGTTGTGCCCGCTGCATTCTGGGCCCGCGAATGGATCGGTAAGAGCAACACAGCAAAACCTAGGATCGAAAACTTAACTTTCATTTGCATTCTCCATCTCCCTTGCGAAAACTCGTGATCCACTTAGGCGGCACCCTGCTGGTTCGAAAGGCCGCTGGATGTGGGCACTGCCAACATGCTACACTTACGATGTTGCCCGTGTCAACATGGTTGCATCTTATTTTGGAGCACAAGACCAAGAGCCATTTGCACAGGAATGGTGGCCCGTCAAAGCTGATGTTGCCGATGTCAACACGCTGGATATAATGCGAAGGAGGAAAATGAGTCGCCCAAAGCCCTATCACCACGGAAATTTAAGGGAAGCACTACTGGAGGCCGCGATTCGGTTGATCGCCGAGGTTGGGCCGACCGCCTTTACATTGCGCGAGGTGGCGCGCCGCGCGGGCGTCTCCCATAACGCACCCTATCGGCATTTCCGGGACCGGGACGATTTGATGGCGGCCGTCGCCGCCGAAGGTTTTCGGGAATTAACGCAAGCGATGGTGGAGTCGGCCGGGCAGCGGTCCGACGTTCTCGATCGGCTCAAGCGTGCTGGACTAGGTTACGTGACGTTTGCCCTGCGCAGACCCGAACACTTCACGGTCATGTTTGACGCCCCGCTATCGAAGCGCAACCACCCGGATTCCGCCGCGGCGGCGGAACAGGCCTTCGGCACGTTGATGAGTTTCGTTAAGGGCTGTCAGGACGCGGGCCGATTGGCGTCAGGGGATTTACGGCAGATGGCTCTGCTCGCCTGGACCATGGTCCATGGCATCGCCAAGCTGGCCATTGCCGGGCGATTGCCCTTTCGTTCAAACGCCGAGGTTGTCAAATTCGCTGAATTCGTTATCGACCAATCACTGCCCGTTGGCCAATAGATTCCCGCTGTTGTCTGAGAACGAGCAGTCCGGCACCGGCCGTCGAGGCTCGATGTGCCAAGCGCTCACTGCCTACAAGCCACCCAACCGGAAGTAATCGTTGGAGAACCCACGCGGAAGCCCAGGTGTGCAGAAGCTATTTTGCTATCCTAATTGGCTGGAACATGACCGTAAGCCCTCATAAATGCTTGTATCGCAGAGTTGAGGTGCTTCTGAAGTGCGCTCTTCGACAGAGAAGACGGATCGAATGCGAATACAAACCAACGTATAGGACCACCTGTAATCAGGCTCAAGAAGTGCTGAGCCATTTGGTGGGTATCTTCGTTCGATAGACGCCCCTTCCCGGCTTGTTTCGTAAAGTACGCGGCCAGTACTTCCTCGCCGCGCTTCGGTCCAAGTTCATAAAAACGCTTACCCAGTTCTGGGAACTTGGCCGATTCCATGCTGACCACGCGAACTAGAGCAAGCTGTTCCTTTGACATCGCGAATCTAATCAGGGCTGCGCCGTAATTACGGAGAGTCTCTTCAATGGGGGGCTCCTCCGGGAGCGAGGCGCCCACCTGCTGGAAGATCCTATTCATTCGCCGCTCGATGACCGCGAGAAACAATTGCTCCTTCGTTGGAAATCGTGAGTAAAAGGTGGTCTTCGACGAATTGGCCCGCCGCGCGATTTCGTTGGTGCTCGCCGCCGAAAAGCCCTCGGAGATGAAGACCTCCGCAGCTACATCGAGCAGTTCCGTCAAGCGTTCTTGATCGAGCCTGGCTCGGACGGGCCGTGGTTTGCGCATGCGCTGCGTTGTTTTCACGAAAATAGTCCCCAAAGCTAAAGTAGCGCTTTCCATTCTAACTTTCATTTCTTGTGTAACCGCCTGTTGGCCTCCAGCATCTCACACATACAGATACCGTACCATACGGTACTGTTTATGAGACAGGGATAGCTGCTGAACATGGAAGAAGTCTACAAGCCGAAACATAATCCGTGGATCATCGCGGTTACCGTCACGCTGGCGACCATCATGGAGGTGCTGGATACGTCCATCGCCAACGTGGCGCTGCCTCATATCGCTGGTTCCCTCGGAGCCTCCGAGGACCAGTCGACATGGGTCATCACTTCGTATCTCGTTGCCAATGCAATCATTCTGCCCATCGGGGCTTATCTGGGCAGTATCGTTGGACGCAAAAAATTCTACATGACGTGTGTTGCGATCTTCGGAGCGAGTTCCCTGCTGTGCGGTCTTGCTCCATCGCTCCCCATGTTGTTGTTCTTTCGTGTCGTCCAGGGGCTCGGCGGAGGCGGATTGCAGCCATCCGAGCAGTCGATTCTCGCGGATGCCTTTCCTCCCGCAAAACGCGGACAAGCCTTCGCCGTCTACGGGTTGGCCGTGGTCACCGCACCCATCGTCGGCCCAACCCTGGGAGGATGGATCACGGACAACTACGATTGGCGCTGGATCTTTTTCATCAACATTCCAATCGCCATCTTATCCCTTTTTCTGACGCATCGGCTCGTGGAGGATACCCCCAAAATCAAGAGGGAGGTTGAAGAAGCCAAGCGAGGAGGCTTCCGACTCGACCTAATTGGTTTCGGTCTCGTAGCCCTAACCTTCGGTTCCCTCGAAGTCGTGCTCGACAAAGGACAGGAAGACGACTGGTTCGGGTCCAACTTCATCGTTGCTTTTACGATGCTTGCTGCCATCGGCCTGATTGTTTTGATTGTATGGGAGCTCCGTCAGGCGCGAGGGAAGGACCGCCCTGTTCTGGACTTGAATTTATTCGCTTCACGGAACTTTTTTGTGTCCTTCCTGATGATGTTCGCGTTCGGTTTCACTCTCTATGCCACGACGGTCCTGTTGCCACAGCTTCTTCAAACACTGATGGGCTACACGGCGGAGCTATCCGGTTTCGCCATGTCCAGTGGAGGCCTGGCCACGATCATCTGCATGCCCATTGTCGGCATCCTGATTTCGAAACTGGATGGACGCTATCTCATCCTGTTCGGGTTCACCAGTATGGCGCTCGCCCTTTACTACATGACGAGCCTCGACCTGCAGATGAGTTTCGCTTATGCGGCGAAGCTGCGGTTTCTTCAATCCATTGGCTTGGCATTCTTGTTCGTGCCCATCAATACCCTGATTTACGCCGGTGTTTCGCCGGGCAAGAACAACGACGTTTCCGGTCTTGCAAACCTCGCGCGCAACATCGGTGGTTCTGCCGGGACCTCGTTCTTTACGACGGTGCTGGCACGCCACCAGCAGGTACATCAGCAATATCTGGTGCAGCACGTATCGGGCGGCAGCGCGGCCTATCTTGAACGGACAGGGTTGCTCACCCATCATTTGCTGAACAGCACCGCAGCTTTAACAGATGCTCAGACCAAAGCGCTGCTTATGATCTACCGATCTGTGCAAGCACAGGCGAGTGTCTTGAGTTACATCGACATCCTGCAATCGCTCAGCATCATCTGCACGAGCATGGTCCCGCTGGTCTTCTTATTGAAGAAGCCGCCGCGGGGCGCCGCTGCTGCGGTGCATTAAGACCTGTTGAACGAGCTGGTCTGCTCTTGCGGCGCGGGGGCTACGACAAGAAAAACCAAAGCCGTACCGGAAGGTCAGACTTGGCAGGAGCATTGCGTTTCCGCCGTTGAGCGGTTTATCCGCGAGATTCTAAACAGGAGGCTTCCTATGCTGAATAGGAGAGTATTGATATTGACGGGCGTAGTGGTCGCACTCGCAATCACGATTGCAACACAATCTTTCGCGCAACATCGAGGCACGAAGGCGACTCCGGCGAGCGCAAAAGCCGGAGCGACCCAAGATAGCTTCACGACGAGCGACGCCATTCCGTGGAAGCCCATCGATCCGAAGAAGTACCCTGGGCTGCAGATCTTCGCGGTGTGGGGGAATCCAAACCAGGGCGCCTCGGAGTTCCTGCAAAAGTTTCCTGCGGGCATGGACTCGGGCTGGCACCGGCACACCGCGGCGTATGAGGGCGTCGTGATCCAGGGCAAGTTCACGCATACTTCCAAGGGAGGAGCACCGCAGACAGGCGGGCCGGGATCCGTGTGGTCGCAACCTGCGGGACAGGTCCATGATGACAAGTGCGAAGAGGGCGCCGACTGCATCATTGTCGTGTACTTCCACGGCAAGCTCGACTTCATTTCGGTGGACAGCCCATACCGGTACGAATGAAGGCGCAATAGGAACGGGAGGACCTATGATCATCAACCTGCTTGCGACCTGGATTCCGGCGCTGCTGATCGCGTTTTTAGGCGTACTGAAGCTCTCGGGCAATCCGCGGGTTGCCGACGAGATGTCGAAGCTCGGAGTCGGACGTTATCTTCGACTGCTCGGTGTGATGGAAATTGCAATCGCGGCGCTGTTTGTCGTGCCAGCCACGATGAAACTCGGGTTTATTCTCGCGTCCTGCTACTTCGCCGGTGCGATCGCGACCGAGCTGTCGCACGACGTATTGAAGGTCAGTCCTTTTTGTCCCGATCGTACTGCTCTGGATCGGCGCTTTCATTCGGGATCGCTCGATTTTTTTCTGATACGCAATTGAGCGCCGATCAGCGGAGTACTCTGACCCTCCGAATTTCTGCTGAGTATTTTTCTGACGAACAATCCGTCACATTAATTCGGAAAGAGGAACAACAATGAGCAATTCAAAGGAGTCTTCCAATGCTGAATAGGAGAGTATTGACGAGCGTAGTGGTCGCACTTGCAGCCACGATTACAACGCAATCTTTCGCGCAACATCGAGGCACGGTGACTCCGACGGCGGGCGCAAAGGCCGGAGCGACCCAAGGTACCTTCACGACGTACGACGCCATTCCATGGAAACCCCTCAATCCCAAGCAACCCGGCCTGCAGATGTTTGTGGTGTGGGGGAATCCAAACGAGGGCGCCTCGGAGATCGTGCAAAAGTTTCCGACGGGTTGGGACTCGGGCTGGCACTGGCACACTGCGGCATATGAGGGCGTCGTGGTCCGGGGCAAGTGGACGCATACGTTCAAGGGAGCGGCACCGGAGACAGGCGGGCCTGGATCCACGTATTCGCAACCTGCGAGACAGGTGCACGATGACAAGTGCGAAGAGGGCGCCGAGTGCATCATCGTCGCGTACTTCCACGGCAAGCGCGACTTCATGCCGGTAAACATGAAGGCGCAATAGGGGAATTGCTCATATAATTTCAAGGAGATGTCCGATGTCACACCTGTCTTCCCAACCGCCGGAAAGCAAGGCTGAAAAATTGTCACAATCACCTCGCTGGGTAGGCAGCGCCTGGGCACGCGAAAAACGCTTTGCCGACGTGTTCGGTCGTCGGATGGCCTATATCGAACGCGGCGTGGGGCACCCAATCGTGTTCCTTCACGGCAACCCGACCTCCTCGTTCCTATGGCGAGGTGTCCTGCCGCACGTCGACCACTCCGGCCGCCGGCTGATCGCCCCTGATCTCATCGGCATGGGCGACTCGGACAAGATCCCGGCCGGCGCCGAGCCGGACCGCTACCGCTTCGCGAGCCACGCCCGTTACGTTGACGCCTTTATCGATGAGGTGGTCGGAACGGAGCCATTGACGCTCGTCCTGCACGACTGGGGAGGGGCCTTGGGCTTCGACTGGGCGTATCGTCATCAGCAGCGCGTTCGCGCGATAGCTTATATGGAGACGTTCGTTGCTCCGCTCACCCTGGAGGATCTGCCAGAAAGCTTCCGTCCGACGCTGAAGGCCGTGCGTTCGTCGGCGGGCGAAGCTCTGGTGCTCGGTGAGAACATGTTCATCGAGAAGATGCTGCCCGGCGTCACGCAACGGACGCTGTCGGCGGACGAGATGGCAGAGTACCGGCGACCATTCTTGGAGGCCGGCGACGATCGCTGGCCGACATTGCAGTGGGCACGCGAAGTGCCGCTGTCGGGCGAGCCGGCTGATGTCCACGATCGGATTGCCGCCTATTCCGCATGGCTGAAAACAGCATCGCTGCCAAAGCTCTTTATTGACGCGGAGCCCGGTGTATTCATCACGGGCCGAATCAGGAGGCTGGCGAGCAGCTTCCCTAACCAGCACAGCGTCGTCGTCCGAGGTCTCCACTTCGTGCAAGAGGACACTCCCGACGAGATTGGACGGGCGATCGCCAGCTGGCTCGAACGAATTTGACGAACCTTGCTCGGGCTGGCCACTATGGTAGAAAGGAAGCCTTCTGAAGCAATGTAGGCCCGCCGAGCGCATCTCCACGGTGTCAACCTACCGCGCATACAAAAGAGAAGGACTTAGACCGTATCGAACACGCTCTTTACACGTGTCATACCATTATCACAGGTAAGAATCACAGATAGGAATTACAGGCTCCATACTGATTTGCGGACAGTATCTTCCTTGGAAAGCTTGAAATGCTTGGCCGCTTCAAATTGAAGCTTCTACGGCTTCGTTGTTGTTATCTCTGGTTACTTCGAAATCGTAGCCACATCAGTAGCCCCAAACTGGAACAGGATCTTGCCGCTGCGATTCGACTTCAAGGATTGCTTGAATGCTTCCTTGAACTGGTGGAGCGGGTACACATGCTCCACTGCGGCGGAGAGCGATCCATCAGCTACGAGATCTCCCAGCTTCTGGTAAATCTCTTCGATCTCTGTGCGCGGCGCGTTGCGTATCCAATTGATGAGCCAGAATCCGTTGAGGCTAAGACCACGGTAGATGAACTCTTTGGGCGGCATAGCTGGGAACTGCCCACTTTGAAGGCCGTAGACGACAATTGAGCCGCCAGGTTTAAGCGACTTGGCCAACTCGCCCACGGAAGCTCCACCCACCGTATCGAGTACGAGGCTAAGTTTCTTCCCGTCGAGAGCCTCCTCAATATCCTTGTGTAGGTT
>Ga0307479_10005539_pt1 | contig 11553 bp, 8 predicted proteins | sample atmos_gasesECM4C_FD_203743 | JGI IMG/M metagenome (GOLD analysis project Ga0307479, IMG submission 203743) | Hardwood forest soil microbial communities from Morgan-Monroe State Forest, Indiana, United States - atmos_gasesECM4C_515 | ecosystem: Environmental > Terrestrial > Soil > Temperate... | reverse complement strand
GCTGGAGGCGGCCCGCTGTACGACATCGCCTCGCATCGCATCGACGTTCTTAACTTTCTTTTCGGGCAGGCGCGGCAAGCCACCGGCCAACTCTCCAATGTGGTGCATCACTATGCCGTGGAGGACAACGCCACCGTGATGATCGATTACGCCGATGGTGTTCGTGCCGTCGTCGACGTTCGCTGGCATTCCAGAATCAATCGCGACGAATGCCGCATTCGGGGTACGGAAGGGGAGATGGAATTATCACCGCTGAATGGCCCTGACCTCGTCTACCCCGGCGGCCGCGAGAGTCTTCCCAATCACTCCAACGTGCACGGTCCGCTGATCGAGAACTTTGTGGATGCGGTGGAAGGCAAAGGCACACTCACCGCCAGTGGAGCCGCTTCCTATTGGACGGATTGGATCACGGAGCAGGCTCGCCGTTAAAGCGATAAACCACAAAGGACACGAAGTACCACTAAGTCTTGGTCCCAAGGCTTCCTTGGTGTGACGTCGTATTCTTCGTGGTTATTCATTTTGCATATTCATTCTTCACCACTTCGCCGCCCTTCATCACAAATTTCACTCGCTCCAGCGTGGTCACGTCTTTAGTCGGATCACCTTCCACCGCGATGATGTCCGCCCACGCTCCTGGCTCCAGAGTCCCCACTTTCCCCGACCATCCCAGCAAGTCCGCGGCGTTTACCGTCGCCGCCTGAATCGCCTGCAGGGGCGTCAGCCCCAGCCGCACCATCACTGCGAACTCGTGCGCGTTCAGGCCGTGGGGATACACAGCGGCGTCCGTGCCGAAAGCGACTTTGACTCCGCTGGAAAACGCGTGAGCAATGTTCTTGCGCGCCGCTGGAATCACTTCCTGCGCCTTCGCCAAGAGCGGCGGAGGCAGGTGCGTCAGGCCGGCGTTGTCGATCATCCAATCTCCGAGGTAGAGCGTCGGCACCAGGTACGTCCCGTGCTCTTTCATGGCCGCGATCCCGGCATGGTCAATGTACGAGCCGTGTTCGACGGAATCGACGCCCGCCTCTGCCGCCCAGCGGATTCCCTCCGCTCCATGCGCGTGCGCGGCGACTTTGCGGCCCAGGCGGTGGGCGTCGGCCACGATGGCCTTCATCTCCTCCAGTGTGAACTGCGAGTGCTGCGGATTGTCGCCCAGGGAGAGCACTCCGCCGGTGGCGCACACCTTGATCAGATCGGACCCGTACTTGATGTTCTCGCGCACCTTGTGCTGCACGGCCGCGATGCCATCGGCCACACCGTCGCTGGTGGCGTGATACTCAAAAGGCAGCATGTTGTTGTCGCAGTGTCCGCCTGTGATGCTGAGCGCCGGGCCGCTCACCAGCAATCTTGGCCCGGGCACGTCGCCCGCGTTAATGGCGTCGCGCAGAGCCACGTCGGTGAAGTCCCGGGCTCCCACGTTGCGCGCGGTGGTAAAGCCCGCCAGCAGTGTGAGCCGCGCGTTTTTGGCGCCGGTCAAGGCCTCTCGCGGCACGGAATTCGCCAGCCGCTCGTAGCCGAACTTGGGTTCCATGGTCAGATGCGTGTGGGCATCGATCAGCCCGGGAAGGACGGTGGCATTGGGTAACTCGATGCGTACCGAATCCGCGGGAGCCTTCGTCTCCGCGGCCTCGCCCAGACTGAGGATCTTTCCGTCTTCGATCACCAACATCTGATCCGCCAGCAATTTGCCAGTCTTCACATCAAACACCTGCCCCGCGTGCACCGCCACGTGGCGGGACGTCTGCGCTGACAACTGCATCCCCAAAATCACTACGACTGCCAACACGACACCCTTAATTCTTGTGGCCATTCTTTTTCCTCGAACTTGGTTGAGAGTAAACGACGTCAAAGATTGGTCTGTCCAGGCAGAGGCATTTCCCACACTAGAAACGGGCAGGGTGATGTAAAAACCGAACGAAACCACAGCCGAAAGATTCTAGCCGCCCGGTCCATCGTTGGAAACATACTGTTCCAGCGACTCCAACTCCCGGCTCAAGTCGTCCACGCGCCACTCCAACAGATTCCGGATCGAGAGAATTCCCAGCAACCTGCCGCTGTCGTCGGCCACCGGCAGATGGCGGAAGTGCCGTTCCAGCATGGTGGTCAATGCTTCCCCGGGGCCCGTGCCGCGCGTCGCCATCTCCACTGGCGTGGTCATCAGTTCTCGCACCGGAGTGGCTTTGGGGTCGACGTGGCTGAGCGACATCTTCCGCAGCACATCGCGCTCGGTAAAGATCCCGGCCACACGATACTCGCTGTCGACGACCGCGACGGCTCCGACGTGGTGGTCGAGCATCTTGTGAATGGCATCCGCTACGCTGGCTTCCAGACCTACCGCTGCAATCTCCCGATCACAAAGCTCCAGCACGCTCATACGCACCTCCTGCGGCCCGGTACCTTTCGACCGAATCGACCCTGGAAATAGGATTGACGCATTATGATCGCGTCGCCGCACTTGTCAAGGGAATTTGCAAAGAATTACGAAGGATGGCCGATCCAAGCCGGCATATCCCTCTACTTCGAGCGAAATACTTTCCCATCCTTCATCACGAAATCGATCTTTTCCAGCGCTTTGATGTTGCGCAGAGGGTCCGCGTCGACCGCAACGATGTCGGCGAAGGCGCCTGGAGCCAGCACGCCGATCTTGCCTTCCATGTCGAGCATCACCGCGGCGCGGGAAGTGGCGCTCTGGATCGCATCCATGGGCTGCATGCCAAACTCGACCATGCGCGAGAACTCCTGCGCGATGGGCTCGGTCCACGGAATCCCGCCCATATCGGTGCCGAAGACAATTTTCACCCCAGCTTTGAGCGCCTTCCTGAATGAGGGTTCGTGCACGGAAGCCCGCAGCCGGTCGCGCTGGCCCGCCTCCGAATCCGGCGGGCCCCAGTCGGTGTAGTACACACTGAGCGTTGGCACGTACCAGGTGCCCTGCTTCAGCATTTGTGCGATCGCGGCATCGTCGAGATCGAGCCCGTGCTCGATAGAATCACATCCGCCATCCAGTGCGCGATGCAGGCCGATCCCGCCGTAGGCGTGGCATGCGACTTTCTTTGCCCAGCCATGAGTTTCGTCCGCGATTGCACGCAGTTCTTCTACCGTGAGCGTGGGCTGGGACACCAGTTCGCCGTTCTTTCCCACCCAAGATCGATGGGTCATGTACACCTTGATCCAGTCCGCGCCGTGGTCGAGCTGTTCTCGCGCCGCCTTGCGCGCTTCGACCGGACCATCAACGATCTGCGCCCCTTTCGGCATCTCCAGCTCCGGAGCGTATCCCTCCAGCGGATATCCTCCGGTCGTCGAAATGGCTCGCGTCGCGACCAACAGCCGCGGTCCGGGAATGTACCCCGCCTCGATCGCCTGCTTGATGCCGATGTCGCCGTAGCCCGCGCCCTCGGTCTCGACGTCGCGCAGCGTCGTAAACCCCTGTTCCAGCGCCCGCCGCGCCGAAACCGTGGCTCGTGCGGCGCGCAGCGCCAGGGGAGCCGTCAGGATATTGGCGTCGTATCCACCTTGAGCCGGAGCTTCTCCCTGCAGAAAGATGTGCGTGTGGGAGTCGATCAGCCCCGGCAACACCGTGGCCTTCGAAAGATCGATCACGGCCGCGCCCGCAGGCGTCTTGACTGACGCCGCCTCCGAGACGCTCTCGATGTGATTGCCCCGAACGATGATCACCTGATCGCGCCGCGGCTGGTCGGTTTTGCCATCAATCAGGGTGCCGGCGCGTATCACGGTGACTGTCGGTACTGCTCCACTCTGACCGGCGCTGCTTTGACCAAAGACGACTCCGCCAAGAAGAAGGCTCGCGATCATCCAAACGAAGAGCTTGTTCATGCAGATTCCCCGGAGCACGTGGGTTCGCCGTGAGACGATTCGATTCCCGGCCGTGTGCTCAGCCCCGTAAGCCTAACTTAGAGTGGCCGGACAAAGTCAAGGCCGCGCCCTGGGGCGCGGCCTTGGATTTGAGGAAGGCGCAAACAGCACCTGTCCGATTGATTAGAAGTTGACCCGGATTCCCATCTCCATCGTTCGTGGCGTAGTTCCCTCGGCCGAGAGCTGCCCGAAAGTCGCCGGCGTGTTCGTGATCGAGAGGCTTGGATCCAACAGTTGGTTGTGATTCAGGATGTTATTGACATTGAGAGACGCCTCAGCATTGATTCGTTCCGTAATTCGGATATTTTTCTTTACCCCCAGGTTCAAGTTCCAGTAAGGCAGTCCGCGGAACTGCCCGTACCCACCGCTCCTGGTATCAAGCCCCAGGACCAGAGGACGAATAGTACTGAACACCGCAGATGGATTTCCGAACATGTTGAAAGTCCCATCACTGAGATGGTGAACCGACGCAGACGTGTTACCGACCGTCTGTAGACAGTTCGCATCGGTAAAGAGATTGTTGCCATCGCCGGAGCCAAAATCCTGTCCGCCGCTATAGCCATTGCTGGCGCCACCTGTGGTGGTGTTGCAGAACAGCGGAGCCCCGCTGCCGGCTGCGAAAACAAATGAGGTGGTCCAACCCCCTAAAAGGTGCCCCAGCAGGCCTTGCTGGCCACGATAGAAAGGCGGCTGGTAAACCACGAACATCGTGTTCACGAATTTGCGATCGGATGGTTGCGTGCCGTACTGGGTGTCAAAATTGAACGGATCCACGACAGCTTGCTGGCTAGTGGCCTGAACCACGTCGCCCGTCCCCAGTGCCTTGCTCCAGGTGAAGTTGTTCTGCAGTGTGATGCCTCTCCAGTCATTGAATTTGACGGTCGCAAAAGCGGCGTTGTAATTGCCATGCCCCAGACTTGTAGTCATGGCGATATTGCTCGAGATTTGTCCTGCCGTGTTCATCATACTGACGGGAAAGTTGAATCCTGGCGCAGTTCCTCCGGTGTCCAGCAGTGACCACAGCGAGAAGACACTTTGGCTTTGCAACATGCCGAATGCCGTGGAGTTATTGATCAACCCGGTCGTGCAGTTCGGGCTGCAGTTGAAGCCGGTCCCCGAGAGTGCAGTTTCAAAGAAAGGCTGCGGGGCAAGACCGGCGAGCGTGCTTGCCGGAGTTGCCGCCTGGCAGGCGCCGATTGAAGTCGCACAACCCATTGCCTTCTCGATGTTGGCATAGGCTGCCTTAAATGGCTGCCCTCCTAAGTTCATCATGTAAGGCACGGAGTTGAGGTTGACCGAAAGAAGCTCGTTGTGGATCCAACGGTGGATGCCGCCCACCTCCACAGAGATCTTGTTGGAAAACTGGTGCTGAATGGTCCAATCAATCGAGTCAACCGAATTCGGCCGGAACTTCGGGTCCGTGGGGGAAGCAGTAGCAGCTTCAGCGTTCCCGCCGACTCCCGGGAAAAATGGTTGCGGCAGCGTCTGAGTTGCGGATGGAATCGGAGCCGCCGTGCCATCGGTTCCGATGCGGAAAGCGTTCGTAGCATTGAGCGTTCCGCCCGTACCGCAGGTTCCATTGGAAAAAACAAACACGCAATTCACCGGCTGGATCAGGCCGGGGCTAAGGAGTGGACCTAGCACCAGGCCCACGCCGTTCAAACGCCCATAGATTCGCCCATAGCCGCCACGAACGACGGTGTTCCTTCCTCCGAACTTCTCACCCAAATCCGGGTTCCAAGCTACGGCAACCCGTGGACTGAACGCATGATAGAACGGGTCGTACTCGTAGTTCGGGTGTCCAGCGACATTGCCTATCAGGGCAAAACCGATTTCCGGGTTAAAGACCTGCCCTGCAAGCGCCGCCGCCTGGCGTTGCGCGAGGTATGACTGGGTATCGATCTTTTGGCCGTTTGCACCTACCAGCATGACCTGCTTGCCAGTTTCCTCCTTTGGCGGCATCTCCAACGCCCACCCTAACCCGTACGTAACGGTGAGGGAAGGCTTCATGTGCCAAGTGTCATTGAGGTATAGGTTGTAGTAGGGAATAGTGACTTTATCGAACGCCGGTGTGAGCGGCGCATTCAGCGTCAAATTCGAACCGGAGCGGGTATACGCCTGCTGAGTATCGGTCACGATACCCAGGATTGCGGCCGCCTCGCGGGCGAGTGTGGGGTTGGCGCTGCTGAAAGCGGAAGCCAAGCTTGTCAAGTCAACGTTGCCGGAGCCGGCACTGTCCCCTAGCAGGTACACAGGGTAGTAGTTGATGCCCCCGCCGTTGTCAGTACGCTGGTGGTAGTTCCAATTACGCTGGTACTGACCACCAAATTGCCACAGGTGGCCTCCTTTCAGCCATGAAACGTCATCTCGGAAGAAATGGTCCTGCCCGTTCCAAAAGCGGGTGCGCGTCTGCTGGGTGTTGACGTTGTAAGGAGCGGCTACATCGTTTTTCTTCTCGCCAAACGGTTCGAGAGCGGCAGCCAAGGTTGGGAACTGCGCCGGATCACCCTTTGATCCCCATTGCCACCAGTTGCGCAGGAAGTTGTAGCGGAAATCGTTGGTGACGTTCGAGCTGACGTTGGTAGTCAAGCCCAACACAAGAAACCAGGGAACTTGCGGGCGGTTGGTGAGGGCAGCCGGGGTGCCCAACTTATCCCCGGGGAAGAATCCTCCGATATCAATTTGATCGTCGGTGGCGCGGACAAGATGGTAGTAGCGGTAGCTCGCCATGAGGTGCTCCTTCTGACCAAAGTCGTGGTCAAGGCGCACCACCGCGAAGTTGTCGTTTTGCGGAATAGCCATGTTTGCCCGGAAGGCCAATGTGTTGACCCCGTCGCAGAAAGTGTCACCGGTGAGCGCACCACAACCCGCTCCCGGAGTGGCGGCGGGCATGTACTTGCTCCACAACTGCTGGGTGAAGGAATTGATCCCAATGCCCCGTGGATCAAGGGTGTTCAGGTTGTAAGTTGTCCCGCTACTGGGGTCGGTAAGAATCCCCAGACGCATGTTAGCGCTGGGGACGAGTTTGGTGATGGTCTCCGAGTTGGGCCAACGTGCGCCCTGGTAATTAAAAAAGAAGTAGGTTTTGCCGCCAAGAAGCTCTTTGGGAATGATGGGACCGCCAACCGCGGCTCCGAACCAGCTTCTGTGCCAGTCCGGTACTGGTGTCTTCGGTGTTGCCTGATTGTTCTCCCAGGTGTTGCCCGAGAAATTGTTGTCCAAATAATACTCGTAAGCCGTACCGTGCCAGGCGTTGGTGCCGCGCTTGGTGACGATCTGCACCTCCATGCCTGACGAGTTGTTGAAGTCGGCGGTCTGGTTCGAAGTCGCGACTTTGAACTCTTCCACGCTGTCGACCGGGGTGGGCATCACGCCTGAAGGCTGACCACCGTTGATCCCGGCGACTGCTCCGCTGATTGGGTTATTTTTGTTGGAGAACAAGCCACCAGCGGGATCGTCGCCAAAATTCGGGTTGTAGACGCCCGAACTGCCGTCCATGTCGTTGCTGTTGTTTCCACCGTCGAGCGTGAAAACGGTTTGGTCCACTACCGTGCCGGCAGCGCTGCCGTCAGGGCTCACGCCAGGTTGCATTGTGACGAATGAACTGACATCGCGGCCAAGCGTCGGTAAGTTCTCCAAAGCGCTGCCAGAAACAGTATTGCCGATCGTGGAATTCAGCGTCTGCAGTTCATTGCTTACTGCGGTCACTTCCACCACTACGTTGCTGCCTCCGACATGCAGACTCATATTCACTGTGGTTGCCGTGCCGACCCGAACCGTCGTCTCTGTCTTGCTGGTGGAAAAGCCTTGCTTGCCGACGGTGAGATCGTAAGTACCAGGAACAACATCAACGAAGATGTATCGCCCCGTTTCATTCGTGGTACCGGCGCGCGAAGTCTTGGTTGCGGTATCGGTGAGGGTTACCGTGGCGCTATTCACGACCGCACCGCTTTGGTCGGTCACGGTGCCCGCGACGGTGCCGGCATTGGTCGACTGTGCCCACGCGGGCTGAGCATTGCCCAGCCACAGAACACTAGAACAGACAATCAGAATCGTGAACAGCGAAGAAAGAACCTGGTGATGGACACGCATGGCACAACCCTCCTAAGAGCAGTGATCCGGCAAACGATCACAGGGAAAATTTTGTCGGCCCCGCTTGCGAGAGGCCTTGGGAGAATCAGTACATGATGTCGCACACCCCTTGATGAAGGCAAGTGCACAAATTCCCCTGATAGGCCCGAGACACTAACACCATTGACTGCGCGAAAACAAGTAGTAATCGCACCAAATAAGTAAATCGATCTGAGAAATCGCAAGGTGTTTGTTGGCGAGACATAACAACATTGCGTTGTGAGAACATTTCGAAGAGAGATTTGAATTTTGAACCGCGGTAGGCAACTGGGAGTGTGTTCTGGTCTCGATTGGCAAGATCTCGGGAGCGAGTTGCCGTGAAGCAGTCTCCAACTAATCGCTGCAAATGCGCGTTGAAGCGGGCTAAGCTTCCACTACCGCATCCGCCTCAATCTCCACCAGAATCTCTGGCGAGATTAAGGCGCTCACCTCGACCATCGAGGTAGCCGGACGAATGTGGCGAAAAAATTCTCCGTGCGCCTTGCCGATCTTTTCCCACTCCGCGATGTTAGTGACATACATACGAGTGCGCACAACATCTTTCATGCTCGCGCCTGCCTTCTTCAACGCGGTCTCGATATTCTTGAACGTCTGCACCGCCTGCCCGTATACGTCTCCGACGCCGACGATCTTTCCATCCGGGCCGGTCGCTGTTGTGCCCGACACGTGTACGTAGGATCCCACTTTCACCGCCCGCGAATATCCGACGACCGGTTCCCAGGCTGTGCCGCTCGAAATGTTCTGCCGCTCCATGCCAATTCCTCCATGGCGACTCATTCTACAAGCCGCGCTATGCTACAAGCCGCGCCATGCCACTCTGACTCCCAAAATTAGCAGCCGTGCGTTCTGACTGCCAGCAAAATACAGCGAAATCCACGTGCTTTCTAACGGATTACGTGCACAACACATTTGGGACACGTCCTCTTCCAAGTAATCAGGAAAATGAATCATGCCGATAAACAAAAGTCACTTGCGTTGCACTATCAAACTGAGGTATCAACTCCTGCAAGTGGCTGAAACTCGGTGCCGGGCACGGGGTTCAGGGGGCCCAAAACTATGATTCCGGAATCGCATCCGCTGCAGCAGCTATTTCAGGATCTTGTCGGACGGCATTACGCCGAAGAGATCGGTATTCGCGATCCGCAAGTCGTCGCTTATGTCTCGCATCTGCTGGCCGAGTTCTGTGAGGCCGAGCAGCTTTTCAAGATTCGCGATGCCTCTAGCCGTCCGTTGTCCGACGTCGGCGAAATGTTGCTGCAATCCGATCCCGTCTACGGCCCCGCTCCTTCGTTTGACCGCGAGCGCCAAGTGCGCAAACACATCGGCGACTACACTTTGTTTTTCGCGGGAATGTTTCCTGAAAGCATCAATCACCTCCGTCTGCGCCGCCATCGTCTGGAAAATTTTGTGGAGTGGATTAAAGCCGGCAAGGAGAGCTATTACATCGTCTCCAAGTTCGAGCACTTCGAGTACGCCAAGGTCGCACCTTTGTTCGCCAGCCTGGCGCGGAATTTTGAAGGTTGCGTCTACGGCCTGAACATGGTGAAGAACGATCTCGAGGAGATGCAGCACCCCATCACCCGGCGCGGCGACGATCTGATTATGTAGCCCCCCGTGTTGGCAGATCGGCCGCGCTTCCCATGCGATAAAAGCTGAGCGCCGCGCTGCCCTGCACCAGTTTGCGGAACCGCCGCAGAGGGCCGAACTGTTCCCCGGGGTCAAAATTCTTCTCGTGCTCGGCAATCACCATCGACATCGCCCACACCACCGGCGATTCCGCCAGCGCCTGCAGAGTTTCGCGGTAGGCCTCTTTCATGCGGTACGGTGGGTCGATAAACACGACGTCGGCCGCCACATGCTCCCGCTCCATGCGCCAGAAGGCGCGCGGCAGTTCTCCACGCAGGAGTTCGAATCCGCTCACAATGGCGAGGCTGTTCAGGTTGCCGCGGATCACATCGGCTGCCGCGGCGGACGATTCCACGAAATAGACCTGCTTCGCTCCCCGGCTCAAGGCCTCGATTCCGACCGCTCCCGTCCCCGCGAACAAGTCGAGCCAGACGCTGCCTTCCAGAGCCGTTGGGTTGCCCGCCGTTAAGATGTTGAACAGAGTCTCCCGCAGCCGGTCTGACGTCGGACGGATATCCATCCCGCGCAATGAGCGCAGCGGCCGGCTCCGGTATTTCCCTGAAATCACCCGCACCGGTGTGTACCCTCGGCCGCCATCAATATATCCATCCATGTAGAATAAACGTAGCGAGCTTTATGCGAAGCTGGTCCATTCCGGTTGGCCGTCTGTTTGGCGTAGACGTCCGCGTGCACTTGACTTTCTTGATTCTGCCTCTGTTCATCTTCTGGACGGAGTCGGTGGCGCATCAGGGAGTGGCGAACGGTCCTCGGGACCTTGCGCTGGTCGGCATCATTCTGGCCTCTGTGGCCGCACACGAATTCGGCCACATCCTTGCAGCTCGGCGCTACGGCCTGATTCCCAAGGCCGTGATCCTGCTGCCGCTGACCGGAGTCACGCTTTTCGACGAAACGCAGAGCGAAAAGCTGCAGCCTGCCGGCATGCTTTGGAGACGCGAGATGCGTCTGGCGGTAATTGGGCCATTGGTGAATCTCGCTCTGGCTGCCCTGACCGTTGCTATCGTGAACACCACCGCACCCGGGATCCAGCTGTGGAAGTGGCCATTCCTGCAGTCGGCGAACCTGCCTCGCAGCGTGGTCTGGGCTAATCTTTACCTGGCAACGCTGAATTTGATGCCCGCCTATCCGCTCGACGGCGGGCGCATTCTGCGCGCGATCTTCTCCCGCAAGCTCGACCTTTCGTCCGCGTCCCGGCGTGCCGTCTCGATCAGCAATGCAATCGCCATGGTTCTGATGATCGCCGGCCTGTTCAGTGATACTTGGTTGACCATGGTCGGGGTTGTTGTATTTTCGGCGGCCCAGCTTGAAGAACGCGCCCTCGTGTTCCAGTCGGTGCTGGACAACGTCCGTCTCGAAGAAGTCATGCTCACCGACTTCGCCACGCTCTCACCCGCCGACACGCTGGAGGATGCGCTGGAGAAAGCGGTTCATTCCCTGCAGGACGATTTTCCCGTCGTGCGCGGCAGCGACATGGTGGGAGTGATTTCGAAGCAAAGTATTCTGGACGCGCTGCGCGCGGAAGGGAACGGCTACGTTCAGGCGGTGATGAACAAGATTTTCGAAGTTTCCCTGCGCCATGATTCACTCGGCTCCGCTTTCCGCAAGCTCACGGCGCGCAATTCCAGCATCATTCCAGTGGTCGAGGACCAACGCCTGGTGGGAATCGTGACGCTCCAGAACCTGATGCACTCCATGGCCCTGCTGGCCGAGAGCCGCAAACTGCGACGCGACGAAGCCGAGTCTTAACAGCGCCCGGAGCGATGTAGCGCCAGCGTCTCGTGGCGGCACCTTGGCCGCGCACTGAGCATCTTTAAAATAGTCTTACGGCCTTCGCCTGCTTTACTGCCCCAATCTCTCTGAGCCGCCGCAGCACTTCGTCGGGCACATCTCCGTCCACATGCACGACCG
>Ga0307479_10005538_pt1 | contig 11553 bp, 8 predicted proteins | sample atmos_gasesECM4C_FD_203743 | JGI IMG/M metagenome (GOLD analysis project Ga0307479, IMG submission 203743) | Hardwood forest soil microbial communities from Morgan-Monroe State Forest, Indiana, United States - atmos_gasesECM4C_515 | ecosystem: Environmental > Terrestrial > Soil > Temperate... | reverse complement strand
ATAAATCGGAGGCAGCGTCTCCGATCCTTTTCGGCAAAGCAAGACAACCGGAATACATCCATCCAGCACAATTTGCGGGATCAGACCGCCCTTTTTTTCTGCGCTTGCAAAGGAGGATCGCGCAAGAGCTGCGGAACTACTTAGGAATCTAGCGGGAGGCAAGAAACAGTGCCCGGGGATCTAGATCAAAGTAGGATGCAGGTTGCAGCTATAACTATAGTTCCCTTTTGGCATTAGTCGTAACAGCAGCGACAATTGTCGTTCAATACTGGCAGTTTCACAAGACACTCACTCACGAAGGAGATGAGTTCGAGGAAGTCAGGCTCTACAGCGAGATGCGAGCGAAGATGCGCAATGGAGGGACGCTCTTAAGCTCGTCTCCTTCCGAGACACACAGTCCGCGCAACTGGGTGCCCTTGCCATGCAGGGCCTCTTCGGATCAAAACGGTACGAGACTCAGGCTCGCCAAGTGCCTAGGACATTGCTGATCGACATCTCCAACGTTGCCATTTTTGATGAGATCCTCTGGGCCAAGCGGTGAACCGCCCGAGCCCAATACTGGCTCATGTTACCTTTTGCGTTCAAACCGTCAACACGCCTGTGACATTGTGACAAAGTCTCGGAATTCTGTATGTGGTGGGCTTCAACTTCCTCGAAGAAGACGTGCACCTCGCTTGGGTCCGAAATCACCTTCTACAACCTGATTTCTGTTAGACGCAATTCCGAACTGCATCAGAAACGCAAAGCCGAGATTGGCATTTCGACGCGGTGGCCGTCCGTTGCACTTGAACGTTGCCGCCACCCAGCAGAGTTCTAGCCAGCCAGAGGGGGAATCCTGGCTTTCTGGTTCAGTAGATGCCTTCTCTGTCTCCACTTTGCGAGAGCAGACGGTTCGTACGGCTACTGAGGTTGGAGTGATGTAGCAAGTGTCCTCATTCGAGAAGCGAGAGTTGTTTGCCTCGTGCCCAGCTTGGCAGCACCCGTGCCGACCGCAGACTGCCACTTGGACTCACGTCCCGACGCGCTATCGAGCTACTTTCGCCGCTGATTGTTTCTTATCGGATAAGAACAGCTTCTGGATAAGCTGTGTCTGAAATCTCCGGATTGCGCGGCAGTCCCGATAAAGGAAGCGTAAACTGTTCCCGATGAGCGCCGGGTCAAAGCAAAATTAGGGTTGCACGCCACCAACAATCTAGCTCCTGATTCGGGGTGACTTAACGGGCTCTCCCAAACCCGGCACAGGAGATCTTCGTATGATCTCTGCAAGCGCGACTCTAACTGGCTCCTACGACTACAGCGAGGTGGCGCGCTCAGTATTCATTGCCATCGTCGCGTCCTATGCCGCGCTCGACTTGGCAGGACGTGCAACCGCCGCACGCGGCCGGGTTCGCTTCGCTTGGTTGAGCTGTGGCGCTATTGCGATGGGCATCGGCATCTGGGCGATGCACTTCAAGGGGATGCTGGCCTTCCATCTGCCCGTACCCGTCGAGTATCACTGGCCGACAGCTCTGGCCTCACTCCTGGTGGCCGTGCTCGCGTCCGCAGTCGCGCTGTATGTAGCGAGCCGCCACAAAATGGATCCCGCTGAGGCCTTGACCGGCAGCCTGCTTATGGGCGCGGGCATCGCCGGTATGCACTACATCGGCATGGCCGCAATGAGACTACCGGCCATTACCCGGTACTCCCCCCTTCTAGTGACGGGTTCCATCTTTCTCGCAATCTTGTTTTCTCTAGTCGCGTTGTTGTTCGCGTTCGATCTACGAGAGGAGACCAGATGGACTGTTCCGCGAAGGCTGGCCAGCGCCGCGTTGATGGGAGTCGCTGTCTCCGCGATGCATTACACCGGAATGGCTGCCGCAAGTTTCATCCCCGCTTCGCCTCCGGGTCTTTCCTACGCCGTGAGCATCCCGCCGATTGGCAACTCTGGAGTTGTCATTGCTGCCTTGATCGTGCTTCTGGCTGCCGTCACCACCTCATCTGTGGACCGTCGGCGAAGTGAGGACCAACTCCGGCTTGTACTCGGCACACTTCCCGCGCTGGTTTGGAGCAAATCGCCCGACGGCTCTGCTGATTTCTTGAATCAACGTTTCCTAGAGTACACCGGCCTCTCTGTTGAAGAAGGATTAGGCTGGGGCTGGATGAAGGAATTTCATCCCGAAGACCGCGCGGAAGAAGAATGGCGGGCCGCCTTTGCGGCCGGGCAACCTTTTGAAAGGGAGGCGCAGTTACGACGGGCGGACGGCGCATATCGCTGGTTCCTGCTTCGCGCTGTGCCACTCCGCGACGAACTGGGAAACGTTGTTAAATGGTACGGAACAAGCACCGATATCGAGGACCGAAAGCGCGCCCAAGATGAATTACGAAAGCAGAAGGAGGTCTTCGAGACGATATTCGAGAGTATCCCCGTGATGATTGGCTTCATGGACAAGGCTGGCCACCTCGATCTGGTCAATCCAGAATGGGAGCGCGCCATAGGTTGGACATGGGAAGAAATACGTCACCAAAAGTTCGACGTATATGCGGAGCTTTTCCCCGATCCGCAGTATCGCCAAATGGTTCTGGATGTGGTTGCCGCGGCAACTGGTGAGTGGATCGAGCTCAAAGTGCGAACGAGAGAAGGGCGCGTCATGGACGTGGCCGGCAGTCTCATACGACTTTCCGACGGTTCGACACTTGGCATTGGACAAGACATCACGGAGCGGAAGCGCACTGAAGCGGAATTACGCGAGAGTGAGGCACGCTTTCGGCTGGTGGCCGATAGTGCTCCGGTCATGATCTGGATGTCGGGGACTGACAAGCTCTGTACGTACTTCAACAAGCCCTGGCTGGACTTCACCGGTCGGCCCCTTGACCGCGAGCTTGGCAAGGGCTGGGCGGAGGGGGTCGATCCTGAGGATTTGCAGAGATGCCTGCATACATACACGCAGGCCTTCGATCGCCGGGAGACATTTAGGATCGAGTATCGCCTCCGGCGCCACGACGGCGAATTTCGATGGGTTCTCGACATCGGCGTGCCACGATTCAATCCGGATGGGTCGTTTGCCGGTTACATTGGCTCGTGCATTGATGTCACCGAGCAGAGGCGCGCGGAAGAGCAACTGCATCAGGCACAGGATGATCTCGCTCGAGTGACCCGCGTGGCGGCGATGGGAGAACTGGCTGCCGCAATTGCTCACGAGGTCAACCAGCCGCTCACTGCAATCGTCACCAATGCCAATTTCTGCTTGCGCCGGCTCGACGGTGCGACCTCGAAACCCGATGAGTTACGGGCGGCGATTACGGCAATTGCGAACGACGGCACTCGGGCAAGCGCGGTGATTTCTCGGATTCGTGGTTTGCTCACGAAAGGGGCGCCTAACAGGACGGAATTAGACATCAACCAGATTATTCAAGACGTAACCATTCTCCTGCGCCACGAGTTAACGCGAAACCGTGTCTCCTTACGTACCGAACTGGCATCCCATCTGCCACGCGTGCCCGGCGACCCCGTGCAGTTGCAACAGGTATTGATTAACCTGATCATGAACGCCATCGAAGCGATGCGTACGTCTATAAACGGGAGGCGGACAATTCTGATCCGGTCGGCAAAGAACCCAGATGGTGTTTTGGTCCAGGTGCAGGATTCTGGACCAGGAGTCGAACCTGGGCTGGCTAGCCGCATTTTCGAGCCATTCTTTACCACGAAAGCGGAAGGCATCGGAATGGGGCTCTCGATCAGCCATTCGATAATAGAGTCCCATGGGGGCCACCTGGGAATCGTGCCCAGCTCTACCGGGGCGGTGTTCGAATTCACTCTGCCCACTGTTGAGGCTGGTGTTTCATGAGCGAACCTGAGTCGATCGTTTTTGTTGTCGATGACGATCCCTCGGTTGGTTGTGCGATCGAGCGCCTCATCGGAACGGTGGGCTTGCAAGTCGAGCTGTTCGGGTCCGCGCAGGAGTTCCTAGCACGCACGCTTCCGAACGTGCCCAGTTGCCTCGTCCTCGATATCAGGTTGCCGGGAATCAGCGGGCTCAACTTGCAGCGCCAGTTGGCCAAAGCCAATATTCAGATTCCGATCATTTTCATCACCGCGCACGGCGACATCACGATGACGGTAAGGGCCATGAAGGCGGGTGCCGCGGAGTTTCTCACCAAGCCATTCCGCGATCAGGATCTGCTGGATGCGATTCAGCTGGCGCTGGAAGGGGATCGAATAAGACGGCAACGAGAGGCAGAAATTGCAGGGTTACGAGAGCGCTTCGACTCGCTGACACCCCGTGAACGAGAAGTGCTGCCTTGGGTCGTTTCCGGCCTCCTGAGCAAACAGATAGCCGACGCCATTGGAACAAGCGAAGCATCCGTCAAGGTCCATCGCAGCCAACTCATGCGGAAAATGGCTGCCGACTCCTTGGCTGACTTGGTCAGGATGGCTGAGAAAATGGGGATTCCGATTCCGAAGAAGCCTTGAACCTTTAACGCTCATCTTCACTAATGTCGAGCCCGTCCTTGCCCACTGGGAGCTTATCTTCACCAAAGTCAAGCCCCTCTTTACCCTTTGGGAGCCGATCTTCACCAAGCCAAGTCCATCTTCACTAACGAGAAATGGATCATCACCATGCGCGGCGTTACCTTCGTTTGCGCGACAGTTGTCAGAACATTCGGTTGAAGGTGTAGTTCGTGCGCACTTTGGAACGAAGCAATATCGCTGCACCCTCCGGGGCAGGCATCTGCGACGAAAGGTCACACCCTAATAGAGAGGAGTAAAGTGTCCGCCATCACGTGGCATGCGTAACTTGCTGTGAAGACCAAAATCCTCCAACCCTTCCGTGAGCTGCTTGAGTCGACGCCAGACGCGATGGTTATCATCAATGGAGCTGGGGAAATCGTCCTCATCAATTCTCACACAGAACAATTATTTGGATACGGCCGCGAGGACCTACTTGGTCATTCGGTCGAGCGACTGATTCCTGCCCGCTTTCAACATCGACATCTAGACCACAGAGCCGGATATTTCAATGAACCCCACGTACGACCGCTGAAGGCAGGCCTGGAACTCTACGCTATTCGCAAGGATGGCCAAGAGTTTCCCGTCGAGGTTAGTCTGACTCCACTAGGGACAGAAGAGGGAGTCTATGTAACTGCCGCGATTCGCGACATCAGCGAAAGGAAACGAGCAGAGGGCCAGATTCACGAGTTAAGTTTGGAACTGCAGGCCAAAGAGCAATTGCAATTGTTGCTCGACTCCACGGCGGAGGCGATTTACACGATTGATCTTAATGGTGCGTGCACGCTGTGCAACGCTGCGTGTCTTCGACTGTTGGGCTATGGCCACGAATCCGAGCTACTTGGAAAAGACATGCACACAACGATGCACCACACGCGGCCCGATGGACGGCCTTACCCGGTCGCGGAATGCGTGATCTATCAGGCTTTGCGGGACGGGAAACGTGCGCACGTGACCGATGAAGTTCTTTGGCGTGCCGACGGAACGAGTTTTCCCGCAGAATACTGGTCCCATCCTGTAAAGCACGACGAGCGAATTGTAGGCAGCGTCGTCACTTTTTTCGACATTACTGAACGCAAGCGAGCTGAGGAGCAGCTGAGACGATCCGAGTCGAGGTATCGGTCAATGATTGAGAGTGCTCCCTATGGGGTCTTTCGCGTTGACCAGAATGGTCGCATCGCCATGGCAAATTCAGCCCTCGCGGCCATGCTTGGTTACCAGGCTCCAGACGAGGTGCTGGGGCTCAAAACGAGTGCGGACGTTTACCTCAGTCCCACGGAGCAGCAACGCGCTCGTGACTATGCATCCGAACATCCCAAGGTTGGTTACGAGACCAAGTGGAAGCGCAAAGGTGGGGAGATGATCACAGTGCGACTCGGTGGGCGGCGCCTACCAGATGATGACGATCTTCCGGGCGGGTTCGAAGTCTTTGCTGAGGATATCACCGAACAGCGATCTCTCCAGAAGCAGCTTGAACACGCCCAAAAGATGGAAGCCGTTGGCCGATTGGCGGGCGGAGTCGCCCACGATTTCAACAACCTGCTCATGATTATCAGCGGGTACGCACAGCTTCTGGACGAGTCCTCTGCTGACCCCAAGAAGGTAGTTGAATACGCCACCCGCATTCAAGATGCCAGCTCCAAAGCCGCCACGGTGACTCGCCAACTGTTGGCTTACAGCCGGAAACAGGTGCTCGAGCCGACTGACCTCGATCTTAGCTACCTAGTGAACGACCTGGCGAAAATGTTGCCTCGCTTGCTGGGAGAAGATGTTGAAACCGTGCTGGAGCTCGATCCTCAGGTCGGTACAGTGCAGGCCGATCGAGGTCAGATTGAGCAGGTGATCATGAACTTGGCGGTGAACGCAAGGGATGCCATGCCACGAGGTGGGCGTCTCACCATCGCTACGAGTAACGTGGCACTGGACGCTTCTTACTACCAAGGGGTCGTAGTGCCACCAGGGCAGTACGTCTTGTTGGCGGTCAGCGACACAGGCACCGGCATGGACGCCGAGACTCAGGCTCATATCTTCGAACCGTTCTTTACGACCAAGGAAGCAGGAAAAGGCACGGGGTTGGGCTTGGCAACGGTTTACGGAATTGTGAAGCAGAGCCACGGATTTATCTGGGTTTACAGTGAACCGGACAAAGGCAGCGTTTTCAAGATTTATCTTCCCCGGGTCGATGCTGCTGCGGATTCCGACGAAAGCCTCCCACCAGTCCAGGTGCCATCCGGAGGTACTGAGACAATTCTCTTGGTGGAGGATGAAGCCGTCCTTCGCAATGTATGCCGAATGTACCTGGAGTCCAAGGGTTACACCGTGTTGGAGGCCGGCAATGCGAAAGAAGCGATGAAGATTTGCCAGAGCGATGATCGCCCGATTCACGTGCTCGTCACAGACATAGTGATGCCTGGCTTGGGAGGATTGGAACTGGCCAAGTCCGCATTAGAACTGCGGCCAGCGCTTTCCGTTGTTCTTGTGTCCGGATACACAGACCGCCCGTTGGGCCGCGAAGCGATAAGCTTCGCAAAATTCCTGCAAAAACCATTTAGTTTCGACGCCTTGGCTCGTACCGTCAGATCGCAACTAGATAAGAGTCGAGAAATACTTCTTATCGAGGACAGCAAATTCATGCGAATCGCAGTTCAGAGAACACTTACTAGAGCGGGATACACCGTCCACGCCGCCAACCAGGGAGAAGCAGGTTTACGCGCAGCGCGCGAGACACTACCTGATTTGATTCTCCTGGACATCGTGTTACCGACAATCTCCGGCCTCGACGTACTTAAGGCGCTGAAGAGGGACGCCATCACAAAGAGCATTCCCGTGATCGTCCTCGCGGCACTTTCAGGACCAACCAAGGAAGAGATATTAAATGAGGGTGCCACAGCTTGCGTGGAAAAGTCGGACAAACTATTCGAAAACGCGTCTGCAGCCTTGATTCATATCGTCGCGCAGGCTGTGGGTAAAGCGAAAGCATCGATAGGATAAGGATCTAGTCTATCCCCATACCTCAGAGAGCTTTGCAGAGGGCGCAAGACCAAGGCAATGTTTCCACTCGGCGGCGTGATGCCGTTTCACGCGGAGGTGGTACGCACAAAATCCTGATCGTGGACGATGATAAGGCAACGTGCGATCTGCTGCGAGCCTGCTTGTCCGAAGGCTACGAGGTCATCGGCACGGAAGACCCGGAACCAGCTCTGGGGCTTGCTCTGGAACACAAGCCGGATGCCACCTGTGGGTGGGGTGAGACTATGATTCTGAGATCGGTTTCGGGACGCTGCGTGCCCACGCGGCGCTTGAACGTGCGAAGCCCCCGCAGCGGTCGCGGTAATGACCGTCCGCGGGGGGAGCATTCGATCGCTAAGGCCGTGTCACCTAAGAACTCCTAACCGGACGATCTTAGAAACCGGTGCGCTACACCGCAGTGGGCGGTCCGAACCAAGTGGTTAGCGCGTCAGCGAGCCCCACCTGGGTCAGGTCTCCCACCCAGGCCACATATCCGTCGGGCCGAACCAAAACGGCGGTGGGAGCCGTGACCGCCCCGATCGCCGGGAGTTCCCACGTGCCGACGTGCTTGGCGTCGACCAACTGAACGCGATCTGCCCACGGCGCGATGTCGAAGCCTCCGGGCTCATCAAGGTTGAGCAGCACCGGCCGGGCATCGTGCAGCAGGGCGAAGACCCGCAGCGGGCCGTCGGCGGTGACTAGGTCGAGATCGGGCATGCGGCGCCCGAGCAGCGGATGGCCCTCGCCGAGGTCGTAATGAACGCCCAGACCAGACATCTCGGAGGCCAATCGTCTGCGAGGCTCGTCCATGCCGAGGAGTTCGGAAACGGTGTCGCCCAGGGCCTTGGTGCGGTCGTCGGTACGACGAAGCGCGACTTGCGCCATCGTGTTGCGCAATACGCGGGCAGCGACCGGGTGGCGCTCGGTGTGATAGGTATCGAGGAGGCTTTCTGGTGATGTTCGCTTGACCACCTGGGCCAGCTTCCATCCCAGATTCACCGCATCCTGCACTCCGATGTTGAGGCCCTGTCCACCCATCGGGGGATGCACGTGCGCCGCGTCGCCGGCCAGCAGCGCCCGTCGGTCGCGATACGCCGCTGCCTGCCGCGTCACGTCGGTGAACCTCGAGATCCAGGTGGGACGGTGGATCCCGTAATCGGTCCCGTAAACGGCGATGAGCGCCTCGCTGACATCGCGCAGGGTGGGTTCGCTGTCGAGTCGCAGCTGCGGTTCGGTCAGCACGACCCGGGCCGACCTGCCATTCTCCACTTTCCCGATGGCGTGGGCGCCGAGCGCATCCCGGTGAAACCCCCACTTCGGCTCCTCGGCCATCTCGACCTCGGCGATCAGCCAGCTCGTCGTCGGATCCCACCCCGGAAACGCGATGCCGGCTGCCTTGCGAATCAGGCTACGGCCGCCATCGCACCCGACGAGATACTCCGCCCTGACTGGCTGACCGTCGCAGACCGCGACGTTGACACCGGTGTCGTCCTGCACGAAACCAATCACGTCACGTCCACGATAGATCGTCACCGCTAACTCTCCGACCCAATCGGCCAGGATGCGCTCGATCTGGTTCTGCCAGAGCTGGAGGAGGTAGTTGTGCCGGGTGGGAAAGTCGCTGATGTCCAACGGGATCAAGGAGAAGCCCGCGGCCCGAAATACCTGTCCCTGCGAGAGGAACCGATCGGCGATTCCACGCTGATCGAGGACCTCGATGGTGCGTGAGTGCAGACCGCCTGCGCGCAAGCCGATGAGCTCCTGGCTGGCGCGCCGCTCGACGATGGCGACGTCGACGCCCGCCAACGCCAACTCGGCCGCCAACATCAGCCCCGTCGGACCGGCTCCGGCGATCACCACTGCATGCTCGTTCATCGCCATCTTCCGGTCGGCATCACGCCGGTCGCCACCGGCGCATCACATTCCTCGGCCGCCGCGGCGACGGTGTCGAACTGGGCGGCGACCAACTCGGCCGCATGCGGGGGCAGGTCCGCCGCCGACGGCGGCGTCGCCTTGGTCACCGGCGCGCACACCCGCACCTCCGCGCCCAGTGCCCCCAGCTGCAATGCGAGTCTAATCATTGGTTCGACGTCCCCGCGCGACCCACACGTCGACGACAACACCCGCATTTCGTGCCTCCCATTTCCGTAGGTTCTGGCTTCGAGGGGCGATTATGCGGCCCGACTCGGGTCTTGCCGCAAGCCCCCCGGTGCGCTTTATACTGGGAGTGGAAGGAGGAGATACCCTCGTTTCGCTTGTCCGCTGTGGACGGACAAGCCCTTTGCGAAGCGGCGCGCGGCGCGTACGGCGGCACTGTGGGCCGGGGAAGATCTCCCATCGGCCAATAGATGCAACCGCCGAACGAGGAGTTCTTCACCCTCTTCAGCGAAGCCGGCTCGAACCTCGTCGAGAACGTGGCCCTTCCCCTGGCGGCGCGCTCCGGGTCCGTGATCGCCGCGGTAGCAGTGTGACACCCCGATGCCGATCGCAGCTTTGAATAGCGGAATGGGATCCAAATTCTTTCAACGCTGAAGTAAACGCGTTCGACAAACTCCAGATTGTCCGCGGCCGGAACTCCTCGTACTTCGGGGCGAAGTAGAGGTCATGCACCGTTCCGACAACGTGGCAGAGAAGTGAATTGACGGACCTCACGGCGAAGGTCGTCATCTACGAGGCCTGTAGTTCCTCGCCGGCGAATTTCCCGTCCATGGTAAGGGCCACCAGGAGGTTCTTTGCTATCAGGCGCAAGCAACCATCTGCATGGTTCCTTCGTAGCAAAGAAACGTCACCCTCACCGGCCGTTCCTGCCCGATGCGCCACGACCGGCGGCTGACTTGCCGCAAAGTGCGCAGCGAATACCCTGACTCATAAAAGAGGATGGTCGGGAAGTCCAGCAAATCCAAGTTACGTGGAATATGGATAACCGAAATCGGTTACGGCCGCGTGGTCTTGTCATTCCAGCTCGTGCATCACGGCACGAGGCGGTCGCGTTGGCGGCAACGTCCTGGACTTCGTGGCATCCATGGAAAAATGCTCCATCCGCGATGCGGCCCTCCGGCTTCAGGACTGGTTCAGAATCATCGGCGAGACGTTCCGACGGCACGAAGGCGGTGGGTACCCACTGGCGGGCAGCTCATTCCATTCGACCAGAGTTGGCCAAGTCATGTGCGGCGATTGGCGCGGAGAATAATCCCCCTCTTCCTTTCACGTTGACGAACGTTGATGGCCGCCATCCGTATCTTGCGGAGCGGAGAATCAGTCCCGAAACAGCGGAGCACTTCGGGATTGGTTTCTTTCAAGGACGAGGGTTACATGCAAGGGCGCATTGTGATACCCATTCATAGTGAGGATGGCCGACTCGTCGCTTATGCAGGTAGATCGCTTGGGACAACCGAACCGAGATATCGTTTCCCGCCCCGGTTCCGTAAATCGCTGGTTCTCTTCAATCTGCACCGGGCCGCGCTTCACGGCAAGACCGTAGTGGTTGTCGAAGGCTTCTTCGATTGTCTAACTGTTCATCAGGCGGGTCTGCCTTGCGTTGTCGCCCTCATGGGATGCTTCCTTTCCCAGCATCAGGAGCGGCTCCTTCAAAACCACTTTGAAGAAGTCGTCTTGCTGCTCGACGGCGACAAAGCAGGGCGTACGGCCGGCGCCGCAATTGCTGCGCGACTGTGTTCAAAGATCTCCACCCGGCTGGTCGAGATTCCCGCTGGCAGCCAGCCGGACCAATTGGGAGTTGACCAGATTCGGTGTCTTTGTATTCCAGGATATTTCTGACGGCTCATCGTTTAGCCGTCACTCTTTCTTGGATCACTGCTGGCTTGAGCACCAGCGCCGTCAGGTGCTCTTCCGCTTCGGCGTTAGCGGTTCCGGGATAGCTCGGGCTCGGGAGTTTGCGTTGATTGTCTAGCGGGGCAGAACGGCGTCGATGAGTGCTATCGGGATTTGGACGAAGCCGCTGGCGCGGCGGACGCTACCGCGTGTTCGAGGGGCCGTCGTTCGTGGAGGAGTTGAGATAAGTTGGGTCACAGGAAAAGGAGGTCCAAGTGACCCAACTA
>Ga0307479_10005537_pt1 | contig 11554 bp, 9 predicted proteins | sample atmos_gasesECM4C_FD_203743 | JGI IMG/M metagenome (GOLD analysis project Ga0307479, IMG submission 203743) | Hardwood forest soil microbial communities from Morgan-Monroe State Forest, Indiana, United States - atmos_gasesECM4C_515 | ecosystem: Environmental > Terrestrial > Soil > Temperate... | reverse complement strand
TGTGGTCACCGACTAAGGCGAGGTACGCATCGCGGCCCAGAAGAAATCGGTATACGGGACCGAATCGACGGGGAACGGTAACTGGCTGGTAACTGCCGCAGGGATTCGAAGGCTTACGTGCCTTTCATCTCGCGGGACATTAGAAAGGAGAAGAGAACATGACTACACAAAGCATTGCAGGCACGCTCAAGGAAGCGACGGGGATGTCCATCGGAATGGCCATCGTCATGATCGTGCTCGGGTTTTTGGCTGTGTTTCTGCCGTTTGCGACGGGGATCGGAATCTCCATTTTGGTCGGTTGGATTATCGTCTTCAGCGGTTTTGCATACCTGGCATACGCCTTCGCTGCCCAAGGCGCCGGAGCATTTCTTTGGCGGACGCTGGTAGGCATCGCGTACGTCATCGGTGGCGTCTATCTCGCGTTCCATCCCGGACTCACGCTCGAGTCACTCACTCTCGTGGTAGCGGCGATTTTCCTGGCAGAGGGCGTGCTGGAACTTGTTGTGTTTTTCCAGCTTCGTGCATTGCCGGGTTCCGGATGGATTCTCTTTGACGGCATCGTGACGTTGCTTCTGGCATACGTGATCTGGCGGCCTTGGCCAGTCAGTTCAACGTGGGCCATTGGAACCATCGTGGGCGTTAATCTCATTGTGAGCGGGTTCACCCGGCTCATGTACTCGGCGGCTGCACGCAAAACCATAAAGGCGATCGCTTGATGGGGTAAATCATCGCGGCACTGCAAACTGCAGTCTTAATCGGCAAGGGCCGTAGCTCGGTCCTGGCCGATTTCGCGAAAACGCCACAGCAAGGTATCCGGGAGTTAATCGGTTCCGTCAACACAACGCGTTTTTTCATTCGGCGTCGGCAATCGATGCCGTTGTCCCACTTGTTTCTCGACTCACAAACCGTTCTTTTGGCTCTCATTCAGTTGACCGGAGGAACTCTGAGCACTCCTGTCGCGCCGGCGCCAGTCGAGCATCAACAGTCTTCTCGAATGGGCTTGCACCTCTTCGTCTTTGTCCTGCTCCTGATCGTGGGCGGGGCCAAGGAAGCGACAGGCAACAGAGGGTCTGTTGTCATAGGATCAGACTAAGCAATCGTCACACTAGCCCATGCGGGACAAGAAGAATATAGCGCGCTAGCCACGGCCGGGGGGACCTGCTGAATCAGCCTAGGCCTAAAGGCTAAGGCTAGCGTTTCGGGGAGATGATGAAATAGATCTCGGTGGCGATGGGTCGTTCGGCCCTGAACGCGGGAACGAACTTCCAACTCGTAGTCGCGTCCTTGAGCGAACTGTCAAACAAAGGGTTAGTCGACGCTGCTGACCGAATCTTCCCGGCGGCGTCGATCACCAGATCCAGCATCAATCCCGAATCGGGCAGCGTGTCCTCGGTCTGCCCCTCCACCGGCTTGTGTCCAATCAGGATGGGCGTGGGCAGAACGATGTCAGTCCTCCTCCCTTCTATACGCTCACTTTGTACTCGCTGACCGCTCAGCATCATTGCGGCTTCCACAACCCTTAGCGTTCTGGCGTCGAAGACTTGCGTGTCTTTCTCGGCTCCCGAGGAAGCCTTTTCGGAGACGCCATCCACTTGCGTGCGGATTCCCCGATCCCGTGCGCTTATGATCGCCTCGCGAATACGATCGAAATCCTCCGGCGGCCACATTTCCGCCAGCGATTTCCAGGCCTCCTGTTCGCGTCCGCTATAAAGATAAGCCCAGACGATTTGCAGCACTTTCTCCTTCGTGCGCTCCAGCTTTTCGCTGCGGCGCAGGTCCTCGGGCGAAAAATGCGCAGTGGGAGGCAATCGGCCGCTGCTGCTTTTGAACTCCCGCAACTCCTCGGAATCAAGCCCGCTTCGAACTCTCGCTATTTCGCCGTTAAAATAGCCCTGAAATTCGGAACCTACGTCCAGGAGCCGCCCCTGCACGAATCGAAGCACGACCGTGGGCGCGGAATAAGACCCTCCGAATTCACGGCTCTCGAAGCCCTCGAGTGACGCATTATCGTTCGTCCAGATTTCGATTTGGCCATCCAGGTCGGTATCGGCGGTGCTGAAAAACGTTCCGCCAGTAATGGTGCGCAGCAATTTCGGCGGCTTCCGAAGCGAATAAATCTCAAGCGTCATGCAGCATGCCGCTTCGGCCTTCTTTACCTGAAACGTAGCAACCGGCGATCCCACGCCCAAATCGATGCCAAATGCATCTACGTCCATCTCAGCAACGCCGGTCGCAATAAGGGCCTTACTCTTCTCCCACAGCAGCGTGCCTTCACATTGTCGCCGAGCGAATCCTTCGCTTCTTGCGGCTCCCACTTGGACGGAAACGCCGGTGGGCGATATCGCTGCGAAATTGCCAATCCCGTCGCGGCAGACCACTGCTCCGCTTTGGGCATAGCAGGCGCCCGCAAAGGCCCAAAACGCCAGGAGTGCAGCGATCTGCCGCGCGCTCAAAAGACACGAACCTGGCAGATGTATTTTCGCCACGCCGTGATGTTAACAGGCTGGCCCGTTTCTTGGTACAAATCGGGAAGCGAGCCATCATCTGCGCGTCAACTGATGCGGCGCTCCCCAAAGTAAACGTTCTGGCACTGGTTATACCAAATCTCATCGCATGGAAACTAGTTCGAAAACGGGACGTGACCCGAGGCGTACTTCTATTCGAACGATTCGGGATGTTGTCATTCCGAGGAGTCCCGCCAATGCGCGCTGTTTGCGCCTCAAGGCGGGACGAAGAGGAATCTGCTTTTTCCTGCGATCTTCCGAAAAAAGAGAGCTCTCGCTCGCCTCTGCGACCTCGTTTCGTGGAGGGGGTGTCCCCATCCGCATGGTGTAAAGTGATCCCGGCGCGTCCTCGTGGGGAGCGGCGCCGCAGGGGGCAAGGATGAAACTGGGCGAGATCGCGCAAAAACTGGAGGGCGATGCGCAGGCGGAAATTCACGGCGTCGCGGGCATCGAATCGGCCAAAGCCGGCGAACTGACGTTCGTCTCCAATCGCCGCTATCGCCAGGCCACGCGCACGACGCGCGCCTCTGCCGTACTGGTCGCGCGCGACACGGCCGCCGAGCGCGAACCCGGCCTGCCGCCGATCGCGCTTCTGCGCTCGGACGATCCCTACCTCGATTTTGCGCGCGCGATCGGCTTCTTTTATGCGCCGCCGCGCTACGCGCCATCGATCCATCCCACCGCCGTCATCGCCGCCACGTCGCAAATCGGCGCCGGCGCGCACGTCGGTCCTTACTGCTACGTGGACGAAGGCGCCGTGATCGGGCGCAATGCCGTGCTGCACAGCTTTGTCGCCATCTATCGCGGGGCGCGCATCGGCGACGACTTCTTCGCGCACGCACACGCCGTCGTTCGCGAGAACTGCCGCATCGGGGACCGCGTGATCCTGCAAAACGGCGTGATCGTGGGCGGCGACGGCTTCGGCTTCGCTAAACAGTCCGACGGCCGCTGGTACAAGATGCCGCAGTCGGGGATCGCCGTGATTGGCGACGACGTGGAGATTCAGGCCAACGCCTGCGTCGACCGCGCCACCGTCGGCGAGACCCGCATCGGCAACAGCGCCAAACTCGATGATCTCGTACTCGTCGGCCACGGCAGCACGGTCGGCGAAAATACGCTGCTCTGCGGGCAAGTGGGCCTCGCGGGCAGCACGAAAATTGGCAATAACTGCATGCTCGCGGGTCAAGTCGGCTGCTCGGGACACCTCAGCGTGAACGACGGCGCCATCGTTAGCGCGCAGAGCGGTGTGCACGGCGACGTGCCGCCCGGCGCGCTCTATTCCGGTTATCCGGCCGTGGAGAACCGCGAGTGGCTCAAGCACAGCGCGGCCGTCCACCGTCTGCCGGAGCTGGCGAAAACGGTTCGCCAGCTCGAAGCCGAAATCGCCAAGCTTAAGGCCCACGTCCGAGCGTAGCACGCTGCTTGGTTGCCGTCGCGTTAAGCATGCAAGTGGAGACCTGACTTCGCTCCGGACGGTCCTTTTGTTGTCATCACGAGTAAGCGGGACGCCATCGTGCGCTCTTGTGCACGATGGCGCGTGAGCGAGGGATCTGCTTTTGCGCGAGATGTACTTATTTTTTTGTAGCCCATCCTTTCCGCAGAACGGGGTCCCCAAGACACGCCGATTTTGCGTGGATTGGGGTGGTAGGAAAGGATGGAGATTTTCCAATGGATCGCGAGCAGGAAGGAAAAAGCCCCAGCCTTTGCGATTTTCACGCACAAGCAGAACTTACGCTGGGCCGCAAAGGCTGGGCTACACATTCAGGGGGCACGCGTCACGCGGCTCCGGACGCCGAAAACTTAACTCCAGTCATAAGAGACGCCGGCAAAGACAATCTGCAGTTTGAATAAATCCAAGAGCAGGCGACATTTGTTTCAAAGTTGAACTCTGCTGAGAACTCCTCGAACATCGCGAAGAATTTTTCGTTGAACGAGGACGCTGAGATACCCGATATGCTCTCCCAGCCAGCTTTGCTGCGGGTCGCCCCAATCAACCCTTGGTAACGAACCGTCACCCACCGTAAGGATGTAATCCCCCCGAAAACTGAATCACAGACATAGTTACGTATGAAGTTGTCCTGATCGGGCGTACCTGATCTTTATGGTTTGCAAGTAGTAGTGGAATTCGATTGTTAACCTAATCAGAGTACGCAGACAATCAAGATTTGTTTCTGAGAATCGCACCCTCGCGGGTTCCTCCATATCGGCTTGAGCCATGCACACGCGCTCAGTGAGCTGAGGCCTTCGCTCGCGGGAATCCAGTGATCGTGTTCCATTCCAGTCCTCTTCTTAGAGCGTTACTCCAGATTCCGAATAAAGATAAAGCTTGCGCGATCAGTGTCCCACAGGTTGCTGATCGGGGGGCAGGGCCGCGGCGATGGCGGCGTGGACGCGCTCGGCGAGTTCGTTACGGCGAGCGATGGAATATTGCGACGAATCGATCGCCGGGCAAAAGCGCACCACGACTTCGCCGGGAGTTATGCGATAGGACTTCTTGGGAATCACGCGATGCGCTCCGCTGCACGCCACGGGCACGACCGGCACGCCCGCCTTGATGGCGAGGACAAAAGCGCCGCGCCGGAAAGGCAGCAGGCGGCCGTCGGGGCTGCGCGTTCCCTCGGGATAAATCAGAAAGGACACGCCGCTTTTCATCTTTGCCGCGGCAACCTCGATGCTCGCAGCGGCTTTCCCGCGGTTGTGGCGATCCACGGGCACGAAGTGCGCCATCCGAAACGCAGTGCCCACGATCGGAATGGCGAAAAGCGATTTCTTACCCAGAATGGCAATGCGGCGCGGAATTGCGCCGACGATCGCGGGCCCGTCGGCGTTGCTCGTGTGATTGGCGGCAAAGAGAACAGTCTCCGCAGGAATATTTTCCAGGCCTTCGACCCGCGTGCGCATTCCGGCGACGCGGCAGATCCATACAACAGCCGCGACTCCGGCGTTATAAAGTGGATCGATGTTGCCAGTAAGTGCAACGTAGAGCACAAGGGGCGGGCCTACCACGATGGTGACGATCGCTAGCGAGATCGCAACGAACGCGGAGCGAATCATTTCGCGTGATGAAGCCGGGGGCTCATCGCGGGGCGGGAGCGCGATCGGTCGTGCCCTGGAACAAGCCGTTGCGAATGCGCAGTTGACGTTCGCTGGGCCGCGGCATTTCCTCCACGGCGAACACCTGCGCCGCTTCGCTACCCAGCGCGAACACCATCTCGCTCTCGCGCCCGCCGCGCCGAATGCGCATGCGCACCATTTCGCCGGGCGAGCGCCCGCGCAGCCAGCGCTCGACGTTGCGCGGCAGGTCCGCGCCGTCGAGGCTCACGATCATGTCGCCTTCGCGGACGCCAATTCGCGCGGCGGCGCTGGAAAGATCGAGATCGGTGACGAGCGCCGTCCCCGCGGAATCGCGCCCGACGGCGAAGCCTAAAGCGGCGCGCTTTCCACCTTCGGTTTTGAGCGCGAACCCGGCCCTGGAGAGCAGATCGCCGAAAGGCATTTCGTCTGTGCCGCTCACGTAGCGCTTGAAAAAGCCCGGAAAGTCGCCAGCCACGGGATTTTCCGAATCCGCATTTGCCGTGCGGACAACTTCTTCCACCGTCTCTTCGATTCCGGCGCTATCGGCGTAAAAGCGGCCAGGCTGTGCGTATTGCTGATTCATCCGGCGCAGCACGTCGTCGAGACTCGCGCGATTATCGGTGGCGTCGCGAATCACAATATCGAGCGCCACGCCCAGCAATTGGCCCTTGTTGTAATACGAGATGCTGAAATCGGGGCGATCGTAGAGCGGATATTTGTCGAACCATGTGTCCAGGCTCGATTCCTCTGCGCTCTGCCACGTTCGCGCCGGGCGCGATTCGAGTTCGGTAATTTGCGAGCCGAGATCGGCGAGGAATTGGGTGTGGTTCCAGATGCCCGTGCGTTCGAGCGTGTAAGCGGCGTAGGTGCTGGTGACACCTTCGGCGAACCACAGCACGGGCGTCCACATCTCGCGCGTGTAGTCCACTGGCTCGAGCGACTGCGGGCTGATGCGCTTGACGTTCCAAAGATGAAAGAATTCGTGCGCACTAAAGTTGGCCAGCGTAGCGAACGAACGCACGGAGATGGCCGTGGAGTTGGCGTGCTCCATTGCACCGCCGCCGTAATCCTGGCCCACGTGCAGGATGAAGGTGTACTCGGGAAACGGCGCATCGCCCATCAGGCGGATTTCGTAGTTCACGATTTCCGAAAGCATGCGCGTGAGCGCGGAGTGGTCCACGGCATCGCCGTGAAGTACGACGCGAATCGTTCTTTCTGTCGGCCCGCTGCCGGCTTGAAACGACCACTCATCGAAGCGCCCAATCTCGACGGGTGCATCGACGAGCGCGTCGTAGCTCTCGGCTTGATAGCTTGGCTCGCCGATCGCTTGGGGAGCTTCGTGGCGCAGCTCCATGGCCACACGCCAGCCGGGAACCAGGTCGCGGAATTGCACTGCGGCGTCTTCGCCGCGGCGCTCGGGAATGTAGCAGAGCACCATAGCCAGATTCAGGAAGGCGTGGTCGTCGTTGAGTTGCGTATCGAACGGGCCGGGATCGTCCCAGAAACTCGCGTACTCGATCCGAATTTCGGCCGGGCCGTTCGTGGGGGCCCCTGCAGGTACTTCGATGTGCCAGGTTTCCTTATCCAGGCGCCGCACAGCGAGCGCGTTGCCCGAGGCGTCCACGGCGCGGAAGTCACTCACACGATACGCGAAGTCGCGGATTTGATAAAGCGCGTTCCAGGCCGGCATTTGCACTGTGACACTGCCGCGCACGCCAGGAATGATCATGGAGACGTGGAATTGGTGCTGCGCTGGATGCGAGAGCGAGATTTCGTAACGGATCGTGGCGCGCGCCGGCGCGGGCGCCACGAAGGCAAGCAGGCAAATGACGATGGCTGTCATCCCGAGGTCGCAGAGGCGACCGAGGGATCTGCTTTTCGCAAGAGGAGGCAAAAGCAGATTCCTCGTCGTCCCGCCTTGGGGCGCAAACGACGCGCCGTGGCGGGCCTCCTCGGAATGACAACGTGAGGCCGGGCGTGGCGGGATCATCGGCCGTGAGGAGCGGGCGAGCGCGAATTGAGGAGCGCGAGCAGCTTGTCGCATAGTCCGTCGAAACTGCCGTTCGAGAGCACCAGCATGATATCGCCCTCGCGCAATTCGCTGGCAAGGAATTCGGCCATCTCGCTCGCCGAATTCAGCGCCTCCGCGCGGCGGCCGGCCGCGCGGACGGCCTTCACGACGCGTTCCGGCGAAAGCCGCTCGGCATCGGAGAGCATTTGCGCGCGATTCACCGGGCCTAGGACGGCGCCATCCGCAGTCGCGAGAGCGGCGGCGAGGTCGTCTTCAAAGACGCGGCGGCGCATGGTGTTGGAGCGCGGCTCAAATGCCACCCACAGGCGGCGTCGAGGCCAGCGCGTGCGCGCGCCCTCGATCGTCGCGCGAATAGCCGTGGGATGATGCGCGAAATCGTCGACGATCGTGACGCCACTGGCCTCTCCGCGAATTTGCATTCGGCGGGCCACGCCGCGGAAAGTGCGCAATGCCTCTTCGATGGCCTCGCGCGGAACGACGCGCCCATCGGCGATCGCAATCGTGGCGAGCGCGTTCAGCACGTTGTGCCGGCCGACGAGCGGAAGCGCAATGCGCGCCCGCTCTTCGCCTTTGCGTGCCACGCGGAAATGTGTGGCTTCATCGCGAAATTCGAGGTCCCCGGCGATCCACATGTTGTCGCCGCCGAAACCGTAGGTTTCGACCGGGCAGAACGCTTGCGCAACGACTTCCCGCACCGTTGGGCTTTCGCCCCAACAGACGATGCGTCCGCGGCGCGGAACCAAATTGACCAGGCGACGGAATTGCACTTCGATGGCGGCGAGATCAGCGTAGATATCCGCATGATCGAATTCGAGCGATGTAATGATCAGATCGTCGGGACGGTAGTGCAGGAATTTCGGGCCCTTGTCGAAGAACGCGGAATCGTATTCGTCGCCTTCAATGATGAATTCCCTGCCCCCGCCCAGGCCGTAACTTTTGCCGAAATTGTCGGCCACGCCGCCAATCAGGAAATCGGGGCGGCGTCCTGCGACGTGAAAAATCCAGGCCAGCAGCGAAGTTGTGGTCGTTTTGCCGTGCGTACCCGTGACCACCAGCGAATCGTGGCCGGACAGGAAAAATTCCTTGATCACTTCGGGCAACGAGCGATACGGGATTTTATTGTCGAGAACGAATTCGAGTTCGGGATTGCCGCGCGAGATGGCGTTGCCGATGACCACCAGATCGGGACGCGGCACGACGTTAGTTTCGGCAAACCCGTTTTTCCAGGTGATGCGCAATTTTTCGAGCAGCGTGGAAGCGGGCGGGTAGACGCCGGTATCCGAGCCCGTGACGGTGTATCCGCGTTCGGCGAGCATTCCGGCGAGCGGGGCCATGGCGGCTCCGCCGATGCCGATCAGGTAGATCGAAGCGATGTTTGAGTCATTCATTGTGCGTCAGGAGCTAAACCCCTAATTCTTTGTCACTTTATGTCGCGGCTGAAGCCGCGACCCACAAATCGGTCACATTGTCATCACGAGTCCGCCTCGGGCGGACGAGGGATCTCCTTTTTGCTTTTGGTGTCTCCAGGGCAAAAGCAGATTCCTCGTCGTCCCGCGCTAAGAGCGCAAACAGCGCGCTTTAGCGGGACTCACTCGGAATGATAACTAACGGCAAAGGCTCGGGGCCGCTCGCAAAGCGGCGACTGCCAATCCTTTGTCATTCTGAGGAGCGCAATGCCGGGGTCCCCGGCGCGCGCCGCCTTTGCACGTGCTGGGTGGTAGCGAAGAAGAATCTCTCAGCTCTTCATCTTCACGCACAGAGAGATCCTTCGGCGAGCAAATTCCACACCCGCTCAGGATGACAACAGGGCGAACTTTTCGAGAGTGCGTCATTTCCGCACGGCTACGGCGGGCTCGAGAATCTCGAGCCGGCCTTCTCCGGCGGCGCGCAGGCGCGCGCGCACGCCGAACGGAATCGTAAGCATCGGCCGCACCGTGTGACCGATGGGCGCGCCGAAAATGATGGGTACGCGCAGCGGCATCAGAATTCGCCGGCAGACGTCGCGCACCGAAGGGCTGCACTCCTGCGGCGGCTCGGAATCGGGGAAATCGCCCAAGACAATTCCGCGCACGCCGCGAAATTTTCCGGCCTGCACCAAGTGTAGCAACATCCGATCGAGCTGGTACGGCTTCACGCCGCGATCTTCGAGGAACAGGATCGCGCCGCGCGTGTCAAATTCCCAAGGCGTGCCCAGCGTCGTCTCGAGCAGCGAGATGCAGCCGCCGAGCAGCAGGCCCGAAGCTTCTCCGCGCGAGAGCGGCACGGCATCGAGCGCGAGCGACCACGAGTCGCGCTTTCCTGCCGAAACATCGACGAACGACGCGAGATCATATCCTGAACGAGCGCCTGCGCCATTGTTGAACCCGGCGGCGACCATGGGGCCGTGCAGCGAAGTCCAGTGGAAGCGGGTCCAAAGATATGCCTGCAACATGGTCACGTCGCTGTAGCCGACGAGCAGCTTGGGCCGAATCCGGCCCGGCAGGCGGATCTGGTCCAGCAGAGCAGCCGTGCCGTAACCGCCGCGCGCGCAGATCACCGCGCTGGCGTCAGGATCCTGGAGTGCCCCTTCGAGCTCGGCCTTCCGGCGCAAGGTCGAGCCGGCGAAGTAGCCCTCCGGCTGCATCGTCGAACTGGTGCGTACCTGATAGCCGAGCCGTTCGAGTTCCGCGATGCCGCGGCCGAGCGCGTCGCGATCGGCGGGGCTGGCCGTAGAGATCACACGCACGAGCCCGCCGGAAACGAGCGGGGCGGGTTTGATGGCAGCGGTCGCGGAGCCCTTGGGAAGATTTGGCGTACGCAGTGTAGGCAAGCGGCGAGTATACACTGCCGCTCGCCGTGGCACCGGGCGAGGCGCGTCGGGTGCTGCGATTTTGTCAACGCAGGCGGAACTGGGTCAGCTTGTAGAAATGGCGGGCGCGGGCGTCGATTTCGCGGCGCTTGAGCTGGCGAATGCGTCCCAGGCCAAAGCGTTCTACGGCGAAGCTGCCCATCACCGAGCCATAAACCATAGCGCGACGCATCACGTCATCGTTCATGCGTGAGGCGTTTGCAAGATAGCCCATGAAGCCGCCGGCGAAGCTATCGCCGGCGCCGGTGGGATCGCGCACTTCCTCGAGCGGAAACGCGGGAACCGAAAAAACGCCGCCATCGTGCACCATCATCGCGCCGTATTCACCGCGCTTGATGACCAGCGCCTTGGGTCCGAGCTTGAAGATATGGCGCGCAGCGCGCAGCAGATTGTGTTCGTTCGAGAGCATGCGCGTTTCGGCGTCATTGATCATCAGGATCTGCGTGTGCTTGAGGATTTCGCGCAGTTCGGCCGGAGTTTTCTCGATCCAGTAGTTCATGGTGTCGAGCGCGACCATGCGGGGCTTGCCATTGATCTGTTCGAGGACGAGGCGCTGCAGCGTCGGATCGATGTTGGCGAGAAACACGTGCTTGGCGGAGCGAAAGGCGTCCGGCAGCTTGGGCCGGAAGGTGGCGAAGACGTTTAGTTCCGTCGCCAGCGTCACGCGTTCGTTGGGATCGGTGCCGTAACGCCCGGCCCAGAAAAAAGTTTTGCCCGGGGCGCGTTCGAGACCGCTGATGTCGATGCGGCGCCCGCGGAAAATGGCGGCGTCTTGCTCGGTGAAGTCGTCGCCGACGACGCCGACGAGATTGACGTGCGTGAAATAGCTCGCTGCCACGGAAAAATACGTGGCCGCGCCGCCCAGCGTGCGGTCCACTTTGCCGAACGGCGTTTCCAGCGCATCGAACGCGACCGAACCTACAACTAGAAGTGACATGCAAGGCCCCTAAGAGATGTATTTGCCGATGATGGCGGCCAGGCGGCGGCGCGCCGCGGCCGGGACGAGCTTGGGGTCGGTGACGATGGCGTGAGCCAGCGCGCGGCCGCATTTGCATTCGCGTTCGGCGGGCATTTCACGCACGGCGTTGCGAATCA
>Ga0307479_10005536_pt1 | contig 11557 bp, 10 predicted proteins | sample atmos_gasesECM4C_FD_203743 | JGI IMG/M metagenome (GOLD analysis project Ga0307479, IMG submission 203743) | Hardwood forest soil microbial communities from Morgan-Monroe State Forest, Indiana, United States - atmos_gasesECM4C_515 | ecosystem: Environmental > Terrestrial > Soil > Temperate... | reverse complement strand
TGCCTGGCCCGGGTGCTGGGGGTCCGCCCCGATGCCCCGCGGCCGGCGATCGCCGCCGCCTCGGAGGCCGACGCCGCCGCGTAGCCTCCGTCCTTTCCTCCGGGCGCTGACGCGCCCGACGGGCGGGGGGCCTCCCCCCTGCCACCTCCCCCCTGCCGCTGGATCTGCGCAGCCCCGTCCCACGTCGCGTGGGGCGGGGCTGTTGGCATCATGCGCGGATGCGTCTCCCGGTCATGCCCCCGGTGAAGCCGATGCTCGCGAAGTCGGTGCCGCGCATCCCCGAGGGGATGCACTACGAGGGGAAGTGGGACGGCTTCCGCTGCGTCGTCTTCCGCGACGGCGACGAGGTCGAGCTCGGCAGCCGCAACGAGCGGCCGCTGACCCGCTACTTCCCCGAGGTGATCGAGGCGCTCCGCGCGAACGTCCCGGGGCGGTGCGTCCTCGACGGCGAGATCGTCATCGTCAACGGCGACCGGCTCGACTTCGAGGCGCTGCTCCAGCGTATCCACCCCGCGGAGTCGCGGGTGACCATGCTCGCGACGAGGACGCCCGCCTCCTTCATCGCCTTCGACATCCTCGCCCTCGGCGACACGTCGCTCGCCGGCGAGCCCTTCCGCGCCCGCCGCGAGCGGCTCGTCGAGGCGCTGGCGCCGGCGCGGCCGCCGATCCACGTCGCGTCGGCCACCACCTCGGTCGAGACCGCGGAGAGCTGGTTCCGCGAGTTCGAGGGCGCGGGCCTCGACGGCATCGTCGCCAAGCCCTTCGACATCACGTACCGCCAGGACCAGCGGGTGATGTTCAAGATCAAGCACGAGCGCACCGCCGACTGCGTCGTCGCCGGGTATCGCTGGCACAAGAGCGGCGGCGTCGTGGGCTCGCTGCTCCTCGGCATCTTCGACGCCTCGGGGTCGCTGCAGCACGTCGGCGTCGCCGGCGCCTTCTCGATGAAGCGGCGCGCCGAGCTCGTCGACGAGCTCGCGCCGTTCGCGATCGACGACCTCGGCGGACATCCCTGGCAGGCCTGGGCCGAGACGGAAGCCCAGGCCGCGGGCCGTCTCCCCGGCGCCACCAGTCGCTGGAACCGCGACAAGGAGCTCGGCTGGGTGCCGCTGCGGCCGGAGCTCGTGTGCGAGGTCGGCTACGACCACATGGAGGGCACCCGGTTCCGCCATGTCGCCCAGTTCCGCCGCTGGCGGCCCGACCGCGACCCCGCATCGTGCACCTACGCCCAGCTCGACGAGCCGGTGCGCTACGACCTGGCCCGCGTGCTCACTGGAGGATCCCCATGACCGGCGACCCGACCGACGCGACGCCCGACGACACCACGGACGACGCCGCGCAGCACGGCGACGAGCCGGCCGACGACAGCTTCCTGATGGGGGCCACCGGGGTCCAGGCGGAGGTCGAGGCCGAGCTGGCCCGCGCCGAGGCGGAGTTGGAGGGCGACGCCCCGGCGTCCGACGACAGCGACGCCGTCGTCTAGATGAGCGCCGAGGCCGCCCGGCAGGTGCTCGCGGCCATGCCCTACGCCGCCGCGCTCGGCATCGAGCTCGACTCCGTGAGCCCCGAGGAGGTGACCGCACGGCTGCCCTGGGCGCCGGAGCGCTGCACGACCCTGGGCGTCATGCACGGCGGCGCGCTCATGACCTTCGCCGACAGCCTCGGCGCGCTCTGCGCCTTCCTCAACCTCCCCCCCGGGGCGGGGACGTCGACGATCGAGTCGAAGACGAACTTCTTCCGCGCGGTCCGCGAGGGCGGCGAGGTGCACGCGCGCTCCTTCCCGCTCCACACGGGGCGTACCGTGATCGTGGTCCAGACCGACCTGAGCGACGGCCAGGGGAAGCGGGTCGCCCAGGTGGTGCAGACCCAGGCGGTGCTGACGCCGCGCTGAGCCCGGAGGAGACCGACGATGGCCGTGGCCCTCTACGAGAAGAGCGACCGCATCGCGCTGATCACCCTCAACCGGCCGGAGGCGATGAACGCGATCAACCCCGAGCTGCACGCACGGCTCTGGGAGATCTGGGAGGACTTCCGCGACGACGCGGCCGTCGACGTCGCCATCCTCACCGGGGCAGGCGAGGCGTTCTGCGCGGGGGCCGACCTCAAGAGCTACATGCCGCGATGGATCGGTGCCGGCTACCGCGAGGTGCGCGACAACGTCGCCACCGGTCTCGGCGGGCTCACCCGGGGGCTGCACCGGATCACCAAGCCGGTGATCGCCGCGGTGAACGGGTGGGCCCTGGCCGGCGGTCTCGAGACCGCGCTCGCGTGCGACATCCGCATCGCCTCGGAGCGCGCGCGCTTCGGCTCCTTCGAGGCGCGGCGCGGCTTCCATCACGCCGACGGCGGGATCGTACGGCTCGTCAACATCTGCGGCGCCGGCGTCGCGCTCGAGATGCTGCTCACCGCCGAGCCGATCGACGCCGAGCGCGCGCTCCGCTGCAACCTGGTCTCGCGGGTCGTCCCCCACGAGCGGTTGATGGAGGAGGCACACACCGTCGCACGGCAGATCCTCCGCAACAGCCAGACCGCGGTGCGCTCGGCGAAGGAGACGATCCTCGACGTCATCGGCCGCCCCCTCGACGACCAGCTCCGGATCGAGGCACTCAACGGCTACTCGAGCCTCGGCGCCGACACCGCCGAGCGGCTGCAGCGGTTCTACGAGAAGACCGACGCGGGCAGGGCAGGCCGTCGGGAGACCCCCCTGCCCTGACGATTTCGCGCCGAAGGTGTGACACGTCCGCAATCCCCGGACGAACGTGACGCCTATCCTTGGAGGCGTCCCCGCCCTCCCCATCACGACGGGAGGGCGTGAGGAGTGTCGCTCCCCCCTCGGCGGTGACACGTGCATGAGTTCAGCAGAGGTTTCCATGGTCACCGCACGTATCTCGGTACTCTCCCTCGCGCTTCTCGTTCCCCTGGCCGGCTGTGGAGCCGGCGGCACGGCGAGCGGTGAGGCGTCGAAAACCCCCGCCCAGATCCTCGCCGACACCCAGCTGGCGCTCGGTTCGGTGCGCAGCTTTCACATGACGGGCACGCAGACGGACAAGGACGGTCCCAGCACCCTCACCGCCGACGTCAGCCTCCCCGGCAAGGTGCACCTCACCATCCAGCAGGGCACGACCGACCTCGAGATCATCGTCGTCGGAACGGACGGGTACTTCAAAGCCAACCGGGCGTTCTGGGACAAGAATGGTGGCGGAGCCGCGACCGCCCTCTTCGCCGACCGCTGGGTGAAGGTGCCCGCAGCGTCGACCCCCGGATTCGCGGAGTTCTCGGCGATCAGCGACTCCGCCACCATCGGTCACTGCTTCCTCGGCAGTCGACATGGCGCGATCACCAACGCGGGGACCAGCACCGTCGCGGGAACTCCCGTCATCGTGCTCGCCGACGACGGCAAGGCGCCGGGCGCGAGCCCTGGGGAGGTCTACATCGCCTCCACCGGGCAGCCCCTGCCGCTGCGGTCGACCCAGACCGGGCCGCAGCGGGCCGGGGGTGTCCCCGACGCCGCCTGCCACGAGACGGACGTCTCCTCGACGACGACGGTGGGAGACATCCACTACGGCGCGTACAACCAGCCGGTCAGCATCGTCGCTCCCCAGGGAGCCATCACCCTCCCGGGCGCCAAGGGCCCGAGCGCCTGACGCACGGCCGGGCGGCCACCGTGAGCTCCGTGCCCACGGTGGCCGCCGTGGTGCGCCCCCCTAGGCCTCGACGAACTCGGCGTCGACCGTCTCGCCGTCCCGGACGGCGGGGACGGGCGTGCCCCCGATCACCAGGTTCTCGCCCTCGACGTCGACGCGCACCTCATCGCCCTCGCGGAAGCGGCCCTCGAGGATCGCCATCGCGATCGGGTCCTGGAGCCGGCGCTGGATGAGCCGCTTCAGCGGCCGGGCGCCGTACACCGGGTCGTAGCCCTCGCGGGCGAGCAGGTCCATCGCCGCGTCCGAGATCACGAGCTCGAGCTTGCGCGCCGCCAGCCGCTCGCGCAGGGAGCCGAGCTGGATGCCGACGATCTCGCGCAGCTGCTCGCGGTCGAGCCTGCTGAAGAGGATGATCTCGTCCACGCGGTTGAGGAACTCGGGACGGAAGTGACCGCGCACCTCGTCGAGGACGTCGCGCCGCATCCGCTGCAGCGCCGCCTCGTCGGGGTTCTCGGGCATCGCAGCGATGAGGTGCGAGCCGAGGTTGCTGGTCATGATCACCAGGGTGTTGCGGAAGTCGACCACCCGGCCCTGACCGTCGGTGAGACGGCCGTCGTCGAGCAGCTGCAGGAGCACGTTGAAGACGTCGGGGTGCGCCTTCTCGATCTCGTCGAGGAGCAGCACCGCGTACGGACGCCGGCGCACCGCCTCGGTGAGCTGCCCGCCCTCGTCGTATCCGACGTACCCCGGAGGCGCTCCGATGAGCCGAGCCACGGTGTGCTTCTCCATGTACTCGCTCATGTCCATCCGGATCATCGCCCGCTCGTCGTCGAAGAGGAACTCGGCGAGGGCGCGGGCGAGCTCGGTCTTCCCCACCCCGGTGGGGCCGAGGAAGATGAAGGAGCCGATCGGACGGTTGGGATCGCTGAGTCCGGCGCGGCCGCGGCGCACGGCGTTGGCGACCGCGGTGATCGCGTCGTCCTGTCCGACGACGCGCTGGTGCAGACCCTCCTCCATGCGCAGCAGCTTGTGCATCTCCCCCTCGAGCATCCGGCTCACCGGGATGTGCGTCCAGGTGGAGACGACCTCGGCGATGTCCTCCTCGTCGACCTCCTCCTTGAGCAGGGGACGCTCACCCTGGCTGCTGTGCAGCCGCTGCTCCTCCTCGGCGAGCTGGCGCTCGAGCTCGGTGAGGCGGCCGTAGCGGAGCTCCGCGGCGCGGGCGAAGTCGGCCATGAGCTCGGCGCGCTCGGCGTCGTGGCGGAGCTGCTCGATCTGCTCCTTGATGGAGCGCATCCCGTCGAGCGCGTTCTTCTCCTGCTGCCAGCGCTCGCGGAGCGCGGTCGCGCTCTCCTGGAGGTTCGCGAGCTCGCGCTCGAGCGCCTCGAGCCGCTCCTTCGACGGAGCGTCGCTCTCCTTGCGCAGCGCCTCGCGCTCGATCTCGAGCTGGCGGATCTCGCGCTCGACGGTGTCGAGCTCGGTGGGCATGGAGTCGATCTCGATGCGCAGCCGCGAGGCCGCCTCGTCGACGAGGTCGATCGCCTTGTCGGGGAGGAAGCGGTCGGTGATGTAGCGGTTGCTGAGCACCGCGGCGGCGACGATCGCGGGATCGGTGATGCGCACACCGTGGTGCACCTCGTACCGCTCCTTGAGGCCACGGAGGATGCTGATGGTGTCCTCCACCGACGGCGGCTCGACGATCACGGGCTGGAAGCGTCGCTCGAGCGCGGCGTCCTTCTCGACGTGCTTGCGGTACTCGTCGAGAGTGGTCGCGCCGATGCAGCGCAGCTCGCCGCGGGCGAGCGCGGGCTTGAGCATGTTGCCCGCGTCCATCGCCCCCTCGGCGGCGCCGGCGCCGACCAGGGTGTGGAGCTCGTCGATGAACAGGATGATCTCGCCATTGCTGGCGGTGACCTCCTTCAGCACCGCCTTGAGACGGTCCTCGAACTCGCCGCGGTACTTGCTCCCCGCGACCATCGCGCCGAGGTCGAGGGCGACGACGCGCTTGTCCTTGAGGCCCTCGGGGACGTCGCCGGCGGCGATCCGCTGGGCGAGCCCCTCGGCGATCGCCGTCTTGCCGACGCCGGGCTCGCCGATGAGCACCGGGTTGTTCTTGGTGCGGCGGGAGAGCACCTGGACGACGCGGCGGATCTCGGCGTCGCGGCCGATCACCGGGTCGAGCCGGTTGCGCCGAGCGTCCTCGGTGAGGTCGCGGCCGTACTTGGCGAGCGCCTCGTACTTCGCCTCGGGGTTGGCATCGGTCACCCGCTGCGAGCCGCGCACCGCCTCGAGGGTCGAGTAGATGCGCTCGCGGGTGACGCCGGCGGCCTTGAGCATCCGTGCGGCCTCGCCCTGGTCCTGGGCGGCGAGGGCGAGCAGCAGGTGCTCGGTGGAGACGTACTCGTCCTTGAGCCGCGCCATCTCGTCGAAGGCGGACATGAGGACGGTGCGCAGCGCCGGGCTCACCGGCGGCTCGGCGACGCCGAGCTGCTTGGGGCGGGAGTCGAGGGTCGCCCGCACGCGGGCGGAGAGCGGCTCGGGCTGAACCTCGATGCGGCGCAGCAGTCCGGGGACGAGCCCCTCGGGCTGCTCCAGCAGGGCCAGGAGCAGGTGCTCGGGGTCGATGCCGGGGTGCTGCAGCGACTGCGCCGCCTGCTGGGCGGCCTGGAGCGCCTCCTGGGAGCGCTCGGTGAAGCGGTCGAGTCTCACGGCGTGAATGAAACCTTCGGTGGGGCTGATTGGGACACGTTCTTGATACCCGACAGGGGTGCTGGCCAATCCTCTCTCGCGCCGCTACCATTGGCCACCGATCGAGCATGCGTTTCCCCCACCTCCGTCTCTCCGCCATGCTCCGGTCGCGATCCGCCGCCGTCGCGGTGGGCGCCGCCGTTCTCGTGACCGTCGTCGTCGCCAATCAGCCGCACGACGAGGTGATCGGCCATCCGCAGTCGGCCGCCGCGTCGACGGTCCGGACCCACGCCACCCCCGCCCCACCGCTGCGCACGGTCCAGCGCCGCGTCGAGTTCGGCGACGCCTCCGCGTCCCACGGCGGGGCCCCGGCGGTCGCCGCCGACAGCGGCATCGTCGTCGACCTCGACACCCGCACGATCATCTGGGAGCGCAACCCCCACCTCTCCCACGCCCCGGCGAGCACCACCAAGATCGTGAGCACCCTGGTCGCGCTCGTGAACTTCGCCCCCGAGCGGCAGGTGACGATCACCGCCGACGCCCTCCACCAGGCCGGCGACGAGACCGTGATGGGCATCCACGCCGGCGAGACGTACACCATCGCCGACCTGCTCGCCGGGATGCTCCTGATCAGCGGCAACGACGCCGCCACCGCGCTCGCGGTCGACACCGTCGGCATGGACCGCTTCGTGGCCGGGATGAACGCGCAGATGGGCGCCCTGGGGCTGCACGACTCCCACTTCACCACCCCGGTCGGGCTCGACGATCCCGCCCAGCTCTCGTCCGCCTACGACCTCGCCGCGGTGGCGACCGTCGACCAGGAGACGTTCCCCCAGTTCCGGCAGCTCGTGTCCACAATCGACATGCAGCTGCCGGCGTCGCAGACCCATCCGGGGTTCGCGCTCCACAATCTCAACCGGCTGCTGTCGCTCTACCCGCCGACGGTGGGGATCAAGCCCGGCTACACCGGCAACGCCGGTCCCTGCCTCGTCGCCGAGGCGGTGCGCGAGGGCCACCACATCCTCGGCGTCCTCCTCGGCGCCCCCCACCTCTACAGCGACATGCGCATGCTGATCGACTGGGGGTTCACCCAGAGGGGGTTGCGGCCGATGGTCACGCCGTCCCCGGCCCCACCGCCGCCGCCCCCGCCCGCGCGACGCCCCCACCGGTAGGAGCCGGTCGGCGGCCGCATCGGGCCTGCTGTACCCTGACAGTGGCGTCATCGAAGGGAGTGGGCAGCGCGTGGAGACGGTCGGCCAGGTCCGCGCCGGCACGCCGGTGGATCAGGTGTGCCAGGCGCTCGCCTGGCAGCGGGAGCGCCGCCGCTGGCGGCACGTGGTGGTGATGATCGCGGGCGCCGTCACCGGGTACCTCGGCGCCACCGGAACAGTGTTCATCCTCGCGGGCCGGGGCGCCTCGCTCGGAGGTCACTCCCGGCTGCCGCTGTACGCGGCTCTGTGGGGGGGCGGGTGGCTCGTCGCCAGTCTGGGCTGGCACCGTCTGCACCCCGTACGGGCGCTGGCGCGCCTCCCGCTCGTCGCGGCCTCGCTCACCGTCTGGTTCCCCGTGCACCTGGTCCTCTCGTCCTTCAGCCGCGACAACGCCGGAATGGCGACGATGGGTCTGCCGGTCCCCGGCTTCGGCGGCAACGGGTCGGCGCTGGCGATGGCGGTCGTCGACCAGGACTTCGCGACCGCCATGCTCGGCGGGGCGTTCACCGGCCCCCTGCCGATCGACGGCTTCCTGATCCGGTCCGAGTCCATGGCGCGATTGCGGTGCGGGAAGCGCGTGCTCACCGTCCTCGTCGGCCGCGACCCGGGAGGCGCGCGGCGCACGGCCGCACCCCGTGGCGTCCAGACCCGGTCGCGATCGGCCTGGGCGTGGGGAGGGGTGGGTGACTGGACGATCCAGATGAGCCTGCTCGGCGCCGGGGGGGACGCGGCGCAGCTGCTCACCATCGCGCTCGCCGCGGCCGAGCGGAGACTCGCCGCCGCCCTCGCTCCCGCCTGACCCGCAGGGTTCCGCCGCCGCCGGACGTAGGAAGTGCGACGGCCCGAGTCGGGCCCGTCCGGGAAGGGAGAGAGACACCATGCGACGTATCGGCATCGCCGCCGCAGCACTCGCCGCCACCGGGATCGCCGGCACGGCGGTGGTCACGACCACCCATGCGGCGGGGCTCCCGCTGCCCATCATCGGCGGCGGCAGCGGCCTGCCCGTCGTCGGCAACGGCCTCCCCGGGCTCGACGGGGCCGACCCCGTCGGCACCGTCGTCGGCGCGGTCGCGGGGATGCCCGGGTACGTCCTCAACTGCGGCCTGATGTCGAACGTGCCGCTCATGCAGCACCCCGCGACCTCGAAGACGAAGTCACACCACAAGGTCAAGCACACCGCCCCGTCGATGCCCACCTGCGGCAACGGCCTCCCGGTGGTGAGCGGCCTCCCCGTCGTCGGCGGCATCGCCGGCGGCCTTCCCACCAGCGGCCTCGGCGGTCTCACCGGCGGCCTGCCGGTCGTCGGCGACGGCAGCGGCCTCGGCGGCCTGCCGATCGGCGGCCTCACCGGCACCATCGGCGGGCTCGCGGGCGGCCTTCCCGGCCTCGCCGGCGGCCTCCCCATCGGCGGCCTCGCCGGCGGTCTCCCCGGCCTCGGCGGCGTTGGCGGCCTTGGTGGCCTCGGCCTCGGCGGTCTCGGGCTCGGCGGCTAGCTCTAGCTACCCCGCGACCCGCTCCGCCTCCTCGCCGGTCTCCGCCCTCAGCGCCTCGAGCGCCTGGCAGTAGCCGAGGCAGACGTCGACGTACGCGGCGTGGCTCCAGGCGAGGGGGGCGACCGAGAGCGGGCCACCGGTGAACGGGTTGACCTGCTCGGGGAGCAGGCCGGCGGGCGACGCGTGCCTCTCGACCCACTCGAGCAGCGGCAGCACCGTCTCCTCGAGCTGGGCGGGGCTGCGCGCGGTGCGCACCAGCCAGTCGGCGAGCCAGAGGGTGCAGATCACCCACGGGTTGCCGGGCACGTCGTCGGAGAGCTCGACGCAGTGGTAGTAGTCGCGCTGGTAGCGGGCGACGCCGCCGTCGCCGGCACGCAGCCACAGCCGCTCGCGCACCGCGGTCATCGTCGCGACCACCCTGGGGTCGGTCGCCGGGTACATCCCGAAGGCGAAGAGGCCCCAGAGGCTCGCGTCGAGGGTGAGGTCGCGGTCGTAGCCGGAGCGGTCGGCCCGGGGGGCGAGCTGGCGCGCGAAGCGGCCCGCCTGGGCGTCCCAGAGGTGCTCGTCGGCGCCGCGGCGGACCTCGGCGGCCGCGCCCGCGTAGAGGGTGCCCTTGGTGTCGTCGCCGAGCTCGGCGGCCATCCGTGCCGCCGCGTCGAGCGCCGCCCAGACCGCGGCGACGGTGAAGGCGTGGACCCCGCGGCGCTCCTCCCAGAGGTCCCAGCCCGGCAGTGGCAGGCCGGTGCGCCAGTCGCGGAAGGACGCCATGAAGTCGGCTGCGGGCTCGACGACCCGGCGGTACATCTCCCGGAGGAGCTCGCGGTCGCCACCACGGCGGTGGTGCTCGCCGAGTGCCCAGAGCACGAGCGCGGTCTCGTCCTCCTGGATCGGGAGCTGGGCCTCGCCGTCGCTGTACCACGGATGCCAGGAGGAGCCGACCGCGCCGTCGGGCAGGTACTTGTGGAGCAGATGGCCCCGAGCGCCCTCGAAGCGGTCCGCGCAGAAGGCGAGGAAGCCGCGCAGCGGCTGGGAATAGCCGGCGGCATCGAGGGCGGCCGTGGTGAGCGCGGCGTCCCGCGGCCAGACGTAGCAGTACGTGTCGCGGGCGTGCTCGAGGATGTCGCGGTCGGTGGAGGCGATCACCCCCCCGGCGTGGTCGCAGAGCGTGCGGGCGGTGAGCAGGCTGCGGACGTAGAGCCCGCGCAGCCGCACCGGGAGCGACGCGGTGGCGGTGCCGGCGGTCGCCGCCCAGCTCCGCCAGTAGCGGCGGGTGCGCTCGAGCAGGCGCTCGGGGCCGGTCCGGCGGACCATGGCATCGAGGGCGGTGACCTCCTCGTGGCTGCCGCCGGCGCAGAGCCAGGCGTGGAGGGCCGCGGTGCGCCCGGCGGGAAGGGAGAGCCGGAAGCCGGCACAGGAGTCGACCGCCCCCTGCTCGATCGGCTGGCCGCTGAGCTCGCCGTCCTCGGCGTCGGCCCAGGTGCCGGCGAAGCCGTGGAACCCGGCCCGGCCGCAGGTGAACATGTGGACCCCGTTCCTCCCCTCGACCCGGCCGTCGATCAGGAACCAGCGGTGGCCCTTGTACTGGACGATGGCGTGGAGCTCGGGGTCGTAGTAGACGGTGTCGCCGCCCTCTCCGCCGCCTCCGATGCTGAGGTCGTGGTGGAGGAAGACCCGGACCTCCCGGGCGCGGCCGGCGAGGTCGTTGACCTCGATGTGGCGCACGAGGACGTCGCTCTCGAGGTCGACGGCGTCGCGGATGCGGACCTCGATGGCGAGCCCGGCGTGGTTGCCGGTGATGTCCCCGACGAGGGTCTCGTCCTCGTAGGCGACCCGGCGCTCGAAGGCGTCGAACCAGGCGAAGGTGCCGTCGACCCAGAACCCGATGAAGCTCGGCATCCCGGCGTGGGACTCGTGGCCGACCCAGGGGTGGTAGAGGTCGCGCAGGCGGCCACCGTCGTCGAGGTTGACCTGGAGGCGTCCGTTGCCGAGGACCAGGGCGCGAGGCACGCGGCGAGTATAAGGAGGCGGACGCACTGCGACCCCGTCGTTGCCAAAGCGTCGGCGTCAGCACACGGGCCGGGCCGTAGCCTGTCGCCGGTGCTGCTGGGGAGGTCGCGCGTGCTTGCTGTGTTCCGGACGACGGAGGGGGGGGCGCCTGCGACCATGCTCCGCGCCATGCCGGTGGAGCTCCGGTCCGCGGTGGAGCAGGACCGCCGTGCCGCGGTGGAGCGGGTCATCGAGCTCGGCCGGTGGCTCGTGCTCATCCTCACCGCGGCGAGCGCCAATTTCCCCTCGGCGGCGCGCAACGCCGGCGCGATCAACCTGATCCTCGGCGCCTGGGCGCTCTTCAACCTCGCCCTCACCCTCAGCCTGGTCTCCCGCCACATCCCCGGGCGGCGCACCCAGTGGGCGATGACCGCGGTCGACATGGCGGTGGCCACCGGCCTCGTCTATCTCGACGGTGGCATCAACTCGAGCTTCGGCTTCACGTTCTACGCGGTGGTCATCGCCGGCAGCCTGC